>FLOH01000697.1_pt1 | contig 63940 bp, 58 predicted proteins | sample 756751 | NCBI WGS metagenome assembly FLOH01 (sample SAMEA4026879, study PRJEB14308) | marine metagenome | biome: coastal water; material: water | depth 74 m
CCCACACGGCCACCATCCGCCAATTCCCCTCCGGAAAGTCGTATCGCACCAATTCGCGATCGTCCCAAGTCAAGCAACGTAAACTGTCCGGATCTAGCGTGTCCTTGGCCACTTCCCGACCGGCGATTACCTTCACAAGATGATACCCCAACGCCCGCCCGGGGTTGGGTCGCCATATGCCTTTGCGTTTCCCTTCCACGGTGTGGTGCATGGCAAAAATGCTCTTGGCCGCCCAATCTGGATTCTGCGCGACCACTTGACCCCGCGCCGAACCAGCGGGATAGCCCGCCTCATCATAGAGGATTACTTTCATGCCCAAACGGGCCGCCTCTGCCACCGCCACCCGGACGAGACGGAAAAACTCCGGTGAGAGATATCCGATCCGGCGCGACAATCCGTTGCGCGGATGGATAATAAACCCACCGAAACCCTTTGCGTAAAACTCCCCGATTTGGCCGGTGATCCCCTTATCGGTCAGATCGTCGTTCCAGCACCACAAGGGCATGAAGCCAAACTCACGCGCAGGATCGAGGAACGCTTTTTTCAGAGAAGTCACATCTGCGTGGGCCATATGACTGCCCAAAATCCTTAGCTATGGACCGCGACGCAAACTGATATCGTGCCATCCATGTCACCAAGTAAACAAACGGTTGGCCGGACATTCAGATCCGGCCAATCCGTTTTCTAGTTTCAGGCCAGCTTCTTTTTGGCGTCCAATGAGAATTTCCCGGCTCCGGCAAACAACAGCGTCGCAAACATGAAAAAGTAAACCAGCGCCAATTCCCCACTGCCCGGTTGCGACATTTTCATCCCGTGGGCCATGGTAAAGGCAACACCCATGGCGATGACCAACACCAGCGAGGCCGCGCGGGTAAACAAACCCAAGGCAATCAGGAGTGAACAAACAAACTCCGCGAAAATGATCAGGATCAATCCCGGGGTCCTACCTATACCTATAATATCGGGAAATTTTTCCGTCATGACGGCAAAGTTGATCACCTTGCCGTAGCCGTGAAAGAAAAACATGGTAAGACCAGCCGTGAGGCGGAGAAAAAGCAGCGCGAAATCGGTGCTTTGGGGTATGAATTTAAGTTGGAGGAATTTCATGGGGTAATAACTGATCCGAAGATGCCCATGTTTGGGTCAATGTCTAGCCGCCCGGCAAAATCTTCCTTTCGTCTTTCGATGCCGCCATACAGTTTGTGGCCGCGCGGCTTATTTTCCGGTTCGACTAAGGCCGCAGCTGATTCATTTTCCCTCCATGTCTCCACGCATAGCCAGAGGCCGTTACGTTGCCATCCTTGGCAGTTTTCTGGCTATCGTAATCATCATATCGGCCATTGGAGCGCATTACCCCCACGACTGGTTGATGGAAAACTCCCTCGTGCTGGTCGCGGGAATCCTTCTGGTATCGACCTACCGTTCGCTCCCGCTTTCTCGAATCAGTTACGGATTAATTTTCATCTTCCTATGTTTGCACGAAACCGGAGCGCATTGGACCTACACCGAAGTGCCCTATGACGATTGGTGGCAATCCCTCTTCGGCGTCACGCTCAACGAAGTCCTCGGATTGGAGCGCAACCATTTCGACCGCGTGGTGCATTTCTCCTATGGACTGCTGATCGCATATCCCATTCGCGAGGTCTTCCTTCGGGTAGCTGATGTGCGCGGTTTCTGGGGCTACTTCCTGCCCCTCGATGTGGTGATGAGCACATCAATGATTTTTGAACTCTTCGAATGGGCTGCGGCCGAGACGTTCGGAGGCGATCTGGGTATCGCCTATCTGGGCACTCAAGGAGATGTGTGGGACGCCCACAAAGACATGGCGCTCGCCACCCTTGGCGCTGTCATCGCCATGACCATCATTGCCTTGATCAACTCCCGACTGAAGCGTGATTTCGCCCGGGAATTCCGCGACAGCCTTGGCGTCAAACATCGCTCGCCCCTCGGTGAGGAAGCACTGGACCGAATGCGTCAGGAAGGCTCCTGACATAAGGTTGTCACTCTTATCAGCTATAGTTCCCCCCATGACTCCAAACCCCATTCGCTGTCCTTGGCCCAAAACGGATAGCGATATCGCTTATCACGACAATGAATGGGGCGTTCCCGTCCACGATGATCGCGTCCTTTTTGAATTCATTACCCTGGAGGGTGCCCAAGCAGGGCTCAGTTGGAGCACCATCCTCAACAAAAGGGAAAACTACCGTCGCGCCTTCGACAATTTCGACGTGAAGAAAATCGCCAAATATGGGGACAAGAAGGTCGCCGCGCTGCTCGCCGATGCCGGCATCGTGCGCAATCGGCTGAAGATTGCCTCCACCATCAAAAACGCGGCTGCCTTCATTGCCGTGCAGAAGGAGTTCGGCAGTTTCGACCGTTACCTGTGGTCATATGTCGGCGGCAAATCCATCGTGAATCACCGTCGCATTATGTCGGATGTGCCCGCGCGCACCGCGGAAAGTGATGCCTTGAGCAAGGATCTGCTTAAACGCGGTTTTAAGTTTGTCGGTTCCACCATCATGTATGCGTTCATGCAGGCCACCGGCATGGTCAACGACCATCTCGTCACTTGCCCCCAGCACAAGGTCTGCGCCAAATTGCACTGAACCGAGCCCGACCCACTTGTTCGTATTACGAACAATCACGGCCCCGAACTCACCCCACTCTTTTCATTGCTTCGCGTGTCGGAGGATGAACTCCACAATTGGTGTCGGATCCGCCAGACTGTGCGGATAATGGACACCTCCTGGCTTTAGAATCACCTCGATCGTGCCTCCAGCCTCACGATAACGCTTTTCGAGCACGGCCAGATTCTCCTCCAAGAGCACGGTCCTGTCGGCATCGCCGCTTACACCAATAATTGGGATGCCTGCCTTTAACACCGGCTCAATACGGTCTAGTGGGCTGACAGGTGCCGTTTCCAATTGTTCGACCGTCAGGCCGTAGTTCTCTGCGACCTCGGCCCAGCGTGCTTTCCGATATCCCGGCCAGCTTTTCAGATCGAGAGCGGGTGCATCGAGATACAGCGCCGCAATCCGCTCCGGATAGGTGGCCGCGAAATTGAACGCATAAAGCCCACCCCGGCTGAATCCCTCCATCACCATCTTGGGGGCGAGCTCAAAGTCCTTCGTGAGCCTATGGTAGAAGGTGTCGAATATTTTGATGGCCGCCGGTGAGCCATAGCGGTCACTCGCGTTGATGTAAGCGTAGTGCCAGCCACGTTTGAGCAATTCCAGCCCAACTTGCGGTCCATGCCGGTCGCCAAACCACTCTGCCCGCCAGACCCATGGAGTTCCCGGTGCCGCCTTTTCCGGCACGATCAGTATCGCCGGTTGGCCATCCACCACAAAGTCGTATCGCACATAATCGTGCCACTCGGATTGAGTCATTCCCGATCCCTGACCGGCGGGGGCATTTGATGGTATCATAAAAAATGTGAGGGCAAGTCCACAGAAGTTCCGAAAAAAACTGGAGCGGCAAGAAATCATTGCTGGTCGTTCATCATCGGTATCCCGGGATCCTTGGGAGCGATCGGCACACCCTCGTGCCAACCATCGACCGGCGCAGGAAGTGATGATGGCTCGGCTGGAATCTTGGCCGGTTTCGGCAGGGTTGCTTCAATCACATCTCCAGTTTCCACGGTGAATACAATGTCGTCCCCACTGATAAGAAAATCAATGCGGTTCCACTGCGGTATGCGTCCCTCAAAATTGTCACGAATTCGCAATTCACCCGCAGCACCCGCCGTCACCTGCAGCCAAACAGTGGCATTGTTTTCACGTCTCGCCGACACCTTGTGACCACCCTCGGCAACCAGATCGGTGAAGGATGCCTCGTGCCAAAGCCAAGGCATACTAGGGAAAAAACGTATAGGACCCCAATCGCCGGAGCCGGGCCGTGTCGCCCAACTCTGCAACAACATTTCGTGCACCGCAGCACAGACCAGAAAATTTCCCTCCAGGGTAAACGGGTGGTAATGAAGCGAAGAAAACCCACCCTTGGTCTGATCTCCATTGGCATGGAAACCATTGCGCAAAACAAAAGCCCTCAGATACGCCTTCAAATACCAAAGAGCAGACTCAGGTTCATTGATTCGCGCCCGCAAAGCGGCCATCCAAGTGTAGCTGTAACCACACCATTCGATCACGCCGAGCCGATCAATGTCATGCACGGATGTCTGGATTATTTTCCGCTCTTCATCGCTGCCCTCTATGTTGAGCAGATTAAACGGATAAATCCCTATGATGGTGGCGAAATGCCGGTGACTGAAGGTCAGATCCTCATCGGGAGAGATTTTCAGCCGATGGTCGGCGTTGACGTGAAACGGCCCAAGACCCTCTGCAAGCTGGACCCACTCCTTGGATGCTGTCGTGTCCTCCAACAGTTCCGCCATTTCGGCAATGCCGAGGAACAACATGCGCAGGCAAGCGATATCGTAATTGGAATTCGGGGTCACCCAGGAACGCATGTCCCGATTCCATGCTTCCGGAGAGGCCGAAACTGGCATCACGAGCACCCCATCGGCATTCGGCTTCAGTAAGGACCGCAAGGTTTCGCCAATTTCACGGCACCAAGGGTATGCAATCTCACGCAAAAAGTTTAGGTCCCGCGTATGTCGCCAATGCAGATAATAGAGATGACCCACCCAAGCCCCGTGCACCGGGGACAAACTGTATTGCGCCCAACCACCCAAGGCTTGCCCGGCCAAAGACATCACTCCCGGCACGGCCGCACCAGGGGCTTCATAAAACTCTTTCGAATATTTCCGAAACGCGGGCAACAACTGATGCATGAATTCCAGGAAGGACAATCCGGCATCAAATCGTCCCGCCACCTGATAAGCCATGTAAGTCATCTGCGTATTCAGATCGTGATGGTAATCTCCCTTCCAGGGGGGCAACTCTCCGGCATCAGCCGTCCATACCCCCTGCAAAGGAATCGGCGGTGCACCCCGGCGTGACGCGGAGCCGTAAAAATACTGCACGAGTTGATAATGAAGCATCACCTGCTCATCAGGCACTCTGACCGAGGACAGAGCCCAAAAATCCCGCCACCACATAAGATGGTCCGCATGTAATTGGTCATATCCCGCATCGAGTGCGGCTTGCACCCGTTCCCGCGCCATCCCCACGACATCGTCACCATCGGCCTGAGAAAATGTCACCGTGGTCGCTACCAATGTTGCATCACCGACTCGACGGGTACCGAGGAGCACACAATATCTCGATCCTTCAGCGGTGGCTTGCACAAACCAACGCAATGACTCGTCATGACCAACTTCTGGCTCGGGGTAGCCAAGCTTCTTGACCGACTCCGGAGCAAGGATCCTCAATTGCCGCGGTTCCGCTCCTGATATGCGCAATAGCATCACCGGGTGAGTCGCACTAAAAAAAGCCTCCACGTCTGCACCTGAAGCAGTGGCCATACGCGCCGTGGCGCTGGGTAAATCTAGGGAAAATTCCAGCACGTCGCTTCCTTCAGCCAATTTAATCTCAATGCGTCCTGCTGGAATCTTGGTGGGATGGTTGGCCCGCCCGGCCCCATCCGCAATTTCAACGATGCTCGCATTATCTCCATCAGCCACCAACCGGGCCATCTTCGCGTAAGTAAACCCCGCCAAAGGATTGCCCGGCGCCGGACGTTCATCCCAGAGGTCACCTCGGTCGAGTGAGATCCTTAGGGTGCCGCCAGCTCCCCATAAAAGTGCTCCCTGCAGACCATTTCCCAGAGGCAGGGCTTCATCCCATGTATCTATTGGAGCGGTGAGCTTAAGATTCATAATGTTAATAGCTGAACCAAAACCAGTCGTTTGCTTGAAAAGGCGATCACCTTGAGGAGATTCATCGGGTTTAGAAGCCAATTACTCCTACATATTCGTCATATTGGCACCGCCAATGCTTGCCGGAACCAACCCACCTGATTTCCATCCTACCATATGAACGGTCAACTCTCCTCCGAACAACTCAGTCGCATCGGTTTGGGATCAACTCCCACGCCTGAAGAGGTGCAGCAGCTTCTGCTCTACATCAATTTGCGCCTGCGTTATATCGGCTGTCCCACCTTCCCACTCCAAGACGGAGCAGCGGCGCTGGATAACCTGACCAGTGGACTCGTCGCCCTGAGTCGGGAAAAAGACCGTTTACTCACCAACCACCTCTGCCCGGTTGACCAGCGGATTCAGGACTATCTGGACGACAATCTGGGTAAAGCCGCTCCCAGGCTACCCGACACCAGCTTTGTCCTCGACCGGCATGGCATGGCACGAACGCTTTCCTTGCCACCGGATCGGGATATTTTCAAATCGGACATCATCACGTCTTACCGTGTTCGCCAGGGTGTGTTGCACAATCCACAAAGCGACCGTCGCACCACCAAGGGTATATTCCATGTGGCGGAGGGCGGCCTGCCCATCCCGGACGACAAAAAAGCGGTGCCGCGCGAAGTTTTCGCCCGACTGCTCAGTCATGCCTTTAATCCACCCGCAGAATCGAAACGCCTCCCATTCCTCTCCACCCAGCCCGAGCAAGGTGAGTGCTTCGTCTCCTTGTTGCTGCGTCCGGTGGTTTGCCCGGCCGTGCCCGGCTTTACCGCCGAGAAAAAGATGGAGATCCGTTTCTTTGCGCCTGGAAGCCTCGTGAGTAACCTTGATTTTGTTGAAAGCATATTCGGCAATGCTGGCGATCCCCGTCTGCCGGAGAATGATGCTGCTCTCGACCCTGAAAATTGGAGTGGTCACAGCGGTTGTGTCGTGTTGGCTCCACATCTCACTTTATTGACCAAGAAGGAACTCGGCCTACCCAATTATGCCGACGCCAACGAACGCCAACGCCGCGACGGGATGTGCTGGCAGGAGACTGACGAGCGTTACAACGATGGAGGCGCCTTCAAAGCTACCTGCCGCGATGCGCGCGGAGTCATCGTCACCGTGATCTCGGATAATTATTTCGGCTACTGCAAAAAGGAAGTGAAGACCCAGATCAGCTACGCCGCCAATCTCTACGGCTTTGCCGAGGAAGAACACGCCGGTGGCGCACTGTTGTTCAATCGCTATGACTTGTCGGCGGACTTCGCCGCCTCGCGGGTTACCCACAAATATCCCCGCACCTTGACCGAGGCTCGCGCCCTACTGGGTGATAACACTGAACTCCAACCGGACGGCAGCGCGATCGACCGTAATTACCCCGATATCATTTATGTGCCGCCTGACGCCCATTTCAAACTGACCGGAGCCCAAGTGAGTTGGCCACACGACGGCGGCACGGTCACTCAGCCCCTACGGCTTAACTACACCTATGTCCTGCCCTCGGGTTTCAAGGTGCATCTGGAAAAGCCCCGCGGCAGTCGCACGTGGAAATTGGTCGGCACCCATGCCGAGTGCACCCTTTGCCACAAGCCCTGCACTGTCTCGGGCGGTGGTAAGTCCGAGATTTCCAAGAGCCTTTCCGACGCCATCTTGGATGGTCCGGTCTTTGTCGCCAATTACGAGTCCGACATTGAGGCGGTCACCCAGATGCTCAATCACGACTATGGCCAACGCTTTCGTGACCCAGCCTTGCGGGGTTCCGATCAACGCTCGCTGCTGAGTCCTAAGCGTTCGCTGGGCTCGGTGATCAAGCTCCTCACTCCTACGCCATCATTGTATTCCGATGCATACAATGAATGGCTCGCTTCGATTCCGCCGCACATCAAGGAATTGGGCCTGGTCGTGAAGCGATTTTACCGGCTCGAATGGGGCGACGATTGGAAAACACATTTCGGCGTCTCGGTCGTCAACGGTATCACCGCCAACGAACTCCGCTTCGAAGGCCAGCGTATTGAATCCAGTTTCCTCCGGGTCGGATTTGGTCCCGATGGTTCATGGCGCACATTCGGTCTCCGCAAGGACTTCCATCCTGCGCTCAAAATCCAAATGGAAGACGACATCACCGCCTCCGTGGTGGTCCCACGCAGTCAAGTGTCGGGTCTCGGCGTCTCCGCCATCGAACCTTCGATCAAGTTCGTGCATAATTGTGAATATCGGCTGTTTCAACGGCCCGACGATGCCATCCATCGCGGTTACGACATCCAAACTGAAGCCGACTTTTCCAATCCCGGGACTTTCTTTTCCAACTACGAGCCACTCGATGCCAAGCAGGCACGCGAACTCGTGGAGGATGCCATCGGCTTCGACCCGTATACTGCGCCACTGCAGGAGCTCATTCGGGCTGCCCGTCAGGGTTCGCCGGAATACTTTGTTTCTTCGGCCCACCCGAGACTGGTTAACGGAAAGCCTTCAAAAAACCCCCGTTACCTGCAAGTGCGCTCCAGCTTGCGCAATCCGCGCGAATCTTATCTCGCGGAGGTCGGCCTGCGTTTGATGCGCAAGGTGGCCACGCCACAACCCGTGCTCACTCCGGTCAACGCCGTGCTGGCCGGACGTCGCAACAATGCGGCCGACGCGGATGCTGGCATCCGCTCACTCGCGGTTTACAATCCCCTGCACCACATGGAACTGCCGGAACTTTTCATGGAGTTCATCTGCAGTTTGACCGGCAAATCCCCGTCGACCACCGGTGCAGGTTCAGAGGGTGCCCTCACCAAGGGCCCGTTCAATGCCCTGCCACCCATCTACGACCTCAACGCTACCTTCGTTTCATTCGTCGTTACAAATTATGCCGGTTTCCTTTCATCGGCCGGATGTATCGGACCGAAGCATCGCGTGGATCACGACATCAGCCTGCTGGTGCCGGAAGTCTGGTGTCGCATGGGCGTTGAGGAACGTGCTCCCGCCTGGCTCATTGCCAATGGTCTCCTCGAGCGCTGTCAGGATTTTGAACACGACGGCAAACCCGTCCTCGCCAGTCGCTTGGGCTACCGCATCACCCGCAAGTTTGTGACCAGCTTCTGTGGTCGGGTCTTCAATCACCCCCATGTCCTCTTCAGTGAAGAGATGCTTAAACCAGAGTTGCAGGATCCGGCTGAATTCGCCGACGGCATGGCCAACATTATCGCCACCCAAGCCAGTGTCGCCTCGCACTACTTTGATGATGGCAGTATCGGAGACGCCTGTCCGCCTTTGCGTGCGCTGTTACACCTGATGCGCGACGGCAAATATGAGGACAAGGAACTCGGGCATACCGATATCCGGGCACTCTTCGACCGCGAAAGCATCATGAACAGCGATTGGTATCGGGCTCGATTGCAGGCCAAGCAAGCTGTGGATATCGCGCAATGGCACCGCCACGTTGCCTACTTGGAAAAATTCCTGCAGCGATCCAACTATGCCGGTGAGTCCGCTCGACTGGGTATCAGCGAACGATTGACTGCAGCACGCCAGCAACTCGCCCACGTTGAAAGAACCGAGTATCTCGATGAACTGCACGGCACAATTGGCGCCGAGCCTGCAATAGGAAATCACTCCTGATCCATGGAAAATGTGGAACTCAGGAAAGCAGGAAGAATAACTGTATAACGGGATCGCCTGCCCTGAGCGCACCGCAGGGGCGGTCCCGCCTCTTTCTCTTTCTCGTAATCTTTCTCGTTCTTCCAGATGGCTTGAGGCATTGTTGCCTACTGCTTATCGCTGTATTGCTCCAACTCATCAACTCAGCCCGTAAACTTCATCCAAGTTTCTTACCATGAAAGTGCTGACATCAGACCAACAACCGGGGCTGCAGCTCTGGCATGAGATTGCAGGCTACGCCTTGAACCGAATCGAAACATGGCAGGACACTCGCGATCAGATCGCGGATCTCCCCACCTGGATGACCTTTCGTGAAGAGAAACGCCAAGCAGTGCTCGATGGATTTCCTCCATGGTTTTTCGAACGCGCTCATCCATTGAACACCAAGGTGGTCTCCCGTCACGATTTCGGCAGTTTCAAAATCGAAAACGTCCTGTTCGAAGCCTTCCCTGGCTGGGATGTGAACGCGACGGTGTATCTGCCGGCAAAACCCGGTCCCCACCCGGCTGTGGTCTGCCCTACCGGATCGAGTAGTAAGAAGTTTTTCAATTACCAGCGGGCTGGGCAGGTTTTCGCCCGCAATGGTTTCATCGCCGTTTCCTTCGATCCGCCTGGTTTCCAAGGCGAGAAACAGGAACTCAACGGTGTCTTTGATACCGGTTTTACCAGCACGCTCGCAGGGGTTTGGAGCAATACCTATATGGTGCTGCCCGCTCTCCGCGCATTGGACTACTTGGACAGCCGGGAGGATGTTGATCATGCAGCAGGCTATGCCATGAGCGGCCTTTCCCTGGGTGGCACGACCACCAATTACTGCGGGTTCATGGATGATCGGATCAAGTTTTTCGCTCCCGTGGGATGCTACGGATCAATGGTGAGAAACAGCATCAAACTGAGAAATGGTTCGTCGCCTGCTTCGTTCGGGCATGGCTACTTGGCCGCAGGTATCATCCATGTGGATATGACCTGTCTCGCCGCCCCCAAACCCTGTCTGATCATCGGCGGAGTGCGTGATGTCATATTCGACCCCGAGTCGATGCGAAAAGAATATCTACGCGCCCGCCACATCTACGAAGTCCACGGTCGGGCTAACGACATCGAGCTCTTCATCGATGAGGAAGCCGGCCACGAATTCACGGTCAAGATGGCCAGTCTGGTCGTAGAGAAAATGAACCTATATCTGCGCGGGGTTACGCAGGAGGCCCAGCCGCTGCAGGAGAGCGGCATCATCGATATCCCGCATGATCAGCTGAGATGCCACCCGGAGAATCGGGTCAACATCTTCACCAGGTATTGGGATGAGACTGCGCGCTTGGCTCATGAGCGACCTGCCAAATCCAATCCGGATGCGCTTCGTCGAGCGCTCGGGCTGACGGATGCCGTCACCATTCCTCAGCAAGTGACCGATGACCCCAATCCTGCGACGATTTGGTATCATCAATTCAGGAAGATAAACCTTACTTTGCCCGGACCCATCCACGTACCCGGACTGACCATATCACGAGCACCGGGCTCTGATCGTACGCCGGCCCTGCTCTTCATCGACGACCAGGGCAAGTGGTCCTGGATGAAACAGGGCGGTCCCCTGACCGAGGCTGCCCGGCTACTTCAACCGGAAAGAGATGCAAGCGAACCCCTGGTCTGCAGCATCGACGTGGCCGGTTGGGGTGAGCTAACCCTTGATCCCACGCCGTATAGCCTCACGGCATGGGTGAATATTGAAACGCACACGGCCTATCTCTCAAATTTCTCCGCCAAGCCCATCATGGGATTACGGGTGCGGGACACTCTCGCCGCTCTGGCTTACTTGAAAACGCGGGAGGACGTCGATCCAAGCCGCATCATGTTAGGTGGCCGGGGTGCCGGTGCGATTGTCGCACTGCTTGCTACCTTATTGGATGAAGGGGTCGCGGGGGTCGTGTGTGTCGATATGCTCAGCCATTATGGCGCCATCACCTCTCAGCATCCAACCCAATGGAATCACGATATGTATATCGCGAACGTGCTGCAGCATTTCGATCTACCCGAAGTCTTCGCCGCGTTGGTCGATCGCTCCGTGCTGGTCCTCAATCCCCGCGATGCCGCCAAGGAACCGATGAGTCAAATCGATGCCGAAGAACTCTACGGAATCAAGAGTCAGAATCACATGAATGTCCGCTGTGAAATGAGCGAAAGTGATCTCAACAGCGCATTCGTCCAGTTCACCCATTCTATATAATTCACCGTCTCCACCGGGTAGGCGCGGGAACTATCAGTCTGACAATATTTTTCGCATCGCCGAAGTGAGTCGTCCCCGCTAGTTTGAACCCCATGGCGAAGGTCTACTTTTACTATTCCGCGATGAATGCGGGCAAATCGACGGTGTTGCTCCAATCGAGCTACAATTATCAGGAGCGCGACATGCGGACGATGATCTTTGCTCCCGCCATCGACGACCGGGCCGGGTTGGGCCGGATCGAGTCACGCATTGGTCTGGAGGCCCCCGCGGAGGTGCTCACCGACACCGACAATCTCCTGGCCAAGGTGCAGATCGAACACGAAAAATCACCCATTGCCTGTGTGCTGGTGGATGAAGCCCAATTTCTCACTCCCGAGCAAGTGGCCCAGGCCACCGATATCGCCGACACCTTGGATATCCCCGTCTTATGTTACGGTCTGCGCACGGATTTTCTGGGCAATTTGTTTCCGGGCAGTGCGGCCCTGCTCGGTGTTGCTGACGATCTTATTGAGCTGAAAACGATCTGTCACTGCGGTCGCAAAGCCACCATGAATTTGCGCGTGGGACCTGACGGCAAGGCGCTCCACGAAGGGGCCCAGGTCGAGATCGGCGGCAACGAGCGCTACGTGCCCATGTGCCGTCAACATTTCAAGGCCGCACTGGCCGCCAGCTGATCCACGGCAAAATATGGGGCGCACTTGGCAAGGGATGCGCAGGATAGTGTTTTGCTTCGCGCCCAAAGCTCTGCATGGTGAGAAAGACCGAAAAACTTTTCCATGAACTCATCGATCAATAACTGGCAATCCCGTGCTATTTCCGCCGCTGACGCAGTCGCCGGCATTAAAAGTGGGGACAACATATTCATCCATGGAGCCTCCGCCACGCCTACCCCTCTTGTCGAAGCGCTCTGCGCCCGCCGCGATCTCGAAAATGTGCGAATCTACCATTTGCACACGAATGGTCCCGCACCTTTCGCCGAGCCGGACCGCATGGGTGAATTTCACTCCATCTCCCTTTTCACCGGCGCACCATTACGCAGCGCCGTCAACGAAGGTCGGGCCGATTTTGTGCCCATCTTTCTCTCCGATGTCCCCGGCCTGTTTCTATCCGGTCAAGTCAAGCTCGATGCGGCATTTCTCCAACTCTCGCTGCCCGACAGCCATGGCTTCTGCACTCTCGGCACATCTTGCGATGCTTCCAAAGCCGCGGCGGAAACCGCTAAGACATTGATTGTTGAATTCAATGACCAGATGCCCCGCACCCATGGTAACAATCTGGTACCATTCGCTGATGTAACCGCCTTCATCCACACCAATCGACCTCTGTATGGTCATGCAGTTGCCCCCGAATCGGAGGTCGAAGGGCGTATTGGTGAATTGGTGGCCAGTCTCGTTGAGGATGGATCCACCTTGCAAATGGGAATCGGTGGCATCCCGGATGCCGCCTTGAGCCGCATGAAAGAGAAGCGTGATCTCGGGGTGCACTCGGAAATGTTCTCCGACCGCATCGTTGATTTGGTCGAGGCCGGAGCTATCACCAATCGACTTAAGAAAATCGGCCACGGCCGGATCATCACGAGCTTCATCAATGGTTCTCAAAGACTCTTCGATTTCGTAAACGACAACCCACTGGTTTCGTTTTTCCCCTGCGATTGGACCAATGACACGTCGATCATCCGCAAGAACCCAAAAGTGGTCGCCATCAATTCAGCCATCCAAATTGATCTCACCGGGCAGGTGTGCGCCGACTCAATCGGCAACCGCATCTTCTCGGGTATCGGCGGGCAGATGGACTTTATTCGCGGCGCCGCCCTCTCCCCTGGAGGCAAACCAATCATCGCCCTGCCCTCGCGGGCCATGGGTGGTAAAGTGTCCCGCATTGTTCATCAACTCACTCCCGGTGCAGGTGTGGTGACCACCAGAGGTCATGTTCATTGGGTCATTACCGAATATGGAGCGGTCAATCTGCATGGGCGGACCCTGCGTGAACGTGGCGAAGCCCTCATTTCGATCTCCCATCCGGATTTCCGGTCCGAGCTCGCCCGGGAACTTGCCGCGATTCGCCACTTTCCCCTGATGTCAGTTCGCTGATATATCGCAGCGGATATCAAAATTGGTTCATGACAGACGGCATCGCTCAACGGTAGTTTGGCGCATGCTACCGTTTCGCCCTCGGTCATTCGCACTCGCCGCCGCGCTGGTTTTTCCAACACTGGCGTGCATGGGCATGAATCAACACCTGATCTACATCGGCACCTATACTCGCACGGACAGCCAAGGCATCTATGCCGTTAGGCTCAACGCCACGACGGGTGAATTATCTCGCCCTGAATTGGTTGCGACCACGGCCAATCCGTCCTTCATCGCTTTGTCTCGCGACCGCAGCCACCTCTATGCTGTGAGTGAAGGCGCCACCTTCGCCGTGCCGTTTTCCGTTAATTTGACCACGGGCAAACTCGTGCCCGATGAATCACGAGACAGTGGCGGCAAGGCCCCATGCTACCTGATGGTCGATGCAACTGAGCGCTGTTTGGTAGTCGCACATTATCACAATGCCATCATCGCCTCGCTGCCGATCAACGAAGATGGATCCATCGGTCCGGTGAAAAGCGTTCATCAGCATACCGGAAAGAGTGTGAATCCTGATCGGCAGGAAGCCGCCCATGCGCACTCCGCCAACATCTCCCCCGACAATCGCCATGTCATAGCCTGCGACCTCGGTTTGGATAAGGTTTTCACTTACGAGCTCGATGCCGCAGCCGCTACCTTGACCCCCGCCGCAACACCCTTTGTCGCTACGGCCCCTGGAGCCGGCCCCCGGCATTCGGCATTCAGCATCGATGGTCGATTCATCTTCGTGATCAACGAGCTCAACAGCACATTAACCTGCTACAACTACGAAGCTGCCACCGGCACGCTTACGGAAGTTGACACCAAGTCTACATTGCCCGGCGATTTCTCGGGTCATAGTAGCACGGCCGAAGTCAGGGTGCATCCCAACGGCAAGTTTGTCTATGGTTCCAATCGCGGCCACGACAGTATCGCTGTATTTACCATAGATAGTGACACGGGAATATTAACCCCGATCGATCATACACCCAGCGGAGGCCGTAATCCGCGAAATTTCAATCTCTCGCCCGATGGAAAATGGCTGGTCGTGGCCAATCAGAATACGAATTCCCTCAATGTATTCTTCGTCGATGCGGATACCGGCCGACTCACGGCGACAACGCATGAAGCCAGGGTGCCCCTGCCCGTCTGCGTGGTTTTTGCCAACTAAATCGGCCTACGCGGCTGCTCCCGGCAGCTCCAGCCCACAGTCGGAAATCCCTTTGAGCAATTGGGTGCGGTTGAACGGTTTGGGTAACACGCCATTGACCCCATACATGGCGGCAATCTGTAGATAGCTTTCCTTGGGGGCATGTCCGCCGCCCGACATGGCCATGATGCGTTGCTCGGGTTTTACCCGTCGCACTGCATTGATCAACTCCACCCCATCCATATCCGGCATGAGCATATCAGTAATCAACAGGTCAAACGACTGATTCTCCAAATGTGAAAGTGCCTGATGACCATCTTCCACACACAATACCTCGCAGCCGGCGTTTTCCAACAACAGTTGGGAAATCGCGCAGATTTCCATCTCATCATCTACCACGAGTATGCTCACCTTAGACATGTTATTTACAAGGTTCGGCCCGAGGGACTATTCCAGCAAGCTTCACCATAGCTAAAAACGCGTAAAATTTGTCTTAAATTTAAGACAAATCTACGCTTTACATATCGCGCTCAATCCAGCGCAAAGACACCGTCACTCATCATATGTCCACCCCAACTCCTTTAGATATTGATAGCCCCTACTCCGTAACACCGGAACAAATCGAACAGTTCCAACGCGACGGCTACATCAAACTCAAGGATGTCCTCTCGGCGGAAGTGATTGAGCACTACGGTCAGATCATCACCGCTGAAGTGCATCGCCTCAATACGATGCACTTGCCGATCGAGCAGCGCGATACCTACAGCAAAGCTTTCCTGCAGGTGATCAATATATGGACGAAAAACGAAAAGGTCCGCGAGTTTTGCTGGGGGCAAAGGCTGGCCCGCATCGCCACCGCATTACTAGGGGTAAGCGGTGTGCGCATCTACCATGATCAGGCTCTCTACAAGGAGCCGAGCGGCGGCGTCACCCCATGGCACGCCGATCAATATTATTGGCCACTCAGTAACGCCAACACCGTGACCGCCTGGATTCCCCTGCAAGCCACGACCATGGAAATGGGGCCGCTCGGTTTTGCCCGGGGCAGCCATAACTTTGAAATGGGCCGCGACATCGCGATCAGTGATGAAAGCGAGGAAAAGATCGGCCGCTCCATGAAGGAGCAGAATTACCCTCTGGATGAATCCCCTTTCGATTTGGGCGAAGTGAGTTTTCACTACGGTTGGACGTTTCACCGTGCCGGGCGCAATATCTCAAAGGATCCGCGCGCGGTCATGACGATCATCTACATGGATCAGGATATGCAATTGATCCAACCGCATACCAAGGCTCGCGAAGGTGACCGGGCCGCGTTTGCCTCCGATGTTGAAGTGGGTGGCGTCATGAACGGCAAAATGACGCCCATTATCCATTCCCGCGACTGACACGCCCCCAGGATGAATGTCACCTATTAAGTTACATTCCCTTGGTCAGATACTGCGTGTTCACTGTTTGACCGCCATGCCAAGCCGCGTAAGGTGATCCCCTTTTCTCTGTATGGCTGACTTTCTCGACGACACACCCACTGGCGAATCCAAGCGATGCGAACGCGCATTACTGGTGGGCGTGCACACCCAGACGATGCCGCCTGGGGAGGCCCAGGAATTGCTCGGTGAGCTTTCCGAACTGGTAGAAAATTTAAAGATCGGGGTGATCCACACGGAGCTCATCAATTTGCGTGGACCCAACCCCGCCACCCTCTTGGGCAAAGGCAAGACCGACCAGATCATCACCTTGGCCAAGCATATGGAGGCCGATCTGATCGTCATCGATGAATCCCTAACCCCAGCTCAACAACGCAATTGGGAGAAACTATCAGGTATTGCGGTGATCGATCGTGAAGAAGTCATTCTCGATATCTTTGCTGATCGCGCCCAAACCCGTGAAGCGGTGCTGCAAGTGGCTCTCGCGCGCATGCAATATTCGTTGCCGAGATTGACGCGGGCATGGACCCACCTTTCGCGCCAACGGGGCAAAGGCAATATGGGCGGTGAAGGCGAAACCCAATTGGAGCAGGATCGCCGCCAGGTGAACGACCGGATCAGTCGTCTCAAAAGCGAGTTGATCGTCGTGCAGAAACAACGGGGCGTGCAGCGGCAGAAACGGCTCCGTGTGCCAGTGCCCACCGCTTCGATTGTGGGTTACACCAACGCCGGTAAATCCTCTCTCGTCAATGCGCTGACCGGGGCGCAGGTTCTGGCCGAGGATAAGTTGTTTGCCACCCTCGATCCCACCACGCGCCAACTCATTTTACGCGGCAACCAAAAACTGCTCGTCACCGACACGGTTGGTTTTATCCGCCGCTTGCCGCATCGATTGGTCGAAGCGTTCAAGGCCACTTTAGAGGAAACCATCGTCGCTGATTTTCTCATTCACGTGCTCGATGTCACCAACCCGCATTTCGAAAAACATCTGGCCACGACGCTGAGTGTGCTCGGCGAACTCGGCGCCTCAAAAAAGACGATCGTCACTGTTTTCAATAAGATCGACGCCGCAACCCCGACCAATCTGCAACATGCACGCCAACTCGTGCCCGACGCTATTTTTCTCAGCGCCAAGTCGGGCGAAGGTCTCACCACGCTGGAGGAACGCTGCGTCGAACTCATTGCCGATGCCTACGGTTCGACAGAGCTGTTGATCCCTCACGATCGCTACGATGTTGTCGCCCGATTGCACAGTCTGGGTCATATCCAAGAACAGGAGCATCGTGACGACGGTGTCTTCATCCGTGGTCGATTCCCCCTCGCTCAAGCCGGCTTCTTCGAGCCCTTTGTGCTTCAGGTCAGCTGAGCACGGTTCGATACCTTTCTCGAACAGCAGGTTGAAGGACGATCAATCCGCATCGTAAACCTGCGAGCGAACCCACTTGGGTTTTCCTTGTTCCAGAAAGGCCACATGCAGGGGATGTGCTTGATATGTGTTGTGGGCTTCAAGGTTCTCAAATACGCAGGTGATGGAATAATCAAATGTCTTGTCCACTACCGGACGGTCAGCCACCCCAGCTGGCGTGCCCAGATAAAATGAAGTATGATTAGGTATATCGCCCAAGGCTTTGAGCGCAGTCAAAAACTCGGCGCGCTGGGCGTCGGTCAAATCAGGTTTCAGCCAGAAGAAAACGGTGTGAACGAGCATGGTTCGACTAAACTCACGTTCCCCCCTGTGCTGCAAGCCTGCGTGTCAGAGCGCCTTGATCCGCGGAGTGTATTTCTCTAGGTTGCGTTGGTTATACTCATCGCCGCCAATCATATTGGCGCTTTTCCAGACCGGTGGTTCCACCCCGTTTTTCAGGCATAGATCGATCGCTTCCATCACCAGCCAGTTGATGCAAAAACAGGCGAGAACGTTGCACGTGCCCCCGACTTTCTGCGGAAAGCCTTCCAGTTCCAGCAAGGTTTCCCCATGAGGAATGTGGTTATCGATCAGGACATCAACGATCTCACCCAGATTCTTCTGTGAACTATGGCGAGCCACGAAATCCCTTGGGGTGTTATTGGCAAATTCGGCGGAAGATATACCTATTACGCGACAACCGCGACGCTTGGCTTCGAGGGCGGCATCTATCGTGCACGCGTTGATCCCGTAGGCGCTGGTGATAATCAACAGGTTTTCCGAACCGAGGTGATGAGCTTTAACAATCTTGTCTCCAATCCCCTCCTGACGTTCCAGCATCGTGGATTTCTGCCCGCCTCCGGCGAGAGAGAGACTCGGTTCAAACATGGGGCTAATGTTGGCCAGCCCACCGGCCCGAAAGAAAAACTCCTCACTGCCCACGTAGGAATGACCGCCAGCCCCATAGACGTGGATGAGAAGATCGGCCTTGATCTGCTCGAAGCAAAGTTGAGCGGCGGTGTTGATCGCAACCTGTTGCGTGCTCGTGATGGCATCGAGCCGGGCGGTGATGCCTTCGCGATAGCGTCGGGCAATGTCACTGGATGAAACGGAAGTCATAGTGGCAAAACTAGGGGATAATCATGAAAACGGAAGTTCAACCCAGCCCCGCCGAAATTTACTCTTCTCAACAAACGGAATCATTCCAAACATGGGTCTTCATGAAAACCAAAGCTACCGTAGCTGTTCTCCTCGTTGCCTGTGTCGTTTTGGCCGTATTGGTGCTCCTCCAAGTCATACCAGCCAAGGCCGCCGGTCTGGGGTTTGCCGCGGCATTGGTGGTGGCGGGAGTCGCATCAAGGGGCTTTCGGCGCTGAAGGTGAAGCCTCCCTTCGAGATCAAGTCGGACGCGGAGTGTATTTGAAGTTTAACTTTCGGTCCTTGACCCGCAGGGGAAGCGTTGCAACTTGGTCAACCTTTACAGGACTTTTTGCCCGATGGTGTAATGGTAGCACAGGTGACTTTGACTCACCCAGTCATGGTTCGAACCCATGTCGGGCAGCCATTCTTAGGGGTGGCGTGTTCTCCCCTAGTCTCACCTAGCCTTTAGTGTCACTGATAATGATATTGTGAAGCGAAGTGCAGGATGTTCAGGCGTGCTCCGTCACAAAAAAGATGCAGTTTTGGTGCCGGACATGAGTAATGGTGGCCAAGCACCATCATTTCCGGGTCGTCGGACGCTTGGGCATCGGAGTTTCCGGCACCAAGCGGGCCGGTTCATCAAGAATATTAAGGATCGCGCGGGCACAGAAAACACGATCGCGTTTGCCGTCCCCCACTTTGGCCAGAACGCCGCCGGCTTCCAATGCGCCGATGGCGCGCATCACGGTGTTGTAGGCAACGCCCAGTCGACGCTCAGTCTCACGTGGCGTAACGAAGGGATTGGCCCCGATGAGGTCGATAAGCTGGAGGGGGATTTTCGAGCCGCCTCCCGCAAAGTCGTCGCGCCAAGTAGCAAGCTGCTGGTTAATCCGTTCCGCTCGGCTCAGGGCATCCTCCGATTGCCGGGCCACACCGTTGAGAAAATATTCAATCCAACCGGTCCAATCACCACGCTCCGTAATCCCCCTCAGGCCTTCATAATAGTCATTCCTAGTGGCCTCGAAAAATGCCGACAGATACAGTAGCGGTTCGGGCAGCACACCACGCGCACACAAGTAGAGCGTGATGAGCAATCGCCCTACGCGTCCATTGCCATCGATAAATGGGTGGATGGCTTCAAACTGATAATGCATCAGCGCGGCATGGACGAGGGGCGGGATAGTCTCGTCGTGCATGAAATCCTCCCAACGACCGAGGTGTTCCAGGAGATCGTCAGGCGGGGGTGGCACATAGGATGCATCCATGAGTGTGCAACCCGGACGGCCAATCCAGTTCTGGGTGCGCCGAAATTCTCCTGGCGTTGCATGGTCACCCCGGACTCCGGTCATCAGTTTCTTGTGGAGCTCGCGGACGAGTCGGAGTGAGAGTGGCAGCGTCTTCAACCGTTTCATACCGTGCTCCAGTGCAACGACGTAGTTGCCAACTTCGCGCAGGTCTTCCGGACTGCGATCGGGAATTGCACCAGCCTCCGCCGCGAGCAATTCGCCCAAGGTGGCCTGCGTGCCCTCGATTCGACTGGAGTAAACTGCCTCACGGCGAATGAAAGGTCGAATAAGCACGTGGGGATTGGGGAGTCGTTGTCCTTCGCCGGCAAGACGTCCCAACAGACGATCTGACTGTGAAAGGACGCGAACCAACTGCGGCGTCCACACAATTGTCGGTGGTAGCGGATTTGGCTGGAAGGCGCGATAACCCGCCAATGTTTTGATCCAGCGTCCCGCCGGTGTGAGCGCGGTGCTTGTTTTCATGGATGAAAACAAACAGAAGACTTATTTCCATCAATGCTAAATATCGGAAATAACCAACTTTCTTATTTCCATGGACTGGTCAAAGGGAGGCAAAGCTCCAAGATTTGCGATTCATCCGGATCTGGTGAAGCGAATGAAGCAAATTAGCTGTGACAGATTGACCGTGGCGCTAAGCGATTCGCTTCAGCGTTTTGACCAGCGGGGCTACAACACAAGAGGATTACCTCGAAAAACAAACCGATTCGATCCATAAAGTTCTCGGTTTGATCCAGCATGGGCAGCCATTCGACGCTCTAGCTTAAGCTAGCTTGCTCATGGCCTGCGGCCTGCTTATCGAAGATCAATGGATGCATAAACCGCAAAAGCGCGTCGATGGTCCCGAGCCTGCGAGAGGGATGCCCGACGGCCTTAACCCAAACAGGCCGACAGATCAACGATGGCCACTTTGCGCATGCCCTGATCCAGACAATTGATGGCCACGCGCTGGAATTGACCATCCCAGGCCGGATGGGGATCGATGCGCAGTTCACCCCGGGTTCCGACAAATGGAGGCACACATGGCACATAGACCAAAACCGATTCCGTATCGGTTTGCAGGTCCACCCAGCGTAGAGGCACATGCGTGGCGTTTTCTCCCATTTCATACGGATAGGCATCCGTGATGATGTGGCGGCCATCGGGATGCATCGTCGGATGCCCACTCCCCCGCAAGGTTTCTGAAAGTATTTTGAATGCGCTGCCATCATGATGAAATTGCACCAACCGCATCTCCTCTCCCGTTGGTTTGAGGTTCATCAGGATGTCTTCCCCGTTGGGACACCAATTGGGATGGTGTCCTCCCATCGCCCAAATATCAGCGGGCAACGCCACGGCCAAATCGGAGCCATCAGGCCTCAGCGTCAGAACCGAGTTTCTCGAATTCTTCCCATCAGGAGACATCCAGAAGAAGGCCACCATGAGCCGCGTGCCTTGCGGATTCCACTTGGTGTGAAAACACACATAAGCGCCACCCGAACAGTGCAATTGCGGCAATCGCTCCAGCACTTCGGAAATAGTAATGATAAATCGCGCAGGGCCCCCGTCCAAAGGTGTGACCGTTATGCCGGGTTCAGTAGCGGCAGCCGAAGGGCTCCAATCGGCAATCCCCATTGAGTGAACTCCGTAACCGGGTTGTTTTTGTCCCATGTGCAACAAACTCGCGGAGACGGCCTCCCCTCTTTCGGCCGAAACCATGTAGACTTCCCCTGAGAGATCGGTGGTTCCGCCGGTCAGGATATTCTTTACGCGTCCCTGCACCCGCTTCGCATCATCCGAGAGTATATTGTAAATGAGTTCCTCGTCGCTCCGACCCCATTGCACCTGGGCACCCAATTGAGTGTCCCACGCGAAAGTCTGGTCCACGACTTGCGATTTCCCCGACTCCAAATCGACCACGACTATTTCCGCAGCATCCCCTTTGCACGGCAACCGCTCGTCGGTGGGAAACCGCGTCAACCCAAAGTAACGCCCAGACGGGCTAAATGGAGATGTGTCAAAAAAACGATGGATCGTGGGACCGATCGGCAGCACTCGCAGGGTTATCCGCGGATCCAAATCCTTAAACATCATCCTGCCCTTCTCCCTCCGGATATACTCGAAACTGTGGGAGCGGATGCCCTTGCGGTCCCCGGCTTTCCAGCTGGGATGCGGGATCCACCGGCACAAAAGTGACGGCAATATTTTCGGGCGTCACATCACATCGGAAAAAACCAATGGTTGGATCACCGTCCGGCCATTTGTCCTCCCACTGCGCTCGCCCACCCACCGCAGCTCCTTGGAAGTAACAAATACCCTCAACGTTCTGCACGGGACGGCGCATGTGAATGTGCCCGCTGAAAATGATCTCCACTCCGGCTTTCTTCAACAAGTCGAGCAAACGCCGTCGATGGGCCTGCCCGACTGAAAAATACCACGGCAAGTATTCCTCGTTGTTGGTGATATCGAATTCCTGCTCATCCAGGTCATCGATCAAAAGCGCATAGTGCATCACCACGACATGATGTTTGACCGGGGGCAGTGTATTGAGCTTTTCCAACATGGACCAAAGTCGGGCTTCCTCGGGCAAGCCAGATCCCAGCACCGCATCATAGAACCCGGTGAACCGCACATTGCGGTGCACAAAGGTCCAATTGATCGGCCCAAAATAACTCGAAAACAATGAAAGCCTTTCCGACGGAACATTAAGTTTCAGGTCATCGCGATCCGGGGAGTAGTTCCCCCGAATGGCGGTGTGCTTGTTGCCCACATCCTGATTGCCCGGAATCACAAAGACAGGAAACGGGAGTGAGGCAAAATCATCCGTGACCATCTGATACTCCCACTCGTGCGTGTCTCCATCACGGGTGACATCGCCGCCAACCAGAAGTAAATCTGGTCCGATCGCGTCCATTTGAGCTCGGGCTGTGGCCCAATTGGCATTGCGGGACGGGTCGTAACGGTAGGATTTCGGTGACCCCAGATGTAGATCACAGGCATGGACAAACGACCATGAGCCAGAACTTGATTCATTATTCATCTTCATGAGACAACCAATGGATCCTTCCCCTCCAATCAAAGTAATTCCAGTCAAACGACACAGGGAACCCAAGGCACCACGGCTCAACGTCGCATTGCGCGACATTATTATTGTTGGGCACGACTGGTTTACTCTGAACTGACCGGCAGGACCAAGTGACTGGTTGTGCCTTTGCCCGTTTCACTCTCGATATGAAACTCGCCACCCATCTGCTTCGCCAGAAGGTGCACCAAGGTCAGCCCCAAGCCCTTGCGAGATTTGTCCCCATTTTTGAAGCCAACACTCAAGCCCTCCAATTGTGGAGCAGTCATACCGCGACCAGCATCATTCACGCTGATATGCAGCTGATTTCCAACTGATCGAGCTCGGACGATTACTTGCGAAGCCTGCTTGGAATAGGTGAGAGCGTTATCGACCAACTCTTCCACAATGACAGTTAAATCCGCTGGGGCCAATCGTAGACGGGCGGTTTTGAGTTCCAACACGACATCGTCCTCTCTTTGGTGATATTTTCCGGCAGCGTTGGCTCCATCAGTCAATGCAATGATCACCTGATCCGGTTCAACCAACTCCGACGGACGTACGGACTCTACCGTCTCAAGTTCTAGCAAAAGTATATAGTTGCGCAGATTTCGATGGAGTCGACGTCCCGCGCGATGAATGTCACCCAGATCCTGTTGAATCTCGACCGGACTGAGAGAAGCGAAATCCTTTTGGAGTAGTTCCGTCAGACCGAGCACAACCGCGAGAGGATTAAAAAATTGCTGAGGCAAATCCGTATGCAGATCAACCCGCAACTGGGCCACGGCGCCTTCATCCAGTTTCCGACTCCTTTCAGCACGTTGTAAACGAGCAGCGACACAGGCGAGTAAAGCATCAAGCGTAAACGGTTTGAGCAGAAAATCGTCAGCTCCTAGATCCATGGCAACCCGTGGATTGGCGTAGTCGGTTTTGCCCGTCATCAAAACAAATTGACGGTCGGATAGAGCGGCATCTTTGCGCATTTCTTTGAGCAAGCGACTTCCATCCTTCCCCGGCATCTCTATATCACTCAGAATAAGATCGGGCAAATGCTCATGGGCCATTTTTAACCCTATCTCTGCATTGGGAGCGCAAATCACCTGGCAATCATGGGCCTCCAATCCCATCGCCAAAGTCGCGCTCAGGTGGACATCATCGTCAATGATCAGAATGCATTTGTTGGCGAGTTCTTTCATGGGCTGGTCCTCATTGAACTAACGGGGTTTAGAATTCCTAACTCCTGTGGTGCCTTGGGTTACCCATACTGATAACCATATGTGGCCACTACGCCAACGAATAACCATCATGCCGACCAAATGCCCGTAGGCTCAAGGGAGCCACCCAAACAGGATTTCTCGGCGACCTGACAAAGCAGACCGAAAAAATGCGTCCGCAAACTCAAACTACGCGCTGATACTTATCCGCCGGAATCTTGAATCGATGCCCCGAATCCATATCAGTGAAAATATGCCAGTGGGGATCCTCAGTCTTGTGGACGGCCACTTCGAGCTTCTGACCTGCTTCGTAGTGGTATTCCTCAAACACAAGATTGTGATCCTCGTGCTCGATTGCTTCGCCAAGTTCACCGCTATGCGGTTCAGTTATTTCGATCTTCCAATACATGGGCGGAACGGGGGGTTTTGCTTCCGCGAAAGACCGTCGGTAGGCGGTCCCCGGTTTCAGCGTTTGATTGCAGCTCCAACCTGTCAGCATGGCACCCAGCGTCAATAGTGACAGCACCCGATTCCTCACTATTTTGCCGAAAGTATTTACCAAGTAATGCGCAGCCAAAGACAGAAGGTGCGGAGACACTAAAGTGTCATATCGAACCTTGCTCCCATGATCAACCAACTGGAAATGACGCCGATCACAACCTTGTGGCGGGAGGAAGAATACCAGGAAGAAAAACCTCTCTGGCTACTCCCACTAGCATGCGATTGTTTATTGGATACCTTATAATCGCCGGGATCATGGCGGGTAAACCGGCAGTCCGGGCTGATCAAACTTTCACCAGTGGACCAGCCCGGGTTGCCTTGTTGGAACTGTTTTCCAGTGAGGGATGCAGCAGCTGTCCACCGGCTGAGCAATGGCTTGGACAATTCCGCAACCGACCCGAGCTTTGGCGTAAGGTTGTCCCGGTGGCCTGGCATGTGAACTATTGGGACCGGCTTGGCTGGCAGGATATTTACGCATCAAAGTCCTTTACGGCCCGACAATATGCTTACGCCAAACTTTGGGGAGCCCGATCTGTCTACACACCCGGATTCGCCCTCAATGGACGCGAATGGCGTCGCGGCGAGGATATGAGCCTGAGCACCACTGCGGGCGGGCTCCTTGAAGTCGTCTGGCATGAAAACAAGACTGCTTTCATCACCTACACCCCGCCGGACGATTCACATCACCTCGACTACAATGTCACCATAACACTCCTGGGTGGGAATATAACAAGTGATGTGCTGGCAGGAGAAAACTCCGGACGGGAGCTTCACCATGAATTCGTCGCCCTGCAAATGATGACTGCCGACATGGAATCTCACCCGATATCAGGGCAATACCAGACGACTGTCAGATTGCCGGCCGAGTCTCCTCCACCCGCTCCCCGCCACGCCATCGCCGTGTGGGTCACCGGATTGGGAGATTTGATTCCGCTGCAGGCTACCGGTGGTTGGTTAAATTGATACGCGAGGATTCTTTAAACGCTGGAAGTGATTAACCATTTCATTACCAGCATTTAGGGATAAGCGCATCCTTATCCATGCACTCGTTGATTTGCTTACTGCCAAGGGAGTAAGCTGTGGTTGGGTGCGCGAATAGCGTGACGCATATCAACTCATGGCATAAATATGAGGCATATTACCGGCCACACGTCTCATTCTCAATCGTTGCACAAGACTACGCTAGATGAGACCGGGGGCCGTGAAGAATTATGAGTATCCCTCCCGCCATTTCTGCCTTAGCCCAGCGTCAGCTTGAACTCGCAACCTTGCTCGAATCTTGGGGCAATCTCAACTCTGGCTCCAGTCACCATGCTGGTCTTGAGCAGATGCTCGCCATGTTGCGCAACGCGTTCGCAACCATTCCGCACGCAGTCTTGGAAGAGGTTCCTCTGCACGGCACCCCTGCACGAGCTTTGCGGGTGAGGATGCGACCTGACGTTAAACAAAGGATTTTCCTCAGTGGACATTACGACACGGTGTATGCGGTCGATCATCCTTTTCAAACCTGTGTCCGTGTAGATGAGCACACGCTGCGGGGCCCTGGCGTGGCGGACATGAAGGGAGGCATCGCCCTGATGCTCGCGGCTCTACAAACCTTTGAACAAACCGAGCATGCCGGCAAACTGGGCTGGGAAATCATGCTCACGCCTGATGAAGAAATCGGCTCACCCGCCAGCACGCCCCTGTTCAGCGATGTGGCAAATCGTTGTCAATTTGGCCTGGTGTTCGAATCCGCCCGGATCTCGGGCGATTTGGTTCGTTCCCGGAACGGCACCGGTCAGTTTAAGGTAAAATGCCAAGGCCGGGCAGCCCACGTTGCCCTGCCAGCTGACGGACGCAATGCCGTCGTTGCCCTCGCGGCCTTCGTGCAAACGGTCAGTAATATTCCGGCAGAAATGCCCGGTGTGCTGTTGAATGTGGTGCGCTTCCAAAGTGGCGATGGCGCCAATAACATGGTGCCGGACGCAGCAGAAATCATCATCGACGTGCGCATCACGCGCGCAGCGGATCAGGCCTTGGTGCTGGCTCGCTTGCATGCACTGATCGACGACGCCAATGCTGCGGACGGCATCAAGATTTCGCTCGAGGGTGAATTCAATCGTCCGCCCAAGGAATGCGGTTCCGTGGAGGAGCTGGCTTTTGACGCATGGCAAAAGGCCGGTGCAGATCTCGGCCTCCCTCCTTTTACGTGGATCCACACTGCTGGTGGCTCGGATGGTAATTTACTCTCTGCGGCTGGAATGCCCAATCTCGACGGCGTTGGTCCAGTGGGAGGTCATCTGCACAGCGACCGCGAATTCTGCTTATTGCCCACTTTGATCGAACGCGCCCAATTGGCCGCTCTTTTTCTACATCGTGTAGCCGCCGGTGAAATCCCCCTCCCCTTGGGCACACCAGCCACCACAAACAAATCGGACAACTGAATCGCCCATGCTATCCGTCAGACCCATCCTTGAAAGCGATTTAGCCGCCCTGGTCACCCTCGCCCACTCCACCGGCGGCCTCACCACCTTGCCGCCTGATGAGGATTTTCTCGGGGGTCGGGTCGCCGATTCGCTGAGGGCCTTCAATCCCCGGGTGAAAAGACCGGGCGGCGAATATTATCTTTTCGTTTTGGAGGATACCATTTCGGGTGAAATCGTCGGCACCAGTGGGATCGCTTCACGCGTGGGCGGTTTTGAACCCTGTTACAGTTACGAGGTTCATGCGGAGAAATTCGCCCATCTCCCCCTTAATATCGAAAAGGAGATAGCCACGCTGCATCTGAAAAAAGAACACCGCGGACCTTCCGAAGTATGTTCGCTGTTTCTCCGCCCCGACCAACGCAATGGCGGCAACGGTCGACTGCTTTCCCTCGCGCGTTTTCTGTTTGTCGCCGCTTTCCGGCAACGTTTCACCGATACCATCATCGCTGAGCTCCGGGGTCACGTGGACGAAGCGGGGCGTTCACCTTTTTGGGATGCTGTGGGGCGGATATTTTTTGATTTTGATTTTTATCGCGCCGACATGCTGAGCGGTCTCGGCGACAAGGAGTTCATCGCAGATCTCATGCCCCAGCATCCGATTTACGTGCCTCTGTTGCCGCCAGAAGTGAGATCGGTCATCGGTCGGGTGCATTGCCAAACCGAACCGGCTCTCGCCCTGCTCAAGGGTGAAGGGTTCGCTACTACCAACGAGGTTGATATCTTTGACGCCGGTCCGTTGGTGCGAGCAGAAACGGCCAACATACGCACCATTCGCGAATGTCGCACCGCAGTGGTCAAAAAACTGACCGGTAAGGCTTCGGCCAAAGCCACGCATCTGGTCAGTAATACAACCCTCGATTTTCGGGCCTGTCTCGATGAAATCAAACCCCATGCCGACGGTGTCACGATCAGTCAGACTGCCGCGCTGGCACTTGGTATCGGCATCGGCGAACGCATATCGTTCAGTCCCCTCAAATGAAATTTTCCTCCATTAATCCTGCCAATGGCGAAACTGTTTGGACCGGAGAAGCCGCTGGGGTGGAGCAAGTGGTCGCCGCGAATAACCGCGCGACGGCTGCCGCTCGAGAGTGGTCCCGACGACCATTGGCCGAACGCGAGGTCCTGCTCCGCCAATTCGCCGATGTGCTTACCGCCCGCAAAGTGGAACTGGCCGACGCCATTTCCCGCGAAGTGGGCAAACCCACCTGGGAAGCACTCACCGAAGTGCAGACCATGATTGGCAAGGTTGAGGTATCCATCAAAGCCCATGCCCAACGTTGTGCGGATTTCTCCGGTGGTCCGGCCATCACACGCTTTCGGCCCCATGGTGTCGTCGCCGTTTTCGGTCCCTTCAATTTCCCTGGTCACCTGCCCAATGGTCACATCGTCCCCGCGCTGCTCGCAGGCAATACCGTGGTCTTCAAGCCCAGCGAACATGCTCCACTCGTCGCAGAACTCACGGCAGAATTCTGGCGCGATGCCGGATTGCCCAACGGGGTTTTCAACGTGGTGCAAGGCGGACGCGATACCGGAGCAGCTTTGGTCGACTCACCCCAAGTCAACGGACTTTTCTTTACCGGTTCATCTGCCACCGGTCTTTGGTTGGCGGAAAAATTCGCCCGCACCCCCGATCGCATTCTGGCGCTCGAATTGGGTGGCAACAACCCGCTGGTCGTGTGGCAACCTCAGGATCTGCGTGCCGCCGCCTTGATGACCGTGCAATCCGCCTACCTGACAGCCGGTCAGCGGTGCACCTGTGCCCGTCGCCTGATTCTGCCCACCGGGGAAAACGGCGACGCGTTTCTGGTCGAACTGATCAGGCAAATCGTGGCAATCAAGGTTGGTCCGTATACCGATCTTCCCGAACCGTTCATGGGTCCGGTGATCTCCGCCGCCGCCGCCGGGCAGATTCTTGACGCGCAAAAAGCTCTACTCGCTCAAGGTGCGGTTACCCTGGTTGAAACCAAAAGCCACCAATCCGGCACCGGTTTGCTTTCGCCTGGACTCATTGATGTCACAGCGGTGGCCGAGCGACGCGACGAAGAGATCTTTGGCCCCCTGCTCCAAGTGATGCGCGTGCCAGATTTCAGCGCCGCCATCGCCGAGGCCAATGCCACGCGTTTCGGCCTCGCCGCCGGATTGATCTGCGACCACGCCGATCTTTACGCCCAGTTTCGCGAGGAAGTACAGGCCGGCCTAATCAACTGGAACCAACAACTCACCGGAGCCAGTGGTTCTGCTCCCTTCGGGGGCATCGGCCACAGTGGCAATCATCGCCCCAGCGCCTTTTTCGCCACGGATTATTGCTCCTATCCAGTGGCAAGCATTGAAATCCCCGAGATCAAACTCCCGGTCAATCTGCCTCCCGGTCTAACCCCATGAACACAACCGCGCCCTCCGCATGCCCACCCAAGAGGTAAACTTCGACGGTCTAGTTGGACCGACCCACAATTACGCCGGATTATCCCTCGGCAATGTGGCGTCCATTTCGCATGGCGGCGGCACCTCGCACCCGCGCGAAGCCGCCTTGCAAGGTCTGGCCAAGATGAAATTCCTCGCCGATCGGGGCCTGCCCCAAGCGGTGATGCCCCCTCAGGAGCGACCTTCGATTCCCATGCTCCGCGCGCTGGGATTCTCCGGAAACGACGATGCTGCCGTGCTCGAGTCGGCCGCACGACAAGCCCCCGAAATTCTGGCTGCATGCAGTTCCGCCTCCAGCATGTGGGTGGCCAACGCGGCCACCGTAACGCCATCGAGCGATGCAGCCGATGGTCGGGTCCACTTCACTCCGGCCAATCTCGTGGCCAAGTTTCACCGCTCCATTGAGCCGCCTCAGACCCAACGCACCCTGCGGGCCATCTTTCAGGACGAAACCCGCTTCGCCATCCACGACCCGTTGCCCGGTGCCCAAGCCCTCGGTGATGAAGGCGCGGCCAATCATAACCGGTTCGCCTCCACGCACGCCCAACCCGGATTGCATTTCTTTGTTTATGGCCACCATGCTTTTGGCTCAAAGGCCGATAGCGCGCCGCAGATATTTCCATCGCGCCAATCTTTCGAGGCATTCGACGCCATACGACAGCATCATCAATTGCCCGAATCCTCCGTGGTCTTCGCCCAGCAAAATCCCCGGGTCATCGATGCCGGTGTTTTCCACAACGATGTCATCTCGGTCGGCAATGAGAACGTTTTCCTCTACCATGAAAACGCCTTTGTACAGACCTCGGTCGTAATCGACGAACTGCGCCGGAAGTTTGACGCCCTGTCATCCGGTACTGATTTCATCCCCATCGAAGTCCCCCGGGATTGTGTTTCGCTGGCTGACGCCGTCGGTTCCTACCTTTTCAATTCGCAGATCGTTACCCTGTCGCCTGATCGCATGGCATTGATTGCGCCCGCAAACTGCGCCCAAACCCCGAGCGTCAACGCCTATATTGAGGAATTGATCACCCGCGGCCAAACTCCGTTGCGCGAAGTGCACTATTTCGACCTCAAGCAATCGATGCACAACGGTGGAGGTCCGGCCTGCCTCCGCCTCCGGGTCGTGCTCACTAAGCAAGAGCTGGCTGCGCTACCATCCGGAGTGCGACTGACCGACGAAACCCATGCCGCACTCGTCACATGGGTGAGTCAGCACTATCGGGAGCAATTAAGTGCCGCCGACCTCGCAGATCCCTTATTGCTTGATGAAAGTCGCCGGGCTCTGGACAAACTTACCCAACTGCTCGCTCTCGGTTCCATCTATCCCTTCCAACTCTGATCACATGACATATCCACACACTCCCCCCACCACGGCCGATCTTTACGACGCTCATTCCCTGAAAAACTACAATCGCTCACCGCTGACGTTGGTGCGCGGCGAAGGCATCCATGTTTGGGACGACGAAGGGAATCGTTATCTCGATTTCATCTCAGGTATAGCAGTGAACACCCTCGGCCACTGTCACCCCGAGTGGATTGCGGCGGTGCAACATCAGGCCACGCAATTGATCCACGTGAGCAACCTCTTTCGCAATACGCAGCAGGGGGAACTCGCCCGTCGCCTCGTGGGTTATGCGGGGCCCGGCCGGGTATTTTTCTGCAATAGCGGGGCTGAGGCCAACGAGGCTTTGATCAAATTGGCCCGACTCCACGGCGTAAAGAAAGCCGGTGGCGAGGAAGGCAAATGCCTGAAGATCATTTGCGCGGAAAGTGCCTTTCACGGCCGCACCTACGGCGGCATGAGCGCCACCCCCCAGGAGAAAATCCAAAAGGGATTCCGACCCCTCGTGCCGGGCTTCGTCTTCGGCCAGCTTAACGATTTGGCCTCATTCAAGGCGTTGATCGACGACACCACGGCGGCGATCTTTGTTGAGACCATTCAGGGCGAAGGCGGCATCCATACCTGCACACCGGAGTTTCTGCGCGGCCTGCGACAGCTGTGCGACGAGCATGACCTGTTACTGATGCTCGACGAAGTGCAATGTGGCGCGGGTCGGACCGGCAAGTTTTTCGCTTTCGAGCATGCCGACGTTACCCCGGATGCCATCGGCATGGCAAAGGGTCTCGGTGGCGGCTTCCCCATCGGCGCGATGTGGGTGCGCGATCCTCATGCCGATCTTTATCAACCCGGCAATCATGGCTCTACCTTTGGGGGCGGAGCTCTCGCTTGCTCCGCGGCATTGGCCGTGCTCGATATCATGGAACGCGACGGTCTTCTGAACCAAGTGACCCAACAAAGCGTATCCTGGCACGCCGCCCTGCGCCAACTATCCGCCAACTTTCCCACGCAGGTCAGTGGCATTCGAGGCCAAGGCTACCTCGTTGGGGTGCAGCTGACAGTTGAAGCTCCACCCTACATCGTCGCGTTGCGAGAAAAAGGCATGCTGGCGGCAATGGCAGGAGGAAACGTGATCCGGCTCTTGCCTCCCCTCAACGCCACCGCGAGCGAGCTTCAAGAAGCCGTCGACATCTTCCGCTCGGTGCTCACCGCCAAGGCGTAAGCAGAATACAGGGCAGGCTCGTTCGGAAATCCCCACCCGGAATGGGGCCGTGTTGTTCACGCATATACCCGCACCGCAAACAACGCGGCCGGCACATGCTTCGAAGGATGTGTGACTTCAATCGTCAGGCGGTCGGTGGTCACCGGGCTGGCCAATTGGTGGCTGCAGCGCGCATGGTGGTTATCCTTGACCGCAACCAACTCCCGGGCTTCGCCGTCGAGAATTCGGTAACTCGATACGCAAAAAATACAGTCCCGTTCCGGGTGACCCATCAACACGGATTCGAGCGGATGATCGGTATCCGTATCGAAGACGAGTTCGATGCGGGAGATGGTTTTCTTCTCCGTCCACTCCAAGGTCAGCGTCGGCATTGGATCGATTAAATCCGCCACCCATGCATTGGGCCGGTTAACCGGACGATCCACGCCATTGATGACATTGTTAGTCGTAAACTGAGTTATCGCCGGAATGACCGTCAGGGCCATGTTCTCACCTCCCGGCCTTCGTTGTGGCTTCCAGAATTCAAACGTATCGATGCCACTGTTTTCCGGGGGAGTCTGCACGGCAGATCTGGCCACTGCAGCATGGGCCTGATGACTCACTGCCAGCAACCCCGTTACCCGTTCATCGGACAACGCCACCGTCACCAGCGGATTAACGTGCAGGATGAAAAACGCATATCCCTCGTGGGGGGAAATCGCACCCAGATCCAAGTTCACCGTTTGGTTTTCACCTGATTGCAGGGGAATCTCTCCCCGGGCCAAAGGCAGATCGGGCGTGTGATTGCCCGCCTTGTCACTCATGCGCACTTCCACCTGTAAACTCGTGGCTGCGCTCGCTGAAACCGAAAACGCAACCGTGGGGATCGGTCCCGAATTAACCGGCAACATCATCGCCCACGCATCCGTCAACGGGCGGGTCGCTCCATTTGGATTCAACGTCGAGAGATTGAACGTGCTGCTGGCGCTGATCGTAGCGGTGTGAGCCAGATCAGAGGCATCATCCAATGCGATGCCTGGAATGTATTGCCCCACTTTCAGTAACGATTGTTGCAGCGCATGGAGTTTCTCGCCCTGCGCCAGATCACGCGGTAGGCACCCGTAATCACGACATAATTTCGCCGCCAGCCCCACCGCTTGCCCGCCGTGGGCACAGGTGCCCATCACCCGGGAGGAACCGAAGGCCACATGCGAGGCACTGATCAGACGGCCGGCGAGGAACAGGTTGTTGATGTTGCGACTGTAGAGACAGCGATAGGGGATGCCATAAACCCCCTTGGCATGATATTGATTGCAGCCGGGCTTTTCACTGAACACTCCGTCAGCCGGGTGAAGGTCGATCGACCAACCGCCATAAGAGACCACATCCGGATGCACGCGCTGTTCGACGATATCGACTTGGGTGAGCATCGCATCGCCCTCGAATCGGCGGCTTTCCCTTTTACCGGGAATCATCCCCACCCATTCCAAGGTCAAGTTTTCCGCCTCGGGAAATTTGCCGGAATTTTTGATGTAATTCCACACGCCGTAAACCACCTTCCACAGCTCCCATTTGATCGTCTCCGTCTCATGAATGGTATCAAGCCGACCACCATATTCGATCCACCAAAGCCAGCAGCCCGAAAGGCCAGCGTGCAGATTTCTGAAGCGCGGAATCTTGGTGATATCATCCAGCGCGAATGACGGCGGCACATAACGCACCGGTTTCCCTGCATCACGCGAATAAAAGTAAATCGAGTGCCCGAGCAACTCGCCATATTCATCTGTCGGGGCCATGCCCTCGCCAAACTCCGCAGCTTTTTCCGCACCCATCCGAAAAGCCGCCCCGGCCAAAAATCCCACGATGCCATCACCCGTCGCATCGCACACCAATGGCGCCGTCACGACATACTCAGACGAGTTCTGCGCACAAAATCCTCGCAGCGACCGAATCGTGTCAGCATCGCTCTTCTCCAGATCATATACCGCCGTGTTGAGCAGGAGAGTGATGTTGGACTCACGGTGCACAAATTCCAGTAACAGCGAATCAACCAAAACCGCATTGCCTTCCGGATTACGGTGCACGTTCTCGACCAGAATCTCTTCGATCACGCCCCCCTCACGTGCCCATCGGTTGTTGTTGCCCATGTGTGATGTGGCCCCGAGGACCCAAAGCCGCACTTCGCTGGATGAATTCCCGCCCAGCACAGGTCGATCCTGCATCAACACCACTTTAACCCCTGCCCGGGCCGCCGTAATTGCGGTGCAGACACCCGCCAGGCCTCCACCTGCCACGGCCAATTCACATGACAATTCAACCTGACGCAGGCTGCGTTTGGTCGTTGAGGGTGGTTGTTTATCCATGGCTTAGAAAGCGAAATGCTCGCTCTCCTCCCGGGGATGGCAAGTGCGCTTGCATGCCAGAGTGTGATTTCAGCCTTTATTAAAGGCAATCGCTTCAGGACGCATCAGAAGAATTGACGAGTAAATCTCCCTATCGTTTCCTCAAAGTCATGCAAGAGACTGCCACTGTTGATCCTGAAGTTAAATATAAACGAATCATCCTGAAGCTCAGTGGTGAAGTTTTGAATGGTGGTAAGTCAGGTGACCCCATCGACGCGGCCACTCTTGAAAAGACCTGCACCCAAGTTAAGGAAATCCATGACCTCGGTGTCGAGGTCTGCGTCGTGATTGGTGGGGGCAACATCTTTCGCGGTCTTCACGGGGCCAAGCGCGGCGTGGATCGCACCACGGGAGACTACATGGGTATGCTCGCCACGGTCATCAATGGTTTGGCCATCATGGATGGGCTGGAGAAGATGGGTGTCACCACGCGGGTGCAAAGCGCCATACCCATGAATCAGATTGCGGAACCATTCATCCTGCGCCGGGCCATCCGTCACTTGGAAAAAGGCCGCGTGGTCATCTTCGTCGCCGGCACGGGCAACCCCTATTTCTCGACCGATACCACCGCCGCCCTCCGCGCCAGTGAAATGCATGCTGACATCATCATGAAGGCGACCAAGGTCGACGGTATCTACGACAAGGATCCCAAAAAGCATGCCGACGCAGTCAAATACGATGAATTGACCTTTATCGATGCGCTTCGGCAACGACTCAACGTCATGGACTCCACCGCATTTTCGCTCTGTCTTGATAACAACGTGCCCATCATGGTTTTTGATCTCGACGATGAGCATGCCATCCGCAAGGCGATCATGGGCGAGAAAATCGGCACCTTGGTGCACAGTTGATTTACTACCCCTTTCTCTCCCCAAACTTCATTCCAATACCCAATCACATGAGTCATCCCATTATAACCGAAATGCAGGCCAAGATGAAGAAAACGGTTGAATACACCATGCATGAATTCAGCACGATCCACACCGGCAAGGCCTCCCCCACCATGGTCGAGACCGTCATGGTCGAAGCCTATGGATCCACGATGAGGCTTAAAGAATGTGCTGCCATCAGCACCCCTGATGCGCGCATGATCCAAATCCAGCCATGGGATGCCAGTCTCGCCAAGCCGATTGAAAAAGCCATTCAGACCGCCAATTTGGGATTCAACCCGATCGTGGACGGCAAAGTCATTCGCATCCCTCTGCCTGACATGAGTCGCGAACGACGCCAGGAATTCGTCAAGGTCGCACATAAGCTGGCAGAGGAAGGTCGTGTGCATGTGCGCAATGTGCGCCATGGCGCGATGGATTCATTGAAGAAAGCTGACGGACTATCCGAAGACGATCGCAAGCGACACGAAAAGGAAGTGCAGACCATGACCGACGACGCCATCAAGGAAATCAACCAACACCTCACCCACAAGGAGACGGAATTGTTGGATGGTTAAGGGTGCATTGTGCCCGGCTCATGGTCGTCCGCATTTCGCTCTGCTAACTCAAGCCAGACTACCATGACGCTCTCTTTGCTCAAAGCGGCCCGCAATACCCGTCCAAAGCGCGTGGTGGTGAAGCTTGGCACCGGCGTGTTGACCACCGGAATAGGGAAACTCGACCCCAAACGTATTCAGGCAGTGTGCGAAGAGGTTGCCGCCCTGCGCAGTCTTGGCACCGAAGTAATCCTGGTTTCCTCCGGTGCGGTGGGCCTCGGCATGGGTCGGCTTGGTCTCAAGCGACGTCCCAACAATGTCACGAGAAAACAAGCTTGTGCAGCCGTGGGGCAAAGCCTGTTGGTGCAAACGTGGCAGGAAGGTTTCACCCCGCACGGACTCACAGTCGCCCAAGTGTTGCTCACTCATGAGGATTTACGCAGCCGCGAACGCCACCTCGGCGTCAAGGCCACCTTGGAAGCTCTTATCGCCTATGGGACCGTCCCGGTCATCAATGAAAATGACACCGTCAGTGCGGCCGAGATCCAAGCCCTGATCAATTTTGGCGACAACGACATGCTTTCGGCATTGGTCGCCAGCCTCGTGCACGCGGAATACCTCATCATCCTTTCCACGGCCCCCGGCCTCATCGATTACCAAAATGGCGGCAAGATCGTGCCTCTTGTGGAAAAAATTACCCGTGAAATCGAAGCATTGGCTGGTGGCACCAAGAGTGAAACTGCCGTCGGGGGTATGGTGTCAAAAATTGCCGCAGCCAAGCTCGCCGGTCGGGCCGGGTGTGGTGTGTTTATCGCGAATGGGAAAGAGCCGGATGTGATTGCCCGACTGCTTGCCGGACAGGGTCCTGGAACTTTCTTTGCCCCGAGTGGATTGCCCATGGAAGCCAAGAAACGGTGGCTCGCCTATTTCCAACGACCGACTGGCACCATCTTCGTCAATGAATGCGCCGTGCCGGTATTGCGCGAAAAAGGTCGCAGTCTACTCGCCGTAGGGGTGACGCATGCGACGGGAGAATTCGCCGCCAAGGATATCGTCAATGTTGCCGGACCAGATGGCACCATCATTGCCCGTGGTAAGACCACCTATTCTCATGCTCAGATTCCGACCGTCGCCGGTCAAAGAGGTGATGCAGTCGCGAAACTATATCCCCAGCGCAAGCGGCACGAAATCATCCACCGCAACGAACTCGCTCTGTTGTGATCAAGCACACGTTTCGTCCAGCACAAGATAGTGATCGCGAGTGGGTATGGGAAACCAAGAAACTCTGCCTCAGCCGTTATGTTAAACAAGCACTCGGCGAGTGGGATGAAGAGGCGCAGTCCGCGCGTTTCCAGGCTTCATTTGACCCCAAGGAAATACAAATTATCAGCCTCACAGGTCATGATGTCGGCTACGTGGCCGTGGATCACAGGGAGAATGAAATCCAACTATTCAACATTATGATTCTGCCGGATTTTCAAAACAAGCGACTCGGCACAGCCATTATGGATGGCCTGCTGGCAGAAGCAAAACAGAGGCAGGTGCCTCTTCAATTACAGGTCTTGAAGGTCAATCCGGCCCGTAGTCTTTACGAGCGGCTGGAGTTTGCCGTGGTCGGAGAAACCGATACACATTATCAGATGCGCTGGTCGCCTTGAGCCACGTTATGCGAATATTGCCATATTCAAATAAATCGCTCAGCTTTCATCACATATGGCTACCTCTCGTGAAATTTCAGATGCCGGCATGGAACTACTTGCCCGGCGTTTCGCCGTCTTGGGTGACCCCATCCGACTGAAGCTACTTCATGCGCTCTTTGAAGGGGAAAAGAGTGTCAACGAACTCGTGTCCCTGACCTCATCGACCCAGCCAAATGTGTCACGTCATCTGCAAAAACTCATGCATGGCGGAACCGTCAGTCGCCGCAAGGAAGGCACGACCGTTTTCTACGCCATCGCCGACCCCACCCTGCTCAAGCTCTGTGAGCTCGTCTGCGGAAGCCTGGAAAAGCAATTGAATGCCCAGGCCGAGGACTTCCGCCGGGTGGATTGATCCGCTCATTCGGAAGAGGGGTAGAAATTCAGTCCCAGACCGGAAGAACACACTGAGGACTCCGTCGCACCAGCACCGACTCCATGTCCGCGACCGCCTGTTGCATCACCGGGGAATCCCCGGAATGACAGGTCAAACAGGCACCCACTCGTAAGATGCCGCGCTGCTCCTCTACATTGAAAGGACGCAAGTTGGTTCGCGTCGCAACATTCCCATCCCGGGTTTCGAGAAAGCCAATCCAGGCATCGGCCGGCAGTCCATCCTCAGGGAGCGAGGCAAACTCAGGGGAGAAGCGCCAGCGACCGGTCATGCCCTTCACCTCATATGTCAACGTGCCGCGACCATAGCCGAGGGCCGAGGGGTTGGCGTGGCAAGACTGACAGTCCCGCGCTTGGCTCGTTGTAGTGTGGGGCGAAGCTGGGGCGTAGAGCCGGTGAAACCCATTCGGCTTCTTTTCTGACGGATCACCCTGATTCAGGGTAAGGATCATGCCCGGTATCACCGTGGTCACCCGGACTCGTGTGGTGACAACGTCTTGATCTTCCTCCACGACCACACCAAGCGTCGGTGGATCGGATAAAAAGTTGCCGGCAGTTTCGGTCCATGACCCGGATATCAATCTTCCGGCCAGATGATCCCAACCGGGAGTTCGGGGCTCCGCCTGGGTGTGACAAGAAATGCATTGCGAAGCCCATGCACTGTGGCAGCTGCGACAATCGAGTCCACCATGGCTCGCATTATCACGGCCGCAGGCTGGGGTCAGCGGCTTGGGATTTAATGCGATGCCAGTTTGCTGGGGAATGAGCTGAGTCACTCCGGTCGCATCGACAAAAACATTGGGGTAAGCCACTTGGCCAGAATCAGTGAGCACATAGCGGCGATCCGGAGAGATCTGGCCACGCAGCGTAATGATCATCCGGGTTTCCGGATCGAGTTCGACCAACGACTGCGTGACCGGTGGTTTTTCTGAATGGCAGTCAATACAGGATATTTTAACTGCATCCTCTTCGTGAGCATGGAAGCGGCCATCGCCCATTACTTCCGTCGCCAAATGGCAGTCGGTGCAGGAGAGACCCCGCGTGAAATGCACATCGGCGGACATTTTTTCAAATACCCGGCCATCTTCCAGTATGCGAAAATTGACCGCTTGAGCCTGATTGAGATGAACCGCGGATTCATCGAGCAAGGTTTCGTGCCACCCCTCATAGTTCGTGGCAATTCTACCCGAGCGACTATGACAACCAAAACAGGCCAAATCGGGAACGCGGAGCGAGATCATCGGATGAGCCTGTGGTTCCAGCGGCGTGAGACCGGGACGATCGCGGCGGGCCAATTCCTCGCGGGCGCGGGACCCGTAATCGAGGTGGCAGGCCGAGCAACCGCCACCGCGCAATGATTCGGCCAGCGGCCCAGGTTCAGCTTTGTCCTGACCGAGGTGGCAGGACGCACACAGTGTGCGCAAATGCGTATCACCTGGCGATTGACCGAGGTGGCCGACATCAAAAGGTCGGTTTAGATCTGGGTTCTCCCCAAAAGCATGTTTATCGACAGCGATCACCCCACTCATCGTATTCATGAGGGAGTAACGCACCCGTTCATCAATATCAGCATGGCAGGCGGATGTGGCACAAGTTTGGCGGACAATGGAAAGATTACCCGGCGTGCGTGTCATGCCTTTGTGTGCACCCACCGCATCACGGGCGAGGCGATCACCCAAGTGACAGGCGGCGCAGCCGATGGCGATCGGATCGTGCGCCGAAGCAAATCCAGTCATACTTTCATGGCAACTCAGACACCCCTCAGATTCTCCACCGACCAACGGAAGCAGAGGCAACGAGGGGCCGGAGTGTGTTAATAGCAGTCCGCCCACAGCGACCGCGAGCACTCCTCCCAGTAAAGCTAGCCGGCGAAATACATGCAGTTTGATCCACCCAGAGAAAAGGTGGATATAATGCGGTTTCATCGTCGGCTCTCCTCAGGGTTTGGACTGATCCGAGCGATGCAATATACCGTCCGTGAGAATGCGGGCACGCAACCCGCCGCGGCCACGCATCCAATCATTTGCCCCGGGACCGATGGCGCCGTTCATCCAATAACAAGGACGACATTCTTCAGTGCCAAAAAAACGAATACCTTGGAGAGCGAACTCAACCCCGACCAGATCATTGAGATCGACGCCTGAGATAAGGACGTTGCGTCTGGTATCCTCGGGACGCGCATCAGTCAGGTCGAGTTCGCGACATAGGGTGTCGAAAATCTCACGGGAAAAGAATGTGATTTGTCCTTTACCGTCCGGCACGTGGTCAAAGTATCGATCGCCCCTCACCCCACGGCCCGCAACACATTCGATAAAATCAACCTCGAGGATTGGGTGGGTGCCAGCGGGCCCGCCGTGATGACCCACGAAATTGTGCCCTGACGAAACAAACAGGCCTTCGACAACCATGATTGCTGCGGACTTGCTTCGTGAGGCGGTTGGCCTGGACATCAACAGCCTTCCCTCTTTTTTTTCCTGACCGGTGGTTTTGTTTCCGGTGACACCGGTGATGGCACCGGCAATGAAAGTTGAGGCAATTCCGGAGTCGCAGAATTCAAGTTATCGCCACCACTCCCCCGAGGGATGCCGCCAAATAATTTGGCGATGGCCGCACGCTTGGCAAAGTCGACCTGCTCCTTGGGTGCCGCGTTGTCGGGTGGCGCCACGGGATAGAGCACGACATTCTTCCACTCATCCAGCCCACCAAAGAGCATGTAAGTTGACGGAAATCCAAGGGCACGTAACAGCAACCAAGCCTGCGCCGCATGGATACCACCATCGCTGTAGAATACGATGTGCTCATTGCGATTGGCAAAATCTCCGGTTAGCGCGGCCAGAGGAATGTTAATGGCCCCGGGTATGTGGTAGAGAGCAAAGTCAGCTGCATCACGCACGTCCACCAATAGATAATCATTGCGGCCTTCAACCATCCAATCGGCCAACTGAGTGACACTGACGTGGTCGGCAGCTCGGCCCGCATCGAGCGCGAGTTGCTTGGCATCTATCTTGGCAAAAGCATCGCGATAGGGATTGCCCGCAAAAAGCGCAACCGTTCCCAAACCTACGAAAACAAGGGCAAACCCGCGCACCGGCGTGATTTTGCGCACCGACTCTGTCAGGTCACCCGGACCAGGCTCCTTTTGACCGATGTATTTTTCCGCCAGTTCAGCGGCCACAAAAGCGGCAATGGCCATCAGCACCACGGCAAAGACAAGAAACCCATAGGGGATGTTGAACAACCCTGCGAGAGTCACCTGACCCAGTGCGGTGATTTTGGTGAAGGGTTCGATATACGGATAGACCTCGGCAAAGCCGATCAGTCCACCAACCAAGCCTACCAGAAAGACCATACCGTCAAGGCGACCGGTGGCTGCCGAAACACAGGAAGTGCCCGGACAATAACCACCGACAATGAAGCCGACCCCAAGGATCAAACCACCCACGATCTGCGGCACGAGAAAGGTTGGCGTGAGATAGACTAGTGAGAGATCGAGAAACCCGAATCTCGCCAAGAAAAACGCACCAACCATGGCCGTGATGATCGCAGTGAACATCACCTTAAGCACCCGCAGCTCGCGGAAATAAAACTGGGCGGCGAGCACACGCGCATTGCCAAAGCCGGCCTGCTCGAGGAAAAAACCGAACGCGATGCCGATGACGAAGGCGACCACCAGTGACATCTCGTCGCCAAACATACCGAATTTGTAAAATGGAGCGATCATAGCCAGGCCCTCCGCATGAACCAAGCAAGGGCATAAGCCGCGCCGAAGACGCACATCATAAAGGCCCAACTGCCGGCGTTGAGCATTGCGCCGCCGGACAGGCCCTGACCGCTGGTGCAGCCAAGGGCGAGTTTGGCGCCGATGCCCATAAGTGCTCCACCGATGGCCGCGTAGACGAGCCGTCTGGGATTGGAAATGCGCGGACCTTTCTCGATTCTTAGTTTGAGTCGATTTGTCAGTGCGCCGGAAAGGTATCCGCCGATGAACACACCCAACACTTCAAAGACGAGCCAGTCTTTCAGGGGGTTGTAGGTGCCATCGCCCAGATAGTGGGCGTAGAACCCATTGGCCTCGGCGTGAGCCGGAGCGACCGCGTGCACCGAGGTCGCCAAAGCCGTGGAGAAGGCGCCGGAGGCGCCCAAACCGCGTCCCATAAGGACAAAAGTGGCAAGCAGCACTAGGCCAAGTCCGAATCCAGCCAAGTAGGGATTCATGAACGGTTTTACCGCGAGTGAAGTATCAGGAGGTGATGACATGGTATGACGGATTAAAGGTTCATTGAACTATGCTGGACCAGTGGCTGGCCTGACCTGCGCCCACGAGGACGAATCGCAGCACGAGACCCCCAGCCAATACGAGCAGTGACGGAGCAATGGTGTGCTTGACGCGGTGAATCAGTTCGAGATGTTGCAAATAAAGTGGCATCAATATGCCGAGACCGATTACGAACACCCAAAACACCGCAGCATAGGGTCCGGTCAAAAGGAGCATCGCGGCTTGTTGGTGGACCGCCGTTGAGGTCAAATGGCCGATCAGCAGCAGACCAAGCAAAGCCAACTCGATCGTCAGAAAGCTATTGTCTGCCTGAGCCAGAGTAGGAGCAATGCGAGTGTCCAAGGGCCGGGCTTGCGACCAACGGGCCATCATGGAGAGCAGAAAGTCGGTGAACTCCGGGAGTTCGTCGTCCGGGGTGCTCAGGACCAGAATGCCGTGCAACAACGCCGCAGCGGTTGAAAGTCCCGAGAACAGGAACAGTGGTCCGAGGACCGCACTGTTCCATAGCGGACGGGCACCCATCGCACCGAGCAAGATTCCGGTGTATAGTCCGAGAGCAATGCCGATGGTGATATTGGCCAACCCCGTGCCCATGACAAATCGCGGACGAGCGAGAATATAGTCGCTGATTTTGATGAGCACCGGAATGCGCTTGGCCAGTGCCGGGATCGCCTCCGGCAGATGGGCCAGCATATTGGCTAGCAAAGCGGGATAAACCAAAAGGAGAATCCAAGCGCCCCAGGACATCGGAGAGGTCGGCTCGAACGCGAGGTAGAGACGCCAGACATAAAACTTGTGGGCGAGATCCAAAAATAGTGCGAGCATACCGAGGCTGAGCAAAATGAGACCTGCCAGCGGTCCGATGGTGCAGCATACCATCGCCTGACGCTCGCTTGGTCGCATGACCAGCAGCCGGATGCCGGCGATGATCATCAGGCCAGCAACGAGTCCACCCAGAAAGAGGTAGACCGGAATTTCCCAGCCCCACACATGCAAGGTGGGATCAATACCAGGATTGTGACGGTAATTGGTGAACTCAGTCATGGTTGCGGGTAATTCACGTTAAATAGAAGATGCGTGGCTTGGTGCCTGCTTCCGGAAGAAGGGTGTGATGACGGCGCGAAGAGAGTAGTTTGCTCACTTCGCTATACGGATCCTCCAAGTCGCCGAAATGCATGCAATGGGTCGGGCAGACTGAAACGCAGGCGGGGTCCTGTCCCTTTTCAACCCGGTGAATGCAGAAAGTGCATTTGTCGGCGTAACCATCGGGATGGGTAAACCGGGCATCATAGGGACAAGCAGCGAGGCAGGCTTTGCAACCGATGCACTCGTCGTGGTTAACGAGAACCACCCCACCCCTTTCGTGGATGTGACTCGCTCCAGTCGGACAACAATCCACGCAAGGAGGGTTATCGCAGTGATTGCAGCGCTCAGTGCGAATTTCGAGACTGGTCGTGGGAAACTTACCTTGCACGGTCTCGGTTATCCAATCGCGGCAATAACCTTCGGGGACATTGTTTTCCGTTTTGCAAGCGACGACACAATCCATGCAACCGACGCAACGGGTGGTATCGATGACCATGATGTAGCGTGACATGATATTAGGCCTCCGGTTCGATGGTGACAAAGTTGACGTTCATTCCCGTGCCGCCCATCAGCGGATCGGTTTGATAACGGGTGACGAGCTTGGCGTCACTGGCACCCTTGCCAAAGGCATGACGTAAACCGCGCGAAGTATGCCCGAATCCATGCACCATGTAGACGCAATCCGGACGGATGCGCTCTGTAGCTTTCACTTTGATGCGGTTACTGACGATGCCGTCCTGATTGCGCAGTCGGACAAGGTCGTTGCTCTTGAGCCCGAGACGGGATGCAGAGGTATGGTTGAGCCAAACGGTGTTTTCGCTCATCATATCGGATAGCAGCCGGTTCGAATGAGTGCGACTGAACGAATGCATCGGGGCGCGGCCAAAAAGCAGGCGGAAAGAACCCGGCGGGCCGGCGGGTGGTCGAGTGTAACGGGGCACGGGATCAAAGCCGGCTACTTTAAGCTGGAGGGAGTAGAATTCAATTTTGCCCGAGGGGGTATAAAACTCCGCCGGCGCGCCTTCCTCGAAATAGATCGGCTGTCGTTGGCCTGGAATGAGGCCTTTCTGTTTTAGCTCCGCGTAGCTCAATCCGGATTTCTCAACGCGGTGGGCAAGATATTCCTCAATGTCGTGCCAAGGGAAATAGGCCGCAAGATCAAGCTTCTCAGCCAATTGCTTCGCTATCCACCAATTGGGCTTTTGGTCGTGAGGTGATTCCACCACCGGCTGGCGCAAAGCCAGGAAGGGCTGTTTAAAATACTCGACATTGAGATCATCGAAACGCTCGAGGTAAATCGACTCCGGCAACACCACGTCGGCCCATCCGGCAGTCTCACTGGGAATGACGTCGACCACCACCAACAGATCCAATTGCTTGATCGCTTTGATGGTCTCGGCTTGGTTGGGCAATGAGTGGATCAAGTTCGTTGCATAGACCATCCAACCTTTGATCGGATAAGGCTGACCACTGATGGTGGCGTCACGAATGCCAGTTGAGAGGCTTTCGTTGGCAAACGGATATTTATGATCGGGATTGTCGAGCTTGGGCCGCGTGGCTTTCGGATATTCAGGATAGGGGTAAGAAGCCACATCCATGCTCGAAGGTTGGTAAAATCCACCTTTGCGGCCCCAACTGCCAAGCAAGGCATTAAGGAGTGCGATGGCCCGACTGCGCTGCGTATCATCCCCATACCAATTCACATGGCGGCCGGGATGAACGAGAGTGGCCGGGTGGTGACGAGCCATTTCACGAGCGGTGGCGCGAATCGTATCCGGGTCTATACCCGTTTCGATGAAGGCCCATTCAGGGGTGTAACTGGCAAGTGAGGCGGCAAATTATTCGAAACCAAAACCGTATTTAGCCACGTAGTCGGCATCGTAGAGTTTTTCGGTAACGATGATGTTCATCCAGGAGAGCAGTAATGCGAGGTCGGTCCCGGGTTTGATCGGCAAATAGTATTTCGCCTTGCTCGCCGCGACGGAATACCGCGGGTCCACCACAATGATGCTTGCACCGCGGCCTACTGCCGTGGCGAATTCTTGCACTTGGGTGTTGTGCATGTTCTCACCCAGATGGGAACCGATGAGGACGAGGCAATCGGTGTTTTCGATGTCAGTGCGCTCGGGTGAGCCCACAACATCGCCGAAGGTCAGCTCGAAACCCACTTCGCGCGGCCCTCGACACTGGGCGAAGGACGGCGCCGCGATGTTCGTGGTGCCATAGGCCTTAAGCGCGTGCTTGAGGAAGGTGCCGCCGATACCGTGGGAATAAAGAGCCATCGAATCCGGACCATGTTCAACGGCAATTTGCTTCATCCGCTTGGCGATGTAATCCAGTGCTTCATCCCAAGTGACTTCCTGCCATTTTTCCTCTCCCCGTTCATGAGTGCGGATGAGTGGTGAACGCAGCCGGTCGGGGTCCGTGTGTGCCCCGATTCCTCCGGTGCCACGCGGGCAAAGTCTGCCCCGGCAAAGCGGGTCGGCTGGGTTGCCTTCAATCTTCCACAACTCACCATCCCGCACACTGGCGAGAGCACCGCACTTCCAAAAGCAGAGGTCACAGAAAGTCGGGACTTGCTTCACCCCCTTCGCTTTTCCAATCGAAGGAATAAAAGATTTGGCAACCCCAGTGGCAGCACTCGCCACCACGATGGTTGAAGCAGAAATTTTCAGAAAACGACGACGAGAAAGCGCATTCATGATCAGTCAGATGCAAAGTTTGGTTCGTAGTTGGAAGAGCGGTTGACTGAACGACCAGCTGAAGCCCATTCCACGGCACCATCCGTGAACTGGAGCGCTTTGATTCCACGGGCTGCCAGGATTTCGTGGGCCTGATCGGCGAGCAGACAGAGGGGGCCACGGCAATAAAGGATGATCGTCTTGTCGACGGGCAGTCGTTTGATACTGCGGGTGAGCTGATCGATGGGACACGATACTGCTCCGGGTAAGTGCCCAGCTTCGAATTCCTCCCGTGGGCGCACATCGAGCAGGGTCACCGTATTTTGCTTAAGCAACTCATCCAAGGATTCCTGGTCCACGACGCCCCGCATATTTCGTTCAGCATCCAACGAGGACCGCATCAATTGCAGTTCGGCCAGCCGTCCTGAGCAAAAGTCCCGGTAGTTCAGCCAAAAAGCGGTGACCTCGCTGTCCGCCATAGAGTAGATGACATGGCGACCCACTTTGCGCGCGGTCACCAATTGCACGCGACTTAAACGTTGGAGATGATGTGAGACATTGCCCACCGGCAAACCAACAGCTTCAGCAAGCCCTTCAACGGTGCGTTCGCATTGACTCAGGATATTGATCAAGCGCAAGCGCTGTGGACTGGCCAAAGCGTTACCAATCTTGGCGAGCTGCTCATATAGGGCGGTGGTCTTGTCGGGTTCTGATATTCTCATGAACGTTAGAATGTTATTCAAACAATGATCCGTTGGATTCTATCTTTTCCAAAATCTCCGGTAAGGAATCAGCCGTTACGCTGGATGGCTTCAGTTATATCGCGCGATGACTCAGGTGAAGATGATTTCTCCGCCCGCGGCCATTTCGTAGAAATCACCGACGGTGAGGACCTTCTCCATCTGCGGCACAAAATCAGCTTGGGTCAGGTGGAACATATCCACCGTGGCTTTGCAGGCATAGAGATGACCACCCGCATCGGAGATCATTTCGACGAACTCACCGATCGGCGGGATATCGAGTTTCTCCATTTCGTTTTGCATCATCTTCGTGGCAAAGGCGGACATGCCGGGCAGAGCGCCTAACAAGGTGGGCAAGGCAAAACCCTTGGCGTCAGGCACCCGCATCGCTGCGTTGCCGACCGTGGATATTTTGATCTTGTCCTGATAGTCCTTCATCACGGCATAGAGGCCGAAGAAGGTGAAAAACATGTTGGCTTCGATGCCTTCCATGCGGGCGCCGTTCGCCATGATCAGGCCGGGATAGACGCCATCGAGCGATCCCTTGGAAACGACGATGGAGACTTTTTTGATTTTTTCGGGAGAGGACATGGTTATGTGAGTTTAAGACCGTTGCTCAGATGCAACCGTGGGGTTTCTTGATGCCGGAAATCTTGGCCGCTTTCTTGGCGGGACCGCTGGGGAACAATTCATAGAGCTCCTTGGTCGGGACACCGCTCTCCTTGGTAAGTTTGCGGATGGAAGGACCATCGCCCTTTACTTCGAATTCCTTACGCATGAATTCGAGAACGATCACATGACGGTCATTGAGCTCGGTGATCCCTTCCTCGGCGGCAATCACCTTGGCGATTTCCAAATCCCAGTCTTTGTAATTGGTCATGAAGCCCTCGTCATCGAAGTCGACAGCCTTGTTATTGATAGTGCGGGTAGGCATAGTAGTAGTGGTTTAGGATTTATTGGTTGAAGTGGTTGTTGCAGCTGACGGGAGTGAATCCATGACTTGGTGTTCGGCAAGATTGCGCATGAACGAGAGCAGGAAGCCAAAGGCACGACGCATTTCGGGTTTGTTCAATTCGCGAAAGGCCTTCCAGAGCGTGACCTCCTCCATCTGGGCAAAATCCAATTTGCGATAGATCTCCATCGCGTTGTTCACGGCGAGAAGCATCTCGGGTTGGGTCAGACTCTTGAAGGTCTCCAACATCACCACGGCATTGTCAGCCAGAAGGCGCGCATCCTCGGGCGTAAAGTGGCCGACGACATTGTCCAAAGCATGCCCCATTTCACGTGCCATGGCGAAATAACCCTTGCGATCAAGCTCGTCCAACTTGGCCAGGCCATCGCTGAACAACTCGCGAGCTAGAGGCGTGGCATCGTGGAGCAGGTCACGCGAACTCTCGACCTGGACAAGCAGCTCGTTCAGGTTGTTGGTGTTGCGGACCACCCGTTTGAGCAGCGCGGTGAAATCCCCCGTGGCGATGAAAGGCGCCACCTCCTCCAACTCGGCCACCGCCGTGCTAAAGAGATCCTTGCCGATACGAGTGAAGTCTTGATGGAGTTCCTCGACTTCGCGTCGGATGCGGCGCACTTCCTCGACCTCGGTGAGCACGAGGTCAAGCTTGCGGTCGAGAGCATCAAGGCGCTCGGCGAGGTCTGGAGTATCAGTGGCGTTCATGGTGATCAGCGGCGTTTTCCTGCCATGCTCATTTCGGCTTCCAGAGGTAGTTCAACTCCACGCAGGAGCAGATTCCAATAGGCCCAGCGGAACATCATCTTTCCGTAGTGATTCGTCTTGGTCTCCTCCAGGAGAGAGAACGGTCCGACTCCCGGCAGCGGATATTTGCCCGGCAGTGGCTCGGTCTCATAATTGAAATCGATCAGTAAGCCCTTGTTGAATCCGGATTCGATGAAGCAATTGGCATGACCATCGTATTTGGCACGCAAAGGACGCTCATCGATCGCATCGAAGATATTCTCAAAGAGAATATCGGATTGGAAATGGGCCACGGAACCCGCTTTCGACGAGGGTAAATCCGTGGCATCACCGAGGACGAAAATATTGTCCTTAACCTTGGACCGCAAGGTGTGCTTGTCGGTCGGGATAAAGTTCAACTCGTCGCCAAAGCCGGAACGTTCAATCGAAGGATCGCCCATGTTGGTGGGGATCGTGATGAGTAGATCGTAATCCACCGTCCGCTCATCCCAGGAAACAATTTTCTTTCCCGCCTGATCGACACTGCCAGTGGAGAATTCAGTTGTGAGGTTGACGTTTTTCTTGTTGAGAAAATCACCCAACAGTTCCGCGGCCTTAGGCTTGGTAAATGCACCGGGTAACGGGGTGACGTATTCAATCTCCACCTTGTTACGAATGCCCTGCTGGGTAAACCACCAGTCAGCGAGGAACGCGAACTCGAGTGGTGCGACCGGACACTTGATCGGCATCTCGACAATGTTGATGACGAGCTTTCCACCCTCCCAATGTTTAAGGTGCCGGGCCAGAGCCACAGACCCCTCAAGAGTGTAGAAATCGTAGATATTCCGTTGCCAATCATCTCCCAGCAACCCTTCAGTCTGGCTGGGCACGGGATGCGCACCTGTGGCAATGATCAGATAATCGTAACCGAGCATGCGACCATCCGCGAGACGAACGCGATTCTGGTCTGGCTCAATCACATCGATTGCCGAGAGCACCAACTCCACCCCACGGGGGAGGTAATCCCGCCGCGGTTTCACCACATCGCGTTGCGAATAAATCCCGAAGGGAATGAACAGATAGCCGGGTTGGTAGTGATGGGTTTCATCACGATCAACGACGGTTATTTGCCATTCATCACGCGGAAGGACACCGGCCAGCTTGTTGGCCATGATTGTGCCAGCGGTGCCGGCTCCGAGTATCAGGAATTTTTTCATGGTAGTAAGTAAGTTGGGATACCTTTATATGAGTATATGCGCATATTTGTCAACTATCTTCTGCCAGTTCCCTTAGAACCGATAGCTATACATCGCCTGTAAGTTGGTCTGGGCGTGGCTGACTCCAGCGCCTGATCCATTGATTGCCTCCACCTTCAAGCCGTAGGTGAAGGAGACATCGAACGAAGAGCGGTCATTGACTTTCCAACCGAATCCCGCGGTCAAGTGATTCTTCACGATGGCCGGGAACAAGCAGTTCATATAGGTATCAGGGACCGGATTATTGGCAAAGTTACCACCGAAGCGCAGTGTAAGTTGGTCACTCGCTTGGTAGGCCGCACCCAACATCACAATGGTCTGGTTGTCCCAGGATTGAAAGAGAACGGCATCGAGGTTTTGGCCGGCAAAGTTGCCGTTGGTCGCAGCAGTTGAAGCTGCAAAGCTCATGCTGAATTCCTTCATCACATTTTTCCAAAAGACCTCACGAAGGTCACCGGTGATCAACCACTTTGGAGTTCCTGTGTAGGCAAAGCCGGCGCCGACCATGGCTGGCCATTGGAAATCCTTGATCGTGAAATCACCCTGTAAAGTTTGGGGCATCAGGCCCATACCGGGGATATTTAACTGGAAGCTGAGCTCACCACCATTGGTGGTCATATCATCCAATTTCGACTTCGTGTGGTATGTCAGGCCGACACTGAGTTCATCCGAGGGCGTATACAGGACTCCTACTTTGGCACCGTATCCATAGGAACGAGCCGCGCCGGTGAATGGACTGCCGTTGGAGAAATTAAAGTAAGCGTAATCGACCGATGTGCCCGGAGGCATCATTGACATGATCTGCCCGAAGCTCTGCACGATCGTGCCGGAGGCGGTGCCGAATTTCTGACTGGTTGGCATGACCAAATCAAAGAACTGGTTGCCGCTCATGGCCATTTTGAGATCCATACCGGCCCACATGAAGTCAACTGTACCTCCGATCTGCAGCCTCTCATTGACCTTGTAGGCCACCGGCACGATTACCCGGCCGACAGAGACTTCTGTGCGGTTTTCAAGATTATGGCCGAGTCCACGCCAAGTGGTGGGTTCATATTCACAGCCCATGCCGCCCTGCCCCATGACCCCCAGGCCGTAGACAAAATCTCCACTGCGGCGGGTGTAACCAAAGGCTGGCATAAAAAACGCCTTGGCCGTCGATTTGGCGGTTTGGCTGGCAGGAACATTAAAGATATTTGGTGCCGTTGCTGGACTGGTTACCTCGATTTTTGGTCCAAGGATACCCAGCGCAAGATCAAGTCGGGCTTTATCAGTCAAAAGGCCCAACGTGGCCGGATTGTTGATCATCGCTGCCGTGCCGTTGTCATACGCAAAGGAGGTTCCCCCCATCGCGGTGGCTACTGGCCCGTAGCCCTCCATATTCATGCCATTGGTAGCGTGAAGCACCGGAGCGGCAGTAACAAGGATCATACAGGTGACCCATTTGATTACATTGATAGGCGAATTTTGTTTTTTCATGGCTCGTGTCCTATAGGTAGGAGTAAGTTTTATCTGCGGGGGTCAGTATCGCATCTTAGGGGGTTTGGCGCTGCGCGCGCCTTGGCATTTATTATGCATTTATTGTTATATTCGTTTCCATGCATACTCTAACTCGTTGTCCCCCCCTGCCTGTGCATCCTGTTACATAACTCCTTCTTATATTATGACATCCGTATTACGGTCTCATTAGCATTTCGCATGCGATCTCCAAAAATGTAGAGCATAGCGCATTTTCTGCCTTTTCCTTTGCACTTTTCCGGTCCTTTCAGCCTTTTTCGCTTAGATGGATTTTATCTTGCCCCAAGACCGCCCAAATCAACTCACCGGTGTTCCGCCGATTGATTTTCGCGAGCTCCTGAATGAGGAACAATACAACGCGGTGACAGCCGAACCAGGGCCTTTGCTCGTGCTGGCTGGTGCCGGTTCCGGCAAGACTCGCACCCTCACCTATCGCGTCGCCTATCTGCTTTCCCAAGGCGTGAAGCCGGGTGAAATCCTTCTGCTCACTTTCACCAACAAAGCTTCGAAGGAAATGCTCCATCGGGTGCAAGACCTCACCGGAATCGAACCACAACGATTCTGGGGCGGCACATTTCACTCTCTGGGGCATCGCGCTCTGCGCATCTACGGCGAAGCGATCAATCTCACGCGCAACTTCACCATCCTTGATGCCGACGAATCCGAATCACTGCTGAAGCAGACTGTAGAGTCAGTGGATAAAACCTTCTTCAAGGACAAGACTCACCCCCGACCCGGGCCCTTGTTCAATGTGCTTTCCCTCGCACGCAACACGCAGCTCAGCATCAACGTAACTGTCACTCAAAATTTCCCGCAATACGACGACATCAAGCATCGCTTCGAACCCTTCGCCGATGCCTACGCCAAGCGCAAACAGGCACAGAACGTAGTCGATTATGATGATTTGCTGGAGCTCTGGTTGAAAATCCTCACCGATGCACCCGAGGTTGCCGCCTACTTCGCGCAGCGTTTTCGGCATGTGCTGGTCGACGAATATCAGGACACCAACACCCTGCAGGCGCAGATCGTGGACAAACTTGCACCGCATCATCGGGTCATGGCCGTAGGCGATGATGCCCAGTGCATCTACTCGTGGCGCGGAGCGGATTTTGAAAACATCATGACCTTCCAGCACCGGCACCCGGGCACGGTCATTCACCGCATCGAAACCAATTACCGGTCGACGCCGGAGATTCTCGAACTCGCCAACGCTGTGCTGCTGGCCCAACCGGTGGGCCGCCACTTCGACAAGGAACTGCGCGCAGCCCGCGGTCACGCCAACAAGCCCTATGTGGTGCAAACGATGGATGAGCGCGAACAAGCTGAGTTTCTGCTCAAGCGCATCCGGGCGTTGACCGAAGATGAAGGAGTCTCCGCCAACGAAATCGCCATTCTTTATCGCTCCCACTTTCTCGCCCTCGAAGTACAACTCGCGCTGTCGAGGGCCGGCGTCCCCTACCAGATCACCAGCGGGGTGAAATTTTTCGAGCGTCAGCATATCCGTGATCTGGTGGCGTTGGTGCGCTTCGTTTACAATCCCGCCGATACTCAAGCATGGCAACGGATCGCCATTCTCCTGCCCAAGGTCGGTGAAAAGGGAGCCCAGAAAATCCACGCCGCCGCCCTTGATCACGGTCGCCTGCTGCAGAAGAACTTTCTCGATGCGCTCTCCACTGATGACGTGAAAAGCAAGGTCGCCAAAGCGGCGCGCGATGACTGGGAAGACTTCTGCGTATCCCTGCGCCAAGTTGCTGAAGTCATGCAAACCGGCACTCCGGCAGCCGTGATGGAAACCGCCATCGACGGCTGGTATGGTGATTACCTCAAAGGGGCCTATGCCGACTACATTGAGCGTCTCGATGAATTGAAGGCACTCATTGGCTTCGCCGGACGGTTCGAGGAAATGCAGGACCTGCTCGCACAAATCGTGCTGCTCAATGGCGAGACGAGTGACCGCCAGGTGGATCCCGATGCCGAAGCCATCAAGCTGACGACCGTCCACCAAGCCAAGGGACTCGAATTCGATATCGTGTTTGTGGTCGGACTGGCCGACGGGCAATTCCCCGGTCGCCGCTCCATCGAAGCCGGCGATGTCGAGGAGGAACGGCGCCTCTTCTACGTAGCTGTCACTCGTGCGCGCAACGAACTCTATCTTTGTTACCCCAAGGTCGCTACCCGCGCCGGGCCCGGAGGCATGCTGCTACAACCCAGCCGCTTCTTGTTGGAGATTCCCGGCGACCTCTACGACCCGCTTCGCATAAAGCGCAGTTTTGGGTGGTGATTTATTTTGGCGCTTCCCACGCGCAAGTTTAACCACAAGATTTTGGCATGCCTGTCATACCCCGCCTGACCGAACTTCAGCCCGAGATCACCACATGGAGACGAGATTTCCATCAACACCCCGAAATCCTCTTCGACACCCATCGCACCTCGGGCATCGTCGCCGATAAGCTGCGGGAATTTGGCTGCGACTCCATCAAGACCGGTATCGGCCGAACTGGGGTCGTGGGGGTCATCAAAGGGCAGAAATCTGACAGTAACAAAGTGATCGGTCTCCGCGCCGATATGGATGCCCTGCCCATGACTGAGGACACCGGCCTGCCCTACGCATCCAGCGAAACCGGGAAAATGCACGCCTGCGGCCACGACGGGCACACTTCGATGCTTCTCGGCGCAGCCAAATATCTGAGTGAAACCAGAAAATTCGACGGGACCACCGTGGTGATTTTCCAACCTGCCGAGGAAGGCGGAGGCGGTGGCAAGGAAATGTGTGTTGATGGTATGATGGATGAGTTTGGCATTCAGGAAGTCTACGGCATGCACAATATGCCGAGCCTCCCGGTGGGCCAATTCGCCATCCGGAACGGGGCATTCTTCGCCGCCACTGATACATTTGAAATCGATGTGGTGGGACTCGGTGGCCATGCTGCCAGACCCCATGATGCGATCGATACCACGCTGGTTGCATCGCAGATGGTAGTCGCCCTCCAGTCGATTGCTTCCCGCAATGCTGATCCGCTCAAATCTCTGGTCATTTCAGTGACTTCATTTCGAACCGAAAGTGAGGCCTTTAATGTCATTCCGGAGCGCGTGAAACTGAAGGGCACGATCCGCACCATGGATGGTGATATACAAACCATGGCCAAGGAGCGTATTCAGCTGGTGTGCGACCATACCGCCCAAGCATTTGGCGCCACCGCCACCGTCCACTTCCACTTGGGTTACCCGGTTATGCGCAACGCCTCTCCACAAACCGAGTTTGCGGTCCAAATCGCCTCCCAATTGGTCGGCGCGGAAAATGTGACAACCAACACCCCAGCTATCATGGGGGGCGAGGATTTCGCCTTCATGCTGGAGGAACGACCGGGCGCTTACATTCTGGTCGGCAATGGTGACACCCCCATGGTTCATCATCCCAAATACAACTTCAACGACGACGCTCTCATCTATGGCTCTTCCTATTGGGCTAGGTTAATCGAAACCGCGATGCCATTGGGCTGAATTGGAGATTAATCTTATCTGAGAGGTTGCACTACACAGAGTCCGTGCTCTGTGTTTTACCTTAATCGTCATGTCATCCCCTATCGAAAACGTCGTCATCATTGGCACAGGCTGCGCCGGCCTGACTGCCGCCATTTATACCGCCCGTGCGAGCCTCAATCCCTTGGTGCTTGAGGGGCCCCTGCCCGGTGGCCAGCTCACCACCACAAGTGAAGTGGAAAACTTTCCCGGATTTCCCGAAGGCGTTGATGGGTTTCAACTAACCCAAAATATGCGTGAGCAAGCCACTCGTTTTGGCACGCGTTTCGAGCAGGCTCTGGTCACCTCGGTCGATTTTAGCTCCATGCCGCGTAAACTGATTCTCGGCGATCGCACCATTCTCGCGAAAACCGTGATCGTGGCCACTGGAGCTTCGCCGCGAATGACGGGCATCCCGGGCGAAATGGAACTCTACGGCGGCAAAGGGGTGACCACTTGTGCCACCTGCGACGGGGCATTCTATCGCAACATGGAAGTCGTGGTTCTGGGTGGTGGTGACAGTGCCGCAGAGGAAGCGCTTTTCCTCACCCGTTTCGCCAGCAAGGTTTACCTCGTGCACCGTCGCGATGAATTACGTGCGTCGAAGATCATGGCCGATCGGGTTGTCGCACACGAAAAAGTGGAAATGGTCTGGAATTCAATTCCCGTCGAGGTTCTGGGTGTGCCGGAAGGTTCTGTTAGTGGCCTTAAGGTTAAGCATGTAAAAACCAATCTTGAAACCGTGCTGCCCGTGAGGGGAATTTTCGTGGCCATCGGACACATCCCCAACACCGGCCCCTTTGCCCCTCCACTCGAAGTTGACGACGGAGGCTACTTCAAACCTCAAGCCGGATCACAGGTATTGACCAGCGTTCCCGGAGTCTATGTTGCAGGCGATTGCTCTGATCATGTTTACCGCCAAGCGATCACGGCCGCTGGCATGGGTTGCCAAGCTGCGATCGAAGCCGAGCGCTGGCTCGCCGAACACGCAGGCTGAGTGGAAGTCTTGTCCGGCCTCAACGAGACCGGCTACAGTCAAAAATTAAAACAACGCCGCCCACATAAGTGAGGCGGCGTTGTTATTAAGGATGTGCGAAGCTTACTTTAATTCGGCGTCGTGTAATTCTTGCCAGCTGTCGAGGTCGTTGAGACGCACGGCATCAAGGATCGTGCCATCATCGGCGATGCCACTCGCATCGAGCACACCCTTGCGCGTTTCGTCGTCGTGGTTGTAGCCAAGAACCGATGCGTTATGCGCGGCGACTGAGGCCTCATCCAGTTTCACACCGGGTTGCGCTTTGACCCAAGCTTCGAACTGAGGATACGTTGGCTTGCTTTCCTTGATGAATGCGAGGACGGCCTCACGCTCCAAACCGAGGGCTGAGATCGTCATTTGATCATAGCCCTGGCCAGCGCCGGGGTAACGTGAGTCGAGTTTGCCATTGGCTTCCAGAGAAGCCTTGAGCCAAAGACGGGGCAGATGAAGCACACCAAGGGGGCCAGCCGTGCCAGAACTGATGAGGGGAATAAACGTAGCCATATTTTCTAGTTATTTAGGGTTATAAGATGATGACGAATCCGCGGATTTGCCACTCCCCCAGCTGACAACATCTACAGAGCCATGGCAATGCCTCCCTGCATTATTACTGAAACAAACCGGCCACAATAGCCTTGGCGACCCTGCCCACCGACGCATCGTGGGGTGAAATTATGTCTGCCCCCTTACCCATTCCCCTCTGGGGTCTTTACGAGCGATTGATGCCCGCCGAAATCGAAAGCATTTTTGCATCCCACCCCATAGCCTATCTTCCATGGGGTGCGCTCGAATATCATGGTAAACACGCCGCGGTCGGCCTCGACGGTCTCAAAGCCCATGGGCTATGCGTTGAATTGGCCAAGGTTGTCGGTGGTCTGGTGCTGCCATCGGTCTATGTGGCGGCCAACACCATCAAGACCGCACCTGGTTTGGAACACAAACGCCACTCCCTGAATTTCAGTGAAGAGATCCTGCGTGGCCTCGCCCGGGAACATTTCGCCCAACTCGCCGATGAGAATTTCCGCGTGGTCTTCGCGCTCTGTGGCCATGTCGGGCAACCACACTACGATATCATCAAGGACGAGGCCCGGAAATTTAACGCCGAGCAATCTGCCACCCACATCATCGCAACATCGGAGACGGACCTGATCTCCAAGGACATCGTCATCGTCAATCATGCCGCCCTCGGTGAGATCTCATTTCTGATGAACAGCGACCCCGATTGTGTGGATCTCGCCCGCCTTCCATCCGAACGCGTCCCCACCCTTGAGGAGGATGCTGTTTGGGGTCCCGATCCACGAGATTCATCCGTCGAAAAGGGTCGCGAATACACGGACGCATTTGTCACCTCGGCCCAAAAACTCATTTTTATAACTCTCCCCAAATCCTGATATGAAATATCGTTCTCTCGGCCGCACCGGCCTCAAAGTCAGTGAAGTCAGCCTCGGCACCTGGGCTTTTGGCTCCCCATCAATCTATGGTTCGGTTGATGAGACCGAAGCCCACCGTGCGATCAAAGGCGCGCTCGATGCGGGTATCACATTCTTTGACACCGCCCCGCTCTACGGCACGAAGGAAGCCGATGGTATTGCCGAAAAAATTCTCGGTGCAGGACTCGGCAGCGCGCGCGACCAAGTATGTATCGCCACAAAATTTGGCCGCTATCACTCGCGCGTGCACACGAATGAATTGTTCGATGGTGAGACCGTCGCTTGGTCGGTGGAACAAAGCCTCCAACGCATCGGCACGGATCGGCTCGATGTGCTCTTTTTTCACTCCCCGACCCATCCGGACAAAATCAAGGACGACGTGTGGACCGCGCTCGATAACCTGAAACAAAGCGGCAAAGTGCGTTTCATCGGGCTGTCGGGTGGATTCATCGGCGACACCGCCGAAATGACCCGCACTTGGGCGGCGGATGGGCGCATCGATGTCGCCCAAATCGCCTACAGTTTGATGAACCGCGAATGGGAACCCATCATTGCCGACCTCGGAGCCAAGGGCGTTGGGATTGTCGCACGTGAATCGCTCGCCAACGGGTTTCTGGCCGGGGTGTTCAACAAGGATACCGTATTCCCTGAGGGTTCACTCAATGCGCGTTATCCGCGTGAAGAAATCATCGAACGAGTAGAGACCGTGGATAGCTACAAATCCCTGCTCGTGCGGGCTGATGTCACCTCCATGGCTCAGGCTGCCATGCGCTGGGTTGTCGACAATCCACACATCTCAACCGTCCTTTCCGGATCTCGCAAACTTGACGAAATTCTTGAATGTGCCGGCGCTGCCGATGCTTCACCTTACACGGCTGAAGAGCTGAATGCAGCCCGTCAATTGCATGTAAAAGATTTCTCGCCAGCTTGATTCCCACGACGGCGCACCTCTAGCGCGCACATGATCATATCCGGATCACAGTGCTAATACTGGAAGTGGAGTTTACACTGATGTAAATTCAGGCCAATGAGTGGCGTGCTCCCTGAACTACTGGAATCCATCGGCCTGTCCAATCCCTGGATCTATCTGGGCATTTTTCTAGGTCTGTCGCTGCTGATGATGTGGCGCCTGGAGGCGATGCTTGATCACGGTCTCGAAGGCACAGCCTTGGGCACAATCATCATGCCTTACTGCTCGGGTTTGGGTAACCTGATCTTCGTCGGCTTGATGATATCCAAGGAGGAAGCCGCCAAAGAGGTGTTGATCAACAGTCTGGTCAACAATGTCACCAATCTCACCCTGTTGCTCGGCCTACCCGCCATCTTTTGGGGCCTCGTGGTCATGCCATCGTCCAAGAGTAAGACGGGCAAAATCGCCATAGCAAGCCGCCTCAACCGCCTGTCATTGCTCCTCACCTTGACCGCTGTCCTCTTCTTCACCGGAGCCGTATGGGCGCTCGGCCACGATGGGATGCTCGATCGGAGCGATGGCATCATTCTGATCGGGCTCTTTGTGTTTTGGCAGTGCTTTCAAGTCTTCGACGTGCTGAAGCATAATGTGCGGCAACGCGTCTCCTATCGTCTGATGTTTTACATCGATTGCGCCATTGTGCTCGTCAGCGCATGGGGACTTTACGAAAGCATCGATTGGCTGGTGACTTGGCTTGGCACGCAGAAAAATGGCTTCATCAGCAACAGCAATCTCGGCTGGTTGAGCGGTTGGCTGATGGTTCTGCCCAACGCGATCCTCGCGATTTACTGGGGCTGGAAGCGTCGTGCTGATGTTGTATACACTTCACAGGTCGGAGACGGCCATATCTGCATTCCGCTGTGTCTCGGAGTGTTCGTGTTGTTTCGACCGATGGAGCTGCCGGCATTTTTCGAAACCAGTATGTTCCTGCTTTTCGGCGTGATTGGTTTTCACGCCCTATTTCTGCTAATCACCGGGTCATTGCCACGCTGGGCGGGAGGCGTGCTGCTGGCCGCTTATGCCTGGTTTGTTTGGCAGGGTTTCATCGCGTAGAGGTTCACTCCAGCGGGTCGGAGACAAATATCGCACTCAAATCCACAAACGGGATCTGCGCCTTAAGCCATAAAGGATTCTCCCGGATCTCGATCATTGTTTTGCCGGTGTTGTTGCAAAAAAGATAGCTGCTGGTTCCCAATCTGATGCAGGCGTCAAAATGCGTGCCGTGGGCTGTGCTCACGAAAACGAAACTCCCAATCTCCATTCGCTCCTGACCCAATTCGGCTTTGAGGGGAGATACGTCCATTAGAAAATCGCGTTTATAATTATCCGCCCGGGGGCCATGATACGCGAGAATCACCCCTTTTTCGCTGCCCAATTTGACCAACACCCATTCGTCGAAAACGGGCGATTCATAGAGTGAATTCATCCGCCCGATATCGGCAATGATCTTGGTGCGAGCGTCTGCGAGATGCATGAGAAGTTATCAGCTGTATTGGGCCAAGCCCTGAGGTGGGACCAGATAAATGTGAAAAATAGCCGGTTTTTACCGGTTATTTGAATGAAATCTGAAAATTTAGAATCAAAAGCCAGGTATCAAAACCTCAAATTTGACCTGTAATTAGAAATGAGAAAACATTTATAATATATTATCTGTTGCTGATTAAATAGTTATAGAATATTTCGAAAACTTATCTGGAATAAGTCTAATTCTCACTTGCGATTTAGAACCATTCCAATTTGCTGTCTCTTCCCCACATGGCCAACGATAACACAGTACCCCAACTAGCCTTTGCCCGCACCCTCGCTGATAGCGGTCTGCGCAACACGCCACAACGCGAGGTCATCTACAGCATATTGCTCAACGAGCGCAATCATCCGACCGCGGATGAGGTGTTCGCGAGGGTGAAATCGCAACTGCCTAGTATTTCACTGGCAACGGTTTATAACTGTTTAGAAACCCTCGTGCAGTTCAAACTGGTCAAGGCGGTTAACTTCGAGCGCGAATCCACGCGCTACTGCCCCAATTTGCAGCCTCACGCCCATTTTCACGACGACCAGACCGGAGACACCAACGACATCGCACTCCCTCCGGAATTGCTGAGTCAAATCAAGGCTGTCCTGCCTCCCGGCTATTCCGCCTCCTCCGTCGAAATCACCTTCCGAGGCTCAAATGCCTCTTCCGAGAGCAACGCGACCAATCGCAACTAACCTCTTCTATCTACTCACATGTCTAAACTGGAAATCAAAGACCTCCACGTCGCCATCGGCGAAAAGGAAATCGTCAAAGGCTTATCACTCATCATCAACAGTGGTGAAGTGCACGCCATCATGGGCCCGAACGGCACGGGTAAATCGACCCTCGCCAAGGCCATAGCGGGCCACCCGGACTATACCATCACTTCGGGTGATGTGCTCCTCGATGATAAATCCATCCTCGAGATGGAGCCCGATGAGCGTGGGCGCGCCGGTATTTTCCTCGCCTTCCAATATCCGAGTGAGATTCCCGGTGTCAGCATCGCCAACTTTATGCGGGCAGCCCAACAAGCCCGGATGGGCGAAGGCGAAGAGCTCGACGCGGTTACGTATTACAAGCGCCTCTACGGCAAAATGGATCTCCTGAAGATTGACCGGAAGTTCACTTCACGCGCGGTCAACGACGGGTTTTCCGGCGGCGAAAAGAAGCGCTGTGAAATCCTCCAAATGGCCATGCTTGAGCCCAAGTTTGCTCTGATGGATGAGACCGATTCCGGTCTCGATATTGATGCCCTGAAAATCGTCGCCGAGGGTGTCAGCTCCATGCGTGGATCCGAATTCGGTGCGCTCATGATCACTCACTACCAACGTCTGCTCGATTACATCGTCCCGGATTATGTTCACGTCATGTTTGACGGTCGCATCGTCAAGAGTGGGGACAAGTCCCTCGCCCTGGAGCTCGAAGCCAAGGGCTACGATTGGGTCAACAAAGAACCCGCCACCGCCTGATTCAACCCCCTCTGCTCATGCCAGATACAAACGAAACAGAAATCCTTGAGCCGAATGCCGCGACGGAAAACCCCGTCGAAGGCATCGACCAGACTCGCGGCGACTTTCAATACGACGTTGAATACGCCTTCGATGCGGGCACCGGTCTCAACGAAGAAACCGTCCGTTACATCAGCTCGGTCAAAAAAGAAGCTTCGTGGATTCTCGATTTCCGCCTGAAAGCATTGAAAGCCTTTCTCGAAAAGCCGATGCCCACGCATTGGGCCACGAAGGATCTGGAGAACATCAATTTTGACAAGATCCGCTATTATCTTTCGCAGGGTCAGAAACCCAAGCGCACGTGGGATGAAGTGCCAGATGACATCAAGAAGACTTTCGAGCGCTTGGGCATCCCGGAGCAGGAGCGGAAATTCCTCGCCGGAGTCGAGGCTCAGTTCGATTCCGAGGCGGCATACTCCAACATCAAGGACATCGTCGCCAAGCAGGGAGTCATCTTTTGCAACTCCACGGAAGCACTCCGAGAGCATCCGGAAATCTTCCGCAAATTCTTTGGCAAAGTCATCCCCACCGGTGATAACAAATTTTCCGCGCTCAACAGCGCCGTATTCTCCGGCGGTTCCTTTATCTACGTGCCCAAGGGCGTAAAAGTGGCCCAACCCCTGCAGGCTTACTTCCGCATCAACGCGGAAAACTTTGGCCAATTCGAGCGCACCCTTATCATTGCCGACGAAGGCTCGGAAGTCGTCTACATGGAAGGCTGCACTGCACCGAAATTCTCCACTTCGACGCTGCATAGCGCCGTCGTCGAATTGGTCGCCCTCAAAGGGGCCAAGATCCAATATATCACCGTCCAGAACTGGGCCAACAATGTATTCAATCTCGTCACCAAACGCGCCGTAGCGCACGAGGATGCCGAGGTGAAATGGATCGACTGCAATATCGGCAGCCGCCTCACGATGAAATATCCCGGGGTCGTCCTGAAGGGCGAAAGAGCCCGGGGCGAAGTCATTTCCATCGCGCTCGCCAACGATGGCCAGCACCAGGATACCGGCGCCAAGATGATCCATGCCGCCAACAACACGACGTCCAACATCGTCGCCAAGTCCATTTCGGTCGGTCAAGGCCGCAGCACTTATCGCGGTGTCGTCCACATCCCGAAACACCTCAAGGGCTGCAAGAACAACACCGAATGCGACGCATTGCTCATCAACAGTAATAGTCGCACCGACACCTATCCTGCCATCACGATCAAGGGAGACAAAAACTCCACCCAGCACGAAGCTTCGGTATCGAAAGTCAGTGAAGAATTGATTTTCTATATGCAGCAGCGCGGCCTCACCGAGGCGCAGGCGATGAGTCTGTCCGTTAATGGTTTCATCAACGACCTCGCGAGCCAATTCCCCATGGAATACTCCGTAGAGCTCAAGCGCCTGATCGATCTTGAAATGGAAGGTTCCGTCGGCTGATCAGGCTAGCTGATCTCCCAAGTACTACTCTCAGACAATGTCCGCTTTACAAAATACGACCGTCCCTGCCACCGGATTCGATTCCGAAAAATTCGCCCACCTTTTGAGGCAAAGTTCCGACCTGCCTGCCTGGTGGCTCGAGACCAAGAAAGAGGCATGGAATCAATTCATCGCCCTCCCCCTACCGACCCGCTCGGACGAACGCTGGCGTTTTTCCAATCTCAAGGGACTCAATCTCGAGGGTTACGACCTGCCCGAGAAGCCCTCCAATCACGTTCCCCGATTGCCGGACTTCACCCGCGCGGGAGAGATGACTTTCTCCAATCGCAAGGTCATTGATCGCCAAGCGATCTCCGCTGAGCTGGGAGCCAAGGGTGTCGTCTTCGCACCGCTGCATGAAGCTCTGCGCGATCATGGCGAAATCATCCGCCGGTATTTTCAAAAACATCCCGCCAATCTCGGCAGCGAAAAATTCGTCGCACTGAACACTGCCTTCACCACCAGCGGAGCCGTGCTATATGTGCCAAAGGGAGTCGAAGTCTCCTCACCTGTCGTAGTCAAACACACCTTATCAGGTGATGGCATGTCGGCATTCCCGCATACTTTGGTTATCTTGGAAGAAAACGCCAAAGCCACCTTGGTTGAATATTTCAGTTCCGCCAACGGTGATGAAAAACACCTCGTTTCCGGCGTCAACGACCTCCACGCCAGTCCCGGCGCGCAATTGACCTATGTTGGTTTGCAGAATTGGTCGACCAATACCCTGTCTTTTCAGACCAACTCCATTATTGCCGAGCGAGACGCGCGAGTGCTTTCTCTCACCGTTCATCTCGGCGGCAATCAAACCCGTCACGAATCCCATAGCCGCATGATCGGACCCGGGGCGCACAGCGAAATGCTCGCCCTCACCGTGGCCCGAGGTGACCACGAGTTTGATCAACGCACCAGGCAGACGCACACCGCGCCCAACACCACTTCCAATCTGCTCTACAAAAACGCG
>FLOH01000698.1_pt1 | contig 63874 bp, 69 predicted proteins | sample 756751 | NCBI WGS metagenome assembly FLOH01 (sample SAMEA4026879, study PRJEB14308) | marine metagenome | biome: coastal water; material: water | depth 74 m
CTGCTCGTTGCCGTCGAGAAAGAGTTTGGGGAGGTCAGCGTGATCGCTGAAAAACGGCCGGGAGAGGCAATTTATTCCCGCGCGAACATCAGCAAACTGGGGAAACTCGTCAGCCTGCAGACCATCGATATATTTGACTTCATACGAGAGCTCAGTTAGCCAGCTTTTCGATACGGTCTGCAATTTCTTTCCAGGTGAACCTTTCGAGCCAGGCCTGACGTCCGCTGGTGGACAATTGCTTGCGCCGCTCCGCGTCTAGTGAAAGCGCGCGCATTTCACGGCAAAAATCCGCAGCGTCAACTGACGAGAAGCCTTCTTTAGATTGCCGGCCGGGGCACAAAACCCCGCCATCGCTCCATTTGATGATTTCGTCGACATTGCCGACCGGAACCGACAGAAATGGCAAGCCAGCCGCCAGGCATTCAAAAATGACAAGCGGGGAATATTCAATGTGGGATGCAAATAGAAAAAGATCTGTGTCGAAAAACAGAGGAATCAATTCCTCCCGATTCAGGTCGGCAAAAATTATCTTCTTGTATGAGCTTCGGTTCTTGCGAGCAAGCCTCATGACATTAAACGGCGAGCGGCCGAGGATTCGCCGACCTACTTCCTTCAGGGTAGCCCCCGGACGCTGAATCAGATTTTCCAAGCTTACTTGGTTGTCGGTTCCATAGTTCCCGTTGAGAACCAGGGTAGAGGCGAAGGGGACATCGAGCATCAGATAGGATTGCAAAATCTCATTGTGTCCCTTGTTGAAGGCTGGAGCTCCCACCGACAGATAGATAAAATCATCCTTGTCTATACCGAGCTGTTCCCGGGTCTGGCCCTTGTCCACATTCATGAACTCAAGTTCGCTGGCACCTGCGGGAATGATGTTTATGTTTGGTAGTTTGTTATCCCGGGCGAAGTTTATGTCACGGTAGTTCGTGGAGTTGTAAATCAGCGCGTCGAACTTGCGCAGGTGGGTTTCCATCTCTTTGTAGTATTCCACGTATTTGCTCAGATAGAATCCGGAATAGCCACATGGTATATGAAGCTTACGGTAGTGAATTCTGTCGAGAACCGGCAGCATGGCATCAAAGGTCCATTGCTGGGCTGCCATGACGAGCAGGAGGTCGTATTGTCCGTTAATCAGGAAATCGCGATATTCGTCCATTTCTCCCGTCATGCCAGAGGCGTAGTTCCCGCGGACCTTGAACGAGTAAATACTCATTCCGTCAACCGAATTCTGCTTTCTGTCGGCACGCCAACTCGTTGCCACGGAGACCTTGTGTCCCTTCATGACAAACCGCAGCCCGATTTCGTGCATCATTTTTTGGACACCACCAACACTGGGGTGAAAATGCTCGCAGCACAATAGAATGTTCATGGTGATTTTGAGGAATTCGGTGATCCGCTACCTGGGTCGCGGGCAAATGGGCAAGAGCATGCAAATGAACCCCAAATTTAAATTTTTCGAATGATCATTTCCCATATTATCGGCGGTCTAGGCAATCAGATGTTCCAGTACGCGCTGGGACGATCACGATCATTGACGCTGGGGGTCCCTCTCAAACTTCACGTGGCGGATTTTGCCGGCTACGGACTGCATCATGGATTCGAGCTCGACAGTGTTTTCAGCGGCGAATTCCCGCTTGCGTCAGAAGCCGAGGTGGCCGCGATGCTTGGTTGGCGTAGTTCGCGAATATCCCGCAGGATATTAATCAACAGACGCGCCACGTTTTTGCGTGGGCGCAAGCTGGTGGTTGAACCATATTTTGGATACTGGCCCGGTATTTCGGATACATCCGACAATTGCTATTTGGTCGGCAGTTGGCAATCCGAGAAGTATTTTCTGGATATCGAAAAAGCGATTCGTGCCGATCTTGCTTTCAGGAGGGCGCCGGATGGTCTGAATCACGAGTGGGCCTCCCGCATCAATGACTGTCAGGCCGTGAGCCTCCATGTCCGTCGAGGCGATTACGCCACCAGTGCCAAGACGCACGCTGTTCTTGGTCTACTACCACGGGACTACTACATTTCAGCCGTCGAGTTTATCGCCGGCAAGGTTGAATCTCCCGAGATCTTTATTTTTTCTGACGATATCCCCTGGGCAAGGGCGCATCTGGACATTTCATTTCCTTGTCATTTCATCGAGCATAACAAGGGGGTCGATAGCCACAATGATATGCGGCTGATGAGTAGCTGCAGGCACCATATCATCGCCAACAGTTCATTCAGTTGGTGGGGGGCGTGGCTGAATCCGAGCCCTAGCAAGATTGTGCTGGCACCCCGGCGATGGTTTGTGAACGGCTGGAGCGCCAAGGATTTGATTCCAGAGGGATGGGTGAGCTTGTAAAATGCCTGAGGGTTCGAGCTCGCTGTAATCTTGCGGCAGAGCGTCGGTCCACGTTGTCCGGGGAGTGAAGGTGCCAAAGGGTTCCTGTTTGGTGATAGGGGGGGGCGGATTTATCGGTAACCATCTGGTTCCGCGTCTCCTTTTAGGCGGAACAAGGGTCACTGTCCTTGGTCGGCGCGCCACCCTCAGTAAGCCCTTGCCTGCCCAAGCCGAATACGTGACCGGAGACTTCGGGAATGTTGAACTGATCCGCAGTTTGCTGGAAACGCATGATGCGGTGGTCCACTTGGCCTATGCGACGGTTCCCAATACGTCTTTCGACAATCCGCTTGCCGACCTGCTCGAAAATCTGCCTTCCACCGTCCAGTTGTTTGCCGAAGTTGCCGCGAAAGAGAGAAGACTGGTGCTAGTTTCCTCGGGCGGCACCGTTTATGGCGAAGGCGTGACTCTGCCGATCGACGAAAATCATCCAACACTACCCATTTCTCCCTACGGTGTAACCAAGCTCACACTGGAGAAGTATGCCTACCTCTATTCTGTCACGCATGGTTTGAACGTAGTCTGCGTTCGTCCCTCAAACGCGTTTGGGGAAGGACAAGATCCTTTCTCGGGCCAGGGATTTGTGGCGACTGCCATGGCTTCGGCGATGCGCGGGCGGCCTGTCAGGATATTCGGGCCCCACGGTTCGGTGCGGGATTACATCCATGTAGCGGACCTTGCCGGAGGAATCGTCAGCGCCCTCGAACGAGGAGAGACGGGGCAAGCGTACAACTTGGGAACCGGCGTGGGACGGAGCAATCTGGATGTGGTTGAGGCCATCAGGCCGCTTTTGCGGGAAATCGGTTGTGCCGTCCATACGGTTCACGAGTCAGCGCGGGTATTCGATGTCCATGTAAATGTGCTCGACAGCAGTCGGCTACGAAATCAAACGGGTTGGAAGCCAAATGTGGACTTCGTGGAGGGCTTGCGACGCACGCGCGATTGGTTGGGGAACTGCATTGCATAAGAACGCCGAGGATCTTTCGCAAGTACAGGATTCTGTGCCATTGGTATCCATCGCAATGCCGATTTTCAACGCCGGTCGTTATCTCAGGCCGGCGGTTTTATCAGTGATGCAGCAGACGTTCGCGGATTGGGAGCTGATCATCATCGATGACGGTTCCTCCGATGGTGCGGCAGAAGGCATCCTCGATTTGGGCGATTCGCGTATCAGGATAGTGCGGGACGGGTTTAACCGAGGGTTGGCGGCAAGACTAAATGAGGCAATCGATCAGGCTCGAGGCCGCTTTTTTGCGCGCATGGATCAGGATGACATTTCTTATCCGGATCGTTTGGCCACCCAATTGAGAATATTGGAGCGCGATCCCGAAATCGATCTTTGTGGGGTTCGCTGTGTGGCGATTGATGCCGACGACCAATTGGTCGGAGCGATGCCGTATGCCCTGAACCACGAGGCGCTGTGCGCGAAGCCGTGGAGCGGGTTTTATCTTCCTCATCCGACGTGGGTCGGAAGAATGGAGTGGTTTCGGCATCATCGCTATGCATCTCCGGGTCCCTTTTTCTGCGAAGATCAGGAACTATTGCTACGGAGTTATCGTAGCAGCCACTTTGCGGTCACCCCGGAGATTTTGTTCGCCTATCGGGTGCGCGACAGAATCAACTGGGGGAAGTCGATCAGAACGAGGAAAACGCTTCTGGGGCTTCAACTTCGTCATTTTTTCTTTGTACGACAGTACTTGTTTTGTTTTTTGGCGGCAGTCGCCTTTGCCGGCAGGATTGCCATGGACTCACTAAATGCGATTGCGCGGGTTCTTGGGACCCAGGGGTTATATCGACATTCAGCGGTGGCGATAGAGCCTGATGAGGTGTTGCGATGGCATGAAACCTCGAATCAATTGGCATTGGCAGGAAGACGACTTGAATAGGATCTGTTTCGTTCTGACCATTCCGTTTACCTTGAATGCCTTTGTGCGGCCGCATCTGGACCTACTGTGCAAAATTTACGACATCACGGTTTTTGTGAATATGGACAATTCGGGAATACTGCCGGTTGTTCCGCCTCAAGTTCGGGTTGTGCAACTGGGTATCCAGCGTCGGATAGCGCTATGGTCGGACCTGAAAATTCTATTCGTGCTGATGCGCGTATTTCGTCGTGAACGATTTGACTTGGTACTCAGCATGACGCCTAAAGGTGGCTTGCTGGCGATGCTCGCGGCTTGGCTGGTCGGAGTGCCTCGTCGTGTACATTGTTTTACCGGGCAGGTATGGGCAACGCGTCATGGATTCTCGCGCTGGTTACTGAAGCGCATGGACCATCTTGTCGCGCTTAGTGCGACCCGTTTGTTGGCAGATAGCAACTCTCAGCGACAGTTCTTGATCGATGAGGGCGTCGTCCTCCCTGAAAAAATCGAGGTGCTTGCAAATGGATCGATGGCTGGGGTGGACGTTCTGCGCTTTCGTCCGGATGATGATGCAAGAGCGCGGGTGCGTTCGCAGTTGGGCATCTCGGAACATGCCTGCTGCTTGCTGTTCGTCGGTCGCTTGACGCGAGAAAAAGGCATTCCAGATCTGATACAGGCCTTCAACAGACTAGGCCCGAGTTGTCCTGATTTACACTTGCTGCTGATCGGCCCTGCCGAGGAGGGATTCGACGCTCTTTACCGGGATAATTCGAAAATACACATGGTTGGCTACAGGCAAGCTGTCGAGGAGTATATGGCGGCAGCGGATATATTTTGCTTGCCGAGTTATCGCGAAGGGTTCGGGCTGGTTCTGATCGAGGCAGGTGCTGCTGGCCTGCCGGTAGTAGCGTCCAGAATATATGGTATTACCGATGCCGTGGTTGACGGGGAAACTGGGCTCTTGCACCAACCTGGAAGTGTCGCCGACCTAGTTGCGAAGCTCGATATCCTGATCAAGGATGCGTTGCTGCGCCGTAAGCTTGGGCAGGCTGGACAGCTGCGGGCGAGAGAGAGGTTTCCCGTTGAGTTGGTGACAGCAGCAATGGTGCATTTTCTGCAGCGCCTGTTCGATGAACAAGCTCATGCCTGGTGAACTGTCATGACCGGATTGGCCTGGCTGTTGCTGATCGCATGCGGCCTGACATTTGCCCTCCTGCAGCTCTTGCTTGGCCGCGGCTGGGCGGGGTTTCTGGCGATCGACACGCCCAATGCACGATCATTGCATGTGAGCCCGATTCCCCGGATCGGGGGCCTGGTTCTGATACCAGTGGCCTTGGCAAGTTCGCTGATATTTTCGCAGCAACCCCGGCTGCTGCTGGCGCTTGCCGCAGGACTGTGCGCCTTCTCTTTCGTTGATGACCGGTGGGGATTGCCAGTCTTCCTCAGGCTGGTTGCCCATGCAGTGGCAGTGATTGTGCTGTGCCTCTGGTTCGAGCCTTCGCTTTCGGCCGGGGCATTTGGACTGGTGGTTGTCATCCTGGTCTGGGGCATCAACCTGTTCAATTTCATGGATGGGACGGATGGGCTGGCTGGAGGCATGGCGCTGTTCGGCTTTGCGGTATTCGGCTGGACAATGCTGGATGCCTTGCCGCAGATGGCGCACTTGGCCATTTCCTTGGCGGCGGCTGCAGCGGGATTCCTGGTGCTAAATTTTTCGCCGGCGCGGGTGTTCATGGGGGATGCGGGGTCCGTTCCTCTGGGCTTCCTGGCCGGAGGCATCGGGCTGACCGGATGGCTGCAGGATGCATGGCCGGTCTGGTTTCCACTGCTGGTGTTTTCACCTTTCGTGGTGGATGCATCAATTACGCTGCTGAAACGCGTGCTGCGCAGGGAGAGATTCTGGCACGCACATCGGGATCATTACTATCAGCGCCTGGTGCGTATGGGGTGGTCGCATCGAAAATTGGCGCTGGTGGAATATGCTCTGATGGCGGCATGCGGCGGGTCGGCCCTGATCATGTTGCATGCGGGCTTTGAGATTCAGATGCTTGGGCTGTCGCTATGGGTTGCGGCCTATGCCGTTTCGATGCTGTTCATTGATAAACACTGGGCGAAAGGCGCGGCAAGCCGCGAAGGTCAGGCATGAAGCGCAGCGCAATGATTTTTTTTCACGATCTCACAATGGTGGTGCTTGCCTGGCTGGGCGCTTACTGGTTGCGATTCAATCTCGAGATTCCGGTCGAGTTCAATCACGCAATGTGGTCCGCGCTGGTGGTCGTCATTCCGGTACAGGGGGCGATCTTCTACGCCTTCGGTCTGTATCGCGGGCTATGGCGTTTTGCCAGCGTTTCCGACTTGAAGCGCATCCTGATCGCGTGTGGCATGGCGGCGCTGGCCACGCCTGCAGCGCTAGTGATGACGCAGCAACTGAACCTGGTGCCACGCTCGGTATTCATCCTCGATCCATTGCTGCTCGTGCTGTTGATGGGCGGCGTGCGCTTTACCTATCGGGCTTGGAAGGACGGACATTTCTTCCTGCGACGGACCGGAGTGGGGACGCCAGTATTAATAGTCGGCGCTGGCGAGACGGCGATGCGCCTGATCAAGGAACTGGAAAACAGCCGGGTCTGGCGCGTCGTCGGCTTTGTAGATACGGGCTCGGCACTGGCCGGCCGTCAGTTGGGCGATGTCCCAATCCTGGGTGGAATCGGATCGATCGCGGAACATGCACTGCGCGCCGATGCCCACCACGTCATCATTGCAATGCCTTCAGCCTCTGCGGCCGAACGGCGTAATGCGACGGAGCTTGCCGCGGGTGCAGGATTGACGGTAATGACCGTTCCCTCCCTCGAGGATCTGCTCACGGGACGCGTGGCGATATCCGCCATCCGTAAAGTCGAGTTGGAGGATCTACTCGGCCGTGACCGCATCGAGCTCGATGCGGCTGGCTTGCAGGATTTGCTGGAGAGCAAGACTGTACTGGTGACCGGTGCTGGTGGTTCGATCGGTTCCGAATTGTGCCGTCAGATTGCCCGTTTCAAGCCGCAGCAGTTGGTGTTCCTGGAACAATCCGAGTTTGCGCTTTACAGTATCGAGCAGGAGTTTGTCGGGCAGCCGGTGGTCTGCGTGGTGGGTGACGTGAAAGATGCCGTTCGAATGAATGCTGTGTTTGCCATGTATCGTCCCGATGTGGTGTTTCATGCTGCCGCGTACAAGCATGTGCCGCTGATGGAATGTTCCAATGCCTGGGAGGCGGTGCGGAATAACGTACAGGGCACGCTCAATGTCGCGCGCGCGGCTCTTGCCAGCGGTGCCGGCGAGTTCGTGCTGATTTCAACCGACAAGGCCGTAAATCCGACCAATGTTATGGGTGCCAGCAAACGCCTCGCCGAGGTGGTGTGTCAGACAGTGCAGGTTCAGCGCTCAGCAACGCGATTTGTCATGGTTCGCTTCGGCAACGTGTTGGGTTCATCGGGCAGCGTGATCCCCCACTTCCGCGATCAGATAGCCAAAGGTGGGCCGGTCACGGTAACTCATCCAGAGATCATCCGCTATTTCATGCTGATTCCGGAGGCGGCTCAACTGGTGTTGCAGGCCGGTCTGATGGCGGCACGGGAAGATGAGGGCGGACGGGTATTCGTTTTGGATATGGGTGAGCCGATAAAAATTGTCGATCTGGCGCGCGATATGATCCGGCTTTCCGGCTTCACCGAGGATGAGATAAAAATCGAATTCACCGGCTTGCGCCCCGGCGAAAAGCTCTATGAGGAACTGCTCGCTGATGGCGAGACGACATTGCCGACGCCGCATCCGAAGCTGCGGATTGCGCGGCCAACAGTGGTGCCGGATGCGGACTGGCTGGCTGAACTGGAGGCGTGGCTGGCGGAACCCTGGCGCGACGAGGCCGAGGTGAAGGCGGGACTCAGGCGCTGGGTGCCGGAGTATCGGCCCGCAACGCATTGAACGCGGCGACCACTTCGTCGGCCGTGATGTCGTGCACGTCGAGCGAAGGCTTTTGTAGCAATCGGTAAGGCACGCCCCAAGGCCGCCAGCGTGCGACGCCTGAATTGCCGAACAGGCAGACGATGGGCAGGCCAAGCCCGGCAGCCAAGTGCATGGCGCCGCCATCGGCGCAGATCAGCGCGTCGCATTCCGCGAGGGCGTCGATTAACTCTGGCAATGTGTGCGTCGGTTTTGCGTTCACCGTTATCTGCCCGCGAAGCGGAATCCCGGGTACGCAGAGCGCGCCAGCGCCGATTTTTTCAATCACATCTTTTGCCTTGGCGTCGTCACCCGGATGCAGCGGGTTGTCTTCCGCGCCGGGAGACCACAGCAAAATGAAGCGTACCGGGCCCTGAGCGGAAATGGCCCGCATGGTCTCGGCAAATCGCTCGGCCGGCCAGCGCTGCGAGGGTTTGCGTGCGCTGATGTGGATACCGACGGTGAGAAAACTCGGCGCTGGTAGGACGGCGCGACTGGCGTATACACGGCACCGTGGGGCTTGAGTTTCGATCCCGTACAGCGCCGCGACGCGAAATACGTCTTCGATTTCGTGTCGGTCCTGGTTGTCGAGCGGTAGCGCAACATTCAGTCCGTCCACCTCCCCGAATCCGATGATCCGCTTTGGTTTCAGCCATCGTGCGAGCGTGACGATACGCGGTTGCGGCGAGGTGGTGGCGATAATCACGTCATCGAGTCGCATCTGACGCAGCCGGTGCATCATCACCAACCGCCGCCACAGGATGCCAGCCAGCGACTCGTCGGCGCTTCGGTGCTTGGCCTTGGTATAGACGAACACCTCGTCTAGATCCGGGTTGCCGTCCAGCACCGGTGCGTTGTAGCTGTTGACCAGCGCCCCCAGCCAGCCGTCAGAAAAGCGCTGGCGCAAGGCCGTGATCAACGGGGTGGTACAGACCAGATCGCCAATGTTGTCACGGCGAATGATCAGTATCTTGGGGGCGGAATGAAGGCTCAAGGTAAACTGGGCTATGGCTACTTTTGCAATCGGTGATCTGCAGGGCTGTTACGACCCTCTGCGCAGGCTGCTTGACTATATCAGCTTCGATCCGGCCGCTGATCGAATCTGGTTTGTCGGTGACTTGGTTAATCGCGGGCCGGCCTCTCTTGAGGTGCTGCGTTTTGTCAAGTCACTGGGCGCTGCGGCGACGGTAGTGCTCGGCAATCATGATCTGCATTTGGTGATGCAGGCAGAAGGCTACGGCAAGTCCAACAAGGAAGATACGCTAGAAAAAATCCTGGGCGCCGCGGATCGCGACGAGCTGTTGGTTTGGTTACGCGCGCAGCCACTGTTTCATGTCGAGGGCCAGTGGGCAATGGTTCATGCCGGCCTCTTGCCGGCCTGGTCGGTGGCTAAGGCTCAAGCGCTCTCCGATGAAGTTTCAACGGCGCTGCTGGCACCGAACTACCGCGAGTTTCTGGCGAACATGTGGGGCTCCGAGCCGGCCAATTGGAGCGATGACTTAAGCGGATGGGACCGGCTACGCGTAGTGGTCAATGCCATGACGCGCATGCGCTATGTAACGTCGGCCGGATCGATGGAGTTTCGCGCGGCTGGGGTAAAAGCTCCGCCGGACAAGGGACCAGCGGGGTGCTTGCCGTGGTTTTCTGCGCCATCGCGTGCTAGTGCCGACCACACTATTGTGTGCGGACATTGGTCGGCTCTGGGTTACCACGAAGAGCCGAATCTGCTGGCGCTCGATACAGGCTGCCTGTGGGGCGGTTGCCTTACCGCTGTGCGGCTGGAGGACCGACGCGTTAGCCGTCAGCCATGCTCCGAGCAGGTTAGGCCATCAGCGTTGGATTAGTCTTGGCTTAAGCAATATCGACTGACGGTCGCTGCCCCCTAGTGCGAGACGCGAGTGACACCTTTGCCTGAAAGCACCCGCACTCGCTCACCCGCATGAAATTTTTCGTCGGCTTCCTGCGTTACTGCAATGAATTGACCGCTGTCGAGTTTGATGGTGATTTCCAGGCCATCTTTTTTGCTCACTTTTTCCTCGATGGCCTGCCCCGCTACGCCGCCAAGTACGGCGCCGAGCACCGACCCCACGGTGGAACCCTTGCCTTGGCCGACATTGCTGCCCGCAATGCCGCCGACCACGCCCCCCGCGACGGTGCCGACGCCAGATTGGGTGCCTTCGATCATCACTTGCCGAACGGATTCGATAACGCCCATGCGTACATGCATTTCGCCACGGGTTTGTGACCGGGAATAGGCGGAGCCGGACTGGCTGCCGGCGCAGCCGGTTATGACAAGCATGACTGCGGCAGCAAAAGCGATTGCAAACGATCGATACGATTTCATGGTTCTTCCTTTACCAGAGCTTGTCTCCGAAAGCCTTGCTGTAACATTCGGCAATGTCTTCACGTGTCGGTTTGTGGTTCTGCCCGCCGCGATGAGCGATCTTGATTGAGCCCATCAATGAAGCCAGACGACCGGTTTTCTGCCATTCCCAACCATTGCTAATCCCATAGAGCAGGCCGGCGCGATAGGCATCGCCGCAACCTGTCGGATCAATCAGTGCTTCCGGAGCTGCCACCGGAATCTCGATTCGGCGGCCATCGTTATACACATGCGATCCGCTGCCTCCCAGCGTCACGATCAAAGCCGCCACTTCGCCGGCCAACTGCTCTAGCGTGCGTCCGGTTCTCTCCGTCAGCAACTTGGCTTCATAGTCGTTGACCGTGCAGTAGTCGGCAAGTTTCATAAAGGCCATAAGTTCGTCACCATCGAACATCGGCAGGCCCTGACCGGGATCGAAAATGAAGGGAATTTTCGCTTCATTGAACTCCCGGGCATGCTGCAGCATGCCATCACGGCCATCCGGCGAAACGATGCCGAGGCTCACGTTTTGTGCGTCGGTAACCTTGTTCTGATGTGACTGCGTCATTGCTCCCGGATGGAAGGCGGTGATCTGATTGTCGTCGAGGTCGGTGGTGATGAAGGCTTGTGCGGTGAAGCTGCCAGGAACATCCGTGACGTGGCTTGCATCCAGCTCGAGATGCTTGAGCCGGTACATATAGGGCTCACTGTCGTCGCCGACGGTAGCCATGATCAGTGGTTCGCCACCCAGCAGTTTGAGGTTGTAGGCGATGTTGCCGGCGCAGCCACCGAATTCCCGACGCATATCTGGCACTAGAAAAGCGACGTTAAGTATGTGAATCTGCTCGGGCAGGATGTGGTTTTTGAAACGGTCACCAAAAACCATGATGGTGTCGTAAGCTATGGATCCGCAGATAAGTGTTTTCATTAGAGCTTCCAGAGTTTAGGGGTAAAAAAGGTACAGCCGATAACCACTGGCTGCAATTTCAGTGGGCTCAACACCGATTGCAATTGCGATGTCGGCATTTGGCGGCATGCCATTAATGAGGGATGTTGATGCTGGCAGGTAGTCGGCAGGTGCCAGCACCTTGCGCGCAACGGCCCGATCGGCTGTATCTGTGAGCGTGAGCTCAATATGCGGAAATTGTTGAGCAAAAGGCGCGCGACTTTTCAGGGTCGCGGTCAGCGCCAGCCGCCCCTTGCGCCCGCTGTCGGGGAAAAGATCTGAAGCTTCAATGCCTACCAGACCAATCCTTGTCGGCAGACCAATATCGCATTCAGCAACGTCGCACAGGGCGACCAGGGCCGGCCGGGATTGCGGCCACAGCACCACCATTTCCACACGAAACGCGAGAGCCGCCTGCAGTGCAATGCCGCAAATCGCGAGTAGGCAGAGGACTGCCCATGGCCAGCGCCGTGGCGTTGGGAGTGGGTCGGGAAAGGTTTCGCTCCAGGCGGGTGGATCGGGCTCGATCTCGGCTTCGATCTTGGCCGCGAGAAAGGCAGATGCGCGTTCGTCGAATTCCGGCCCATTTCGTTTTGATACCGCAGTTGCGACCGCAATCGATTCGGTTTCAATCTCCGGTTCTGACGTTTCAGCGCCGGTATCAGGCGTCGTCGTTTCGAGCGCTTCATTTGAATTGGTTTCTGGTGCTTCAAACTCGTCAATCGACAGTGTCAGAGCAATTTCTTCAACTTCCGGCTGCGGCTCAAAACTCGGCGCTGGTGACACGGCGCCTTCATCGACTTGAGCTTCTGGATACACCGTAGCGTCCAGTTCAATGTCCAGAGGAGCCGTCGAAATGCTTTTGGGCAGGGGCTCGGTTGGCGGTGGCGCGACTGCCAGTATTTGTTGCTCGATCAAGGTGTCGAGCGCGTTGAATACGTTCTGGCAGGCGCCACAGCGGACGCGGCCGGAGCGCGCCTTGAGCTGGTCGGGCGTGACGCGAAAGTGAGTTTCGCAAGCTGGGCAGCGGGTCAGCATTGCACGCCCTCTAGGCGCACCCAACCCTCCAGGGCGTCGCCGATTTGCAACTCAATCAGGGGGGCATAGGCGGTGATGACTTGTTCCGCCTGGGTTTCCAGCACACCCGACAGCGCGATACGTCCACCCGGCGCAATGCACCCTGCCAACAAGGGCGCCAGCACGCAAAGCGGATTAGTGAGGATGTTGGCCACCACGATGTCGAAGCACTCTTCAAGTTTTTCCCGGGAGTGGCGCAAGTTGAGCGTCACTGAGTTGTTCGTTGCGTTGTCGCGCGCTGCCGTCAGGGCATTGTCGTCGATGTCTACGCCCAGCACCGAAGCCGCACCAAGTTTCACGGCGGCGATGCCAAGGATGCCCGAACCACAGCCATAGTCGAGCACAGTTTCACCACCGCGCAGGGTATCACTCAACCATTGCAGGCATAGGAAAGTCGTTGGATGCGATCCGGTACCGAAGGCCAGCCCCGGATCGAGCACCAGACTGATGGCGTCAGGGTCCGGCGCTGTATGCCATGACGGCACAATCCACAGGCGCTGATTCACTCGAATCGGGTCAAACTGCGACTGAGTGAGGCGCACCCAGTCCTGTTCGGCGACATCCTCGAGTTCGATTTCGGGCATATCGACAATGCCTGCCGCCAGGCAGGCTTCCGAGATACGGCCGATGAGGTCGTCCACCGGAGCGAACAGCGCCACCACTCTGCTTTCGCTCCACAAGGGCGTACTCACACCGTTGGTCACGCCATCCGGTTCGCCGAATTGTGGTGTTTCGAGATCGGTTCCGGCCAGCGCGTCTTCAACACTGACCGAAATCGCACCGGCTGCCAGCAAAGCGTCTGAAAGGGCATCCGCATGTGCGGCGTCGGTCTCCAGAGCGACGCTGACCCACATATCGCCTACTTGCCCTTGAGGGCGTCGCTCTTGGCGGCGAGCTTTTCTTCCAGGTAGTGGATGCTGGTGCCGCCCTGGACAAAGCGTTCATCCAGCATCAGTTCCTGGTGAAGCGGGATATTGGTTTTGATGCCGTCGACCATCATTTCCGAAAGGGCGACCCACATGCGGCGAATCGCCTGCTCGCGGGTATCGCCGTAAGCGATCACTTTGCCGATCATCGAATCATAATGGGGCGGCACCGTGTAGCCCGAATAGGCGTGCGAATCAACTCGTATGCCTGGGCCGCCGGGCGGATGCCAATTGGTGATCTTTCCCGGCGAGGGGGTGAACTTGAAAGGGTCTTCGGCGTTGATCCGGCACTCGATGGCATGGCCGCGGAACTCGATATCGCGCTGCTTGACCCAGAGTTTTTCCCCGGCCGCGATACGAATTTGCGCCTGCACGATGTCGACGCCGGTAATCAGTTCGGTGACGGGGTGTTCAACTTGGACGCGGGTGTTCATTTCAATGAAATAGAACTCGCCGTTCTCATAGAGGAACTCAAAGGTGCCCGCGCCTCTGTAATTGATGCGGCGGCAGGCCTCGGCGCAGCGATCGCCGACGCGACTGATCAGGCGGCGGCTGATCCCGGGCGCGGGGGCTTCTTCGATCACTTTCTGGTGTCTGCGCTGCATTGAGCAATCACGCTCACCAAGATAGACGGAGTTGCGGTGTGAGTCGGCGAGAACCTGAATCTCGACGTGACGCGGGTTTTCGAGAAACTTCTCCATATATACCGTGGAGTTGTTGAAGGCGGCACCCGCTTCACTGCGCGTCATGGTCACCGCGTTCAGCAGTGCGGCTTCGGTATGCACCACCCGCATGCCGCGCCCGCCGCCGCCGCCGGCGGCCTTGATGATCACCGGGTAGCCCACCGCCCGGCCAATCTTGATGATTTCCTTCGGGTCTTCCGGCAAGGCACCGTCAGGACCCGGTACGCAGGGCACTCCCGCCTCGCGCATGGCATTTTTGGCACTGACCTTGTCGCCCATCAGGCGGATGGTTTCGGGGCGTGGACCAATGAAGGCGAAGCCGGATTTCTCGACTCGTTCGGCGAAATCGGCGTTTTCCGACAGAAATCCATAGCCAGGATGGATTGCCTCGGCATCGGTGACTTCGGCGGCGGAAATGATGGCGGGAATGTTGAGGTAGCTCTGAGCGGAAGATGCGGGACCGATACAAACCGATTCATCGGCCAGTTTTACGTATTTCGCCTCAGTGTCGGCCTCCGAATGCACGGCGACCGTGCGTACGCCGAGTTCGCGGCAGGCACGCAAGATACGCAGGGCGATTTCGCCTCGGTTGGCAATTAATACCTTACCGAACATGATCAGCCGATCACGAACATTGGCTGGCCATATTCGACGGCCTGGCCGTTTTCGACTTGTATGGCTTTGATAACTCCGGATATGTCTGCTTCGATCTCATTCATCAGCTTCATCGCCTCGATGACGCAAAGCGTGTCACCGGCTTTGACCGTCTGGCCGACCTCAGCAAAGGGTGCCGAATCCGGGCTACCGGCGCGGTAAAAAGTTCCGACCATCGGGGCTGTCATCACATGGCCTTCAGCCTGGGCAGGCTCAATGGCGGCAGAAGTCGGCGCTGGTGATACGGCGGGCGGAGCACTGGCGGACGCCGCCGCCGCGCTTGTGGCGGGTACATGAAGCACCGGAGCAGCGCCAAGGTGCTTGGCAATGCGAATTTTTTCTTCGCCCTCACTGATTTCGAGCTCCGAGATGCCGGAGTTTTGCACGAGATCAATCAGGGTCTTGAGTTTTCTCAGGTCCATGGGGACTCCTCAAACAAAGGAACCGCGGCCGTGGCCGACGGTATTAGGCAGTCTAGGCGTCGCGCAGTCTTGCTAACGCGGCTTCCAGCGCAAGTTCATAAGCTTGCGCACCAAGACCGGAGATCACGCCGACGGCGAGATCAGAAAAATATGAGCGACGACGGAAAGGCTCTCTCGCATGAACGTTCGACAGGTGCACCTCGATAAATGGTATGGCCACCGCGGCCAATGCATCGCGCAAGGCGACGCTGGTATGGGTGTAGCCGGCCGGGTTGATGATGATGAAGCGCACACCTTGTTCGCGGGCCGATTGCACCCGATCGATCAGTTCGCCTTCATGATTGCTTTGAAAACTTTCCAGTCGCACGCCAAAAGCCTGCGCTCGGGCCTCCATGGCCGTGTGAATAGTGGCAAGCGTCGTGTGGCCATAAATCTCAGGTTCACGTGACCCCAGCAGGTTCAGGTTGGGTCCATGAAGGACAAGAATCGCTACATTCAGGTCCTCGGGGTTTGGCGTTGTACTGCGTTTTTGCTTCGTCATAGCCGCAAGTTTGCCGCAAATGCCGTCACTTTGTCCAGCTATCGTGAAATCAACTCATTCAGTTGCTTTTCCAAATCCGACTCCGCCAAACGCCCCAGTTTGGTCGAAAATAGCTTGCCCTGCTTGTCAAATACCGCCGTGAAGGGCAGCGCCAAGCGGGTATTGCCGAACTTGGCACTACTTTCCATGGCGTTCATGTCACCGATCAATAGGGGATAGGCAACCGGGATTGTTTTTTGAAATTCTATGATTTTGGCAGCGGTATCGATGCTGATGCCTACAAATTGAACGTTTTTGTCGCGAAATTTTTCCTGCAATCTTGAAAAGCCGGGCATTTCCTCACGGCAAGGATGGCACCAGGTCGCCCAATAATTTACCACCAGTACCTGCCCGCGCCATTGGCTGAGGCTCTCGCGCTTGCCCAGCAAATTGTCCAGCTCGAGATCGTAAATGGAAATATCGGGATTCGTGACGACTGGTGTTGCTCTCGGAGTTTCACCGGAAAAGCCAAATAGATAGGCTGTGATGGCTACCAGAAATGCAATGCTTGCGAACGCCAGCCAGAGTTTTAGGTGCTTCATTTCGGGCTCGCTTGCAGCAGTTCATTTACATGCTCGGCCCGGCCTCGCTGGCGAGCCTTTCCTTTTTGTGGGTTCGATGTGTGGTGGCGTTCTGCAATAAATGGGTAAATCGATATCAGCACGGGTAAATCATTCCATTCGAGAGATAGCTGAGCCTCGACGCCAACTCGGCGATTAGCTGTTATATCGTAGGGGATGTTGTGAGATAGCAGCGCGATCTCGACATCTTTGCTGCTGTCAGCGAAGAGCTCGATCTCCGCTGCCGAATAGCGACCTGCCGTGCCATCGAGCGCCCCACCGGTCAGATAGGGATGGAATGCGGCCAGAAGTTGCATGATTTCAAGAGCCGTAATACGTAAGTCGTGAAGCCTCTCGAGTTGCTCATCTTCCTGGAAAAGCGATTGCCAGGTGCGCAGCTCGATTTCGACTTCCTCGTTGGTTGGCAGGGCTTCGTTTTCACTGGCGCCCAAGCTTCGAGCGGCTTTGCGCTTTGCCGTACCGTAGTCGCTAATGCCTTCCTCAGCCATCAAGCGGGCCGCCGCGCTGGCAATGCTGCGTCGTAAATTGCTGGAAGCTGAGGGTGATGGTTTGCGGCGGGGCATGTCACGTATCGCGAGCGGAGCGGACGGTTAGAATCGATCACATTATTTCATGGAACCGTGACATGCATATTCATATCCTCGGCATCTGCGGCACTTTCATGGGTGGCATCGCATTGCTCGCTCGCGCCGCAGGGCACCAGGTTACCGGTTGCGATGCAGACGTATATCCGCCAATGAGTACGCAGTTGGGCGAGCAGGGTATTGACCTGGTGGTTGGTTACGGAGCAGAACAGCTTAGTTTGAATCCCGACCTGTTTGTGGTGGGCAATGCGATTTCACGAGGCAACCCTTTACTGGAGTCGATTCTTGACCGTAACCTGCCCTATGTGTCAGGCCCGCAATGGCTGGCTGAGAACATTCTGCGCGGTCGCTGGGTACTGGGTGTCGCAGGTACGCATGGCAAGACAACTACGACTGCTCTATTGGCGTGGATACTTGAAGAAGCCGGGCTAAGTCCTTCCTTTCTGGTGGGCGGCGTACCCCAGGACTTCGGTGTTTCGGCCCGGCTAACGGATTCGGCTTTCTTTGTTATAGAGGCAGATGAGTACGACACAGCGTTCTGCGACAAGCGTTCAAAGTTTGTGCACTATCAGCCCCGTACCGCGATTCTGAATAATCTTGAGTTCGATCATGCAGACATCTTCTCTGATCTTGCTGCTATCGAGACGCAATTTCATCATTTGGTGCGAACATTACCCAGCAACGGCTTGATCATTTCCAATGCCGAAGAGGCATCTCTCGAGCGTGTAATGGCTCGCGGCTGCTGGACTCCGGTCGATTGGTTCAATTCAGCGCAAGGCTGGCAGGCAGGTGAGCCCGATAGTGCGGGTGGTTTCGCGATAAATCTGTCGGGTGCGCCTCAGGGTAGGGTCGATCGCTTTGTGCTCACTGGCGCACACAACCGGGCAAATGCCGTTGCGGCGCTGATCGCTGCCCGCCATGCCGGCGTTCCAGTCTCCGTGGGCCTGAAGGCACTTGCAAGCTTCAGCGGCATCAAGCGGCGGCTTGAAGTGCGTGGCACGGTCCGCGGTGTCACCGTGATTGACGACTTTGCCCATCACCCCACCGCCATTAGCGCCACCCTTGCTGGTCTGCGCCAGAAAGTCGGCTCGGCGCGTATTCTGGCCGTGCTGGAGCCTCGTTCCAACACCATGAAACTCGGTGCCATGAAGGCAAAACTACCCGACAGTTTGGCCAACGCAGATGTTGTGTTTTGTTATTCGAAACAGCTTGGTTGGGATGCGACCGAAGCCTTGGCGCCGATGGCTGACCGGGCACGTATTTTTGATGATTTGACTCAGTTGGTAATGGCTATCACCTCTGTTTCCCGTACCGGTGACCATGTGCTGGTTATGAGCAATGGGGGCTTCGGCGGGATTCATGACAAGCTTCTGGCCGCGCTGGCAGCTTAGCTCGCCTGCATAGAGCTTTCAGCGAAATTCCGCGCCGGCCGCCCTGCGGTTGCTCAACGCGGCGATCAACTCCCTGCCGTGACGTAAACGCCTATACTAATTTTTTAGCCACTACTTTGATCAATGTCAATTGGAGTGTGTTAACCTTCGCGCCTATTGAGAAACTGGAACGGGGTCCGAGGACCCTGTTTTGGTATGTTTTCGGACATGTCAGGTAGTCGAATCACGCTGTGCCGTGTGGCGAGAGACCTGGCGGGGATGGGGGGGGAGATGGCACGATACACAAACAAGAATAGCGACGTGAGTCGCTTGCGACACGGATCCGTTGGGCTACTGATGGCGGGATTGCTCGGTACGCTCAGCGGAGTCGCAAATGCCGCCTGGGAAATCAGCCTGCAGGAGCCCGTGACCGCTGTCGCGCGTCGCGTCTACGACTTGCATACCCTGCTGACTTGGGTGATAACCGTCATTTTTATTGGCGTTTTCGCTGTAGCGACCTATTCGATAATCTTTCATCGCAAATCCAAGGGCCACAAGGCGGCCGATTTCCATGACAACACCACCGTGGAAATTGCCTGGACCGTTGTGCCTACGCTGATTCTTATCGCCATAGCCGTTCCTGCAACGACTACTCTGGTAGAAATGCGTGACACCTCTCAGCCAGATCTGACGATCAAGGCAACGGGATATCAGTGGAAGTGGGGCTACGAATACATTACTGGTGATGCGGCCGGAGTCAAATACATGAGTGTTCTGGCTACTCCCAGAGACCAGATAGAGAACAGGGCACCCAAGGGCGCAAACTATCTGCTTGAGGTCGACCGACCTATGGTGGTTCCGGTGGGCAAAAAGGTGCGCATGCTCCTCACGTCTAGCGATGTTATTCACAACTGGTCGGTACCGGCCTTCGCCGTTAAGGCAGATGCGGTTCCGGGATTCTTGCGCGACACTTGGTTCCGCGCCGACAAGGAAGGCACTTACCGCGGGCAATGCTCTGAGCTTTGTGGCAAGGATCACGGATTCATGCCGGTAGTGGTTGAGGTTGTTTCCGCCGAGAAGTACGCTGCCTGGGTCGATGGACAGAAAAAGGAAATGGCTGCAGCGGCAGACGATCCCAGCAAGGTCTGGAAACTCGACGAACTGGTCGCCCGCGGTGAAAAAGTCTATACCGCCAATTGTGCGGCCTGCCACCAGCCGACCGGGAAGGGCTTACCGCCTGCATTCCCCGCCCTCGATGGTTCCAAGATGGTCAAGGGACCGAAGCAGGCTCACCTCGACATCGTAATAAAGGGCAAGCCGGGAACGGCAATGGCGGCCTTCGGCGCGCAGCTGGGTGACACCGATATTGCGGCTGTTGTTGCCTACGAGCGCAACGCATGGACCAACAAGCTCGGCGAAGTGATTCAGCCCGCCGAAGTCAAGGCACTTCGCGGCAAATAGTCGCGCCCGGCCTTCAGGAGAATTAGATTATGCAAGCTACACAAACTGCCAGTCATGCCGCTCACGGCGATCACGACAGCCATGCCCACCATCCGACCGGGTGGAAGCGCTGGGTAACCACGACCAACCACAAGGACATCGGAACGATGTATTTGTGGTTCAGTTTCACCATGTTCTTGGTCGGGGGCGCAATGTCGCTGATCATTCGTGGTGAACTGCTGGCCCCGGGTCTGCAGTACGTATCTCCCGAGTTCTACAACCAGATGCTGACACTGCACGCTTTGATCATGGTGTTTGGCGCGATCATGCCGGCGTTTGTCGGCTTCGCCAACTGGATGATTCCGATGATGATCGGTGCTCCCGACATGGCATTTGCCAGGATGAACAACTGGAGCTTCTGGTTGCTGCCGCCTGCCGCTATTCTTTTGTCGGCCTCGATTTTTGTGCCAGGGGGCGCGGCCGGAACCGGCTGGACGCTATACCCGCCGCTATCTATCCAGATGGGCATGGGCATGGACATGACGATTTTTGCTGTGCACATCCTAGGCATGTCATCGATTATGGGTTCTATCAACATCATCACCACCATTCTCAACATGCGCGCACCGGGCATGACGTTGATGAAAATGCCGCTGTTTTGCTGGACCTGGCTGGTGACGGGTTTCCTGCTGATCGCTTCAATGCCGATACTGGCCGGCGCAGTGACGATGCTGCTGACCGACCGCCATTTCGGCACCAGTTTTTTCAGCGCGGCTGGTGGCGGTGATCCAGTATTGTTTCAGCACATTTTCTGGTTCTTTGGACATCCCGAGGTCTACATCATTGCCTTGCCGGCCTTCGGAGTAGTTTCCCATGTGATCCCGGCCTTTTCGCGCAAGCATCTGTTTGGCTACACCTCGATGGTGTATGCAATTGCTGCGATCGGTCTGATTTCATTTTTCGTTTGGGCGCACCACATGTACGTGACAGGCATCCCTCTTACGGGGCAGCTCTATTTCATGTACGCGACGATGCTGATTGCGATACCGACCGGGGTTAAGGTGTTCAACTGGATCACGACCATGTGGCGGGGCTCATTGAGTTTCGAGACGCCGATGTTGTTCGCGCTTGGGTTCTTGGTGTTGTTCACCATCGGCGGGCTGACTGGTTTGGTTCTGGCAATGACTGCGGTAGACATTCAGTTGCAGGATACTTATTACGTTGTCGCCCACTTCCATTACGTGATGGTGGCCGGTGCACTCTTCTCGGCTTATGCAGGGCTCTATTTCTGGTTGCCGAAATGGACAGGCCACATGTATCACGAAGGCTTGGGGAAACTACACTTCTGGACATCGATGATCTTCTTCAATATCGCCTTCTTCCCACAGCACTTCCTTGGCCTCGCTGGAATGCCGCGGCGGATTCCGGACTACGCGCAGCAATTCGCCGATTTCAACATGATCTCGACCGTCGGCGCTTTCGGTTTCGGCTTTAGCCAACTGCTGGTCCTGGTTGTGGTCTTCAAGGCGATGAAGGGTGGTGCCAAGGCTGAAAGCCGGCCCTGGGATGGCGCCCATGGACTGGAATGGACAGTGCCATCCCCTGCGCCCTACCATACCTTCGAAGAGCCCCCAGTATTTGATCCTACCGAGGCGCACGCGTGACCCGTGATACATCACGCGATCAGGGCAACCGTCGCATCGCGATCGGTCTTGCCTTGTTCGCTGTTCTTGTATTCTTGAGCATTGTCTTTCGGCAATGGCTGGTCAACGGATGAACCTCAATATCAGTCTTGCCGAAGCGGGAAGTCACCGCTCGACTGCAGCGAATAATCGGCTCGTTGTCGGTGTTTTGCTGGCCATCATTGTCGGCAGTCTGCTCTTTGTATCCCTGCAGCCCAGGTTTTATAAGGCTTTTTGCGATTGGGTCGGTCTCTACGATATCGACCGTGCTGAACGGATTGCTGCGTCATCGATACCGGCGCGACCGGTAACGCTTCAGTTCGATGCCAACAGCCATGACAGCGGATTGCGTTTTCGTCCCGAGACCAACAGTCTTGCCGTCAAGACGGGCGACATTGTGAATGTGACCTACCGGGTCGAAAATACCCGTAACGCTACGGTCATTGGTCAGGCTGTGCCGAGCTATAGCCCACAGTATTCGAGCGGTTACGTCAAGAAACTGGAGTGCTTTTGCTTCAAACAGCAGACCTTCGCACCGCACGAGGTGCGTGAGATGCCCGTCGTCCTAGTGCTAAATCGGGATCTGCCTGAAGACATCAACACAGTCACGCTTTCCTACACATTTTTCGAAGTCCCGGCGGGCAGCGTGAACATGCCTGCAGAGTCGGCAGAAGGTCGGAAGTGATCAATGCTGAAACAGAGTCCAAAGGCGGCCAAGGGCGGATTGTTGCGTACCATTCGTACCGTTGCCTGGGGCCTGTTGGGAGTACGAGGCCACAAATTGCACGACCAGAACGCGCCGTCCTTGTCGCCTCTACGAATTTTGATCACAGCCCTAATCTTCATGCTGATCTTTGTGCTTACGCTGGTTACGGTAGCAACCAAAGTCAGCGGGCAGTGATGCGGGTGATCCAAAAAAGTAACTGTGCAATACAGATAATATGAATGGGAGGAGTTCAAAATGAGTAACCCCGTGTCCGCAGACCGCTATTTCGTTCCCCAGCCTTCGCATTGGCCATTGGTTGGATCGCTGGCCTTACTGTTGCTGGCAACTGGAGCTGTACTGGCAATGAATTCAATTGCCGGAGGCAGTCTGGTGCTGGTGGGCGGGTTTGCCGTTCTGTTCGTCATGCTTTTTGGCTGGTTCGGTCGAGTGATCGGAGAATCCGAGGGAGGCAGCTACAACGCTCAGGTTGATCGTTCCTTCCGCTGGGCGATGTCCTGGTTCATTTTTTCGGAAGTTATGTTCTTCGCGGCATTCTTTGGCGCTTTGTTTTATGTCCGTGTCCTGTCCATTCCGGACATCGCCAGTCCCGACCAAGCTTTGCTTTGGGAGGGATTCAAGGACCAATGGCCGACGGCTGGCCCTGCGGCCAAGGATTTGTTTACCCCGATGCATGCCTGGGGTATTCCAGCAATCAATACTTTGCTGCTACTTAGTTCGGGCGTCACACTTACCTGGGCGCATTGGGGCTTGATCGCCAACAAGAGGCAGCAACTGATCATCGGCCTGGCAATGACGATTTTGCTCGGCTTGGTGTTTATCAGTCTTCAGGCATACGAATACGCTGAAGCCTACAGCCACTTGAATCTCAAGATGACCACCGGCGTCTACGGATCGACTTTTTACATGCTTACCGGTTTTCATGGTTTTCACGTAACGCTTGGCGCAACCATGTTGATTGTGATTCTTGTGCGAGCGATGAAAGGCCATTTCACTGCTGAACGTCACTTTGCCTTCGAGGCGGTTGCCTGGTACTGGCATTTTGTGGACGTCGTCTGGCTCGGCTTGTTTATCGTCGTCTATTGGTTGTAATTGTCGTACGCTACGCGTCAGTCAGACTGAGGCCTCGCGGATCATAGGCGCTCGCCTATCCAGCCCAGTCTGTAGGACCCCATCAATATCAGAAACAGCAACAGAGATAGGCCCACTCGCAGGGACAACGCCTTGACAGCGCGGGTCTTGCTCTGGCCTTGGTCGCGATAAACAAATACCAGGGCGCTGACAAGGCTGACGATGATGGCGATCAGCATCAATATGACGATGATTCGCATGCCTTCTCCTTTGAAAACGAGCAGTCTATCGGACCCACAGTTCGCTTGCGATCAAATTTACAACACACCGCACACCCGATGTCTAGTTCAACTCTCAAGCGTCGCTTTCTGCGCTTATCCCTAATTGTCCTGCTAATTCTGACCTGTCTGGGAATGGCACGCTTGCAGCTCTGGCGTGCTGATACTCGAGGCGAGCGCTTTGAGCGAGAGCAAGCGGCGCTTGTCTCCATTCCGATCAAGCTATCTGTGCACCAACGAGAGCGCGAAAAGCTGCTCGACAGAGCAGCGACGGTGCGTGGAAGTTGGATACCCGAGAAGACTTTGTTTCTGGACAACAAGATTTACCGAAGCCGAGTCGGTTACCATGTCTTGACTCCCTTGCAGTTGTTGAACAGCAAGGCGGTTGTACTGGTCAACCGTGGCTGGATAGCCGCGCCGCGACTTCGCTCCGAGCTCCCGACGATTTCATCTCAGACTGGAGATGTCGAGATTGACGGTGTGACTCGTAGTTTTGAAACCAGAACATTTGAACTTCAGAAAACGCCCCCTCAGGGGGCTGTATGGCAGCATGTGCGTGAGGCCGACTATCGACAGATCAGCGGCCTGGATGTGCTACCGGTGCTGCTGCTGCAAACTGGAGCCAACGGCGACGGGCTGATTCGTGATTGGGGCAGCCCGGACAATCCCGCTACCAGGCACTTTGGCTATGCAGCAATGTGGCTGGTATTTGCCTTTATGGCTGCAGCCTACGGACTCCTTGCATGGCGAAAGAAATGACAACAGAAGAGCAAACCGACAAGCAACTCCCGGACAACATTCTTGTACCCGGATCAACCGCACATTCCAGCCAGCGCAAGGGCAGATTGATACTGTTGGCGATTGTTGCAATAGGCATTTTGCCTCTGCTTGCAGCCTTGTACTTCCGCTATATTTCGCCGCCAACGGTCAAGGCAATAATCGGCGAGCCATTGACACCGATAGCGCTGCCGTTTGAGCTTCTGCAACGTAGCGATGGTGCAGCGCTGAAGCATCCCGAAGTCAGCGGTAAATGGCTGTTGATTTTCGCTGCCCCCGGGACCTGCGATGAGCGCTGCCAGCATACGCTCTACCTGACTCGACAGGCACGTACCGCGCAAGGTCGGAATATGGCGCGCGTCGAGCGTCTTTGGCTTATCACCGATACAAGCGCACCGGCGGCAGGTCTGTTGGCGGCGCATCCGGATCTGATTACGATCAAGGCGACCGATGACAAAGTTTTTCTGACTCTTGGTGGGCGTGAGAGCCGAAAAATCAATCTGGTGGATCGGCGCGGCTTGCTGGTGTTCCGCTACCCTGACAATCCGGAGCCCAATACGTTCATTCGCGAGCTCGGGAAGCTGATCAAGTTTTGAGGCCCAATTTGGTTGATAGCCATCATCGCTGTATCCTGGATTTCTGCCTGCCAGCGAGGGCAATTCGCCATAGTGCACATGCTAAACTCAAACCCTTGTTCCGGCTTCAACCGTTCATCCTTCAAGCGTGAAAACTACTACAACTACTACTCTTACACTGCAATACAGTTCCGAGCGCTTGCGCCACTATTTTCAGCTGGCAAAGCCGAGGGTCGTATCGCTGATCGTTTTTTGCGCGGTAATAGGCATGTTCCTTGCCGTTCCGGGAATGGTGCCTTGGCGCATTTTGTTGGCTGGGACCGTCGGGATCGCACTGGTTGCAGGTGCGGCTGCCGCCGCGAATTGCCTGATTGAACAAAAGATCGATGCGGTGATGGCGCGTACTCGTGGACGGCCATTACCTCAAGGCGATGTGAATTCACTGGAGACGGTGGTTGTCTCTGGAGTTCTGGGCGGCATCGGGCTGTTCATGCTCTACGCTTGGGTAAACCCCTTCACCATGTGGCTGACCTTTGCGACTTTTGTCGGCTATGCGGTGATTTACACCATTTTTCTGAAGCCCAATACCTCCCAAAATATTGTTATCGGCGGTGCTTCCGGCGCCATGCCACCCGTGCTTGGATGGGCGGCGGTGACCGGCAATGCTCCAGGTGAGGCCTGGTTGCTGTTCCTCATTATTTTTGTGTGGACGCCGCCGCACTTCTGGTCATTGGCGTTGTATCGCACCAAGGAATACGCAGCCGCGGGCATTCCCATGCTTCCGGTAACCCATGGCGCCGAATACACTCGCCGCCATGTATTTCTCTATACCGTCGGCTTGTCGCTAGTGACCGTGGTACCTTATATGATAGGTATGTCAGGTGGCTTCTATCTGACGTCTGCTGTACTTCTCGACACCGTATTCCTCGGCTACGCTTGGTTGATCTGGCGAGACTATTCCGATGCCGTTGCGCGCATTACCTTTCGCTGGTCGATTCTGTATCTAGCGTTGCTGTTCGCCGCTCTGCTGATCGATCACTACTTGTAGCGATCCGAGCTCACTAGATGCCCGCGTGGGTGGCTGCTGAACCCTCGGGCCTGCAGATCTTTCAGAGCAGGACTGAAAAGCGATAGGTGCAGTGGACTCGGTATTGGCGCCCATTGTCTGGCAGGAAACCGAAGTAACAACAAAAAGGGCAGCCCGAAAACGAGGCCGCCCTTTTTGTTGTTCTTGCTACCGTGCTCGTGCTAGGCGGCGAGCTGGATCCTCATCTTCTGCATGGCTTTTACTTCGATCTGACGAATTCGCTCAGCCGATACGCCATACTCGTCCGCGAGGTCATGCAGGGTTGCTGTTTCTTCTCCGTCTGCGGCCAGCCAGCGTCGCTGCACGATGGTACGGCTGCGGTCATCAAGGCTTGCCAAGGCCGAACTCAGGCCCACATCCTGCAAGCGGTCGAATTCCTTGCGTTCCAGTATTGCTGAAGGTTCGATGCTGCGGTCTGCCGTCAGATAAGCGATGGGTGCGTAGCTGTCTTCTTCATCATCCGATATCGGCTCCAGAGATACATCGGCTCCAGTCAGGCGCGTTTCCATCTCCACCACTTCTTCGGGCTTGACGCCAAGTTGCTTGGCCACCGCGATCACTTCTTCAGAACCCAGAGTATTGAACCCCTGTCGAGAGTTTTCATCCTGGGCAAGTGAGGCTTTGATGCTACGCAGATTGAAAAAGAGTTTCCGCTGCGCCTTGGTGGTAGCGATTTTGACCAAGCGCCAGTTTTTCAGGATGTATTCGTGAATTTCGGCCTTGATCCAATGCATCGCAAAAGATACCAAGCGTACTCCCCGATCCGGATCGAAGCGTTTGACCGCCTTCATCAATCCGATATTGCCTTCCTGAATCAGGTCCGCATGCGGTAATCCATAACCCAGATACTTGCGGGCAATGGCAATCACCAAGCGAAGATGTGACGTCACCAACTGGCGCGCCGCAGCCAGATCCTCTTCCTCACGAAAGCGACGGGCCAGCGACTGCTCTTCCGACTCGCTCAGCATCGGCACGCGATTCGCGGCTGAGATATAGGCTTCGATGCTGCCGCCAGCGGCAAGCATCGGTAAATGATCAATAGTTGCAGTTTGGTTCATGGATCAACCTCCTTAAGCAAATTTTAGCACTCATAGACTAAGAGTGCTAAGAGCTGAAGAAGTTCCCGACGAAATTAGTCGGGATTTGTCGGCTGCGACCCGATTCAGGTTTTTGGAGGTGCCCCTGGTGGGCGCTTGGGTTTTTTGAAAAACCGCTTCGCAGGCTTTGCTCCAGGCGTTTGGTCCGGGCGCCGCTGCTGCTCGGGTCGCCTTCCTTGCCCTTGCCCTTGCCCTTGCCCCTGACCTTGACGCCGCCCAGGGTCCACCGGCGCACCTTGAATTCGATTCCCGGGTGCCAGACAAATTTCCAGCTCGATGATCTCGTCCCATATCGCGTCCGTACGCTGATGGTCCGGAATCGCCAGCAATTCCCGCAAACGCCGACGCGGGTCTTGGGGTGGCGGTTCGTTACGCGGAGTCTCCGTAGTCTCCGTAGTCGATGCACTTGGTGGTGTTGTTGCACCATCTGCTGCATCGAGAGCGGGTGAATCCGCGCGTTCTGCATCGGCAGGCGGTGGATCGCCAGCCGCAATTTCAGGAGCTTTTTCGTCAGTTTGTTCTTCGTTCATGGTCATATTATCGCCCGAATGGGAAGTTTCTATTCAATGTTGGAGCCCGAACCAGCTCAAATGTAGGTTTTTTCCAAAAAACCGGCTCATCGGAATTGTCCCAATTGTTGCTGCAACGAGACCATCGCTCCAACCCAGCCCAGGCTCGCGGACGAGCCAAGCAACAGGGCCGAGTCGCGCAGAGTCAAAGTCTGGAGCGCAAAAACGAAATCATAAAGATGCGCCAGATCGCCCAGAGGAGTTCGCAACCAGAGTGTGACGGCGCCAACCAAAAGCCAGGCTACGCATCCACCGCCTAGTCCAAGCAAAACGCCATAGTAGAGAAAGGGCCGCCGAATGAATCCATCCGTTGCGCCAAGTAGTTGGCTGACTTCGATTTCAGCTCGATGGGTAAGTACCTGCATGCGAATAATGCTGAAGCTGATTGCAACCAGACCGCCACCAAGCAGGACGCCGAGGAGTATCACGGTGGTTCGGGCGAGGTTCAGCAGAGCGTCGAGCCGACGTACCCAGATCGAGTCGAGCTGCACGTGCTCAACCTTGGGCCACTGGCGGAATTCTTCGGCAAGTTTCTCCATGGCCAGGTGGCTGTCATCGGCTGCGGTGATAACGAAAGCGTCGGGAAACGGGTTGCTCGACAAGGCTTCGATCACATCGCGAAGTTCCGGCTTGCCCTTCATTCGTGTCAAGGTTTCTTCTCTGGACAAAAACTGATGATCCTTCACTCCTGTGTGCCTGCGTAGCCGCGCTGCAATTTCCGTCGTTGCCTTTGAGTCCGCTCTTGGCGTCATAAAGATTGATATCTGGGGTGCCGACGGCGTCGACTCGGTCAGGCGCGAGGCGTTCATGAGCAACATCTGGCCAACCGCAGGCAGTGCCAGAGTGACGCCAATTGCCAGCAGGAAAAGCAAACTATTGAGAGGCGCGACTGCCAGTTTGCGCAGCGCGCGCCAAGCGGCATCCGAATGATGGGCGATCCAGATTCTCATAACAACAATCTGCCGTGATCGAGCCGCAAATGCTGCGTCGCCGGAAACAGTTCATAAGCATAAGTGGCAATCAGCACGGTAACGCCGACATGGTGGAACTCGGTAAAAATCCGGGCGACATCCGTCGCCGTTTCCCGATCAAGATGCGCGGTCGGTTCGTCTGCCAGCAGCAGGCTGGGTCGGTTGACTACAGCGCGGGCAATGGCCAAGCGCTGCTGTTCGCCACCCGACAGCATGATTGGTAGCGCTTTCTCGCGGCGGGCCAGCCCAACTTTGTCGAGAGCCGCGCGCACGCGCTGTGCGGCATCCCGTTGCGGGAAGCCGGCGATCGAAAGGGGCAGCATCACGTTCTCAAACACATTGCGGTCGAACAGCAACTTCTGATCCTGGAACACGATACCGATGCGTCGCCGCAGATAAGGCAGCGCCGAGCGCGACAGGCCGCCGATATTTTGACCACCGACCAGAATTGTTCCCGAACTCGGTTTCTCTACCGCCGCAATGAGCTTGAGCAGGGTAGATTTTCCTGCTCCGGAGTGGCCGCTTACCACTACCATTTGCCCTTCACTCACGTCAAAGCTGAGTTCGGAAAGCGCGTCAGCCCCAGGAGGGTAGCGCTTTCCAACGCGATCAAAACGAATCACTAGGCGGGTCCCAGCAGCGCCTCGACAAACTCGCTGGCGCGAAAAGCCTGCAGATCATCGATTCCTTCACCAATCCCGATAAAGCGCACGGGCTTCGGACACTGGCGAGCAATGGCCGCAAGCACGCCACCCTTTGCGGTACCGTCGAGTTTGGTAATAACCAGACCGGTGACGCCTATGGCCTTGTCAAAGGCTTTGACCTGCTGCACCGCGTTCTGCCCAATATTTGCGTCGAGCACCAGAAGGACCTCGTGCGGTCCCGATGGATCGGCCTTCTGAATTACACGTCGAATTTTGGCAATCTCTTCCATCAGATGCAGTTGTGTAGGCAGGCGTCCCGCCGTATCGGCCAGAACGACATCGATCTTGCGCGCTCGAGCTGCGGTGATGGCGTCAAAAACCACGGCTGCCGGGTCACCTGATTCCTGGGCGATGACGGTGATGCCATTGCGCTCACCCCAGGCCGTCAGTTGCTCGCGGGCTGCGGCACGAAAGGTGTCGCCTGCCGCGAGCAGGACACTCTTGCCCTGGCTCTGAAAGTGCTTGGCAAGCTTGCCGATCGAAGTGGTTTTGCCCGCCCCATTAACGCCTGCAATCATGATCACGAAGGGTTGATGTACGCCAAGCTCAATTGCATGCTCGAGCGGTGCCAGCAGGGTTTCGAGGCCCTTTGCCAGGGCCGCGCGCAATTGGGATGGTGTTTCCAATTTGTCTCGCTTGACGCTGGCTTTTAACTCGGTCAGCAACCATTCGGTCGCCTCGATACCACAATCCGCCATCAGCAGTGTCGTTTCGAGTTCTTCGAGCAGCTCATCGTCTATCCGGGCTCGGCTGAAGAGCTCGGTCAGTGGCGTGTTGAGCGTGTCGCGCGTGCGCGAAAGTCCGGCTTTGAGCCGTTCGCCCCATGCGAGGCGAGGCGGCGGTTGCCCGGCTGCCTGGTCGGTGGGGTCGGATTTATTCTTGAGGAAACCAAACATGCGGGATGTTGTCTGATGCTGAAGCCGCGCTAAGATGCGTAGCTTGATTTTAGCAGAAGCCCTCTTTGTGATTTCGGCCCAAGGCCTGCAAGTGACGACGAAAGTCTTGGCGAAATCAGCCTTATAACTGTACAACCATGTCATCACAGCCCATGAGATATTTGCTTGCCACCTGCACCGTGCTACTGGTCGCCGTGCTACCAGCGCCGACTTTTGCCAATCCATTTGAAACACAGCTTGCAAATGGCCTTCGTGTCATCGTCAAGGAAGACAACCGGGCGCCGACTGCCGTGCATATGGTCTGGTATCGCGCCGGGAGCATGGACGAAAAAGATGGCACTTCGGGCGTCGCGCATGCGCTTGAGCACTTGATGTTCAAAGGCACGAAAAACCTGAAATCGGGAGAGTTCAACAAGCGGGTCGCCGAAGCGGGCGGTCGTGACAATGCCTTCACTAGCAGGGATTTCACCGCTTATTTTCAGATCGTGCCCAAGGCAGCCTTGCCCGAGATGATGAAGCTCGAAGCGGATCGCATGGTGAATCTGAAACTGGATGCCAAGGAATTTTCCTCCGAGATCAAGGTCGTCATGGAAGAGCGGCGGCTGCGCACCGACGACAATCCGCACTCTAAGGTGTACGAAGCTTTGAATTCGGCAATGTTCCAGGCGCACCCCTACCGGCGTCCGATCATCGGCTGGATGGATGACTTGGAACACATGACCTGGCAGGATGCCCGCGACTGGTATCGAAAATGGTATGAACCGAACAATGCCTATGTGGTGGTGGTGGGGGATGTCGATCACCGTGAAGTGTTTCGTCTGGCAAAGAAGTATTACGGGAAGCACAAGTCCCACGCTTTGCCCGAGCGCAAACCTCAGAACGAACCCCGGCAGTTGGGTATCCGCCGGGTCAGCGTCAAGGCGCCGGCCAAGTTACCCTATCTGGCCATGGCATGGAAAGCGCCAAAGCTGCGAGACCCCAACACGGATCGCGATCCTTTTGCGCTGAGTGTGCTGGCGTCGGTGCTCGACGGTCACGATGCCTCACGCTTCTCCAAAAATCTGGTGCGTGGCACGCGTATCGCACAGTCAGCGGGCGCCGGTTATGACGGAACGTTGCGCGGCGAGGCAAGTTTCATCGTCGATGGGCAGCCGGCCGAAGGCAAAACCATCGACGAACTGGAAGCCGCCCTGCGCGCCGAGATCAAGCGTGTTCAGGATGAAGGTGTATCGGCCGAGGAGCTGAACCGGGTCAAGATCCAGTCTGTCGCCGCGCAAATCTACAAGCGCGACTCACTGATGGCGCAGGCCATGGAGATCGGCGGTACGGAAGCGGCCGGGCAGTCGTGGAAAGACATCGACCTGATGCTTGATAAACTGAAAAGCGTGACTGCCGAAGAGGTGCAGGCCGTGGCGAAGAAATACTTCACGGACGATACCCTGACCATCGCTGTACTTGATCCGCAGCCCCTGGAGCAAAGTAAATCGAAGAAGCCCTCCGGGGCGGTGAGGCACTGATGCGTACCCTGATAATTCTTGTTCTGTCTGCCCTGACGTCGACGCTTGCCCTGGCGGGCGTCAAGATCGACCATTGGATTGCCCCCTCCGGAGCCAAGGTCTACTTCATCGAAACGCGCGTCCTGCCCATTCTCGATGTCCAGATAGATTTCGCGGCTGGCGGGGTTTATGTTCCTACTGAAAAATCGGGTGTGGCCGGGTTGACCCAAGGCCTGCTGGAGGCCGGCGCGGGTGATCTCGGCGAAGAGAAAATCGCCGGGCGTCTGGTGGATATCGGCGCAAGGCTCAGTGGCGGGGCGGACAATGACCGCTCCAGCATCAGAATTCGTACGCTTTCGAGCCAAGCAGAGCGTGAGGCAGCGCTGGGGCTCATGCGCACCGTAGTGTCCACGCCGACTTTTCCGCAATCGGTGCTGGAGCGAGAAAAAGGTCGCTCCATTGCCGCCATTCGTGAATCGGAGACGCGGCCCGACGCGATTGCTGCCAAGCGCTTTGCCAAGGCAATTTATCCTGATCATCCCTATGGCGACAGTCCCACGGTTGAAAGTGTCTCTTCGATTACACGAGATGATCTGGTTAACTTCCATCGCAAGCATTACGGCGCTCGCGGTGCCATCGTTTCGATTATCGGGGACGTGTCGCGGGCCAAAGCCGAAGCCATTGCCCAGTATTTGACCGAAGCCCTGCCTGTAGGCAGTGATGCGCTGGTTCCTCCACCGGTGAAGCTGCCGGCAACAGGGCTTATCAAAATCGCTCATCCTGCGGCACAAAGTCACGTCTATATTGGCCTGCCTGCAATCCGACGCAGCGATTCCGATTACTTTGCCTTGCTGGTCGGAAACTACACGCTCGGCGGGGGTGGTTTCGTTTCGCGGCTGATGAAGGAGGTCCGCGAAAAACGCGGTTATGCCTACAGCGTGTATTCCTACTTTTCGCCGCGCAAACTAGAGGGTCCGTTTGAAATTGGCCTCCAAACCAAGCGAGAGCAGGTCGGTGATGCGCTCAAGGTGGTCAATGAGGTACTCAGCGACTACATAGCCAAAGGGCCGACGGCAAAGGAGTTGGCTTCTGCGAAGAAAAACATGGTCGATGGCCAGGCCTTGCGCATGGACAGTAATGCCAAGTTGCTGGGCTATCTTTCCGCCATTGGGTTCTACGACCTGCCATTGACCTATCTGGACGATTTTCCTGCAAAAATCAACGCTGTCACGGTGGCACAGGTCAAGGCCGCGTTTGCACGGCATGTCAAGGCGGAAAATCTTGTCACGGTTGTCGTAGCAGCCGATTGAGTCTTGAGCCGCATCCGCATTACCGGCGGTGAATGGCGCAGCCGTCTGGTTCATGTAACGGACGCACCGGGTTTACGCCCAACACCGGATCGGGTGCGAGAAACCCTGTTTAACTGGCTGGGACAAGACCTTGGCGGATTGAGCTGTCTCGACCTGTTTGCCGGTAGCGGCATTCTCGGCCTTGAGGCCGCTTCGCGCGGCGCTGACTACGTCGCTTTGGTCGAGCATTCCCGTTCGGCCTTCGCGGCACTAAAAAAACAGACCGAAAGCTTTGACTGTCCGCGGCTGGAACTGTTTTGCTGCGATGCGCTAAAATTCGCTCCCCTGCCCGCGCGACGCTTCGATCTGCTGTTTCTCGATCCGCCCTACGGGCAAGACTGGCTGGCTCGCGTGGAGCCGCTGCTGGACGAGCTGGCTGCACCAAATTCGAGGCTATATGCCGAGGCCGAAAAGCCTTTGCAGCAACTTGGCCGCTGGTCGGTGGTGAAACATGGACAGGCCGGTCAGGTTTTCTTTCATCTGCTGGAGCAGGCATGAGCAAAAATATCGCCGTCTATCCGGGGACATTCGATCCCCTCACCAGCGGACACGAAGACCTCGTCAGGCGCGCGTCGAGCCTGTTCGAGCGAGTCATCATCGGAGTGGCCGAGAGCCGTTCCAAACACCCCCTGTTTTCGCTGAGCGAACGTGTCGAGATTGCTCGTGAAGTATTGGTCGACTATCCCAACATTGAAATTCACGGGTTCGATTGCCTGCTCATGGATTTCATGCGCCAGCACGGTGCCAGTGTGATCATGCGCGGCTTGCGTGCGGTATCGGATTTCGAATACGAATTTCAGATGGCCGGCATGAACCGCAATCTCTACCCCGATGTCGAAACCGTCTTTCTGACGCCGGGCGATCAATACATGTTCGTATCGGCGACCATGGTGCGCGAAATCGCCACGCTCGGCGGCGACGTCTCCAAGTTTGTTCCTCAGCAGGTCCAGAAGCGACTGGCTGAGAAAATTCAGTTCCGTAAATGACTGTTTAGAAAATATCCAAAGGAAAACCCATGTCCCTGATCATCACCGATGAATGTATCAACTGCGACGTATGCGAGCCCGAGTGCCCGAACAATGCGATATCGCAGGGTGACGAGATTTACATCATCGACCCGAACAAGTGCACCGAGTGTATCGGGCACTTCGATACGCCGCAGTGCCGCGAAGTTTGCCCGGTCGATTGCATTCCGGATGACCCGGATCATGTCGAGTCGAAGGATCAGTTGATGGCGAAATTTCTGCAGCTAACCGCCAAGTAGTCCACGCAGACGACGCTAACGCTGGCAGCGCGTGCAGAAAAATGTTGCACGCTGTCCCTGCCTAAGCTCCCGGATCGGAGTGCCGCAGACGCGGCAGGATTCTCCGCTGCGGCCATAGACAAAGTATTGTTGCTGAAAATAGCCTGAGCTGCCGTCGGAATGGATGAAGTCGCGCAGGCTGCTGCCGCCAGCATCAATCGCGGCAGCAAGCGTTGTCTTGATCGCAGCCACTAGACGTTCCAGCCGCTTGAAAGAAATCCGCCCGGCCGCTCGGCGCGGATCAATACCGGCGCGAAACAGACTTTCCGAGGCATAAATGTTGCCGATCCCTACGACGCGGTGACTGTCCATCAAGGTAGGTTTGATCGCGGCTGAGAGCCCCGCAAGCCGGGTTTTTAGCCAGACCGCGTTGAATTCCTCGCTCAAGGGTTCAATGCCAAGTACCGCCAGCAGCGGATGCTGGAATGGGTCGCCCTCCAGCCAGAGAATCGCGCCGAAGCGTCGGGGATCTCTCAGTCGCAGGGCTACGGGCTTGTGACGGATATCGAACACCAGATCAAAATGATCATGCTTTTCGGCCGGAAGCGTGGCGGCAAGCAGCCGCAGACTACCTGACATGCCGAGGTGGATCAGAAGATGGCCGTGGCCAAAATCAAGCAAAAGATATTTGCCGCGGCGGATAGCGTTGTTCAGGCGACGCCCTTTGAGAGTCCTCTCCAATTGGGTCGGCAGTGGGTAGCGCAGGGTGGGGGCCCGGCAGATCACTCCAGTGACTTGCGCTCCGATCAGTGTCGGCGCAATGCCCCTGAGGGTAACCTCGACTTCGGGTAATTCAGGCATGACCAGCCCCGTGCGAAACATTCGGTGAAACTGCTAACATCGCTGCATTGTATGTGACAGCCTTGTCCGCCGCGTTTGATGGCTGGGTTTGACACAGTGTTCTACAGGTGCCGCGCAAATGAAGTTTTACCCATATGTCCTTGTGACTATTCTTGCATTGACCAGTGCTTGCTCAACGGCGCAAGCACCCGTCGTCGCGCCCGCGCCCTCACCGGCACCGGCACCGGCGCCCTCACCGGAACCGGCACCGGTGACTGTCGCGCCTGCGCCCGCTAAGGTGGATCGACTGCCCAAGCTTGAACTCACGGGACAGATTCTTTACCAGTTCCTGCTTGCAGAGATGGCCGCACAGCGGGGCCAGTTCGCGCTTTCTGCCAGCGCCTATCTTGAGCTTGCGACCAGTACGCGGGATCCACGTATCGTGCGCAGGGCGGCTGAAATCGCCTTTCATGCACGCCAGTACGACGCCGCATTAGAGGCTGCTCGACTTTGGCAAAGCCTTGAACCCGAGTCGCAACAGGCAAAACAAATGCTGGCGACCTTGCTGCTCGCTAGCGGTCGGCTCGAGGAGTTGGCCACCAGCCTCGCTCGCGATCTCGCGGCAGGGACACCGCAAAGCGTGGGCCCTGCCTTGGTCAATATTATCCGTGCCTTTGCCCGGTATTCAGACAAGGCAGCCGTACGCAGTTTGCTTGATCGAATAACCCAGCCATATCTGGATCTGGCAGAAGCCCACTTCGTACGTGCCCAGGCGGCGCACGAAGTGGGTGACGCAGAAAACGCGCGACGCGAAATCAATCAAGCACTGGAGCAACGCCCCAATTGGGAAGTGGCGGCCTTGTTCAAGGTCGAGCTAATGCCCAAGGGTGAGGAAAAGACCGATTTCTTGAAAAAATTTCTGGATGCGAACCCCGACATTCAGAATGTGCGTCTGGCCTATGCCCGCGGACTGGTTGCCGAAAAGCGTTACGAAGAAGCTCGAAATGAGTTTCGGCGTCTGCTAACGGCCAATCCCGACAATCCGGAAATGCTCTACGCAGTTGGCGTACTTTCTTTACAAGTGAATGACACGGTAGAAGCCGAGCAGCAACTTAAACGATTTGTAGAATTGAAGCGCGGCGATCCGAATCCGGCGCACTTTTATCTGGGACAAATCGCTGAGCAATCCGGGCGCCTCGACGAAGCCGTGCAATGGTATGACCAGGTTGTGGCAGGTGAACACCTGGTGCCGGCAAATGTACGTGCGGCGCAGGTTTTGCTGCGTCAGAACAAGTTCGACGTGGCACGCGAGCGGATTGTGAATGCGCGGGCGAAATTGCCGGGAGACGTCCGCTTGGTGGTGGCGGAATCCCAGCTACTGCGCGACGCCGGTCGGCATGACGATGCCTACGCGTATTTGGTCAAGGCGCTGGAAGCACAGCCGGACCAACCCGATATTCTCTACGAAACGGCGCTGGCAGCGGAAAAGCTTGGTCATCTGGATTTACTCGAACGTTATCTGCGGCGCTTGATTGAGCTACAGCCCAAATCGCCGCAAGGCTACAACGCGCTCGGCTATTCACTTGCCGACAGAAATCTGCGGCTGGATGAGGCGGCGAGTCTGGTAGACAAGGCTCTCGCGCTGTCGCCGAATGATCCCTACATTCTCGACAGCAAAGGCTGGGTCATGTTTCGCCAAGGCAAATTGGCCGCAGCACTGGATGTATTGCGAAAAGCCTATGACAAGCGACCCGACGCGGAGATAGCTGCCCACATTGGCGAGGTGTTGTGGGCTCTCGGGCGGCAGGATATGGCGATGGATATCTGGCGCGAAGCCACCAAGGCCCATCCGAAGAATGAAGCTCTGGCAGCGACGATCAAGCGATTTGCGAAGTGAATTGGACGCGTCGAGAAACACATTCACCACGACGGGCACAGCGACACGAGGCAAAGCAAAGTCTGTGGCCTGATTGCGAGATTCGCCGTATTGCCTTGGTGGGCACTTGAACCACAAAAGACGGATGCGCCCGTGGTTTATTTGCCTTGGCATGCTGTTGCTGACGGCCTGCGCCGAGATGCAAACGCCTCCTGATCTGGCGCAGAGACTCGGCCCGCCGTTGCAAGGCTATAGCGCCGAAGGACGTATATCGCTGCGTCAGGGTGAGCGCAGCGACCATCTGAAGTTTCGCTGGGAGCACACTCGCGACAGCGATACCGTACTGCTCATGTCCCCTTTGGGGCAGGGCTTGGCCGAACTGACGCGTGACACGACCGGTGCACGCTTGCGCCAGCCAAACCAGGCACTGATCGAGGCAGACAATTTGCCGCAATTGGCCCAGCGCGTCTTTGGCGCGCCGTTGCCGCTGGAGGCCATGGCTGAATGGATGCGCGGTGCCAAGCCCTCCCTGAGTGGGGAAATTGACGGATGGCAGGTGCTGATCAGCGATACCTTGCCGTATCGCCAGAGCCGACTTTTACGGGTAATGGAAGCGAGTCGTGGTGACGTTGAGTTCAAGCTCATTGTCGACGAATGGGATGAGCCCAAATGAGTGACTGGCCGGCGCCAGCCAAGATCAATCTTTTCCTGCACGTCGTTGGCCGTCGAGTTGATGGCTATCATTTGCTGCAAACCGTGTTTCGCTTCCTCGATTTTGGCGACAGCATTCGCTGTGAGCCGTGCCGTCATAGCCGGATTCACCTTGCAACTCCGCTGCCCGGTGTGCCGCCCGAAACGGATTTGACCGTGCGGGCCGCGCAGGCGCTGCGTGCGGCCACTGGCGTCACCGAGGGCGTCACCCTGCATATCGAAAAGCGCTTACCCATGGGCGGCGGCTTGGGTGGCGGTAGTTCTGATGCGGCGACGACGCTGATAGCGCTGAACCAATTGTGGCGCACCGGCCTCGACACGCGGCAACTGCAGCAGATCGGCCTCGCGCTGGGCGCCGATGTACCGATCTTCATTCACGGTCACGCGGCCTTCGCCGAAGGCATCGGCGAACGCTTTACCAATGTCAGCCTGCCTCCCGCTTGGTATCTGGTGCTGGTGCCCGCCATTGCAGTGCCTACTATTGAAATCTTCCGGTCGGTCGACCTGTGCCGCGACACGCCGGCCATTGCTGCAGGCGATTGGCGACCGGGTTTCGGCCACAACGATCTGGAAGTTGTAGCTTGCGGCCTGTATCCCGAGGTGACGCGGCATCTGACCTGGCTGCGGCAGCATGGCGACGCACGGATGAGCGGTTCCGGCGCATGCTGTTTTGTTGAATTCGAGCAGGAGCAAATCGCGCAGACCGCATTGGCGTCGCTGCCGGCCGACATGCGTGGCTTTGTCGCCCGCGGATTGGACCGGCATCCGCTGGTAATTATTTGACAGCGGAGGCGAAAACCCCGAAAATGCGCGTCCTTTCGACTTCCGCTTCCGGGTGGGGTTCGATCTTGGGGAGTCGCCAAGTTGGTTAAGGCACTGGATTTTGATTCCAGCATGCGAAGGTTCGAGTCCTTCCTCCCCAGCCAACCTATTCACTGTAACGGCGCTGGCAGCAACAGTTTAGACAGAAGCGTTGCCCGTCTCACTTGAGCAGATCGATATGGCCTACGATAGCCTGATGGTATTTACCGGCAACGCCAACCGCAAGTTGGCGGCTGATGTCGTTAAACGCTTGCATATATCGCTGGGTCGCGCCAACGTTGGCCGGTTCTCGGATGGCGAGGTCAACTGCGAAATTCTTGAGCACGTGCGCGGCCACGATGTTTTCGTATTGCAGTCGACCTGCTTTCCGACCAACGACAATTTGATGGAATTAATGGTGATGATTGACGCCCTGAAACGGGCGTCTGCCGGTCGCATCACTGCCGCTATCCCGTATTTTGGTTACGCCCGCCAGGATCGGCGGACGCGTTCCGCGCGCGTCGCGATTACTGCCAAGGTGGTTGCCAACATGCTGCAGACTGTAGGAGTTCAGCGCGTACTGACAGTCGATCTGCATGCCGATCAGATTCAGGGTTTCTTCGACATTCCAGTCGACAATGTCTATGCCGCGCCGATTCTTTTGGGCGATATCTGGAAGCAGCGTCACGAAGACTTGCTGGTGGTGTCGCCCGACGTTGGCGGTGTGGTACGCGCCCGAGCTTTGGCCAAGCGCCTCGAGTCGGACCTGGCCATCATCGATAAACGCCGGCCCAAGGCCAATGTATCGGAAGTGATGAACATCATCGGTGAAGTCGAGGGCCGCACCTGCGTAATCATGGACGACATGGTGGATACGGCGGGTACGCTGTGCAAGGCGGCGCAGGCGCTCAAAGAACATGGCGCAAAGCGTGTGTTGGCCTACTGTACTCATCCCGTACTTTCGGGTAGCGCCGTATCGCGGATCGTGGAATCCGAACTTGACGAGCTGGTGGTGACGGATACGATCCCATTGTCAGAGGAAGCCGCTGCGTGCTCGCGGATCCGGCAGATATCGATTGCTGAATTGATGGCTGAGACCATGTTGCGCATCAGCAACGAGTCATCGGTCTCCTCATTGTTTATGGATTAGTTTTTATCCCCTTGCCTGGTCGCGGGCGAGGGACTTTAGCGCAGCACCTACTGGAGTAAATCATGCAACTAGAATTCAACGCTAACAAGCGCGATGGACAGGGCACCGGAGCGAGCCGCCGCCTGCGTCGCACTGGCCGGGTACCCGGCATCATCTACGGTGGTACCGGCAAGCCGCAGTCGATCGATATCGATCACAACCAGCTGTTTCAGTTGCTGCGCAAAGAGGCTTTTTACTCATCGGTGCTCAGCGCCAATATCGACGGCGCCAAGGAAGACTGCCTGCTGCGCGATGTGCAGCGTCATCCCTACCGGCCGGTGATCCTGCACGTGGATTTCCAGCGTGTCGATGCGACCCAAAAACTGCACCAGAGAGTTCCTCTGCACTTCATTAACGCGGAGGTTTCGCCAGGTGTAAAGCTTTCTGGCGGCATGGTCCAGCACGTCATGACGGATCTCAATGTAAGTTGCCTGGCAAAGGATCTGCCGACCTTTATCGAAGTCGATCTGAAGGATATGGATGCCGGCCATTCGCTGCATGTGTCCCATCTCGTTCTGCCGGCGGGTGTCGAAGCTGTGCTGCACAAGGGTGAAGATCCTGTCGTGGCTACCGTGATCGTACGTGGCGGCAAAGCCGAAGAGGAAGTTGTTGAAGCTGACGCCGCGCCAGCTGCCGCGCCAGCTCCTGCCGAGAAGAAGTCCGAGAAGACCGACAAGAGATAAGCACTTGCCGCCTTCGTTGCGACTGATCGTCGGCCTCGGTAACCCCGGGGCCGAATACGCTGAAACCCGGCACAACGCCGGGTTTTGGCTTTGTGAGCGCCTCGCAAGCGAGCTCGGCGTGAACTTTACGCGTGAATCGCGTTTTCACGGTTTTGCCGGGCGGTCGCGCACCGGCGATGTATGGTTCCTTTTGCCGCAGACCTTCATGAACCGTTGCGGTCAATCGGTACGCGCGCTGGCCCAGTTCTACCGCATCGAGCCGGCCGAAATGCTGGTGATGCACGACGAACTTGACTTGCCACCAGGGCAGATGCGGCTCAAGTTCGGTGGCGGGCTGGGCGGGCACAATGGGTTGAAGGACATCACCGCGCATCTGGGCACCCAGGATTACTGGCGTCTTCGCATCGGCATCGGTCATCCCGGCGATCGAAATGAAGTTGTCGACTATGTATTGAAGCCACCGCGCAAGGAAGAGCGCGGCGAAATTGACGCCGCACTGGATCGTGCGCTGCTGGCTTGGCCAACCCTGGCCAACGGCGAATTCAATGCCGCGACGCAACGTATCAACTCGAAACCGGCGCCACCAATATCTGAAGTATTGAAGAAAGAAAAGTGACGACCATTCCCCCGTCCCCCTTTCCAAGAAAGGGGGTGACGGTTGTTCGCGGGCTGCGCCCGCTCCATGATTTGGGCCTTCCTCCTTGGGACGGCCCTGCGGAGAAACCATGAGTCTCAAATGCGGCATCGTCGGCTTGCCCAACGTTGGTAAGTCCACACTTTTCAATGCGCTGACCAAGTCGGGCATCGCGGCGGAGAACTATCCCTTCTGCACCATTGAGCCGAACGTTGGCATTGTCGAAGTGCCGGACGCGCGCTTGGCGGGGCTGTCCGCCATCGTCAAGCCGCAGAAGATCCAGCCCGCGATTGTCGAGTTCGTCGACATTGCCGGGCTGGTGGCTGGCGCCAGCAAAGGTGAAGGCTTGGGCAACCAGTTTTTGGCCAACATTCGCGAAACCGATGCCATCGTTCATGTGGTGCGCTGTTTCGCGGACGAAAACGTGATCCACGTAGCGGGCAAGATCGATCCGCTGTCCGATATCGAAGTCATCGATACCGAGTTGGCGCTGGCCGACATGGCGGCGGTGGAACGTGCCTTGAATCGATACTCGAAGCAGGCCAAGTCCGGTGGCGACAAAGATGCCAAGCTGCTGTTGCCGGTGCTGGAGCGGTGTCTGGTCCAGCTGAATCAGGCCAAAGCCATACGTGCGCTGGAATTTTCGAAGGAAGAATGGGCGCTGCTCAAACCCTTTTACCTGATCACCGCGAAACCGGTACTGTACGTTGCTAACGTCAAGGAAGGCGGCTTCGAGAATAATCCGCATGTCGAGGCGGTGCGTCGCCACGCCGCGGAGGAAAAGGCCGAAGTGGTCGCCGTCTGCGCCGCCATCGAGGCCGAGATCGCCGATCTGGAAGACGATGAAAAGCAGATGTTTCTGGCTGACCTTGGGCTGACCGAGCCGGGCTTAGACCGGCTGATTCACGCCGGCTACAAATTGCTCGGCCTGCAAACCTATTTCACCGCCGGCGTCAAGGAAGTGCGGGCCTGGACCATCCATGCCGGCGACACCGCGCCCAAAGCCGCCGGCGTCATCCACACCGATTTCGAGCGCGGCTTCATCCGCGCCCAGACCATCGCCTTCGACGACTTCATCACCTACAAGGGTGAAGCTGGCGCCAAGGAGGCCGGCAAAATGCGGGCCGAAGGCAAGGAATATGTCGTCAAGGATGGCGACGTACTCAATTTCCTGTTCAACGTTTGAAACTCGGCGATGGCGATACGGTGAAGGCCTGAGCTTCTGCGGGCTCACCCAGCATTATCGCTTGCCCCAGGTGAGTTACGGTCTGCCTAAAGGGACATCGATGGCCGCTGCGCCATCGCCGCGCGCCAGCGCTGCAGGTGCGGGTGCTGTTCACCGGGCTTGACCTTGACCACGCGCGCAAAGTCGACGGCCACCACAGCGGTGATGTCGGCAATGCTGAATCTTTCGGTGGCAACAAATTCGCGGTTAGCCAGGCGCTCGTTCAGGGTTGTGAAAAACTGCTTCAGCCTTGCCAGGCCGCGTTGTGCCAGTTCAGGAATCTGCGGGTAGTCCACCGGGCCGGGCAGCGCCCGGTTGGCCATGGCCGGCGTGCTGTTGCGCAGTGCTTCGGCGATGGCCATCAGCCCCTCGAATTCAACGCGCCAGTTCCAACTGGCAATCTCCGCTTTTTCTGTTGGCGTGATGCCCAGCAGCGGTGGCTCCGGGTAACGGGCTTCGAGGTAGGCCGTGATCGCAGCGTTGTCGGTCAGCACCGCGCCATCCTCTGTGCACAGCGTAGGTACCGTGCACATCGGATTGATTTTGCGGTAGACCTCGCTCAGATGTTCGCCAGTTTTGAGGTCCACCTGAACCGTTTCATGGGCGGCACCCTTTTCGGCGAGCAGGATGCGTGCGCGGCGAGGGCTTGGCGCGGTGGCGCAGTCGTACAGGGTGATCATGCTTGAAATGCTCCGGAAGAAAAGGGGGCCAGGTGTCAGAGTGGCGCGGCCAGTTTGTCCTGTGTTTTGGTTTCGAAGTCGCCAGCATCGTGGCGTTCGTGCAATTGGCTGGAGGGTTCGCCCATTGCGCGATTGACCATGCGGCCGCGTTTGACGGCCGGACGCTCGGCAATCTGGTTTGTCCAGCGCAGCACGTGGGTGTATTCCTGAACCTGCAGGAACTCGCCCGCGCCATAAATTTGGCCTTTGGCCAGCGCACCGTACCAGGGCCAGATAGCCATGTCGGCGATGGTGTACTCGTCCCCCGCAACAAAGGGGCTCTGCGCGAGACGCCGGTCAAGTACGTCCATCTGACGCTTGACTTCCATCGCGTAACGATCGATCGCGTATTCAATCTTGATCGGAGCGTATGCGTAGAAGTGGCCGAACCCGCCGCCGAGAAAGGGCGCGCTGCCCATTTGCCAGAAAAGCCACGACAGGCATTCAGCGCGCTTGGCGGGTTCTGTGGGAAGAAAGGCACCAAACTTTTCTGCCAGATGGATCATGATCGCACCGGATTCAAACACCCGAATCGGCGTCGGCCCGCTGCGGTCCACCAGTGCCGGGATCTTGGAGTTGGGATTGACTGCGACGAATCCACTACCAAACTGGTCACCTTGGTTGATTCGAATCAGCCAGGCGTCGTACTCTGCGCCGCTGTGTCCTGCGGCCAGAAGTTCTTCCAACATCACGGTGACCTTGACGCCGTTGGGTGTGCCCAGCGAATAGAGCTGCATGGGATGGCGTCCTACCGGTAGCTCCTTTTCGTGAGTCGGGCCCGCAGTAGGACGATTGATGTTGGCGAATTGGCCACCGCTCTCTTTGTTGGCAGACCAGATTGTGGGTGGCGTGTAAGACGGCGTATCGTTCATGGATTAGTCCGTTAATCTCAAAAGGTATTGAATTCGTGCAGATTAGAAGCGGATAGTACCCGCATCGCTACAGTTTCATTCTTGCATGCGGAAGCTGGAGTCCATTTTCCAGCGATACACAGCTCACTCAGGACCGCGTATGAAAGATCCCAGCCGCTTGAATGCGACGCTGTGCTACCGCATACTTCCAACCTGTGGAGCGAAGTGCCAGAGGGCGATCATGCAGAAAATCGAAAATACTATTGCAGCGTTGGGGACTGAAAACTTCGCCAGCGCAATGCTCGAGACATTGAATGATCTGTCCAGCGTTGATCATTACGCTGTGATCCGCTTCGATGGAGAAAAAACGGCACGGCTGGTTCTGTCGGCATCGCGCCCGGGTTTGCGCATCGATCGAGCCGTGCAGGACGAGTACATCGGGCACTACCACCGCCTTGACCCGAATCGCGTTTTGTTCGATGGCCAAGTCGACAGTTTGCCGCAGGTCGGACGCATGCAGCGCAATCGAGTACCTGATTCCGGTTACCGTTGGCAATGCTACGACCGTCCGGGTCTTGTCGATCGGCTGAGTGTCGTCGCGCCCGGCAGCGGGGGTTGGTATTGCCTCAACCTGTTTCGCACCCGCGACAGCAAGCTGTTCTCGGTCGGAGAGGAAGAATCTATCCACGGTGCTGCGGCGCTGCTTGCTGCACTCACGATTAAGCATGACGGCATCGCCGCACCCAATCCCAATCCTGGCGCCGAGCGACGCGAACGCATGGCGCGGGCAGCGACAAGACTGCAAGCATTGGAGCCGCGCCTGAGTCCGCGCGAAATTGACGTGGCACTGCGGATAGTTGCTGGCATTTCGTCTGAGGGCATTGCGCTTGACCTTGAAATCGGCATCAATAGCGTACTGACCTACCGCAAACGGATCTACGCCAAACTGCGTATCAGCAGTCAGAACGAATTGTTTTCGCTATGCCTGTTCGACGCTCCCGCTTGTCACAAGTCCATGTGACAGAGGCCAGGCCTAAGTTCTCCTAGAATTCCATCGCAGTCCAATGCCGGCTGCAACCAAGGTCCCGACTTGCGGGAGGAGAATTCAATGCAGAAAGCTGAATCCGAAAACACAGCGGCTGTGCACGCGCCGCTCGACTTTCTTCGCTATCCGGTACCGGAGATGCAAAGCCGGGCTATGGAGTTTTACGAGGAGATAAGACGCCGTCGCACGGTGCGTGAGTTCACCACGGAGCCCGTCCCCATCGATGTCATTGAGAATGCCATTCGCGCTGCGGGTACCGCACCTTCAGGCGCAAATCAGCAGCCTTGGCATTTCGCTGTGATTCAAAGCGCTGAGAAGAAGAAAGCGATTCGCGAAGCGGCCGAGGAAGAGGAAAGGACGTTCTATGCTGGGCGCGCACCCGATGAATGGCTAGCCGCGCTGGCGCCACTCGGTACCGACGAACACAAGCCTTTCCTTGAAGAAGCGCCGGCGCTTATCGCGGTGTTCGCCATCAAGTCCGGCACTCGCCCCGATGGCAGCAAGGTCAAGCACTATTACGTGCCCGAGTCGGTCGGCATCGCCAGCGGTTTCTTGATCGCGGCCTTGCATCACGCCGGTTTGGCGACATTGACTCATACGCCGAGCCCGATGGGCTTTCTCAGCACGATCTGCGGGCGCCCGGAATGGGAGAAGCCGGTGATCCTGGTGGTGGTGGGTTATCCCAAAGAGGGCTGCCAGGTGCCGGTGCACGGGGGCATCAAGAAACCGCTCGACCAGATCACTTCCTGGCTGTAGCCAGCGCAGGCGAGAGGAATGAAATGATCGGCTTTCCGCGCCGCCATCGCTCGTCGCATCTGGGCCCCTATCCGCTCGAGACGCTGGCGCGTGACGCCGGCATCGTCGCCGTCGAGTCCGAACGCTCACCCATGATCGTAGCGTCGAATATGCCGCCCCCACTCAAGTCCCTGGGGTGTGCCGCACGACGTTACCAGGACGTCTTTGCCAATCTGCGTGCTCCTGATCCGGTGGCGGTAAAGGCGCCGGTTCCCGACGATCTCGAACGTCGGGCCATCGACATCAAGGGCGGCTGCTACTTCCTCGACGCATCCATGGTCGGTATTTGCGCGCTGCCACCCAATGCATGGCTGCAGGGCAAGCCGCTCAAAGAGCATCGCTACGCCATCGCCGTACTGGTCGAGTACGGTCGCTTTCCCGAAGCGGACAATCTTGCCGCTGGCTGGCTGGAAGGTGTCGAGGCCGACGTAACCACTACCCGTGCCGCCGAGATCGCGACGATCATCGCCGGCTATATTTCCCAACTCGGATTCTCGGCGAGCTCGCACTGGCCGGGGCAGAGCGACGTTGACATCGATCGCATCGGCGTTCTTGCTGGTGTGGTGTTGCGTGATGGCGAAGTACCATTGAACCCTTTCGTCGGCCGGCGTTACGCGCTCGCCGCAGTTACTACCGACTATGTGCTGGCTGTGGACCAACCGCTGGCACAGCGAGCCCGCCCGGCCATGGGACTGGGCTACCTGTTCGGTTCCAGCGGTGCCGTTTCGGGCCTGGAGCGTTGGCGACGCGCGCGGCGGGCTTCGCATCTCGGCATCTATCCGATGGAAACCGTGAAGCGGGTCAAACAGCCGACCACGCTGATCTTCGACGAGGAAATTCCGCGCCTGCCGCAGCGGGCATTGTTCTACAACCGTGCCGAGTACGGTGACCTCGGCGGCAAGATGGTCAGGGAGCGTTGGCGTTGGGCTTACAAGCATCCGTTTGCGGGCGGCATCCTGCCGCTGTTACGCGCAATGGTGCCGCATCAGGACGGCGAAATCGCGCCACAGATGGCGGCAGAAACAGAGGATGCAGCAGCCAATACCCGAGCCATCAAGTCGTTGTCACACTACCTCGGCTCGGCTATGACCTCGGTGTGCAAGGTGCCGCGCTGGGCCTGGTACTCGCATGGGCGGGACGGCAGCAAAACCGGGTGCTATCACACCTACGCCGTGTGCATGCTGATCGATCAGGGTCAGGATACCGGCGAGGGCGCCAGCGGTGACGACTGGATTTCCGGATCGCAGTCAATGCGCGCCTATATGCGTGGCGGCGAGATCGGCGGCGTGATGGCAGCTCATCTGCGAAATCTGGGCTATTCGGCCCGGCCACAGACGAATGTGGATAGCGATGTGATTCATAACCCATTGCTGGTGCTGTCGGGGCTGGCGGAACAAAGCCGCATCGGCGAAACCACGCTCAACCCCTTCATCGGGCCGCGCTTCAAATCCGTCATTCTCACCACCGACATGCCGTTGGTGGTGGGCGATCCGATCGATTTCGGCCTGCAGTACTTCTGCACCAATTGCTACAAGTGCGCCCGAGAATGCCCGTGCAACGCCATTCCGTTCAAGGAGAAAGTGATCTGGAACGGCTATGAAACCTGGAAACCCGACAGCGAGCGCTGTACGCGCTATCGCTTCACCAATATGAAGGGTTCGGCCTGCGGACGCTGCATCAAGGTTTGCCCGCTCAACAAAAACACCACGCTCGACGGCTCGCTGCTGGCACAGGCCGGCAGTTGGCTCGGAATCAATGCAATGTGGCTGAAGCCGCTGCTGGTTCCGCTCGCGGTCTGGCTCGACGATAAACTCGGCCACGGCAGCGCCAATTCAGCGAAAAAGTGGTGGTTGGACCTGGAAGTGGTCGACGGCATTAGCGTGGCGCCAAAGGCCGGTGCAAACTTCAAAGGTATCGACCTCAAGGTGGATATCGCCGAGAAGCAGCGCAAAGAGACCATCGCTTACTACCCCGCCAATGTTTTGCCGCCGCCTGATGACAAAAGCCCCCACCCGGTCGACCGCAAGGCGGCGGTAGCCATGGCTGCGAACATCGAAACTCCGGAACAGGCACTGGCAAGGCGCTCACGCGGGGAATCGGCGCCGGAACATTACTACTATCCATGGGATGAGCGCGAACCCGGTAGACCAGTCAAATAGCTCGGGTAACTGTCGCGAACAGCGCTGTTGCCCACAATGGGTGGTACGGGCCGGCCGCTATGGTCAGTTGATACCTGGTTGATATGACTGCAGGAAAACAGACTTGCCCGCCATCAAACATTGGTCGGGTACTAGCCGCCCTGTTTTGACTTTTGTTCGTTGGCGACGCGCAAGGTGACGTCGGCGATCATCCAGACTCCGTTTGCAGCGCCTCCGCTCATCTTGCGTCCGGAGAATTCAGCCCAGAACTCGCTGCCATTGGCTCGATGAAGCCGGTACATGCCTTGCGCCAATTGGCCTTTGTTGAAGGCATGGGCGCTCTCAACGAGGAACTGATCTGCTTCCGCATCGCTGGAAAAATGGCTGTCGATGCGTGAGCCAGTGATGTCCTGGATGCGCCGACCCAGCAGCTCGGCAAGCCTCATGTTGCACTTGAGCACTTTCTTGTTATTGATCACTGCAATGCCCAGAGGCGACGAGTCGAAAATCGCCTGCTGTTCTGCGAGCAGGGATTCGTCATCGGTGCTGCGCTGGAGCCTGCTGATGCCGGAGAGATAAAGTGTGCGTTGTACGATGATGAACACGGCGCAGCAAGATGCTGCTGCAATAGCGGGCCATTGTGCGGACTGACCGAAACTTGAAACATAGGCCACAAGCAAGGGGCTTAAAGTAGGAACGATGAAAAGCCAGAAGGTTTTATTGCTCAGGGCAACAAAGACCGAGCCGGTGAAGGCAGTGATGATCACCATCAAGGCGATAAACATTTGTACGTCCAGGTGCGTCTTGGCAGGATAAAGCGGCCCGAAAAGCGCACCCCAGCCCAGGCCAGTAAAAAAGGCCCCCGCCGCAAACAGCCATTCCCAGCGGTAAATGCTTGCGCTTTGCCGGTCAGCCTTGCTGAACATGTACCAAATCCCGGCGCGCAGTGCCACCACGGAGAGCATGAAGGCCACCCAGGCTTTCAGGATGGTCAGCTCGATGGAACCGAACAGAACCAGAGAACACAGAAAAACGCCGATCAGCACGACAACGATGGCTGATGGCAGGCTGGCGAAAAGGATCTCGACACGGCGTACTTCCGCCGTGTCACTGAGCTTGCGAGAAAGGAATGCGGTCATTGCTTGACTCTTGATGTGAATCGCATCATAACCCCTAATTGCTACAGTTCAGCTGGCCCCACCTTGTTCGACGATTTCCTTGCGAACCATGTCCATATCCAGCGCCATGGCTGTTTCGATCATTTGCTCAAAGGCAGCAGCAGGGAGCGATCCCGCTTCCGAGTAAATAACAATCTGGTCGCGGAAAACCATCAGGGTCGGAATCGAGCGGATATTGAAGGCGGCGGCGATTTGCTGTTGGTCTTCGGTGTTGACCTTGGCGAATACTATGTCTGGCTGCTTTTCCGAGACCGCCTCGAAGGTCGGCGCAAAGCCGCGGCAAGGTGCGCACCAAGGCGCCCAAAAATCCACAATCACATTGGCGTTTTCGTTAATGGTATTTTGAAAATTTTCTGCGGTGAGTTCCAGTGTGGCCATTTCTGACTCCCGAATTGATATAAATACAATGCTACCGTTTTGGCGCTTGGCGTGCTATCACTCTGGTAGATGGTGACACCTGATTCCATTTATCGAGGTCGCTTTGCTCCCTCGCCTACTGGGCCGCTGCATTTCGGTTCCCTGGTGGCCGCCGTCGGCTCCTATCTGGAAGCGAAGACGAGAGATGGCCTATGGCACCTGCGCATGGAAGATGTCGATACACCCCGCTGCTCTGCCAGCGCTGCCGACGAGATTCTGCGGGCGCTTGAAGCGTTTGGTTTGGACTGGGATGGACAGGTGATTTGGCAAAGTCGCCGAAAGGAGGCTTACGCGGAAGCGCTGGAGCACCTGAAGGCTGTGGGCCAAGTGTTTGCCTGCGCCTGCACTCGTCGCGAGCTGGCGGATTCGACCATTGCGGCGGATGGCGCGGTGATCTATCCAGGCACCTGTCGCCAGGGCCTTCCGCACGGCCGCACGGCACGCGCCTGGCGATTGCGGGTAGGAGGGGCCCGGCTGGGCTTTGATGATGCGATTCAAGGGCGCGTAGACAGCGATCTTGCCTGCGAAGTTGGCGACTTCATACTCTTGCGCGCCGATGGTCTGTTTGCCTATCAATTGGCCGTGGTGGTCGATGATGCCGAGGCGGGCATTACTCATGTGGTGCGCGGCGCTGACCTGCTGGCTTCGACCGCGCGCCAGGCGTATCTGCAGCAGTGTCTTGGACTACCGACACCCAGCTATGCGCACCTGCCAGTGGTCGTCAACGCAGCGGGAGAAAAACTGTCGAAGCAGACACGGGCCGTACCGCTGGACGTTTCAAGCCCCGGGCCGGCGCTGTTTGCCGCGCTGGAGTTTCTCGGCCAGCAGCCCCCGCAGGAACTGCCCAAGGCTGCACCCCCTGTAATTCTGGATTGGGCAATCAAGAATTGGCGGCTGGATCAAGTACCTCGTAGCCTTTCACTGGAAGGCTGATAGCGAAATCCATCGGAATGAGATAATTCGGCGAATCCAAAAAGGAAGCGCTGATGATGGTTAACGATGATGCCGCTCTGCGTCGAATTTTGCAGACCTGTCGGGTGATTGCCGTGGTCGGCTTATCACCGAAACCGGACCGGCCTAGCCACGGTGTTGCCAAGTATTTGCTTGAACATGGTTATTGCATTGTTCCGGTGCATCCTCTAGCCGAGGAAATCCTCGGCCAGAAATGCTATCCAGATCTTGGATCGATTCCGGGAAAAGTCGATCTGGTGGACGTTTTTCGCAAGCCCGAGGATGTGATGCCGATAGCGCAGCAGGCGATTCGCATCCGGGCCCAATGCCTTTGGCTACAGTTGGGGATAGTCAACCAGCCGGCCGCTGATCAAGCTGCGGAGGCCGGACTGGATGTGGTCATGGACCGCTGCGTCAAGATCGAATACCAGCGGCTGTTTGGCGGGCGCATGCTCGCCGATGTGAGTAGCGCATAGTCACTCCCGCTTCAGTCGCGCACATGGGGAAGGATTGCCGGTGCCCGCGTCAACGCCCCTTGGAGCTACCCCACAGCACTTTGTGCAATTGCAGTTGAAAGCGCACCGGTAGGCGATCGTCGAGAATCCACTGTGCGAGTTGTGCCGGGTCGAGCTTTCCCTGTACGGGTGAGAACAATACCGGGCAGCGCTCGAAAAGTCGGCGCTGGTGACACGCCGATACGGCCCAATCGTAGTCTTCGCGCGAGGCCAGAACCAGCTTCAATTCGTCCGCAGCCGTCAGCAGTTTTATATTCTCCCAGCGGTTCTTGTTCTCCTCGCCCGAGCCGGGGGCCTTGAGGTCGACCACGCGGGCCACGCGCGGGTCGACGCCGCCAATGTCCAGCGCGCCGCTGGTTTCCAGCGATACTGAATGACCGGCATCACACAGCGCAGTCAGCAGCGGCAGGCAATTCTTTTGGGCCAATGGTTCACCGCCTGTGACGCAAATAGCGGGGCAGCCAAAACCGGCGACGCGCTTCACGATCTCGGCAATGCTCATGGAATCGCCTCCGCTGAAGGCATATTCGGTATCGCACCAGACACAGCGCAGCGGACAGCCGGTGAGGCGGATAAATACCGTGGGCAAGCCGACGCGGCCGGATTCGCCCTGAATGGAGTGAAAGATTTCGGTAACGCGCAGTGCAGCGATCAGCGCGGGCTCGGCTTCGGCAGACACCGGCGGCTACTTCTTCTTTTGAAGCCTGAGTTTTGCCTTCTTGCCAGCATCGCTGTCCGGATACTTTTCAGCTAGTTGCTGGAGTGTCTGCCAGACGCCCTTCCAGTCCTTGCGTGCCTCCAGGCTGGTGATGCGGCTCGCAAGTGCATTAGGTGCGCGCTCGTCATCAGGCCAGCCAGCCGCGAACTTGCCGAAAAGCTCGGCCGCGGCCGCGTGATCCTTGGTCTGTGCATGCGCGTAGGCTCCCCAATAGTGCGCCGAGGCTGTCAATGCTCCTTCCGGATAGCTTGCGATGAAAGCAAGGAAAGCGCCAGCGGCGTCCTTGAACTTTGAGGCTTTGAGCATGGCCAGTGCGGCTTCGTAGGCGCTGGTCTCAAGGGCTGGGTCCGGCTTCGGTGGCCCGGCACTGGCTTCAATAGCTGATTGTTCGATTTTCCTCAGGCGACTATCGAGATCTACGTAGAAATCCTTCTGGCGTTTCTGAGTGGCTTCAAGTTCATACGTCAGCACTTCAATCTGGCCACGCAGTTTCGCTATGTCCGCCTTGATGGCCTCAGCCTGATTGGCGAAGTCGATCTGGTTGCGGCTGATGATGTCGGCACGCTGGGTAAGGTCGGCCAATTGCGTCTGGGTTTGCTCACGCAGTTTCTCGATATTCGTTCGCGCCACTTCGTCGTCGAACACGCCCGCCTGCGCGGGCAATGACAACAGGGCGGTCAACAGCAGCGCCGGGAGCGCCGCGGTTGCCCGTGTCGCCAAGCCGTCGCGCATGCTCAAAACTCTCCTGAGTACAGCATGTCACCGCGACGATTCCTGGCCCAGCATTCTTCGGTGGATTCCAGGCACGCGGGCTTCTCTTCACCCAGACTGACCGACTCAATCTGCTCCTCCCTGATGCCGAGCAGGGAGAGGGATTTCCTGACCGCATCGGCGCGCTTCTGGCCCAGCGCCAGGTTGTACTCACGGCTGCCGCGTTCATCCGCATTGCCCTGGATCAGCATTTTCATTTTCGAGTTCGCCGCGAGAAACTTTCCATGAGCCGTCAGCAAGGACTGGAATTCGTCCTTGACGATAAAGCTGTCGTAGTCGAAGTAGACGCTGCGTTTGGACAGTGGGCTGCGCGGATCTTTCAGTGCGGCAATGCTGTTGGGATCGAAACTGTCCGGCTTGACATTCGCAACCGGCGCGGTTTCCACCTTGACCGCGCCCGGCGTGCGCGATTCGACGCCGGAAGGATCCTGTTCCGGCGCGGGTGGCTGCGAACCGCAGCCGGCAAGGATAAAGGTCAGCAAAGTGAGTGGTATGAGTGCGCGCATGTTGGTTTCCTTGGTAAATTCAAGTTCGAATATCTATCGGACCAGAGGACCCCAGGCAGGTTCCCGCACATCGGCGGCCCGAACTGAGAGCTTTTGCTTGACACGGCCATCGCTTGAAACTGCCGCCAGAACGCCGCGTCCGCCGATCTCCGTGGCATACAGGATCATGCGGCCATTGGGGGCGAAACTGGGCGATTCATCCTTGGCCGAGTCGGTGAGAATCTGCGTTTGTTTGGTGGCGAGATCCATCAGCGCCAATTGAAAACGGCCACCATTGCGCGCCACGAAAGCGAGACTCTTGCCATCGGGCGAGGGGCGCGGCGTGACGTTGTAGCTACCTTCGAAAGTGATTCTTTCGGCGCCGCCGCCGGTGCTGGGGATACGATAAATCTGCGGACTGCCGCCGCGATCGGAAGTGAAGTAGATGTACTGACCATCCGGTGACCAGCGTGGTTCGGTGTCGATGCCGGGGGAAGTAGCAACGCGTTTGACGCCGCTGCCGTCTGCATTGACCAGATACAGCTGCGACGAGCCATCCTTGGTCAGTACCACGGCCAGTTGCTTGCCGTCGGGTGACCAGGCCGGTGCTGAATTGGAGCCTTTGAAATTGGCGGCAACGTGACGCCGGCCGCTGGCCAGGTCATGTACATAGACAATCGGCTTCTTTGCCTCGAATGAGACATAGGCAAGCTTGTTGCCGTCGGGCGACCAGGTCGGCGAAATGATCGGCTCGCGTGAGGCCAGTGCGGCTTGGTCGTTGCTGCCGTCGGCATCGGCGATCTTCAGTTCATAGCGACCGGTACTCTTCACCACGTAGGCGATTCGTGTCGAAAATACGCCAGGCTCACCGGTGAGCTTTTCGTAGATGAAATCGGCTATGCGGTGTGCGGTCGCGCGCAGTTGGCCATCGTTGTGCAGGTATGCCGGGTTGCCCAGCACTACTTGCTTGAGCACGTCGGACAGACGCACACGTGTCTCGTAGCGGCGGTCTGTTGCCAGGACGACGCTGCCGCCAGCAATGGCATCCACACCACGCGCTTTCAGGTCTTCAAATGGCGGAGTCGTGTTGTCGGCGAGCGGCGCGCCAGCATCGATCAGTTTGAACAGGCCGCTGCGATCGAGGTCGGCGCGAATCACCGAAACCAGGGCCTGGGAGACGACGCGCTCGCCGGTAAAGTCGGCGATGGCCACAGGCAGACGGTTGGCGCCTGCGCCGGTAATTTCGATGGAGAGCTGAGCTTGGGCGGTGACGGAGCTGAAGGCCAGACCGACAGCACAGGCTAGAACAAAACGTTGAAATTTCATCGCTCTCATTATAACGCTCCGGCATCTGCCGTCCGACCTATGAGCGTCTTACTCATCCCGTGGCCGGTAGCGCAAATCAAGTGAGCGGTCGAACAGGTCGGCCTGCGCGGGCTTGGGCAACGGATTGGACTTGAGGATGGCACGCTCGATGGCGATATCCAGCGCCGGGTTGCCGGACGATTGTTTGAGGCGCACATTGACGATTTGACCGGTAGGCAATTGAGTGACATTGAATACGGCCTCTGGATTTCCCTTGATATCCGGAGGCAAGACGATGTTGCCGCGAATTTTTCCGCGGATACGACCAAGGTAATCGGCCATGGCCTTATTGCGCTCCGACGTCGCCTGAGCGGCGAGCATGGTTTCGAGTTCCTGTGCGGCCGTTTCGGCTTGCTTGCGCTGCGTCACTTGTTGCTCCGCGCGTTTGAGCTCCTCCTTGAAGGGATCGATGCGCGGCTTGGGCTTTGGTTTCGGAACAGGTTTGGGTTCGGGCTTGGGCGGTGGCTTGGGTTTTTCCTTGATCACAATGTCCGGCTTGGGCAGCGGCTTAGGCTCTAGCTTGGGTTCCGGCTTGGGTTCGGGTTTAGGCGGCGGCTTCAAAGTCGGCGCTGGTGGTACGGCAACCGGTTGCGGCGTGGCGCGCACCAGTTCGACTTCAACCACGTCGGTAGCCTTGGTCTGCCAGCGTACACCGTAGAACAGGAAACCGGCAAGCAGCAGATGCACGGCGATTGCCAGTGCGATCGAAATGCGTTTGCCGGCCTTGTTGGATGGCGGCAGGAAGGGTGTATCAGAGCTCACTTACGTGCAGCCTCAGGCTGTACCAGGAGGCCGATGCGTGCGACATGCTGACGTTGCAGTTCGTCCATGACGCCAAGCACTACTTCGTATTTCACATTGCGGTCACCGGCAATCAGCACCGCCTGCTGCGGATTGGCCGCCTGCGCTGCTTTCAACCGGCTGGCGAGTTCGGCTTGCGTCACAACCTGCTCCGCGCTGCCTTTGGACCGATCACGCAGCGCCAATGAGGTATCGGCCCTGATGATGACTTCCAGTGGCGCCACCGGCGGCAGGCTGCTCTTGCCGACTGTAGGCAGGTCGATGCTGCTGGGCTGGATCATTGGTGCAGTAACCATGAAGATGACCAGCAACACCAACATCACGTCGATGTAGGGTACGACGTTGATTTCGTTCATGAGGCGCCGTTTACGCATGTGCGGCTTCCTCGTGCCTCAGATAGTGGGCTTTCAGTCGCTCGTAAAGCGAGAGGGGGTCATAGTCGGCATTCTTGTCCAGAAAATTGCGACGCCATATCTCGTTCCAGCAATGCACGGCGTAAGCGTTGGCTGGCAACATTGTCATACCGGATATCAGGGCGGGAACCTGCCACCAGCCTATTGGGCAGAATACTTCCGGGTTCACCATGAAATTGGTGAGGCCCAGTTCGGTTACGGCCTGGTGGAGTGCGCGCGGCCCGGTGCTGGCCCAAGGCGCTGTCGCCAAATCCAGGGCCTGCGCGATCTCAAGAGTTCGGGCGATGACAGCCGAGTCGGGTGGAGCCTTGAAGGCGCAACTGGCGACAGTGACTCCTGGTTTTGCCGTGTTCTGCGTCTCGGGCGCACGCTCGGTGGCAAAAAAGTACTCCATGCCGTCGGCAAAGGTCAGGGGTTTGAGGCAGACGGAATCGCAGTCCGACCAGATGCCACCACGCTGAAGCAGCAGATGATAGCGGAAGAAGTTTGCAAACACGGTCAAGCCGCCAAACCCCTCGGGCGAAGGATTGGCGAACACCGCCGACTCCGGCAGGATCGCGCGCGCATCTTCCCAAATCGTACCTTCGGGCAGGTTCGGGATAGCTTCGTAGGAAAACAGCCGTACCGGATGGCCGTTATGCAAATGGGACGCGATCGAAAGCCGCTCGAGCGTGCTGAGCTCCCCGCGCACCCAGAGCATTTGAACTTCGGGCAGGCTCACCGCGTCTGCCGCTGCAGGATGTTGGAAAACTCTTCCATGAAGCTTTCGAGGCGCACCGCAACCCGATCCACGTCATGGGCGAAACGGTTGTAGGCGATTACCGCCGGAATTGCAGCGAAGAGGCCGATGGCGGTAGCGACCAGCGCCTCGGCAATCCCTGGTGCCACAGCGGATAGCGTTGCCGTGCTCATATTGGCCAGCCCGCGGAAGGCATGCATGATGCCCCATACGGTACCGAAAAGACCGACATAGGGGGACACCGAGCCGACCGAGGCAAGAAAGGCCAGGTGGGCTTCCAGATCATCGATTTCACGCTGGTAAGTGGCGCGCATTGCGCGTCTCGAACCATCCACCACGGTGGCTGCGTCCAGTGCTTTTTGTCCGCGTAATTTGGCGAATTCACGATAGCCGGCTTCAAAAATGCGCTCCAGCGCACCGGTCTGGTGGCGGTTATTCACCGCGCTTTGATACAGCGCATTAAGGTCGCCGCCGCTCCAGAAGTCCCGTTCAAACTTGTCCGTCTTGCGTCGCGCGTCGCGAATGGCGAATGCCTTGCGGAATATCCAGTACCACGACATCAGCGAAACAACGCTGAGCAGCAGCATCACCAGTTTGACCACCAGGCTGGCGTGGAGGATCAGCTCGATGATGGAAAGGTCTTGGGTAATGTTCATCGCGGTGGTTCCAGAAGGGCAGCAAGTTGTACATGGAGGGCGCGCGGCATCGGGATCGGTCGGCCGCGAGCCGGGTCAATGCAGGCAACCCGTATTTTCGCATCAAGCAACAGCTCCTCATTGCGCCGAATACGCTGGGAAAACACAAGTTGAGCCCGGCCCAGCGACTCAATGGCGGTTTCGATGGTCAAAAGGTCGTCGAGCTTTGCCGGCTTGAGGAATTCGGCGTTGGCCGAACGCACGGCGAACGCGATGCCTTCCTGCATCAGGGCATTCTGGTCATGGCCCAGAGTCCGCAACAACTCGGTGCGCCCGCGCTCGATAAAGCGGAAATAGTTAGCGTAGTAAACGATGCCGGCGGCGTCGGTGTCCTCGTAGTACACCCGCAATTGGATTGCTGAAAGGGGAGCTGTCATTCGTTCCAGAGATTCTGGTTGGGTTCCTGTGGAGAACGGAGCCCGAAATGCTTCCAGATGCTCGCCGTCGCCACGCGCCCGCGCGGTGTGCGCTGCAGATAGCCCTGCTGGATCAGGTAAGGCTCAAGCACGTCCTCGATGGTGTCGCGCGCTTCGCCGATGGCGGCGGCGAGATTGTCCACGCCGACCGGGCCGCCGCCGAACTTTTCCAGCATGGCGCCCAACAGTTTTCTGTCCATCACGTCGAGGCCGAGATGATCGACGTCGAGCATGGTCAGCGCCGCATCGGCGACTTCGCGCGTGATCTTGCCGTCGGCTTTTACCTCGGCGAAATCGCGCACGCGACGCAGCAAACGGTTCGAGATGCGCGGTGTGCCGCGTGAGCGCTTGGCGATTTCAACCGCACCGTCGTCGACGATGTCGCATTTGAGCAGATGGGCCGAGCGCCGCACGATCAGACTGAGTTCTTCCGGGGTGTAGAACTCCAGCCGGGCGACGATACCGAAGCGGTCGCGCAGCGGGTTGGTCAGCATGCCGGCGCGGGTGGTGGCGCCGATCAAAGTGAAGGGCGGCAAATCGAGCTTGACTGAGCGCGCCGAAGGGCCTTCGCCGATCATGATGTCGATCTGGAAATCCTCCAGCGCCGGGTAGAGAATTTCCTCGACCACCGGGCTCAGGCGGTGGATCTCGTCGATGAACAGTACGTCGTGCGGTTCGAGATTGGTCAGCATCGCGGCCAGATCGCCGGCGCGCTCCAGTACCGGCCCTGAAGTCTGGCGCAGGTTGACGCCCATCTCGTGGGCGATGATGTGCGCCAGCGTGGTCTTGCCAAGCCCGGGTGGGCCGAACAACAAGACATGGTCCATCGACTCGGCGCGGCGCTTGGCCGCTTCGATGAAGATTTCAAGCTGGCCGCGTATTTTCTGCTGGCCGACGTAATCCGCCAGTCTCTTGGGTCGCAGGGCGCGCTCGAGCACCTCTTCCCGGCTGGATTCCTTGTCCGCCGAAATCAGACGTTCAGGTTCAGGAGCAGCGAAATTGTCGGTCTGGATACTCATGCCAACAGTTTAGCCGAGGCAGGAGGGCTCACGAAGTTTTGGACAGCAGCTTGAGCGCCTGGCGGATGCCGTCGGAGACAGATGCATCCGGCGTCAGCCCCTTCATGGCAGAAAGCGCCTCGCGATCGTTGTATCCGAGCGCCAGCAGCGCGTTCATGATGTCTGAAGCCGTATCGCTCGCCGTATCGCCAGCGCCGACTTTTACTCCACCGCCGGCTAGCGTCTTCGGCAAGCGGTCGCGCAGTTCCAGCAGCAATCGCTCGGCAGTCTTCTTGCCGATGCCCGGCACCTTGGTCAGGCGTGCGACGTCTTGCAGCGTCACCGCTTGCGAAAGTTCCGCTACCGACATGCCGGATAGAACCGCCAGCGCCATGCGCGCGCCGATGCCGGAAATCTTCAGCAATTGCCTAAAGGCGCTGCGCTCGGTTTCCGAGCCGAAGCCGTAAAGAAAATGCCCGTCTTCGCGCACGATCATGTGGGTATGCAGTGATACGTTCTCACCCGTGGCAGGCAGGTTGTAAAAGGTGCTCATGGGCACGTCGACTTCATAACCAAGGCCGTGTACGTCGACCGTGATAGCAGGTGGATTCTTTTCGAGAAGAACTCCGGTAATGCGAGCAATCATGTGTCGGCTCCTGTGTTAATGGGGGCGGCGAGTTCTTCGATGCGGGCCACGATATGGGTCATGACAGCGTTTTGATCGAAGTGAGTGTACTTCTTCGCAAACGCCTCGGCGTTGGCGCGAAAGCGGGGATTGGTCAGCACTTGATGCAGCATTGTCGCCAATTGGTGCGGGGCGTGTTCCGGATTCTGCGTCAGTCCGGCACCCATTTCCTCGACCCGCCTGGCGAACAGAAACTGCTCGAGATGACCGGGAATCATCAGTACAGGCTTACCGGCCATCAGGAAGGCCACGGTAGCGGCCGGACTGGCGTAAGTGAGCCCGGCGTCAGCTTGGCGGGCGACCTTGCTCAGATCAACCGGGACCGCAGAGAAGGCAACATGCGGTGCAGCGTAGCGCTGCACCAGTTCGCTCGGCAGACCGGGCGCGTAAATAAGAATGCTGCCGGAAAGCCCATGCAGCGCCTGGAGCGCCGCTTCGAGATGCGGAGTCTCTGGCCGCAGGTAGGAAAAAACGCGCGGGCCGGCGACGTTTGGCCAGGCACTGTCGGCAGCGACGGCGGCGGGCAGCATTCCCCAGTAGCGGGCAGGGCCACGCTGTGGATAGTGGTCAAGTTCCGGAAAACTCAGCAGGCTGTCCTCGGCGACCTCGAAAAGCTCGGCGAGTGCGCTCAAGGTTTGCCGGTCGTAGCGTTCCAGCACCGCGTTGATGCTGGCCAGAACTTGCTGGTCGCGCTCCAGCAGAAGCTCGGCAGGCACCGTCACCCACGGCCGCATGTTGGGCGTGGGATGTATCGGCGGTGGGGCAAAGAACCCACTGCCAAAAAGCATGACCGGGATATCCAGCGTGCGCGCCGCGAGGATCGCTGTCGGCGCGTGATCGGCGAGCAACACTCTTGCCTTCGTGAGGCGCAGCAATTCGCGCCAGGCGACGACCAGGCCGAGCAAGTCGCCACTCTGGGCATAGCCGAAACGCAGCAGAATATCGGCATAGTTGAGAGGCGGTCCCTCGCGTTGCTGTTCGGGTATGGTCGGGGCTTGCAGCCAGTCGAAGCCGGCTTGGGGCAGCAGGCGGGTGGCCTGGTGTGGGTGGGTCACCGCCCAATGTACGGTGGAGCCGCGTTCGCGCAGTTGCTTGGCAATCGGCAAAAAAGTGCCAATGTGCCCCAGGTTCGCGCCGAATTCCCAAGCGTAGAGAATGCTGTGGCCTGCTCGGGACGCTCCATTGTCGGGTGCGGCCATTACACCAACCGCCCGCGACGCACACGCTTACCCAATGTTGCCAAAGCGCCCATGCCTTGACCGCCGTGGGCGTGGGCAATTGCGCACGCCAGCGCGTCGGCAGCATCCGGGCTGGGTATGCCCGGCAGATTGAGCAGGCGCGCAACCATTTGCTGCACTTGCTCCTTGGCTGCCTTGCCGTGGCCGACCACGGCTTGCTTGACTTGCAGCGCGGTGTATTCGGCGACCGGCAGATCCGCCGTCACCAGGGCCGAAATTGCCGCGCCGCGTGCCTGGCCGAGTAGTAATGTGGATTGGGGATTGACATTGACGAACACGATTTCGACAGCCGCTTGCTGTGGCTGATAGGTGCTTATGATTTCGACCAGTCCGTCGAGCAGGGTCTTGATCCGCTGCGGCAGGCTGCCTGCCGCGTCCGATTTGATACAGCCACTGGCGACATAAGTCAGCGTGTTACCCGCAGAATCAATTACGCCAAACCCGGTACTTCTCAAGCCGGGATCAATGCCGAGAATGCGGAGGGTGGTCGCAGCCGGTGATTTCATTTCCGCGCAAGATACACGCCCCAGACCGCGATCGCCATACCGACCAGCGCCATGCCCGCGAGCCTTTCATCAAACAGCAGCCAGGCGACCAGTGCGGTGCACGGCGGCACCAGATAGAACAGGCTGGCGAGATTTACCGCTGTGCCGCTGCGGATCAGCATGTTGAGCAGGGATACGGCCCCCAGCGAGAGCACCAGCACCAGCCAGGTCAGGGCGAAGATGAAATCGGGTGCCCAATCGATACGAAAACTCTCGGTCAAACTGACGACGATGGCGGTGGCGATGGCGGTCGGCAGAAACTGGGCGATGGCGCCCGTGCGCCAATCGAAGCGGTGACAAAAACGTTTCTGGTACAAGGTGCCGACCGTGATGCCGATCAGCGCAGCCAGCGCGGGCCACAGGGCATCGAGACCAAAGCCGCCACCGATCTTGCCCGATACCACCAGCGCCACGCCGATGAAGCCCAGCGCGAGGCCCAACCACTGCCGCCCCCGCACGGCTTCGTTCAACAGCCAGCCTGCTCCGACGGCGGTCAGCAGCGGCTGAATGCCCACAACCAGGCTGGCCACGCCGGCCGGCAGCCCCTTCGAGATCGACATGAAGACGCCACCGAGGTAGACGCCATGCACCAGCAGGCCGGAGACACCGATATGAAACCACTGCCGCGCATCCTTGGGCCAGGGCGCACGCATGGCAAGCGCCAGAATGGTCATCAGCACGAGCACCAGCAGGTAGCGGACCAGCAGGAAGGTTAACGGTTCGGCGTGCGGCAAGCCGAGCTTGGCGCCGATGAAGCCTGTGCTCCAGAGCACGACGAAAAGGAGCGGCGCGAAGCGGGCCGCTGAAAGCGCGTTCACCCTATTCGTCAATCACGGCCGTGGTGTAAACCTCTTGAACATCATCAAGCGCTTCAAGCGCATCGAGCAGCTTCTGCATTTTTACCGCATCCTCGCCTTCAAACTCGGTTTCGTTCTGCGGTTTCATCGTCACTTCGCCGAATTCCGACTTGAAGCCGGCCTTTTCCAGCGCTTCCTTGACGGCGGCAAAATCGTTGGGCGGCGTGATGATTTCAATCGAGCCGTCCTCGTTGTTCAGTACGTCTTCGGCACCGGCTTCGATGGCAGCATCCATCAAAGCGGCTTCGTCGGTGCCTGGGGCGAACAGCATCTGGCCACAATGGGTGAACAAAAAGGCGACGCTGCCGTCGGTGCCCATGTTGCCGCCGTGTTTGGCGAAGGCATGGCGTACATCAGCCACGGTGCGAACCTTGTTGTCGGTGAGGCAGTCCACCATGACGGCTGCGCCGTTGATGCCGTAGCCCTCGTAGCGAACTTCCTCGTAATTGACGCCTTCGAGCTGGCCGGTTCCGCGTTTGATGGCGTTGTCGATGTTGTCCTTGGGCAGGCTCTGCGCCTTTGCCTTTTCAATGGCCAGCCGCAGTCGAGGGTTGGCGCCAACGTCGCCGCCGCCCATCTTGGCCGCGACCGTGACTTCCTTGATCAGTTTGGTGAACACCTTGCCCCGCTTGGCGTCCTGGCGTCCTTTTCGATGCTGGATATTGGCCCATTTTGAATGTCCGGCCATAGTCGTTTCCCTGGTTGCGCGGTTTGACCGCGGTGTTGTTTCGATACAGTGGTGGGCTTGCTGCGGGCTTGTAACGGGCTTCTAACTTAGAATCGCAAATTTTAGCATCTCGGGAACCCGCGCCATGACCCAGCCCCTGCCCATCGCCAAGGGCGGCGACATCGACCTTGTCCTGCTGCCGCAGCTCGTCAACCGCCATGGACTGATCACTGGCGCCACCGGTACCGGCAAGACCGTGACCCTTCAAGTAATCGCGGAACAGCTCTCGGCTGCCGGCGTGCCGGTGTTCCTGGCCGACGCCAAAGGCGACCTGTCAGGCCTCGGCGCCGCCGCCATCGCTTCAGCGAAACTGCAAAAGCGTCTGGACAAAATGGGCATCACCGACTGGGCGCCGAAAGCCAGCCCGGTGATGTTCTGGGATGTCTTCGGCCAGCGTGACCATGGCGGGCATCCGGTGCGCGCGACCATTTCCGATATGGGTCCGTTATTGCTGGGGCGCCTGCTCAATCTCAACGACACCCAGAGCGGCGTGCTGCAATTGGTGTTCAGGGTCGCCGACGATCAGGGGATGCTGCTGCTGGACCTGAAGGATTTGCGAGCGATGGTGCAGCATGTCGGCGAGCATGCGGCGGAGTACAAGACGCAGTACGGCAACGTTTCGGCGGCCTCGATTGGGGCCATTCAGCGGGGTTTGCTGACACTCGAAGAGCAGGGCGGCGACAGCTTTTTCGGCGAGCCGATGCTGGACATCGAAGACCTGATGCAGACCCAGGACGGGCGCGGGGTGATCAACATACTCGCGGCGGAAAAGCTGATGAATGCGCCGCGTCTGTACGGCTGTTTCCTGCTTTGGCTGCTGGCGGAACTGTTCGAGCAGTTGCCCGAAGCCGGCGACCTGCCGAAGCCGAAGCTCGCCTTCTTTTTCGATGAGGCACATCTGCTCTTCGCCGATGCGCCGCCCGCCCTGCTGGAAAAAGTGGAGCAGGTGGTACGCCTGATCCGCTCGAAGGGTGTGGGGGTGTATTTCGTGACGCAAAATCCGCTCGACATTCCGGATACCGTACTTGGCCAGCTGGGCAACCGGGTGCAGCATGCGCTGCGCGCCTTCACGCCGCGCGATCAAAAGGCGGTCAAGGCGGCGGCCGACACGCTGCGCGCCAACCCGGCGTTCGACGCCGCGTCGGTGATTACCGAACTCGGCGTCGGCGAGGCGCTGGTCTCCTTTCTTGACGAGCAAGGCCGGCCGACCGTGGTCGAGCGCGCCATGGTCTTGGCGCCGTCCTCGCGCATCGGCCCGCTGACGGCGGAAGAGCGCAGCGCATTGATTGAAAGCTCGCCGATCGCCGGGCATTACGAACAAGTGCTCGACCGTGAATCGGCCTATGAAAAGCTTAAAGCGGCGACTGCGCAAAAAGTCGGCGCTGGTGATACGGCGACCGACGCCGCCGCACCGGCCGAGGCCGGCAGCGGCGGGCTGTTCGGCGGCCTCGGCGACGCACTGGGCGGCATGTTGGGCGGTGGCAGCGCC
>FLOH01000699.1_pt1 | contig 63604 bp, 77 predicted proteins | sample 756751 | NCBI WGS metagenome assembly FLOH01 (sample SAMEA4026879, study PRJEB14308) | marine metagenome | biome: coastal water; material: water | depth 74 m
TATTTTATTTATCACGTATGGTCTAATGCGTGCAAAAAGTACTGGTATCTATATTGGATTTTGGTTTGGCAGGACTATTTCATATATTCTAATGATCTATTTTGGTAATGCTGTTTTAACTCCGTTTTTAGAAATGTTTGAGGATCGTCTTACTGGAATTTTATTAATTGATGGTATTGGTATTGGATTAATTATTTTATTTGCATGTATTAATTGGACCGTATTATTAACACAAAGGAAAATTAAATTTGTCAAGCCAAAAATATGGAGATTCTAAATGAAAGTTCTTGATTCTATAAAAAATGAAGTAATTAAAATGATGGATAATGATCCTGCTCATGATTTTGAACATGTCATGAGAGTTTACAACAATGCTCAAAAAATAAGCAAACAAGAAAAAGCAAGCCAAAAATTGGTTCTTAGTGCTGCATTATTACATGATATTGTTTCATACCCTAAATCTAGCAAACGCTCTAAATTTTCTTCCATAGATAGTGCAAAAAAATCAAAATTAATTTTAAAAAAATATGATTTCACTCCTAAAGAAATTACAATTATTTTTGATGCTATTGCTGATCATAGTTTTTCTCAAAATAAAATTCCTCAAACCCTTGAAGGAAAAATATTACAAGATGCTGATAGGTTGGATGCTTTAGGTTCTATAGGGATTGCAAGAGTTTTTGCTACTAGTGGTTCTCTTAATCGACCTTTTTACAACATAGATGATCCTTTTTGTGCTAAAAGAAATCCTGATGATAATCTTTGGGCTATTGATCATTTTTTCAATAAATTACTCAAACTAGAATTTATGATGAATACAAAATCTGGTAAAATTGAGGCTAAAAAAAGAACTAAAGTGTTAAAGGAATTTTTAAAACAATTAAAAAATGAAATTTAACCATAATCTACATATCTGTCGTATCTAGTTTCTATTTCATTATTTTCACCTAAAATTATCTTTTCATATTCTAGTTTTTTTCTAGATTCTATGTATTTACAAATTTCTGCAAAATCTTCATTTTTTGGGTATGCGTCAAAAACTGGTTCAATAATTTTTAGATATTCTAATGTTTTCTCTCTAAATTCTTCTCTCATTGGTTTTCGAATCCCTTGCATTCTAAACCATATTGTTGCCCAACTTGCTCCTACAACATGTGGCAATAAGTCAAATGCTCTTTGTATTTCAAATCGTTCGTCATTTCTCATGATTCTTGAAGAAATCTTGATGCTGATTTTGCAAAATATGTAACTATCATATCTGCACCTGCTCTCTTAATTGAATGAAGAATTTCTAGTGTGATCTCTTTTTCATTTACGTATCCTAATTGTGATGCAGCTTTCACCAATGCATATTCTCCAGAAACACTATAAGCTGCTACTGGAATATTGTATTTTCTTCTAGTCTCTGCAATTAAATCCAAATACGCTAATGCTGGTTTAATCATTACAATATCCACTCCTTCATTGATGTCAGTTTCCACTTCCATCATTGCTTCTCTTGCATTTGTAAATGGAACTTGGTATGTTTTTCTATCTCCAAACTTTGGTGCACATTCTGCAGCATCTCTGAATGGTGCATAGAAATTTGAACGGTGTTTTGCTGAATGTGACATTATAGAAACGTCTGTAAATCCTTTATCATCTAGAGCTTTTCTTATTGCAGCCACTTGACCATCCATCATTGCAGATGGTGATACTGTATCTACTCCTGCTTTAGCTTGACTAATAGCAATTTTTGCAAGTATCTCCAAACTTTTATCGTTATCAATTTTATCACCTTGAATAATTCCGCAATGACCTGTAGATGTAAATTGACATAAACAAACATCTGCCATGATTACTATTTTATCACCAAATTCTTTTCTGATTTGAGTAATTGCTTTTTGAACAATACCTTTATCATCAAAAGCTGAACTTCCTACTTTATCTTTTTGTGTTGGAATTCCAAATAACATGATTGCCGGAATTCCTAAATCTATGATTGTTTTTACTTCTTCATTTACATCTTCTAATGGCAGTCTTTCAATTTCTGACATTGATTCAACTTTGATTCTTGTTTTAAGATCTTCTTGAACAAATATTGGAAAAATAAAATCTTTGGGTGTTAATGTGGTCTCTTGAACTAACTCTCTCATTTTTTCTGAGATTCTTAATCTTCTAAGACGTTTAGTTGGAAATGACATGTTTAAAATTAATTCTAGCTAAAATATAATCCTAGTCTGCCTGATTTTGTTTTTTATAGTCAAAAAGCCTACTTGCTAATTCTATTACGTCTGGTTCGCCTTGTTCTGAAGCTTTTCTAATATTGTTCATTGGAGTCGATACAATGCTCTCTACAACTGCCTTTGTCAATTCTTCGATAATTTTGATTTTTCTTTCATCCTTCTCGCCCAACATCTGTAATGCTTTTTGTAATTCTTTTTCTCTAAGATTCTCTATACTTTTGAATACGTCTGTTACAAGTGGTTCTGCATCTAATCTTTTCATTGAGGCTTCTAATACTGATACTTCTTCTCTAATTATATTTTCAACTGTTTTTACCTTGTTTAATCTAGCATTCATGTTTTTTTCAACCATTTCTGCAATTTGATCTAAATTCATCAGTTTAACTCCTCCAATAGTTGCTACTTTTTCATCTACTGTTCTTGGATTTGATAAATCTAGTATCATCATTCCATTATTTTTATTTTTCATAGCATCTGTAATTCTTTCTTGTGTTACAAGAAAATATGGTGCCGTTGTTGCAACAAATATTATGTCATATTTATTAAATCCAGAAAGTACTTCTTCAAATTTAATTGGATTTCCTCCCATTGTTTCACAGAACGTTTCTGATCTTCCAATAGTTCTACTTGTGACGTTAAATGCATACCCTCTTCTTTGTAATGATTTTGCAACTAACGTTGATACTTCTCCAGTTCCAATCAACAGAATTTTTTTTGTTTTTAATTCATCAATATTTTCTTCTGCAAGCTTTACTGCCATTGACCCTACTGATATGCCACCTTTGCCAATTCCGCTAGAATTTCTAATCCTAGTTCCCATTTTGATTGCCTTGTCAAACAATGTGTTGAGGTGTTGACCTGATGCTTTTACTTCTCTAGCTGACGTTATGGCATTTTTTATTTGGCCTAAAATTTGCTCTTCACCTAATACCATTGAATCTAAGCCTGAAGTTAATTTTAGTAGATGATGTAACGCTTCCTGATTTTCTACAAATTCTACATTTTCATTAAATATTTCTTCATCCAGTCCAGTTATACTTGCCCATGTTTTTTTAATTTTATCTATATTATCTGATTTTGATTTTGCAAATAATTCAATTCTATTACAAGTTTGAATTATTACACATTCATCTAATTCTGAATGTTTTTTAAATTGTTGATATGCATTTTCTACATCTTTAATTGTAAATTTTTCTAAAATATGGATTGGTGAGTTACGAAAAGTTACACGTGCATTTATAATTTTTTGTTTCATTTCCATTTTTTTATTATCTCTGTGGCTCGCTTTTCAGCTTTTTTTATCTGACCGTCTTTTATTAACTGATCAATACGATTATCAGTCATGATACTGCGTAGACATTCTTTTCGTTCTGATTGGGTATGAATTACCTCTTTAGCTATTTTTCGTGATGTTTTTTGAATTTTAATTTGAGCGATGTCTTCTTTTGAAATGACTTTTTTTAGTACAATTTCAACTTTTGATTTAATCTTTTTTGACATTACTGGACTCCTACCTCCAGTGAAAATTGCAACTTGAATCATTTTTTTAAAATCAATAATTGCAGCATTTGAAAAATCACTATCTTCAGGATTATCTGAACTATATACTATTATTTTCTTCTTCTTTGCATGATTAATTATTTTTTGATTAATTTTTTTATCATTTGTAGTTGTAATTATTAAATCTGGATTTAATTCTAAAATAAATTTTATATTTTCAATTTTTTGTTTTTTTAATTTAATTTTTTTTATTTTTACTAATTTTGAAATCTGGGTATTTACAGAATCACTAATGACTGTAATTTCACATTTTTCATTTAGTATTGATTTTATTCTTTTTTCAGCCTCATTTCCTCCTCCAACGACAATGATTTTTTTACCTTCAAGATTTAGATTTATTATCATCGATCCAAGACACTCCAGTTTCTATTTATGTATTAAAAATCACTGTGTAAAATACTAGCTACATTTTTAATTGAATCTCAGATTAATTCACTTATTGTCTTCTTTAGGTAAATCTGATAAGGAACTTCTAAATGAAATTCAATGGACGTTTCCACTAGTTACTAGACCCTTTGACGCTATTGCAAAAAAATTTGATACTACTCCCGAAATTATCAAAGAAACTTTAAAAAATCTTAAAGAAATTGGTGTCTTAAGACAATTGAGTGCAATTTTTGATACTCGAAAACTTGGTTATACTAGTTCGTTGGTTGCAATGGAAATTGAACATGATGAATTGGATCATGTAGCTAGTCAAATTAATCGACATCCTGGTGTAAGTCATAACTATGAACGAGACCACGAGTTTAATCTCTGGTTCACTTTAGCTGTACCTCCTGGTGCTGATCTAAATGATGAACTTAAAAAATTTAATGTTCTAAAAGGAATTAAAAAAGTTAGAATGCTTCCAACTTTACAATTATTCAAAATAGGTGTAAAGCTTGACTTGGTAGATGATAAGAAACATGACATTGCACCAACTGAAGAAAAAAAAGAAATTAAAAATATTGAATTTAATCCTACAGAGCAAGACAAAGATTTTATCCGTGAATTACAAAAAGATATGGAAATTATTGATGAACCATTTGTAAAGGCTGCAAAAAATCTTGGAATTACTGAAGATGAAGTATTTACAAAAATGAAACACTATGAGGATGTAGGTGTTATGCGAAGATTTGCAGCTATTTTGAGACATAGACAAGTTGGATTTACTGCAAATGGTATGATTGTCTGGAAAGTTCCTGAGGATAGAATTACTTCTGTTGGAGAAACATTAGGATCATTTCCTCAAGTTAGTCATTGTTATGAGCGCCCTACCTATGACGATTGGCCATATAATGTATTTTCAATGATTCATTGTAAAACCCATGATGAAGCATATGATGTAGCTAAAACTATTCAAAACCAAATTAATGTTAGTGAATACAAAATTCTTTTCAGTTCTCGTGAATTTAAAAAAACTCGAGTTGAATACTTTGTTGAACATTCATTTAGTTTAGACGATCCTACTGTTTAGATTTCATTTTTATCGTGCCCTACAACATGAATATTACAAAAATATTGATCATTCATGTTACAATAGTATAGGGAATCTTTTCCACATTCTTTACATGGTGGTTTTTCATCCTCTAATGATAATTTTGTATGATAAATTTTACTTCTACTTGTAACACTTAAATTTTTATAAATTCTAGTTAAATTTGAATAATATTTTAATTCTTCTGGATTTAAAATTTGATCATTTTTAATTTTTTTAATTATTAATTGCCATTTTTTATATTTGCCAATTTTGGCAAGTTTCATTCTTTCAATGATTTCTATAGTTCTTTTTGAATTTATTGGAGTATCCATTTACAAATTAGTTTGTTTGTGATGTTGATTTTAATTCATAGGATGGCCATGTATTGTAAATTCCTTCAATTTCTTTCATATCTGATGCTGAAACATATCCTCCTTTAGTCATTTCAACATAGTTTACAATTTCTTCTTCACTAATTACTGTGGGGAACACTGATGCAAACCCTTTCTTTGACATGATAAATTTCATTGATAATTCTGTGATGGTTAAGCCTGTTCTTTCTGCTATTGGTTTGAGCACTTCTACTTTTGCTAATGATGCTTTAACCCATTCTCCTTTTCTTACTGATCTATGATCTTTTTCATCAATTTTTGTTTCAGCGTTAACTTTTCCTGTTAGTATCCCTGATGCTTCTGGAACTCTGACAAGAATTCCAACATCTTTTTCTTCTGCCTTTTTCATTAATTCATTGCCTGGTGATTGTTCTAAAATATTGTATACTGTTTGAACTGCACTTACATTTGGTCTTTCCATTGCTTCCATTCCTTCTTGTGTCCATCCAATTGCAGGACCTAAAGCCACTTGATATGTTCTAATTGATTTATCTGCAACAAAACTATCAAGTACGTCAAAAATTGAATTATCTCTAATGTGATTTAATTTTGGATTGTGTAGTCCGTACATATCTAAATGATCTGTTTGTAATCTTTTCAAACTCTCTCTTAATGCTTTTCGTGTAAAATCTTCATCAAATTTTTGAGGTAATTCCTTGTGTCCTATTTGCTCAACTTCTGAGAAATCATATCCATATTTGGTAGATATGACAACTTCATCTCTCATATCTTTGAAAACTTCACCGATGAGTTTTTCACTTAATCCTTTTCCATACATATCGCCAGTTTCAAAAAAGTTAATCCCTAAATCGTATGCTTTTTTAAGCATTCTTTTTGCTTCATCTTCTTCAATTTTTTTGCCCCACCAATCTAATGCAATTGACCATGCACCAAATCCTAATTCTGATACTTTGATGTCTGTTTTTCCTAGTTTATTATAATTCAACTTCTCTCCCCTTCCAATTTGGTCATTTCTATTTTATTTATTCAAATTTCATCATTTATGTTTATCCAAGATTTGTATCATTACAATCTTGTTTTAGATATTTATCCTAAACTTGTAATTAATGGAATAATGTCTTTTTTCACACATACAATCATTGGAATATCATTTTCTACATATGTTGAAACTTGAGTTTCTCTTAAATCCATTATTAGATTTTGGAAATCTCTGATATCATCTACCTCAAATGCTAGCATGAAATCTTCATCATGAATTCCAAATGAATATGTCGTATTGAGTATTATTTGTGGATATTTTCTACTAACTGCTATGTGCTCATCCATAATTTCTTGACGTTTCTCTTTTGGTAGAAGATACCATTCTCTCGTTTTTGTAAATGGATAAACTATAACATGTTTTTTTGGATTGTCACCTGTAATGAAACCTAAAGTTTTTTGGTCTTTTACGTACAGTGATGGTCTTGTACACGACAAATATGTTCTTGATGGGATGATATATTTTCCAAATACTGTTTTGTATAATTTTTCAATAACTGCTTGAATTTCTTCAACTGTAGGTGCCGCAAACCAAAATAAAAAGTCTGCATCATCTCTTAGTCCTAAATTTGAATATGTTCTAAACATTATTTTTGAATTTTTAATAATATTTTCTACTTCTTTTGCAGATTCTTCTTTTGCTAAATCTGCCATCCATCTCCATTTTGGATCAACTTTGAAAAATGAGAAATTAAAAAAATACTGTTCATTATTTTCTGACATAATTTTTAATTTCTAAAACCCTATTTAAATAAAATATTTTACCTACTGGGATATTTCTATGATTTTTTCTTTAGATCTATGACCTGATTTAATTTGTATTACTACTGTGGATATTGCAAAATGCTTTGCAATTTTTTTAATAATTTCTTTATTTGCTTCTCCTTTGATTGGTTTTGATTTAATTCCAATACGAATTTAATCTTCTTCAATTTTTAAGAAATCTTTAGAAAATTCTACTTGAACTTTGTAAATCAATATTTTTTAAAAATTTTCTTTTTAAATTCAATTATGCTGTTTTTTCTAAAGCCCATTCATAGCCCTCAGCTTCTAATTTTTGTGCAAGAGATGCATCTCCTGTTTGTAGTACTTTACCTTCTGCAAATACATGTACATAATCTAATTTATCTAAGAAATTTAGAATTCTAGCATAGTGAGTAATTATAATTACTGTTGCATCTTTTGTTGAAACTTTACTGATTGCTTGAGCAACTGATTGAACTGCATCAATATCTAATCCTGAATCTGGTTCATCTAAAATTGAAATTTTAGGTTTTAAAACTGCCATTTGCAATACCTCTGCACGTTTTTTCTCTCCTCCTGAAAAACCTTCATTTAGATATCTTGAAAGAAATTCTTCTCTTAATCCAACTTTAGCTATATTTTCTTTAAGGTATTTTTGAAATTCTCTTACGGTGATGAATACTTCTCTATCGTCTCCATCCATTGCTTTACTTAGAGAATTATATGCAGTTCTTAGAAAGTGAGAAAATCCTACACCTGAAACTTCAGTTGGATATTGAAATGCTAAAAATAATCCTTTTTTTGCTCTTTGATCTGCTGTTAATCCTAGTATACTTTCACCATCTAATAGAATATCTCCTTTAGTGACTTGATATTTTGGATGTGCAAGTAATGTGTAAGCTAGTGTACTTTTTCCTGAACCGTTTGGTCCCATAATGGCGTGTACTTCTCCTGGATTTGTCTTTAAATTAACTCCTTTGAGAATCTCTTTATCTCCTATTGACACGTGTAGGTCTATAATTTCTAATACTACCATATCTAAAATATTTTTGATTCTCTATATAATACCGACGAAATTTAGCTAATCCTAATTGATATTTTTAATAATAAAATGAAAAGGGGTGGGGGATATGTGTTAACATTTGGCCAGAGATGGTCTCAATGTAATTTTGAGTTTATGACTTGTTAGAATCTCCTTACATCTATTTCTGATAGTAACTTCTGTAACTCCTGCAACACTTGAAACGTCTCTTTGTAGAATATTTTGTCCAAGTAGTACTGATGAAACATACAGGTATGCTGCAGCAATTCCGTTTGGTGATTTTCCATCTGAAATACTGTTATCTTTTGTTTTTTCAGCAATTTCTAAGGCTAATCTTTCTACTCTAACCTCCGTCTGTGTCATGTTTGCTATCTTTGAGATGTATTTGTCCATGGTTAGTACTGGAGCTTTTAATGAGCCCATTTCCATTACCATGGTTCTATAATATCTTGCTGCAAGTTTTGTTTTTGATTTTACATCTTTTCCTGGAACAATTCCTCGGCAAATTTCTTCTAATGATCTTACTACGTCACATTGTTTACATGCCATGTAAATTGTAGCTGCTGTGATACAAACTACTGATTTTCCTTTGACATCTATGTGTCCATCTAAATTCCTGTATATCATTGAAGTAGTTTCTAACACGTTTTTTGAAAGATTAAGTGCTTCACATGTTTCGCCCATCTTTGCTAAAACATTTGCAAGTCGTCTTTCTTTTGGTGTAGATACTCTTACTCTTTGTTGCCATTTTCTGAGATGATTCATTTGGTTTTTAACTTCATGGTTGATAGTTTTTCCACTAAAGTCTTTTGAACTAATTGAAATCTCAGTTGTTATTCCCAAATCATGTTGAGAATAGGTTGTTTGCCCTGTTGCTCTTGCAAGCTTCATTTTATCTTCGAGATTCGAACTTATTGTTTCTGGACCACAATCTGCAATCTGATCGTCGACAACTATTCCACAACCAGAACAGATTAGTTCGCCATTCTGCATGTCATCTATTAATGATGATGATCTACATTCCGGACAATTTTGGTTTTGTAATATGTTCATCTTCTATTTCTCCTAAATTTTTTTGGTGTAGTTGCAGTAGATTGCTCAAACATGAAAAGCTTTTTTCCAATAAATTTATTTATATTATTTGTTAAAGACGTCGCTGACGCAAACGGTCTTTTTACTGGACCAATTAGTTCCATTACTTTTGCAACTCTAGTTCCTTTATCGTCACAGAGTATTTGCCCTTCAACTAATTCTTTTGATAGTTGAATGATCACTCTGCCACTACTGGCTAGGTGCATTATTTCGCCTATCTCCTGCAATTAATAATACTAGAAATGATCACTCTATCATGTACTTCTGTCAACTTTACTTTAGCTAAGAGCTAGAATAGATTTTATTTTGTTTGTTTAGCTCTTTTTGAAGTAAGTTTTTGTGAAATTTTGTTAAGAATAATTGTCTTATGTGATCCTTTTGGTAACACAATATATCCTGACCTGACAAACGGTCTTTTTGGAAATCTTACTTTGTCGTCTGATTCTGTTATTTCAAATCCTGCTGACACTGTTGCATCCATTAATTCTTTTAATGATGGGTCATAAACACATTTTTCTAATCCTAATCTCCTTCCCATTGATCTTTTTAAATTTTTATTAAAATAATCCAACCATATTACGACGTGCTCGTAATCTTTCATTTTATTCTTTTAGTAAAACTGCGTTGACTATTCCTAATTGCCCTGGTTTAGACACAACTTTGCATTTACCTTCTTGTATTTGAAGAATTGCTCCTTTGCTGATTATCCCTCTTCTTTTGTAATCGTTATTTGTAGCATTATCTATCACTTTAATAATTTTTGTTTTGATGACTTTAGCATCTCCTGTTGATAAATTAACAAAATCAATTGATTTTAAAGCAACTTTGTTATTGTTACCTCTAACTCTTCTTGTTACTGTTACTTGTGCACCGTTAATTGCTTCATTTGGATATCTATCAGTTTCATATTTTCTTCTAATTCTAAGTGGCTTTCTTCGTCCTCCAGTTATCTTACTGGTTGCTAGATTTTCTACTGATTTTCTCACAAAAAATTTAATGAATTACTCTAATTTATACAAAACGCCAAAAATTAGCCTTAAATCAAAAATACATCTATTCTATTTCTGTTATTATTTGCGGTGTGGATTTTATCTCATTTCTACCTGCTGTTTTTCTTACTTTAGAAAACAACCTTGATTTTAGATCTTCCACATCACCTTGAATTCCAAAATATTTTCGGAATTTTTCTGTTGTTGTGTAAATTTTCAATCTACCTACATTTTGATGAGTAATGTAATCTAACTGTCGTAATTCTTTTAGATGTGTATAAACTCCTGATCCTCTAGTTTCAACAAGTTGCTTTGATGCAATTGGTTGTGCATATGCAATATATGATAATGTCTTTAGTGTTGCATTTGGTAAAACTGGTTTTGATGCATATCTTTTAACCGTTGAACTGTATTCCGGTTTCAATTGCATTACATATGATCCATCTGGCAGTATTGCTATTTCTAATGCTATGAATGCATTTTTTGTTTTTTTAATAATTTCATTAAGTAATTCTAATGTTTTTATTTTAGATTCTGTGCCTGATGCTCTTATGATGTCTTCTATTATAAGTGGCCTTCCTGCTGAATATAGAGCTGCTTCTATTCTTGCTGTTGCCTCTTTCATATTTTCAATTTTGACCATGTTTTAGTATCTCCTTTAAAATTTAGTTACAGAAATTTATCTCCATTTCTATTCCGTTGTTGTCTCTTCTTTCATAAGTATGATTTTGATATCATCATCTTGTTGTTCTAAATCTACCTTTTGATCTCTTGCTAAAAATAATGCTGCAAAAAAACACCTGATTGAATCCACTTGATCAAGTTCTGCGATGATATTTTGCAGTAGTCCAAACCCTGTATTTGCAATTTTTTTCATGATTAAATCTTCATACTTTCCAATAATACTTTCTAGTGAAATAAAAAATTCTTGAAAATCTGGTGCCTCTAATGGCTCTATCTCTAATTTTCTATTTCTTCGTGATTGTGGATTTGCAATTGTACCTATAAGATTCTGCAGTAATCCTAACAAGTCATCTAATGAAACTGGATATGTTGATTCATGTCTGTATGGAATGTCAATTAATTCAATATCTACATCTGTTCTTTGGAAACTTGGTCTTTTATCCATGGCTGCTTTTTGCAATGCAAAAATACTTTCAACTTTCATTCTGTAAATTAATGATGATGATAATGCTGCCATTCCTGCAACTTTAAGATCTTTTGTACCTGCTTTTTCCAGAATTTTTGTTAACAAATTTAAAATTTGAATTAGATCTATCTCCCATACGTCTTTTTTTGCAACTGCTTTTGTATCAAATAAAACATTAATTGGTTCTTGAGAAATGCCGTTAGGAGTTTGAGATTCACTCACAGCATAACTCTTCTCTTATTCAATAATATCTAATGACTCTACTTTTTTCTTACTTCCAGTCAACTCTTATATTGTAAAGATGATTTTTTTTTGTTATGAAATCTGCACGGATCACTGCTCCTAATGCTCCTCTTACTATTTCTGAATCTGAAACTCCAAAACCAGAAGGAGATCAAGTTTTACTTAAAGTAAATTCTGTGGGTGTATGTCATAGTGATTTACATTTATGGGAAGGTGGATATGATCTTGGCGATGGAAAATTTATGAAAGTTACTGACAGAGGTGTAAAATATCCTGTAACTCCTGGTCATGAAATTGTTGGTACTGTTGAAGATATTGGAAATAATGTTTCAGGTATTGTAAAGGGTGATCAAGTACTTGTTTTTCCATGGATTGGATGTGGTGAATGTCCTGCATGTAAAGTCAGTAATGAAAATTTATGTGATGCTCCAAAATCTATGGGTGTTTTTCAAGATGGTGGTTATTCTGACTATGCTTTAATTCCAAGTTTTAAATATTTAGCAAAATTAGATGGAGTTGATCCTGATGCTGCAACTTCACTTGCTTGCTCTGGGTTAACTGCATACACTGCAATTAAAAAAGCAAATCAAAATTCTCCTGAATTCCTTGTTATTGTTGGAGCTGGTGGTTTGGGATTAATGGGTGTACAAATTGCTAAAGCTATAACTCATGCTAAAATTATTTGTGCTGATTTAGACGATGAAAAATTAAACACTGCAAAAGAAATGGGTGCTGACTTTGTCATCAATTCTAAGGATCCTCAATCTGCTGAAAAAATTATGTCTATTTGTAATGATAAGGGTGCTGATAGTGTTGTTGATTTTGTTAATAATCCTCCTACTGCAAAACTAGATTTTACTATTTTAAGAAAAAGAGGCAATTTAGTTTTAGTCGGTTTATTTGGTGGTTCTTTTGAATTATCTTTAGTAACTATTCCTCTAAAATCAATTACAATTCAAGGTGCATACACTGGTAACTATACTGACATGGTTGAATTACTTGCACTTGCAAGAAAAGGAATTCTTAACCCAATCATTTCTAAAAGATATGCCCTTACTGATGCAAATACTGCATTGAATGATCTTAAAGCAAGAAAGATTCTTGGACGAGCTGTCATAAATCCTTAATCTAGTTTAATTTTAAAATTATATTTTAATTATTTAATACTCTTCTAAAATCCAACCTGTTTTAATAATTTCTTGATCTTCTTGTTCTCCAACCCCTGTGGCATATCTCCAAATACATCTTGCGTTTGTTTGCATACTTTCTTGTATTTTCAATAAAGATTCTGTTTCAAAATTTAAATTTTTATCTGCAGTTCCACATTCTTTACAGAATTTACATTTTTGATCTAAACTAATTGGATTTATTTCAATCAACGGGTATGCACTACATGCCAATGGTTTGTCTTTGTAAATTTTACATGGAAATCCACCATGTGTTGATTTTTTACCGCTGTCAGTATCTAAAAAAGGACAAGTGTTACCGTTATCTTCAATTCCCATTAATTGATATGCTAAAACTTTTGTGGGTATCTGATTTTTATTTTTAGAAACCCCTATCCTTGGTAAAATTTTAATTTTAATTTTATTCAATTCTGCTAATTTCTCGATGTTCTCTTTTTCTTCTGGTAGGATTAATACTCCAATTTTTCCAAACTGTTTAGTTGGATAATACTCTCTTTCAACACAACACTGAGAACACTCATCAACACATCTAAATTCCATTAGATCCTTTTGAATGTGATAGATAAAATTTCTTTTGTATTTTTTTTAAAATTTTCTTATAAAAACCTCATCAGTTATATGGTAACATGACTCATCACAATTATGGGTAAGCGCCAAGTAAAAAACGAGAGTGCCTTAAAAGAAATTCGTCTTCCAGAAGAAGGTGAATTATTTGGTAGGGTATTGAAAATGATGGGCGGAGAAAATGTTATGATAAAATGTGATGATAATATAACTAGAAGAGGACGAATTAGAGGAAAATTAAAGAGACGAGTTTGGATTCGAGATAACGATATTGTAATTATTGCCCCATGGGATTTTGATGCTACTGGACGTGGAGATATTGTTTGGAGATTCACAATACCTCAAGTACAATGGCTTAAAGACAATGAGCACATTGCAAAAGATTTCTAATTTTTAGATACCTTAGTTAATATAGTGAATATTCTGTTCCTGAAAGTATGGAACAAGGTACAGTAAAATGGTTCAACCGTACTAAAGGCTTTGGTTTTATCGAAAGAGAAGGTGGCGAAGATATGTTCGTTCACAAATCTGACGTTGATGGATTCATCAATGAAGGCGATAAAGTCGAGTTTGAAGTTGGTGAAGGTCAAAAAGGACCAGCCGCACAAAAAGTCAAAAAAGTAGAATAGACATTTGAATTTTTAAATTAAGATTTCATCTATGTTTTCTTAAGCAGTCTATTTTTTTTATTTACTATTTAAAAAAACTATGGTCCCGCGGGGCGGAATTGAACCACCGACAACCCGGTTTCTGTATGCCTGATGGGCTGTGTTTCGTTTAGCCATCTAAAGCCAACATCTACAGCCAGGAGCTCTACCAGGCTGAGCTACCACGGGACAAAAACAACAACGATTACTACTCTTAAAAACTATGGTACTTTTTTCTAATTTGGATTTAATATATTACTAAATACCCTTAAACATTCTAAATGATATCTTGTCTACTAAGACCTTGTCTTATTCTGGCTATGCCTGTGCCCCGTATTTACACAATCAGAGTTCTCTTGAATTAAAAGACTCTTGGGTTAGTTCAAAAAATATTGAAAAATTATATTTTGTTACTGGTACATTTTCAAGTGACAGTAAACCCTATTTTTCAACTTCTGCCAATCATTACCTATTAGCTAAATTCAAAAATAATTCAATTATACAAAACGAATTATCTAAACATGTTCAAGATCAAACTTCTTTTATTTTTAATATTAGAGATTATCTTTTTGAAAGGGAAGTTGAGGAAAAAACTAACTTTATTTCAATATATTATCTTGAATATGCAGATAACGATGACGATTTATTAGAAATTGCCAGTTCATTACTAAAAAAAGACAAAATTGAAATTGCAGGATTTGGACATGTATCTACTACTTGCTCTATTCCTTCAAGATTCACATTTCCATATTCTCAGAATATGGTGACACTTGAAGTTGCAAGTGAAAAAAGCCATCAAAGTGTAAAAAAATACTGTGATCAAACTCAGCGTGATATTAATCGAAGAGGGTTCACATTAACTAGTTTTTTGAGCCTTTCAATCCTTGATAATCTAAAATAGAATAGTTAAATATTCGAGGTAAATTACGTTTTTTATGAGTAAACCATCTGATTTAGGCTCTTTAAAAATTGGATCATACATTCTACTTCCACACACTGATCAACCTAGCGGTGAGGCATGTAGAATTATCGAATATGATACATCAAAACCTGGAAAACACGGTGCAGCAAAAGCCCGAATAGTTGGACAAGGCATCTTTGATGGAAAAAATCGACCACATGTTGGCCCTGTGAGTATGCAAATTCACATTCCAATGATTAACAAGAAAGTTGGACAAATTATTTCAATTAACGGTGACACCGTCCAAGTTATGGATGCTGAAACATTTGAAACCATAGATATTGCTATGATTGACGAAGAAGTTAAAGGAAAATTAGAAAATGGACAAAATGTTGATTATTGGGTTGTAATGGAACATACCAAAATTATGTCTATCAAAAGTAGTTAGACTAATAATTTTACAAAAATATTTTCATTTATTTAATTATAAAAATAATTATATTTTTATTTTAATCATAGCACTAAAATCACTAACATTTACAAATACTGTGGATGCTGATGATTGTTGGAAAAGCCGTCTGATTTGTGATGACGATTATGAGTATTGAAGCATCTCTTTCAATACATTTTAGAATTTTATTAAGCTGTTTTTTAAATAGATTATGAAATTAGCTTGTCTTTTTTCTGGTGGAAAAGATAGCACATATGCTATTCATGTTGCTAAAAAACAAGGCCATGATGTTGTATGTTTATTGAGTATCTTTCCAAAATCTGAAGAAAGTCATCTTTTACATCATCCTAATTTAGAATGGACTAAATTACAATCTGAATCTATGAATATTCCACAATTAACTGCAATCTCTAGTTCTGATGATACTGGCAATGAATTAATTATAATTGAGAATTTACTCCGACATGCAAAAGTTCAATTTCAAATTGATGGTTTACTTCATGGTGGAATTAAAAGTAAATTTCAAAAAGAACAATTTGAAACTTTATGTTTAAAATTAAATTTAATTCCTGTTGCTCCCTTATGGGGAACTGAACCAAAAAAATATATGAATGATTTACTTGACTCTGGTTTTAATTTTATGATGATAACTGTATCTTCTGATGGTTTAGATGAACAATGGCTAGGAAAATTAATTTTAAAATCTGATATTGAGATTTTAAATAATTTATCTTCAAAATTTGGATTTAATTTAAATTTTGAAGGTGGCGAGGCTGAAACTTTTGTAATTGACTGTCCTCTATTTTCTAACCCAATTAAAATTAATAAATTTCTAAAAAATTGGGATGGATATCGAGGAAGGTTTGAAATAGTGGATGCGGAGTTAAATTACAATGCTTGATGGATTAAAAACTGGATTAGGTGATGCAATCAAAAAGATTCTTAAATCTTCTGGTATTGATGAAGAACTAATCAAAGATCTTTGTAAAGATGTTCAAAGAGCACTATTAACTTCTGATGTGAATGTCAGATTAGTTCTTGATATTACAAAACGATTAGAAGAGAGATCATTAAATGAAACCCCTCCTCCTGGACTTTCACGTAAAGATCATATTGTAAAAATTCTCTATGACGAACTCTCAAAATTACTTGGTAATGAATCTGATTTTAATTTTATACCTGGAAGACAAAATAAAATAATTTTATTGGGAATTCAAGGAAGTGGTAAAACTACTGTAGCATCAAAACTTGCTAAATTTTTGACTGGCCAGGGACAAAAAGTTGGTGTTGTCGGTGCTGATACTTATCGACCTGGTGCTTTGATTCAACTAAAAATGATGTGTGAAAAATCTGGTGTTGAAGTTTATGGTGAAGAAAATAATAAGGATTCTCCAAATATTGTAAAAAATGGTTTAAAATATTTTGAAAGTCAATCTCTTAATGTAATTATAATTGATACTGCTGGTCGTCATAAAGAAGAACATGATTTACTTGAAGAAATGGGTAGGATTAACAAAGTTGCAGAACCTGATTTATCTTTGCTTGTAATTGATGGTACTATTGGACAACAATGTTTCGCTCAAGCTGAAGCATTTCATAAAATTATTCCAGTTGGAGGTATAATCGTTTCAAAACTAGATAGTTCTGCAAAGGGTGGGGGTGCACTTGCAGCATCTGCTGCAACTGGTGCACAAATAATGTACATTGGTACTGGTGAAAGAATTGATGATTTAGAAAAATTTTCTCCAACTAGGTTTGTTGGCCGATTACTTGGAATGGGTGATATTCAAGCTGTATTGGATTTGGCAAAAAGATTGGAAAATGAAGGTGATGATGTTAGAATGAAACGAATTTCAAGTGGAAAAATGAATATGGATGATTTCTTTTATCAGTTGGAGGAAGTTACTAAGGTTGGTTCTTTGAAAGGACTTCTTGATAGTATGCCTGGAATGTCTGGTATGGTCAAAGAAGATCAAGTTGATCAAATGGAAGGTAGAGTTTCAAAATGGAGATACATAATTCAAAGTATGAATAAAGATGAAAAGGCCGATCCTGATTTGCTTAATTCTTCTAGAATTAAACGAATTGCACGTGGTTCTGGATGGCCTGAAAGTGAAGTTAAAGAATTAGTCAAAAATTATAAAAATTCTAAGAATTTAATGAAAGCTTCAAAAGGCCGTCAGATGCAAGGCACTCTTAGAAAAATGGGATTAGGATAATTTTCTTTAAGTCTATTTTTAAAAATGTCTGAATATTCAAAAATTGTTCCTATTGCAAATGATATTTTAAAAAATTATGAATTATGCTGTGATTGTTTAGGCAGGTTGTTTTCTAAACAATTACATCTTTCTTCAAATAAACTTCTCGGCCAAAAATTAAAGAAAAATTTTAAATCTTCTCAAAAATGTTTTATTTGTAAGAATTTATTTGATAATCTAAATTATTTTTTAAAAATGATGATTGATTATACGTCTGATTATTCTTATCGTACATTTGGTATTGGGACTATTATTAAACCCTCTATTATTGATAGGGATGATTACATTAGATCACGATACAAACTAACAGGAACTGATAGTGTTAAAACTGATATTACAAAAGAATTGTCTAAATCTTTTTCAAAAAAAACAAAAAAAGTTTTAGCTTTTTCAGATCCTGAAATTCATTTCTTAATAAATTTTAAAAATGAATCTTGTCAATTACATTCCAAATCTATTACTTTTTCTGGAAGATATGTTAAGACCGTACGTGGAATTACTCAAAAACAAAAGTCTTGCATAAACTGCAATGGTGATGGATGTAGAACTTGTCTACTTCACGGTATTTCTGAATTTACTAGTATTGAAGGAATAATTTCACAATATATTTTTAAAAAATTTGGCGGTACTACTGCAAAATTCACTTGGATTGGTGGTGAGGATAAATCTAGTCTTGTTTTAGGTACTGGCAGACCATTTTTTGTTAAACTCCACCATCCAAATAAGAGAACATCAAAATTAACTTCTATTGATCTTGATTCTATTAAAGTCAAAAATTTAAAAATTATTGATAAATTTCCTCAAAAACCTATAATGTTTAATTCTTCTATTAAGATTAAAATTTCTTCTAAAAGCACTCTTGATTCCCAATATCTAAAAAAATTAAAAAATATTTGTAATAACCCAGTTATGGTTTATGAAAAATCTGGAAAACGTTTCGAAAAACAAATTTTCTCTCTAAGTTACAAAAAGCACTCTCTACATAATTTCTCTTTATTTGTGAAAGTTGAAGGTGGATTACCCATACGACGATTCATCGAGGGTGGGGATGTTTCTCCTAATATCTCTGATATCCTTAACTGTAAATGCATATGTGAAGAATTTGATTTTCACAATATTGAGGTTTGATCATAACAATTAACTACCCCGAAATTTCGTAAATTGATATGCCAATGAGAAAAACAGGTAAACATCAAAGACACGCTGATCAAAGAGAAAATAGACGTAAAGTCAAACATGCAAAACGTGGAAAGCCTAGATCTTCATAAATCAACATTTTTACATTAAAATTATCTAGTTCTAGCGTTGGATCCTTTAGTACGTTTTAGAGATGCACATTCTAAGGGTCTGATTCCTGACGATATCTATGATTTAACCATAAAGCGTTTCCCTATCGTTGTTGCTGGGATAAATAGAATTGAAAAAGCATCTGGAATTCAATACCCTGTTGCTTATGTTGAACCTTCGCTTGTACTTTCTTCGTCAAATTCAAATTCATATGAATACGGGATCCTATTTGCCCGAACAATCCCTGTTATGTTTGAAGAAAAATTTCAAGTTGTAATACAAATTACTGCACCTTTAATCGCGTATGGCTTAAAGGGTACAATTCATGCTATTTTGGCTCATGAATTTTTACATTTTTTAGAACTAGTAAGAAAAATTTCTAAAATGGAGTTAATTTCTGATGAAATCTCTGGAAATCTATTTGAAAATGTATATAGTGATGAAACAAGATTATTTGAACCAAAAGCTGTTTTTAAAGATAGATTGCTATTGGAACATATTACAAAAAAATTTCCTGCTGGATTTCGTGATTACAAACTTGAAGATAAAACAATAAAATTTTGGGCTGATAGAAATTTGCCTAAATCCAATATTTCTTTAGATGCAAATAATGTAAAATTATCTGTAGAGTCTTTATCTAAAATAAAATTTGATTCTAAATTTATTTCAAAAATTGAACATCTGGAAGAAAAGAGCTCAAAAATAAATAAAAAAAAATTATATTAAATATTATTTATTTGGATTTTATTATTATTGTTTAAATTCTGTTAATCCACATTTTCCACAGGTGTTTCTATCTTTATGTTCTGACATAGCTACTCCTTTCCCACATCTTGAACAATTTTTCTTAAGTTTTGTTGTTTTATCTCCGTCAATTTTAAAATATTTGTATACCTTTGGACTAGAACCTTTACTGCCTTTTTTCCCTACAGGCATTATTCTGTTTTCTCCTCTACTACTGGTGCTTCTGTTTTCTCCTCTACTACTGGTGCTTCTGCTGCTGCTTTCTCTGCTGCTGCTTTTTCTATCTCAGCTATTTTTGCTTTAGTTTTTTCTAATCTTGCAAAAATAGTTGGATTAACATGTTTTTTTGCTAATCCTTCATCATCATAAACATAGAAGATTCCTGTTACTTTTGACATTCCAACATGTGTTTTTAGTCTCATTGAAATCACAACTTTTCCATCTAATTTGAATTCCTTTGTGATCATGTCTACTGCTTCCATGGTCTTGAGTTTACCTCCTAATCCTGCAAAATCACAGGTTAGTTCTCTTCTTGATAAGAAAGCGTTATTGACATCTGAAACTGTCTGAATAAGTGACATGTATCCAAAATCTTTTAGATATTTCATATAAACCTAGTTGAATTTACACAAGAAATTTAAGAAAATACTCTCAATACATCATATGGAGCGATATTTAGTACATCTAAAAAATGAAAAGCATATTCCTGTAAATTCTCGTGAAATACTTCATAGATCTAGAGATCTAATATCTGGAATGGATGCACATATCAGACTCGCTAGAGTCGCTACAAACTTTATTGAATTTGATGTTGCAATTGAAACAAAAGATGTAGATACACTTGTTGAAAAATTGATTCCTATTGGAGATTTAGATAACACTCGACATGTAATTGAGGAAGAAATTGAAATAGATCAGGGAATTAAAGATGGTATTTTTTATTTTAACCATGAGCGATTTTGGGAATGTCATGAAGCCTTTGAAGGTGTTTGGAAGCAATGCTTTGGACGTGAAAAAGAATTAGTTCAAGGAATTATTCTTGTAGCCGTTGCATATGCACATGCTCAAGAAAATGAATTACGTATTGGTGTTGCGATGTTAACTCGAGCTTTAGAAAAATTAGGTACCTCTCCATTCATGTATCATTCAATAGATGTAGAGCGAATAAGAAAAAAATCTATTGAAATGCAACAAATAGATGATTTAATTATATTTGAGATCTAATTAATTCTAAAGATTTTCTAATTACTTCTTCACCTTGAAGTAAACCTATGCTGCCTTTCTTTGCTTGTTTTTCTGTCATTCTTGTTGTACCGTCATTTTTAATAAAATCAGCTGAAACTATCACTGGCACTGGATCATCACTGTGTCCTTTGATGATACATGGTGTTGAATGATCTGCTGAAATAATTATTGCAACTTTACTTGAATCAATATTCTCTACAAGTGTTTTAAAAAACCGTTGATCAATTTCTTCTATATTTTTCATTTTACCTATGGCATCTCCATCATGACCAAATTCATCTGGTCCCTTGAGGTGAACATATATTGCATTTTGTGTTTCCATTGCCTTTGCTGCAACTTTTGCTTTTTCTTCATAATCTGTTAAACCTCCTGCTTCAAATGCTTTCATCTTGAGAACTTTTGAAATTCCAACTTCAACTGGCATATCCACTATGCATGAAAATTGCATTTCATGTTTTTCATTAATCAACTGTACATCTGGATATTTGTTACCTGCGTCTCTTAGCAAGATACAACTAAGTTGTTTTTTATTTTGCTCTTTTCGTTTTTTATTTATTTCACTTTCCTTCATAATTTGTATTGCTTGTTCTGAAAATTCATTTACTAATTTTGCTGTAAATTTAGAACTCTCTGTATCGTCTAGCGGTACACATTTTTCAATTTTTGAAAAGTCTCCAACAGCTTTTGCTACTCCCATTCCTCCAATGTTACTATATGCTGGATCCGTGTTTGTTATTCTGGATGATAATTTCTGAGATGATGTTCTGATTCTAATTGTTACTCTGTGTCCTATTGTTGGTACAACTATTATTTTTGTATCTGGCTCTGAAAATTTTATTTTTTCTTCCAATTCTTTCGCAATTCCATTTGCATCTTCTTTCGCAATTTGTCTACCTGCTCTTCTATCTATGATTATTTCTTCTTCATTTAATGTTGAAAAATTACCTCTTAATGCTAAATCTCCATTTTTAAAATCAATTCCAACTCCTATTGCTTCTATGACTCCTCTGCCAGCATAATCTGCATGCTCAAATTTGTAACCTAACATGTTGAAAACTGCAATATCTGATTCTGGAGCTATACCTTTTCCTACTGAAATTACTTCGCCAATTACTCCATTACTTGCAATTTTGTCTAATGTGGGTGTTTTAGCAGCTTCTAGTGGTGTCTTTCCATCTAAATCTGGATGTGGAAGATCCCCTACCCCATCTAAAAGAACGTAAATTATCTGTACTTTAGAATTATCCATCTAAAACCCTGTTTATCTAAATTTTTGATCTCTATTTTAAATCTTACAATCTATTTGCGATCATTTTATTTTTTTCCAAATTTTAATTCTAAAAAATATATTTAACAATAAATTATTTTTACATTTTTCTGTTTTTTTTAATTTAATTTCAGAAAACGTTTTAAGATACAATCACTTTGAATTACCATTATGGGTGATATGCGTAAGGATTATGTTTCTGAGCGTTTCATGATTGTTTCAAAAAAAATTGATAAAGTTATTGATCCTAAAAAATCTCCTTTTGCTCCTGGTAACGAATCCATGACAAATCCTTCTGTTTTATCTCTTGTTGAAAAAGATGGTGTCTTACAGCGTCTTCAAGATAATGAAGATGATTATGTTAAAGATTGGTCTATTCGTGTTTTTGAAAGTAAAAACCCTATTGTTTCAATTGAAACTGAAAATTCTTACAGTGATAAACCGTTTTACAGTGAACCTGCATATGGCTATCACTATGTTATTGTTGCATCCCCAAATCCTAAGGATACATTTGCAACAATTCTCCCCGAACAATGGTCTAATGTCTTAGTTGTTGTTCAAGATAGATTGAGATGGCTTTATACTCAAAAAAGTGTGACATATGTTTCAATTTATGGTGATAGCGGTGAATTGGCTGGAAATATTAATCCACATCCTCATTTGAATGTCTTAACTTTTTCAACTATTCCTCCTGTTATGGAATCTGAGGCTGAAGCTACTCATAAAATTTTGAATGAAAAAGGAGTTTGCCATATGTGTCAGACTATAAATGAAGAACTTAGTGGACCTAGACAAATTCTTCAAACTGATGGTTTCATTGCTTTTTCTCCTTGGGCTCCATCATATCCTTATGAATTTTGGATTGCTCCAAAAAAACACAGCACTAGTTTTTCAAAAATCAGTCAAAAAGAAATTAATGACTTGGCTCTAATTTTACGAGCAACTTTGGGCGGAGTATCTAATACTGTAAAAGGAGTTGCTTATAATTTTGCTTTTCATCTTTCACCTGAAAAGAAAAATACTCGACAAATTCACTGGCATATCGAAATCTATCCAATTACTAAACCTTGGTCTGGATTAGAACGTGGATATGGCGTTTTCTTAAATGATGTATCTCCTGAGGACGCTGCTGAAAAACTTGGAGCTGCATGCAGAAAAGAATTAGCTAATCTTGTTGGTATTATTTGATTTTCTGAATGGTTTATTTATCAACTGTAACTAGTTCATAACATGGCAATTGACAAGTGGCTTGCAGTTACTAGTGTTGGTCTTTTTGCAATGTTTGCAGGTGAGATGATTTCTGTTTATTATTTTATGATGACTGTTCCTTTAGATTCTGTGGTTGCACAAGGTTTTCAACCTGATCCAAAATTAATTCAATTTGTCTCAATTGGTGCGGCTCCTGCTGGAATTTTAGCTGCAGTTGCTTTTATCATGTCTAGAAATTATGGTTCAAAACAAATTGGAACTTTAATTATTGTTGGAGGAATAATTTTACTAGCAGGTAACCTTATTGCATATTCTATGGTAGATTCTTTTCCTGAAGTTTATGTTACTGATGCCGTAGTATTTGTTCCATTATTATTTATGGTATTATCTGCACCTGTGATGGCTGTTGGTTCATCTTTGATTCTAAAAAGAAAAAAACAACCAAAGAAACGATTTTTCTAAATATGATCAAATCTTAATTCATTTGAATTATGCTTAAATCCTAATTTTTCATAAAATGGTTTAACGCTATCTGAACAATCTAAAATTGTCTTATAACATCCATGATTTTTTGCAATTTCTAATACTTGAATTATAATTTTTTCACCAATTTTTTTCCCTTGGAATTTTTTGTCCACTACAACATCTTCTATATGCCCTACAACCCCTCCTTGATGAATAAATTTAGGTTCAATTAGGAGTGTTGTAGATCCAATTACCTTACCTTCAATCTCTGCAATAATTATAATATGTTCTGGATTTGATTTTATTTTCTTAAAAATTTCTAATGCTTTATCTTCACTCATACTACTAGTTTCTCGTAAAACATCTAATGTGGTAAGAAACCCATTTTTAAAATCTTTTTCTTCTAATTCTCTTATAATTAGATCAGCCATTTCTAAATTTTACCTATTTTTTTATTATATTGTTCACATGCTTGTTTGTATGATTCCTTATTCCCGATATCGATGAATCCTTTCTTTGTGATGAAACTGTTTACTTTTTCTTTTCTTTTCATTGCTTTTTTAATAACATCGTCCATTCCATATGATTTATTTTTTGGAATTAAACTGAAAACTTTTGGATTCATAATGTAGCATCCCATGTTTATATTTGCTTTAATTTCTGGTTTTTCATTCCAGTTTAACACTCTTCCATTTTTAGAAGTTTCAATTACCCCGTAGAGTAAATTTGTTTTATATTCATTTAGACTCATTGTGACAAATGCTTTTTTAGCTGAATGTTGCTTTATCATGTTTTTTAGACTAAAATTAAAAATTGAATCACCATACAAACAAACAAAATCATCATTGATGAATTCTTCTGCAGTTTTAAGCTGTCCTGCTGTAGCTAACTGATTACTTGATACTGCATACTCTATTTTAATTCCAAATTTCTTTCCATCTTGAAAATAATCTTCAATTGATTTTCTAAAATAACTTACACATAGAACTATTGACTCAATTCCGTTACTCTTTGCCCAATTTACTAGGTGCTCTAAAATTGGTTTTCCCCCTACTGGTAACATTGGTTTAGGTTTATTGTTGGTCAATGGTCTTAGCCTTGTTCCTAATCCTCCAGCAAGAATTACTGCTTTCACAAACTTTATTTTAAATTTGAGTATTTATGTTCAAGGATAGATTCATCTTTTCATTCTAAATAATTTTCATAATTTTTTTTATGATTGTGTCTGGTGTTTCTCCAAATAATATGATCATTGGCTCTTTTCCAAAATCTCCTTTATGATAAATGGCATCTGGCATTTTTCTTGAATTTTTAATTGCTGTTTTAATTCCCCATACTATGGTTGAACCTTTAATTTTTACATCTTGTGGTTCCTTACTTCTGTCATAATCATATGTTACTAATTTCAATTTTTTAATTTTAGATATTGTTTCTTTTTTATATTTTAAATTTATTGCAGAATGAATTTTTGGATATTTTTTACTCACTATTAACAATGCAGTTGCAACATGTTTTGAACCTCCATATGATAAATCTCCTGCAACAATGGTGTCTTTTCCTGCTTTAACTATTCTTCCAGAAATTCCCAGTATTTCTTTGATTGATTTTGGTTTTTCTTTTGAATACACAAAATTTGTTTGACATTCTGGAATATTTTTATAAATATTTTTTATTTTAGTAAATTCATTTATTGAATTTGATAATTTTATTTCTATTTCATCATATCTATCCGCATTTGTAATTACAATTCCTTTACCTATTTTTTTGGAATTTTTAATTGAATTTAATGTAATTTTTTTAGCAAATTTTAATGATTCTTTAATATTTTTATTTTTTATAATTGCATACAATACTGCTGCTGAATGAATACATCCGCTTCCACGATTTATTTTTAAAATTTTTTTATCTTTAATGTAATATTTTTTATTTTTCTCTAATACAAAGTCTAATACTTCTTTATTTTTAATTTCTACACCTGTAATTACTACGTTTTTTGCTCCCATTGCTTGTATTTTTTTAGCAATTTTTTCAGGTGTATTTTTTGAATTAATTTTAGTTTTTGCTAAAATTTCTGCCTCAAATTTGTTTGGAGTGATAATTGTTGCAAGTGGTATTATGAATTTTTTAAAGTCATTTATGGCTGATTTTTTTATGAGCATTCCTCCTGTAGTCGACTTGATTACTGGATCTACTACAATTGGTATTTTTAATTTTTTTAAATATTGATACACTGTTTTAATAATTTCTGAATTGTATAACATTCCAATTTTTATCCCATCAATTTTAAAATCTGAAATTATTGATTCAAATTGATTTTCTAACATTTTTTTTGATACTGGTTCCACCATACCAAAATTTGAGGTGTTTTGTCCTGTTATTGCTGTAATTATTGTTAATGTGTGAACGCCAAATGTTGAAAATGTCTTAATGTCACTTTGAATTCCTGCTCCTGATGATGGATCTGAACCTCCTATTGATAATAAATTCACATCATTTACTAATTTCTAACACTAATCTATTTTTCCTTTATTTTTTATTTTTTTAAAAATTATACTATCTATTTTATACTTGAATAACTTTTTTTATTATGTGAGTAAAATTCCCATGGTTGACGATTCTATTCCTGATCAACTACAATGTACTAATTGCTTACTTCCTATGCAATACCAAGAAAAAAAAGATGGTAAATTTCTTTGGCAATGTTTTAAATGTGGAAAAAAATATTTTATTTCTGAAAATATTGATGATAATCTAGAAGAAAGTTGGAGCCCTCCTCGATAATGCTCTCTTCTGAAGATAATCCTTCTCAATCTAAAAACTTTGAATTTAATAATTACAAATCTTTAGTTTCTGCAGAAATTGAATTAATTCAACGTGTTTTTGAGATTAGACATTTTTTTCAAATTCTCCTGATTCTGAACGTATTGTTCAGCCTATTTTGCAAAGAATTTCTAAAATACAGTCTGAAAAATTAATTTTAGAAAAAAAATTTAATTTAATTTAGTAATTTTAAGTTGAGTTTTATCTAATACAACCATTGGAGTAAAATTCATCTTTCATGGTGTCACATTCTCTTATACGCTGAATATGTTCTCTGATTGCTTTGATAAATAATCTTGTTTTTTAAAAATATACCATTTTATTATTTTATTAATATAGTGCTAATTTACATACGATCCAATTTTCAAATTAATTTCATAATTGTTTAAATCAGGTAACGGAGGTAGATGGTATATGGTAACTCAAATGACTTCTGCTAGACGAGGAGTAGCAACTGATGAAATGAAACGAGTTGCTAAAGATGAGGATGTTTCACTTGATTGGTTGATTCCAAAAATTGCAAAGGGCTCAATAATTATTCCTAGCAATAATGTGCGACCACAAAAAATTCACAATGTTGGAATTGGTAAAGGTCTAAAAACCAAAGTCAATGTAAACATTGGAACTTCTACATTAAATGTTAACATTGAGGAAGAAGTCGAAAAAGCTAAAGTTGCAATAAAATACCATGCAGACACTATAATGGATCTTAGTGACGGTGGTGATGTTAAAAAAATACGCCAAACACTAATGGCTGCTGCACCGATTACATTTGGAACTGTTCCAATTTACGAAGCTTACAACTATGGTGTTGAAGTTCACAAAAATCCTTTGAATTTAACTGAAGATGATTATATCAAAGCATTTGAAAATAATGCAAAAGACGGTGTTGATTACACTACTATTCATTGTGGAATTACTAAAGATATTGCAAAAAGAATTCTTAAAGTTCAACGCTATGGTGGCGTTGTGAGTAAAGGCGGTACAATCACTGCTGCTTGGATGTTAAAACACGACAAAGAAAATCCATACATTACTCATTATGATTACATGATGGAAATTGCCAAAAAATATGATGTCACATTTAGTCTTGGAGATGCATTAAGACCTGGCTCAATTTTAGATTCACATGATGAGTTACAGGTACAGGAAATGATCAATATTTCTAGATTAACGAAAAGGGCACATGAACATGATATTCAAGTTATGGTTGAGGGTCCTGGACATGTTCCATTAAATGAAGTGGCTGCAAATGTTAGATTAGCTAAATCTCTTATTGGTGATGTGCCTTACTATGTTCTTGGTCCTTTAGTTACTGATGTTGCTTCTGGACATGATCATATTGCAAGTGCTATCGGCGCTGCAGTTTCAGCAAGTGAAGGTGTAGATCTTTTGTGTTATCTAACTCCATCTGAGCATTTAGCATTACCGAATGCTGAGGAAGTTAAAGCTGGGTTGATTGCTTATAGAATTGCAGCTCATGCAGGTGATCTTGTAAAAATGCGTGATAAAGCCATTAAATGGGATATGGCAATGACTGAAGCTAGACGTACATTGGATTGGGAAAAACAACTTGCTTTATCTATTGATCCTGAAGCAGCTGCAAAAATTCACAATAGAACTGGACAACATCTTGGAAATAATGTCCCTTGTACTATGTGTGGTGGTGCCTGTGTTTACATGATGTTGCCTCAACAAAAAAAATATGATAAAGAAAATAACAATTTACGCCAAACTGAATAATATTTTATCCATTTTAGATACTGTTTCATAATTTTTTAATTTATTTACATTAACTCCTTAACTGATCTTATTCTATTACTTTTTTTAGAATTAATAATTTATTATTTTTAATAAAAGATATGAATATTTTTGTTAAGTATACTTTATCTATTTTTCAATAGCTTTTGCCATCTTTGTGAGTTTTTTATATGACTCATTAATGTCTGAATGTTTAGAAAGTCTCTCTTGACAATTTTTAATATATTCAATTACTTCCTCTGTTTTTGATTCTTGAACTGATGTTAGTAATCTGCCTACGTCTTTCCATAGTTCTTCTGCAACTCTTCTAATTTCTGGATTTGCAATTATTGTTTCAATTAATTCTGGAGTTTCTGTCATTATACTTTCTGCCAATACTTTTTGTACTCTGAATGTTGTACCTGACATTTTTTCTGTTAGTATAGATTTTTCATCTTTTGATATTATGTTTGCAAAAACTAAATTCATTAAATGTGTTAATCCTAAAATTATTGCAATTTTTTTATCATGTTCAATTGCATCTATTGTAACAAAGTTTGCTCCCTCGAATAATTCTTTTGCAACCGTTAATTCTTTTTTAGCATCTTTAATTGGAACTGAGATAATGTTTTGGTTTTTGACTGTTTTTATTCCTGGACCAAACATTGGATGGATACAAATTGGATTAATTTTATCTGGCATTTTTCCTAATGATGAGACGACTTTACCTTTTTCTGATGAAATTTCAATAAGATATGTTCCTCTTTTCATCTCTTTTGCAATTAATCTAATTATTTCTGGAGTTCTTCTTGTTGGTGTACATAGAACAACATAATCTGCTTTCAAAATTGCACCTACTAGTGATTCTGCTACTATTACATTTTTCCCAAATTCATTACTTTCTGAATCATATCCTGTTACTTGATACTCCGAACCTGAAAAATAATTTGTAAACCATTGTCCCATTTGACCTCCTGCGCCGATAACTGTTAATTGTTTCACTGTTTTTCACTCATGATATTGCCTAGTATATGCATTCCTTCCATTAGTGTTTTTTCATCTTGGCATGCAGATATTCTGATAAACCCCTTGTAATTTCCAAATCCTTCTCCTGGTGCTACTGCTACCCCTTTTTCTAGTGAATTATTGGCAAATTCTAGTCCATCAAAGCCTTCTTGATTGATTTTTGCAAAAATATACATGGCTCCATCTGGAATTATGAATTCTAATCCTATTTCTTTTGCTTTAACTGATAACATATCTAGTCTTTTTTGAATTATTTTAGAATTATTTGATATATCTGCATCTAATGCTTTCATTGCAACATATTGGATTGGTTCTGAAACATTTGTTAAACATAGTGCTTCTAATTTAGCCATTTTTTCTATGATCTGTTTAGATGCTATTCCATACCCTACTCTAAATCCTGTCATGGCATGTGATTTTGAAAATGATTGTGTAACAATACTTTTTTCATAATTATAACTTAGAATACTTTTCCAATTTGTTTTTGCATATTGTGAATAAATTTCATCACTTAATACATACAAATTATTTTCTTTTGCTAATTCAACAATATTGTCTTGTAATTTTTCTGGTAAAATTTTACCTGTTGGATTGTTTGGATAATTCAAAACAATCATTTTTGTATTTGGATTAATTATATTTTTAATTTGCTCAATTGATGGCTCCCATTTCTCTTCTAATGTTGTATTTATCGTTCTTACTTTGATTCCTGCATTTAATGCACAATCTTTGTATGCTGGCCATGCTGGTTCAATTACTATCATTTCATCTCCTGGATTTAGTAATGTAGTGATTGCTGAAAAAATTGAAAACCTTGCACCTGGACTTACTATAATATTCTCATGTGTAACATCCACGTTAAATTTTTTTGAAACATATTTTGCAAGTGCCTCTCTAAAAATTAACATTCCTTTTGCTTGTCCGTATTTCATAAACCCCTTATCAAAAACTTCTGACAGTGATTTTTTAACAATTTCTGGTGGTGAGAAATCTGGTTCCCCTACTTCCATATGTATTATTTTTTCTCCTTTTTGTTCAAGTGCTTTTGCTTTTAAAAAAATTGAAAGATGTGTTTGTTTATTTTCTGCTTGTACCCTTATTGACTCGTTTAGTAAAAAATTTAAAAACTTTGATGCTAATGTTTCATCTAATCCTATTTCCTTAGATAATTGTAATATTTTTCCACGTAAGTTATCTTCACGTTCTTCATCTGAAATACTCTTACCAATATTTTTTTTAACTTCACCAATTTCTTTTGCAATATTTGTTCTAGTTTTTAGTAAATTGATCATTTCTACTGTAACTGCATCCATTTTATTCCTAAGATTGTTAATATCTGCCATTTTTTTATAAAGTGGGTTTAATTGTACCTGTGATAAGTGCATGATCTGCTATTGTTAGAGCCACTAATGCATCAACTACTGGTGCTGCTCTTGGTACTACACATGGATCATGTCTTCCTTTCACTTGAAGTATTGCTTCTGTTTTATTTTTAATATCTACTGTGCTTTGTTTTTGAGCGATTGATGATACGGGTTTGAATGCAACTCTCATTGTAATTGGCATACCGTTTGAAATTCCTCCTAATATCCCTCCTGAATTATTTGTCTTTGTTACAATTTTTCCTTTTTTCATTGTGTACAAATCATTATTTTCTGAACCAAATAATTCTGAACCTCTAAACCCTGAACCAAATTCTACTCCTTTTACTGATGGAATTGAAAAAATTGCTTTACTCAAATCTGATTCTAATGAACTAAAAATTGGTTCCCCTAACCCTACTGGTACATTTGTTGTAATTGATTCAATTATTCCGCCCAGAGAATCTCCCTTCTTTCTTGCATCTAAAATTGCTTCTCTCATTTTTTCAGCTGTTTTTTCTTCTGGACATCTTACTTCATTTTTATAAATTAATTTTGCCATTTTTTCATTGAATTCTTTTTCCATCTTTATTTTTCCAATTTGTGATGTGAATGAATTTATTTTAATTCCTAATGTAACTTTGAGTAACTTTCTTGCAATCGCACCTCCCATTACATGTGTTGCAGTTAGTCTTCCTGAAAATCTTCCTCCTCCTCGATGATCATTAAACTGATTATATTTCATCATTGCAGGATAATCTGAATGACCTGGTCTTAATTTTGTTTTTAAATTTTCATAATCTTTTGATTTTTGATCTGAATTCCAAATCAACATTGTAATTGGTGCTCCTGTTGTAAATCCTCTGAAAACTCCTGATACTATTTCTACAATATCACCTTCTTTTCTTTGTGTTGAAATTAAATTTTGACCTGGCTTTCTTAGGTCTAACATGTCTTGTATTTCTTTTTCATCTATTTCTAATCCTGCAGGACATCCGTCCAATACTGATCCAATTGATCTTCCATGACTTTCACCAAAACTTGTTAAGACAAGACGTTGGCCAATAGAATTTCCAGGCAACACTCTATCTATGTTAAGTGATGTTTATAATTCCTCGTGGTTTTGAAAAAAATTACCCTTTGTTGACATGTGCTGTTGTGAATGAATATGATGATTTTTCATTGATTTGGAATTTTATTTTTAATATTATTATCTAGTTTTTTTAAATTTTTTATAATTTTTGAATTTTTGCGCCTAATCTGTTCATTTCTTCTATAAAATTTGGATATGATACTTCTACTGATTCTGAGTCTGTTACAGTGCAATTTCCAATATATGTTCCAGCAATACAAAATGCCATAAATAACCTATGATCATTTTCTGAATCTAGATTTGCACCTATCAATTTATTTGAAGATTCTAAAATTAAGCCATCTTCCTTTTCTTCTACATTGATTCCTATTTTTGGTAATTCTCTTGCAAGAATAGCGATTCTATCTGTTTCTTTTAATCTTGCATGTTTTACATTTACAATCTCTATTGGGTTTGATGAAATTAACGATAATATCGCAAGTGGCGGTAATAGATCTGGTGAATTTCTTAAATCAAATACTCCGCCTTTTAATTTTTCAGGTGATTTAATTTTAATTTCATTATCATCAATTATCACTGACACTCCTAATTGTTCTAGAAAATCTATGAATGCTTCATCTCCTTGTGGTAAGTTTCCCATACTTCCTTTGACTGTTATATCTTCTCCATTCAGTACTGCAAATGAAAGAATTAATGCCAAACTTGAAAAATCAATTGGAACTGTAAATGTGGTATTTTTATAAATTTGTGGTAACACGTTATATTTTTTATATGGAATTAATGTTTGAACTGAAACTCCGAATTTTCTCATTGTTGCAATTGTTGCATCTAGGTATGGTTTTGAAACTAAATCCCCCTCTATGTTTAAATTAATTCCTTTTTTTGTTAGAGGTGCAGTAATTAATAATGATGAGATAAATTGGCTAGACAAATTTCCTGGAATTGTTATATTCCCTCCTATAATTTGACCTTTGATTTTAATTGGTGGTTTTCCATCTGTTGAAATACATTTTGCTCCTATGCTTGATAATGCATCTAATAGTGGCTGCATTGGTCTTTTCTGAAGACTCTTATCTCCTGTTAGGATAATCTCTTCTGAAAATAAACTGGCAATTCCTATTGCAATTCTAATTGTTGTCCCTGAATTTTCAGTATTGATTTCAGGTACATTTGTGCCTATTTTTATTGGTTCTTTTACAATGATTGTTGAATTCTTTACCTCTATGATTGCTCCAAATTTTTTACATGCTTCAATCGTTGCTTTTGTATCTGCTGATAGTAAGATATTTTCTATTTTACTATTATTACCTGCAAGTGATGCTAGAAAAATACCTCTATGTGTATAGCTTTTATTTGAAGGACAGATAATCTCTCCTTTGATTGTTGATTTCTCTACTTTACAGTTCATTTACTTCCGCCTTTTTGTTATTTACTTTTGAAACAATTATGTTTCCTTCTAATGCCTCAAATACTTTTTTGATATTTGACACATTTTCTTTTTTAACTATTGCAGCTATTGATGGACCGTTTCCTGAAACTGATGCTGCTAATGCCCCATTTTCAATTAAATCTACGATTATTTTAGGATCTGAATTTAAAATAGCTGATGTTGCTAACCCGTTGATTGTCATAGATTCCCAATACTTTTTTTCTTTTGCTAATTCCCATGCATTATTAAAAATAGGTGATAATATTTTCAATCTTTTCAAATTCCCTCGTTTTCTATTTTTTGGAATAAAAATAATTGCAATTAAATTTGATGGTATTCTTTCAAAATGTATTCTTTTTCTTTTTCCATTATCTGTTACATTAAATCCCCCATAGTAACATGAACATGCATCATCATATGCACCAGTAATACTTACTTTGGATTCAATTGATGCATCTACACCTGCTACTAAAATTTGCTTATCTGTTAATTTTGGTTTAAATATTTTTGCACATGCTAATGCAATTGCTGATGATATTGCACTTGAACTTTTTAATCCATACCCTGTTGGAATTTCTGAAGTTAATGTGATTAGTATTTTATTTTTTTCTAGATCTTTTTTTGATACAATTTTTTCAATTGTTTTGTTAATTAGTCGTGAACTGAGACTTCTGTTTTCTGATTGGATTACTATTCCTTTACCTTCTGATGTTTCTATTGTAACTTCAACTTTTAATTCAATTCCTAGAGTCGCTCCTTTTTTATTGGCAATTGCACTAACTATTGAAACTGCTCCATGAACCGTAGCTTTTACTTTTGCCATCAGAATCCTCCTAACAATGATTTTTTCATTGCATTATATGGCGCTTTTATCTCATGCCAAATTTCAAATGCTCTAGTTGCTTGTCCGAGAAGCATTTCATATCCATAAATTATGATTGCATTTTTTAGTTTTGCTTTTTTAATAAAATCTGTATTCATTGGTGTGTATACAATATCATACACAACTGTTTTTTCATTTATTCCTTCAAACGATATTGGACTTGGTTCATCTTTTAATCCAATGGATGTTGCATTGATGATTATGTCATAATCTTCTATGGTTGTATCAATTGATTCTATTTTTTTTACTTTTGCACTTAATCCTAGTTTTCTGGCAAATTCTGATAAATTATTTGCTTTTTCTATTGTTCTATTTACAATGTCTATGTTTGCAGCTTTTTCTTTTGCAATTCCTGCAACGATTGCTCTTGCAGCTCCACCTGCTCCTAATAGTAAGACTTTACTATTCTGAATTGTAATATTTCTTTTTTTAAGCGGTTCCAAAAACCCATCCATATCTGTATTGTAACCTTTCAACACACCTTCATTATTTACAACTGTGTTAACTGCACCAATTATACTACATGATTCATCCATTTTATCTAGATATTTCATCATTTCAATTTTGTGTGGAATGGTGATATTGAATCCATTTATTTTTATTTTTTTAAGTCCCTCAATCCCTCCTTCTAATTCTCCTTTTGGAATTCTATATCCTATGTATGATGAATCTAAGTTTAATTCTCTAAATGCTGCACTGTGAATGTTTGGAGATAAGGAATGATCAATGGGATCTCCAATTACTGCAAAACTTTTTGCCATTTTATTTTATTGAGTAATATGATTGATTTAAACTCTCAATTTTTTATTTAGTTCTTTTTTAAATTGATTATTTTTTTAACTTCATCTACACTAAATTGTCCTGGAGCTATTGCTTTCCCTAGTGATACGTAAGTGTATGGGCTTCCAAGATATAGGCATAAAATTCTGGAAATTCTACCAAAATCCCCCATGGCAAATGAAATTAAATTATTTTTTCCTTTATTGCTGTATAGTTCTAACATTCTAGTTGAATCATCTGTTGATTTTGCTGTACTTACAATTTTTACATTAATTGAAAATTTACTCATTTGTTTAATTTTATTTTTTAATTCTGAATTTTTTGGTGTTTTTTTAAAATCATGCCAAGAAACTAACAACTGAGTTTTTGTTGATTTTAGGTATTTGAATAACTCTTTATTTTTATTTAATGTGTTGAATTCTATGTCCAGTAAAAATGGATTATATTCTGCAATTAATTTTATTATTGAAATCCGTTCTTTCTCATTTCCTGTAAATTTACCGCCTTCTGTTTTTGGTCTTAATGTACAAACAACTTTGCTTAGATCTTTTTTTATTATTTCTAATGTTTTCGGAATTTGTTCACTTTTTAAAAAATCTAATCTAATTTCAACATAATCTGATTTTTTTAGTGCAACTTTTAATTTAGATCTTATTTTATTTGGTGTATTTTCTCCAATTGATATACAAGTTTTGTATGCCATTTTACTTTTCTAATATGTACTCGTCAGATACTTCCATTCCAAAATGTCTGCCTGTTGCAGGTTTTGAATGTGCCATCACGATATCGCCTTTTTTTAGATGTGTTACTGATACGAGTTGTCCATTTGGTTTGACAAATCTGATGGTTTCTGCATCTTGTGCAATAATTCCTCCTATTTCATTTCCTATTGAAGCTTTTATCATCAGCATTGGTCTTCTTTCAATTTTCGCTCTCCCTACCGTTGCTCTTCTTGCATCTCCTTTGGAATTTAGAATTAATACTTCTGATCCTGTTTCAACTTCTGATAGATAGTTGGTTGTACCGTCTGGTGATAATGTATAACAATGAACTGCACCTGCATTTACTCTAAATGGCCTTGGTGATGTAAATGATGATCCTACTGATTCATTATGAACTAGAAATAAGAAATTTGATCTATTTCCAATTAACATTCCTTCTCCTTTATGTAATATTGATGCTGTATCTACACACACACGTTCTCCATCTCCAACTTCTTTAATTTCAATAATTTTGGCTTGTTTCATCTCAAAACTTCGTGTTCCTAAATACGCCATTGCTTCTTTCACTTCATTAATTGATGATGTGCTTAAAATTACTCCATCTACTCCTACTTCTAAAATTGAAAACATTTTTCTAACTTCTTTGGTGTTTCTTGCAATTGCAAAAATCTTTGTATGTATTTTGTGTAGTTTAGCAATTATGTTTTCTAATGGAATTATTTTCCAATCTTTTACCTCTATTATTACAAAATCTAGTCCTTTTTTTGATATTGTTAAAATATTTTCAATATCTGCATTTGACAATACTTCAAATTTAATTCCAACTTTTTTCCCTTTAGGTTTGACTGCTCCTTCTTTTTCTAGTACTACATAGTTTGAAGACTTTGATGTTGAAATTGTTTGTAATTTTATTTTTTTATTTCCTATTTTTTTTGGATCTAGATACACTGTTTTAATTCCCTCTTCTTCTAATTGGGGTAAAAATTTTTCTAATTGCGCTTGATTTACTTTTGGTAAAATTATTAATTCTCTTGTTTTATTCAATTCTTTTCATCGCTTCCTTTGCGGTTCCTTTTTTGAAAATTATTTCAGCTAATGCTTCAACCATTTTTTCAGGTGCTTTATGTGCAAAGATGTTTCTACCATATGTTACTCCTTTTGCTCCTGCAGTTATGGCGTCTTCAGTCATTTGAAGAATATCTAAATCTGTTTTTGCTTTTGGCCCTCCTGCAATTACAATTGGTACTGGTGTACTTTTTACAATTTTTGCAAATGAATCAATATCTCCTGTGTATAATGTCTTAACAATATCTGCACCACATTCTGCACCAATCCTTGCAACATGTCCTACAATTTCTGGATCATGTGGATTTGGAATATTTTCTCCTCTTGGATACATCATTGCTAAAAGTGGCATTCCCCATCTGTGACATTGTTCTGCTGTCATTCCAAGCTGTTCTAACATTTCTGGTTCTTCTTTACCTCCAATATTGATGTGAAGTGAAACTCCATCAGCTCCTAATGCAAGTGCTTCTTTGACTGTACCTGTTAGCATTTTACGATTAGGTGATAATGATAATGATGTACTACTTGAAAAATGAACTAAAACTCCAATTTTTAGTGGCTTTGGTAATGCTTTAAGAATTCCTTTGTTAATAATTACACTTGTAAGCCCATGTCCTTCACATTTGTAAATTGTAGAAGCTGGATCTTCAATACCCTCCATAGGTCCCTCTGAAATTCCATGATCCATTGGAATGCATAACATTTTTCCTTTTCTCATAATTCGATTTAATCTAATTTCATTTGCTGATACCATGTTTTATTTTTATCCTGCAGCCCTACTTAAAAATAACGTGTATCTGTACACTTAGATTTATTTAAAATTAAGCATAAGTTCTTCATTTATTTTGAATCTATACTTTCTATCAAGAATTAAATAGAAATTTTATGGGATTATTGGTAATTGAGTCAAACTACTGAACAGATACAAAAAAGTGAAATTAAAGATATTTTGGAAAATTCTCTTAAAGGTAATAGGCCTGGACCTAAAGATATTTTGAGACTTTTAGAATCTAATGATGTTCATTTAATGGGATTGGTATCTGGTTATTTAACAAAAAAACAATTTGGTAATAAAGCATCTTTTGTAAATAATATAATTTTGAATTATACTAATGTCTGTATCACTGATTGTAAATTTTGTGCATTTTATAGATCTCCTGGAGCTGAAGATTCTTACACTTTATCTCTTGATGAAATTGAAACTCGTGTTAAAACATCATATGACATGTTCAAAATCAGTCAAGTCTTGATTCAAGGTGGACATAATCCAAATTTAAAAATTGAATATTACGAGGATGCATTCAAAATGATGCGCAAAAAATTCCCGACTATTGGTATACACGGATTATCTACATCTGAAATTGATATGATTGCAAGAGTTGAAAAATCATCTACCAAAGAAGTTTTATCTCGATTAAAAGATGCTGGTTTACAATCTATCCCTGGCGCTGGTGCTGAAATTTTAACTGATTCTGTTAAAGAAATTATTAGTCCAAAGAAAATTTCTAGTGCTGATTGGATTCGAATTATGGATGAGGCACATTCTTTGGGAATCCCTGGTTCTGCAACAATGATGTATGGTAGTGTTGAAAACAATAACGATATTGTTGAACACTTTTCTAAAATTGTAAAATTACAAGAAAAGACTAATGGCTTTATGGCTTTTATCCCATGGAACTTTGAACCAAATAATACTTTGATGCAAGAAGAGGGTATTGTTGAATATGGTACTGGCGGAATTCAGCTTTTGAAAATGATTGCGATATCTAGACTTGTTCTAAATGGATTAATTCCTCACATTCAATCATCATGGCTAACTAATGGTGTGGGTATGGCACAACTTGCATTGCAATATGGTGCTGATGATTTTGGTGGAACTTTGATTGGTGAAGAAGTCGTTTCATGTACTGGTGCACGTTCAACTGAATTAACTGATAAAATTATCATTGATGCTATTCATCAAATTGGATATCAAGTTGAAGAAAGAGATAATTTCTATAATCCTATTCGTGTTCTATAGTCCGTAATCTGCCCATTTGGAATCTACCAGATTCTTTGTTTCCTCATCTACTTTTACTTGCTGTTGAATTTCTCTCATGTATCCTTCTTCTCTTGTTTTTTGAGTTGCATCTATTCCCATTTTAGATCCTAAATTAACTAGTGGGGATGCAGGATCTAAAGTATCTGTAGGTGTATTGTTGATAATTATTGTGTCTCTTGCAGCATCTGATCTTGTAGTAATTGCCCATATGACATCATCCATGTCATGCACGTTGATATCTTCATCCACAACCACAAACATCTTTGTAAGTGAAAGTTGCCCCATTCCCCATAAACCCATCATAACTTTTTTTGCTTGACCTGGATATCTTTTTTTGATTGAAATTACTGCATACCCTTGAAACCATCCTGCAGCTGGCATACTGAAATCTATCACTTCTGGATGAAACATTTGAACAAGTGGTAAAAATGAGCGTTCAATAACTTTGCCAATATATGCATCCTCAAGAATTGGTTTACCCACAACTGTTGTAACATAAACTGGATTCTTTCTTCTCATTATTCCTGTTAATGTGAATGTTGGATATGGTTCAACAGGTGTATAGTATCCTGTATGATCTCCAAACGGTCCTTCATCTCTAATGTCTTCAGGATCGACGTATCCTTCTAAAACAATTTCTGCATTTGCTGGAACATCTAAATCAATTGTTTTACATTTTACTGTCTTAATTCCTTCTTTTCTTGTAATTCCTGCAAATAGATATTTGTCTAATCCTTCTGGAACTGGTGCTATGGATGAAAAAACTGTTGCCGGCTCTCCGCCAATTATTATTGCTGCTGGGATTTTTTCACCTCTGTCTTTTGAAATCTCTCCGTGGTTTGCACCTCTCTTGTGTTTTTGCCAATGCATTGATGCGTGGGTTTTATCAATAATTTGCATTCTGTAAACCCCTAGATTTCTAACTCCTGTTTCTGGATGTTTTGTTGCAATCAATCCTAGTGTTATGAAACGACCTGCATCATTTGGCCATGATTTTATGATTGGTAAATCATCAAAAGATGCATCTGTTGATGTTACTTCTGTAACTAATCCGTTTGACTGTGATTTTGGAAATGATGCTGCCATTTTTGAAAATTCTGGAAGTTTTTTAATTTTATTTAATAACCCTGATGGCATGTCCATTTTTGTCATATCTACAATACGTTGACCAATTTCTGTAAAATCCGTCATTTCAAGTCCTATTTCTAATCTTTTCATTGAACCAAATGCATTTCCTAAAACTGGCATGGTATGTCCTTTTACATTTTCAAACAGAATTGCAGAACCATTAGAATACATCTCTCTTCTCAAAATTTCTGCAATTTCTAAATCTGCATCAACTTCTGTTTTTACTCTTTTTAATTCCCCTTGCTTTTCAAGCTCAATGATAAATTCTTGTGTATCTTGTATTACCACATTGAAAGTTTTGTTAAATCAGGTATAAGCTTAACTCGGTTTTTTTAACTTTTTTGATGTCTACATTGGTGGTAATTCTATTTTTTTATCATGACCGCCAGAGCCAAATTTACAGTAAAAACATAATTCTGATTCCATGTATTTCAATTGCTCAATTTTAATTGCACCTAGTTTTAATGCAATTTTTGTTAAAATTCTATACTTTAATGGCATTGCTGGAATAACTTCATTCAAGTATACTTGGTAATGATCTGGACAAAATTTTAGTGTAATTTTTGAAGGTTCTTTTCCTTTTTCATTTACTTGTTTTGTAAAATTGATTTGCTCTCTAATGTATTCATGTTTTGGACATGGGCAATTTCTTCCTCCTGGATGTTTGTATGCTGGTGTATTTTTCCAGTCAAAATCCGGATATTCTTTTTCAAAATCATCCATAATATTGATCATTTAATTTAACATATAAAATTAATCCTGTTTGCATATCTAATTCAAACCAAATGTACATAAACCCCGAACTAGGCATGAAAATTAATGGCATCTGCTAAAAAGCAAACAAAACAAGATCTTGAAGCCAAGATTGCCGAATTAGAAGCAAAATTAAATCAATTATCTGATCAGCTAACCTCAAAACCCGCAGAAACTAAACCTGCAGAGGTAAAACCAACTGAGACAGATAAACCAAAACCTACACTTCCAAAAGGTTCAACACCAAAACCAGCTGAAACACCTGCAGCAACAACCAAACCAAAAGGTACGTTGCCAAAAGGATTTGAAAAGTCAGCAGAGGTAAAACCAACTGAGACAGATAAACCAAAACCTACACTTCCAAAAGGTTCAACACCAAAACCACAAGAAGCACCTAAATCAAAAGCAGCTGAAACAAAACCCACAACTTTGCAAGATGCATTAGAACAAGCATACATGGATGCACCTATGACTGATTTCCATCAGTATAGAGCAAAAGTTACTGGATACACACCAGCACCTAACCGATATTTCGTTAGAGGCACAGCTCCCGTAGGAAAGGTACCAACCAAAAACTGGAATGATCAAAAAGCAACAGTAACTGGTTACACACAACCATCAGACCAATACTTTGCAACAAGAGCAAGAATTGCATATCATCCACCTCAAAAGAGATTTGGAAGTTTCAGTGGTGTAGCTATGACTGTGCAAGGGGTTACTCTAAAAACAACTGCTCAACAAGCACCAAAACCAAAAGTTTCTCAACAAGCACCGCCACCACAAACCACTCAAAGTGATGGCGGTAAATCTAAACAAGATACGTTATCAGATTATGAATCTGATTATTTGAAAAGATTGGCACAACAAAAAATTGATGATGCAAAAGCCGCAGCCGAATCTGCAGTAGCGGAAGCTCAAGCAAAAGTAACTATCAACAAGAAAGGTGGTGCATTACCAAAAGGATTTGAAGCGAAACCAGAACCAGTTAAATCTTCTAGAGGAACATTACCAAAAGGTTTCTAACCTTTTCTTTTATTTTGTAAAATCTTCTAGTACTTGTTTTGCATGTCCTGCTGGTTTCACTTTAGGATATGTTTTAAAAATTTTTCCTTTCTCATTTACTAAAAATGAACTTCTAGTTACTCCCATGTATTCTCGTCCCATGAATTTTTTCATTCCCCAAACACCAAATGCATTTGATATTTCTTTTTCTGTATCTGATAATAGGACATATTTGATTCCCATTTTAGTGCAGAATTTTTTATGTGAATCTACATCATCTGGGCTAATGCCAATAATTTCTATGTCATTATCTTGAAATTTTTTATATTCTGTTGAAAACTCATCTGCTTGTGTTGAACATCCTGGTGTGAAATCTTTTGGATAAAAATAGATGACATGTTTTTTTCCTTTGAAATCTGTTGATTTTACTTTATTTCCATTTGAATCGTTAACTGCAAATTTTGGAACTGTATCTCCTTCTTCAACCATTACTGTTTTACATTGAGATACATTAAAAAATATTGTGCCTATTTTCTTTATTCTTCTATTTTATTTCCTGATCTAATCTCAATCCAATTGTTTATATTGAAATCTCTGACGGATTGCTTTATGGTTAATACTAGAGCATGGCTTGCTGAAGCAATTGCAACATTTGCACTAGTATTCTTTGGTCCATTATCTGTAATTCTAGCAGTTGTTGTTTTCGGTGATGGAACATTATCTACAGAAGCAATAATTATGATATCTTTGGGTCACGGTGGTGCAATTGCATTAATGGTATATGCATTTGGTCATGTTTCAGGGGCTCACATTAATCCTGCAGTAACAATTCCTATGATGATTACCAAAAGAATTGGTGTTAAAGATGGAATTGGATATATTCTATTTCAAATAATTGGTGCAGTTATTGCAACTGCAACATTAGCTGTATTATTCCCAGAAATTGGAAAACAAGTTCTCTGGGGTGCTCACGGTGGACCTAGCGATATATTGGGTGGAAGTGTCATATCTGCTGTAGTCTTAGAAATAATTTTCACATTCTTCTTAGTAACTGTAATCTTTATGACTGCTGTACACAAAAAAGCACCAAAGAGTGTTTACGGTGCAGCAATCGGTGGTATGGTTTTCTTGTTACACTTAATCGGAGTACCGTTAACTGGTGCATCTATGAACCCTGCAAGATCATTCTCTCCTGCATTAATTTCAGGTGATGCTGGTTTGTGGGAAGTCCAATGGATATATTGGATTGGTCCAATTATCGGTGGTATTATCGCAGGTGTTCTAATGACTTACATCTACGTAAATAAATCTGAAAAAGAAGAATAATTTTTTAAATACCAACATTTTTAAAAATTTAAAATACTTATTTTCATTATGTCTTTGCCAAATGATTTACTTGAATTATTTACTTCTGAATATAATAAATTAGAAAATCTAGTTAATGGCTTGAATTTTGATATTGAATTATCTGTAAATCAAATTGTTGAGATTTATTATCAAATCACAAATGTCTCTTCAATGATTATGGTTGTAAAACCACAACTTGATCAAAATAATGACAAAACCCTTTACGTTGAAAAATTTATTTCTGAAAAATTTAATTCTACTATTCATCCAAAAATAATGGAACATATTGCAAATTCAATATCTAGTATTACTAGTAATTTACAATCCATTAATTCTGAGCAAAAATCTAAAGAAACTATTGAAAATGAGGCTAAATTATATGAAAAATTACGTGAAATAATGAGCACTAGAGAATTTGTACAACAATATGATACAGGTTTATGTCATGATTGAAAAACTTGCTGAAAATCTGGTAAATCTAAAAAAAGAATTTGCATTAAATTATGATGGGAGTAGTCAGATTCAAGAAATAATCCCAATTTCAAAATCTGAATCATTCCCAATTGATCAAGATAAATTAAATATACTTCATGAGTTTGCAACTAAAAATCCTATTTACTACAATTCATTTGAAAAAATAATTAATGATATTACTTGCATTGTTTATGAAGGTGATATTAACAAATATTGGCTAAACAGTATTCAACATAATTCAAGCCATGCTCCATTTTCACCTACATGGATTATGTCTGGATATATTCTGTCACTATTTGCAAAAGAAAATGGATATTCTGAAATTATTGATATTGGTTCTGGGGATGGACGTATTGCATATTGTGGTAAGATGCTTGGCATGGAATCGTATAGTATTGAACTTGATAACCTGTTGGTTGAACTTCAAAAATCATTAACAGACAATATCAATTTTAATCCCAACTGTTCTGATGCAGTACAGTTTGATTACTCTTCATTGAATTTAACAAAACCGTTGTTCTTCATCGGTGGGCTTGCTCAAATGGGTGGATTGGAGTTGGCAACAGGCGTATTGAATAAAATCAAATCTAATTTTAATTTATGGGACAATGCTGGATGGAGTTTTGCTGGAACTTTATCAAAAAAATATCCTGCAGATTCAAAAAATAAGGCTGGATGGGGTAGTTTTATTGAAAATAATCTTCTTCAATTCATTCAAAATATCTCGTTACCAACTGCTTGGTCATTTCATGAATCTGATGAAACACAATATATTTTTGCAAAATCACTCTGAGTAATAGCAATCCAAATTAAGTGTAAATTTTAAAATATTCTTGGACACGTGGCTCAGCTTGGATAGAGCAAGCGCTTGCGGAGTGCTAGGTCGTCGGTTCAAATCCGATCGTGCCCGCTTATTATTTTATTTTAGTAATAAAATGAAATTTTATTCATTCTTGAATAATATCTTAATTGATAATTGTAATGAGCCGTCATGATTTTACCAATTCTTCAATTCTAGTCAAAGATATTATGACTAAAGCGCTAATTTCTGTCAATATTGAAACTACTGTATTTCAAGTAGCAAAGATGATGGAACAAGGCGGAATTGGTGCAGTTCTTGTAAAGACAGATGATCACATTATTGGTATCATAACTGATAGAGATTATGCCACAAAAATTGTATCTCATAACCTTCCATCTGATACTCCTGTCGAAAAAATAATGTCTTCCCCCATAATCACAATTAATTTTGATGAATCTATTTCTGCTGCAGCACAAAGAATGACTAGTAAAAAAATTAGAAAACTTGGAGTAATTGATAATGGAAAAATAATTGGACTAATTACTTCTACTGATTTAGTTACTCAACTTGCTAAATAATTAGAATGTTTTTGTTTTTCTAAGAAATATTGTCACTGATACCATATAACATGCAGTTGCAATAACTTCAGAAATTATTGATGCAAGGTATGGTTCAATACCAATTTCTAAAAAGTAATACAAACTTGGCCATCTAATCCCTAAATATATTATCTCTCCAACTCCAAATGATGAGATTAATTTTAGTAATTCTTTTTTAATTAGTTTTGATTCCATAATTTTGTATCTTTCTCTATTGTCTATGTAAAACAAACTTGAAAATAATCCAAAGTAAATCACATATCCAATAATTATTGTTATGGTTGTAGTCTGATAACTATCATAATTTACTAATAATTGAGCAGCTACTGCAGATAATGATGCTGATGCAATAAAGCAAATTATAAAATTTCTATTAATTTGTAGTAATTCCCTATTTACTTTTAATTTCATAATTCTTTTAACAAGTTGGACAACTCTTTCCTGAATCTTTTTTAGATTTACCGTGAGCTTTTTGCATGTGTCTCATCAATCTTTCTGTAGCCGTAAAATCCATTCCACACATTTGACATTCTGTGCCTGTGATGAGTATTCCTTTATCTTTATTTCCAAAAAGTCCCATAAATTGAGATTTTTAATATTGATTAAAAACGTTTTTCATTGATTATACTATCTTTTAGAAAGTGATATTTTTTAGGTAAACCTTATTGCTGTCTTCGTTAATGTAGATTAACTTGGATTGGTTACATTGTAATGGAAAAGGAAAATTCACAAATGAATTTGGTATTGTGGAAAAATGCACTTTTTGTAAAAGTCATGATTTATCTTTTGAATAGATAATTTTATCTAAATATGTGTGTACAAAACAAATAAAATAAATAAATTTTAATTAATCTAGATTCTAATTATGAAAAAAAGATGTGAATGGGCAAAAGATGAGCCAAATACTACTTACCATGATAACGAATGGGGTGTACCGCTACATAATGATGTGGCATTATTTGAATTTCTAATTTTAGAAGGTGCACAAGCTGGATTATCTTGGAGTGCCATTCTTAATCGTAGAAATGGATATCGTATTGCATTTTCTAATTTTGATGTAGTTGCAGTTTCAAAATATACTCAAACTGATGTTAAAAAATTAGTAGAAAATAAAGATATTATTCGAAATAAACTTAAAATTAATTCTGCAATTAATAATGCAAAACAGTTTATTAAAATTCAAAAAGAATTTGGATCTTTTGATGAATATCTATGGGGTTTTGTACATCATAAACCTATTAAAAATAAATTTAAAAAACACTCTGACTTACCTCCTTACACCATAATATCCGAAAAATTAAGTCAGGATCTTAAAAAACATGGATTTACTTTTGTTGGACCCATAATTTGCTATGCATTGATGCAAGCAGTGGGGATGGTAGATGATCATACGTCTGATTGTTTTAAATATTCAAAATAAATCCTCATTGATATTTTCTTAAAGTTTAATAATATTATAGTCTAAATTGTTGTATGCTTTTTGGAGTTTTTGCAGTACACAGTCCTGAATCTTGCCCTCTAAATAACAAAAAGAGCAAAAGTATTTTTCTACAGATTGAAGCTAAAATGAAAAAAAGTATCAAAAAACACAACATAACCAAAATAATTGCATTTTACATGTCTGTTTTAGAACATGAATGGATAATCATACTTGATGCCAAGAGTGCACATGATATTGAAACAATGTGCGTAGATGTGGGAATATCTGCTACTAGCACTGTGAAAATTGTACCATTAAATGAATTTTCAAATGTTATAAAAAAAATAAGAGAATCTTAATATTTTATTTTTCAATTACTTCTACTTGCAATTGTTCATTGACCCATATTCCAATTACTGTTGCTGTTAAGCCCCAAGATCTTATTGTATACACTGCGTGTTTAATCTGTGAAACTTGATTATCCTTTGAAATTAGATTTCCTTCACAATCATGATGAGCCGATACCAGTATAATTTTTGAATTATTTTGCTCTATTAAGAGAGATATTTTGGATTTTATTTTTTATATCTAACCGTAAATCATACAATGTTCGCATTCACACATTTCTTGTTCTTTTGATTTTTTTAGACATTTTTTATGTTGACCTGCTTGACATTGAACACACACTTCTTCGATATTTTCTACTTCGGTGTATTTTTTTGATTGATCAAAGCCAAATCCTCCATCTTGTGGTCCTACCATGACTTTTCACTAATTTATCTAGTATTTCTAGTTCACTAATCTAATGCTATTTTAATTGTATTTTGTAATTCTATTTTATTTTCTTCAATTATTCCTCTAATTTCAAATGTATCTACATATCCCCCTGCTGATGCACGTGTTGCTTTGAGTAGGTAGTGTAATGACCCTTCTTCAATTTTTCCAACATAATACCCGTAAAGGAAATCTAACTCATCGTTACATTTCCAAATTTTTTTAATATTTGGGAATGTCTGTTCAATTTCAGTGGGTATTTCTTTAATTCTTCTTTTGATGTAGTTATCCACTGACTTTCTAATTGTATTATCTTGTAGCAATTCTATTTTTACCTAACACTTGTTACTTTTTAGTCCTTATTTTGATATCTTTTTTTTTCATCCTTTTCATTATCCCACATGTGCATGGTGCCTCTAATCATAAATGAGCCTACTATTATGGCCACTAATCCGCCTATGATAAAAATAAATAATTTTCCAATATCTTTGATACTTGCCAACATTATTCCCTTACTGTCATTCTAATTATAATTGTCTAAACTTATCAATTAGATTCAATAATACGTTTGATATTTTTTTTATTATGACTAAAAAGCAGCAAGTTGTTGCATGGATTGCAATGATTGGGGGCGGTATTGGCTTCTTCTTCTTCTCTATTGAAATGGCTGAATTTATGCGTTAATTCTAAAAGCGGTAATAGATTATCCCACATAATTTTCATTCTGATTGTTAATATTGTTTGAATTAATCCTAAATTTTGTTGAAATTACATTTTGAAAAAGTAACAATTACACACATAATTCTAATTTCCTTAGTACTTCATGCGTTTGTAATTCCTTTTCCAGAAGATTGGTTAGTGTTTGATGAATCTATATTTTCATGGGCAAGTAGAACTCTGTTAGAAGGAGAAGATAGAACTCCCTATCAGATGCCTGGACTTCATGTCATAGGAGCTGCTTCAATTACGCTGTTGGGTGATGATTGGTTTAGCCTGCGTGTCCCTGTAGTGATTTTTGGGATGCTTACAATGCTTGTATTTTATAATATTTGTATACATTTTACAACAAAACAAAATGCACTATTAGCAACCACAATCCTCTCATTTGATACAATTTTCTTTTTCCATTCACAACTATTTCTACGTGATGTACCTATGATATTTTTTGGAATGATGGCGTTTTACTTGTATCTACATAAAAAATATTATTTGGCAGCAATATGTTTAGGTACGGGTGCATTAATCAAAGAAACAATTATTTTCTTTTTGATAATGATAGCGATACATCGTATATCTCATCACATTTATAGAATTAAAGAAAAACTTTATTCTGATAATTTATTAAATATAATACTTCCATCGAAAAAAACTATTTCAACAACAACTATGTTTATTGGGATTATAGCAGCGTCTTTTTTAATTCCGTTATGGATTTATGATTCCATAGTTACTCCAAATGTATATGAGCCAATGATCCCAATAAGACAAAATGAAGATGGAACTGAAAACGCAATTCCATATCCGTTAATTTTGGTACATGAGAAGCGAGGATACTCACTACAAAATCAAACAGGAGTAATTACAAATCCAATTGAACATTTGAATGTCTATTTTACAAAAGGATTACTTTCGGGGGCTTATGATGCAAATAAAAGAATCATAACTCAAAACTATTATCCACAAAATTGGGTTTTACCACTGCCTACAGATACTGAAAGTGGACGAGGTGGTATAGGCATGGGGTGGAAAAATGCCGACCCCTTTGATGAAGTAAAAAACGGTTGGCCTCATAAAGGCGAGAGTATGAAAGTTGAAAGACTTGGCTACCCAAATTTAGCATTATGGCCTGTCGCATTTTGGGGCTCAATTGCATTTGTTGTTGTTTCAATTATTAAAAGAGAAGACCGTAAAACTGCACTATTTGTGGCAGCTGGAATTGTATCCATGTACGTACCGTATTTGTTTATCCATGTTTTTAATGGCCGAGTAATGCTCCCTTATTATTTTATTTTAACAGTTCCAATAATCTCCTTAGGCGTTGTATTAGCTGCTGATTTAATTAAACAAAATAAAATTAGGTTTGGAGTTAAAACTGGAATATTGGCATTAACTGTTGCATGGTTTGTATTGTATTTTCCAGTTAAAATTATTTGAAACTTTAGTTAGTTATTCAATTTAAAGTAAAATAAGAATAATTTCTTAAAATCCTCTTGATCAAGATCTAAATACGACTAGTACGTAACAAAATGAATGAAAAGACACGATAACTATCGTGTTTTAAGACGGTTCATGCGTTAGTATGTTTAACAAAGTTGAGTATACATAAAATGGAACGTAAATCTATCTAGAAATTTTAGAATGGAATTTAACAAATTTTTAATTTCTTAAACCAACCAATTAAACCACAAAACCAAACCTAAACCAAGTGGTTTTAGTGCTATTTGCACACAGGCACGATTACAAAAGGTGCTTTTTTTACTCAAAACCACACTAAAACCACCTAAAAATTAACTATACCAAAATACCAAATCAAAGCCAATTTGTGCCTGGTTTGATACCAAATTGAATAGTGTATCCTAAAACCAAAACCAAACCAAAACTGATGTCCCTTTTTTTGTACCAATAGGTCGTAAAAGGTCGTAAAACCAAAGTAAAACCAAAAAACCAATAATTTTATTTTAATTTTTAAAATCAAATTATTTTTAATATAACTTCACTATTTTTAGTAAAATTGAACTTGAAAATTAATTACGCTCTTTTTATTTAAAATATTGATGTCTGTTATTACTTCTGAAATCAAAAATTTTCTAGATGTTCAAAAATTAGGTTATGTTGCAACTGTTTCTTCTGATGGCAAACCTAACATTTCTCCAAAAGGAACTATAATTGCTTGGTCTTCTACGGTTCTTGCATTTGCTGATATTCGTTCTCCTGACACCCTGTTAAATTTACAAAATAATCCTTTTGTAGAAATTAATGTAATTGATCCTTTATCTCGTAAGGGATATCTATTTTCTGGAACTGCTAAAATAATTAAAGATACTCCCCTTTATGATGCTATTCTTACTCATTATAGAAATAATGGTGTTCAAAGTCCAATTAATTCTATTGTGGTAATTGATGTTTCATCTGTTTCTATCGTAACTTCTCCACTGTATGATTTAGGTAAAACTGAAGATGAAATTAAATTAAAATGGAAAAAATATTTTACTGATTTATAATTTTTAGATTTAATTTGTTGATGCTTTAATTTTTATTAATTCTTGTCTTGTTTTTTTATGTGCTTCTCTTTCTTCTTCTAATAGTCCCTGTATTTCTTCTAATTCTTTTTGTGCTGTATTGAGTTTTGATTTTAATGATCCTACAACTATGCTTGCAGCCTCTATCACACTTGCATTATTTTTTTCAATAGGACTATTTCCTTTAATCACTCTTTCTTCTTTTGGTGTTAGAATACTAGTATCTTGAAAATTATCTTTTTTATCTAACTCTTGTTTTGAATTGTATAATCTTGAATTTGCTTCATCTAATTCTTTTCCTACTTCTATTTGCTGCTTTCTTATTCCATGTAGTGTTGCTTGTCCTTTTACAATCTCATCTTTCATTTGCTTGTGTTCTTTTGTAATTTTATCTAATTCTTCTTTTATTTTTTTAAAATTATTTTCCGTTTTATTAAATTCATCAATTGTTTTTGTATCTTTAATTTGTTGAGCGTTTTTGATCTTTTCTCTTGTTTCCCTGTGTTCTCTTTGAACTATGTCCAATTCCATCTTTTTTTGATTAAACTCTTTTTTTATTAGCATTAAATTGGTGACTGTTGTATCATATTCTTCTTTGACTGTTTGAATTTTTTCTGTAATTTTTGTAATTTCTTCCTGCTTTGCTCTGAATTCATTTTGAAGGCTTTCTACTTCTGTTTCTAATTCTTCTTTTAGTACTGATTCATTATTTTCCTCTATTTCTGCTTCTTTCTTTTTACCAAAAAATCCCATATTCTTACTCCTCTTTTCTAAAAAATGAACCTTTCTTTATTGACGTTTTACTCTATTTCTTACAAATTTTAGATAAAATCCAATTGAACCGATTATTATGCCTCCAACCCATCCGATTAGTTTCAAACTTGACGGAAAAATGTCCTCATTTGGTGCTATTATGAGTAATAATGCACCTAAAATTATTAATGCAAATCCTCCACTGTTCTTACTTTTGTTATATTCTCCGTGAACCATGATTATAGGTATTCTGAAAGTGTTTTGGCAACTTGTTTTCTTCCAATGTCTCCAATGAATGGTCCTATTTTTGGTCCTCTTGAAGTTCCTAAAATTATCTGATATAATATTTTAAAGAAATCTTTTGGTTGTACGTCATTTGCTTTTGCAATTTGATATATTGTATTTTGTATGTCTTCTGGGTCTTCTTCTTCTTGTAATGCTGTAACCAGTATCCCTAGTGCTTTTTTGGATGTATCATCTAACTCTACTTCTGTTTTTTCTTGTTCATCAAACTCATCTGAATAATTTCCAGCAATTTCAATTAATTTTTCAATTTCTGGTTCTGGTTTTTTTATTACGCCATAATCAATTAATTTTTTCATCACTCTTTCATTTCTATCTTCTTTGAAAATTCTTGTTAATTCAATTAGTAGTCTATAATTAACATGAATGCTTGATTGTTTTGGTGGATTGAGAAGATTGACATATTCGTAGAGCCCTTTTAATTTAGTTAACTTTGCTTGATTATCTACTTTGATTTTTCCAAAGTATGTATCTTCAAGTTCATTATATTCATTCATTAAACCTGGGATGTCATCTAATCCTAATTCTCTAGCTCCTGTAATTCTTTTGTATAGTAATAGTAGGATTGATTTTGAATTACCAAACTCTAACCATTTTTGTGCTGTAATTACATTCCCTAATGACTTTGAAATCTTCTTTCCTCCTTTGTCCAAAAACATTTCATATTTTACATGGTGAGGATGCGGTACTCCTAAAATTTCATCTGACACCCAGTCATTCACTTTCACTGAATCCATGATGTCTTTTCCATATGCTTCAAATCTAATGTCAAATGCAGACCAACGTGCTGCAAATTCTACTTTCCATGCTAATTTTCCTAAATCTTTTGTAATGTCTGATTCTCCCTCATGACCACAACCTTTGACCATCTTTGAACCGATTTCTGTATCGTGACATTTGTATTTCACTTTTTTTTCTGAAATAATGTATTCTGTAGCTTCAGCTGTGTAGAGCCGATTACATTCTGCACATACTGGAAAATAAGGTAAATATTTTTGATATTTAGCTTGTCCTACTAATTCTGAAATACCGTCTCCTATTTTTGCACTATTTTGTAATATTATATGGATGTGATCTTTTAGTAATCCTTTTTCGTATGTGTCTTTGGCTCTTCTAAATTCATATTTTACTCCAACTTTATCTAATCCGTCTAAAAGAATACTGCTCATGTGCATTCCGTAAGAGTCATGACATCCATAAGGATCTGGAATTAGCGATACTGGTTTTGCAATGTGTTCTTCTAAACCAAATTCTTTCATTCCTTCTGGAACTTTTCTTAATCCGTCTAGATCATCTGAATATGCAATTAATTCTGATTTGTATCCTAAATTCTCTAATGCTAATTTTACACCATACGCTCTAACTGCATCTCCTAAACTTCCAATGTGTGGGATTCCTGATGCTCCTAGACCACTTTCAACTCTTAACATGTCTAAACTTCTTCCTAATTTTTTTTCACGTTCAATTAATTCAGATGCTAATTTGTCTATCCATGTTCCTTTACCAATAATTTTTTCTTCTGACATCTCTTTTCACTAATTCAATATCTTGGACATGTATGGCCCATATAATGAATACCCTAATTTTTGATAATATTCTCTTGTACCTATTGCACTAATCACTAGAAGTTTTTTAGCATCAAATTCTTCTTTGGATATCTTTTCAGCTTCTTTCATCAATTTCTTTCCTAACCCTGTATGCTGAACTTCATCTTCTTCTTTTTCTCCTAGTTTCAATGATTTTCCATATACGTGAATTTCTCTTACTATGCATGTATCTTGATTAATTTCATCTCTATGTGCTTCAATACTTGGTTTTCTTAATCTCAAAAATCCATAAATCAATTCATTCCTATCTTCATATGACAAGAATACTTCTTTTCCGCCTGATGAATCATAGTTAATTCTGTCTAATCTGACTTCGCCTCCATTTGATTTTTTATTAGATAGACCTACTTCTCTACATCTGATACATTTGCAAGACATTCCTTGCTTTGCAAGATTTTGGTGTACAATTTGTCTTAAATTACCTGCCTTTGGCCCTGCAATAATTTCTCCTGGTGTGATTTCTCTTTGAACCCTCATAATTCGTACCCATTTTGGAACATTTCTTTTTGCTTCTGTTAATACTTTAATCATATCTTCATCTGAGTATGGGGTGTATCTTCCTTGCATGTATTCTTCATACAGTGGGGTGTTTTCAATAACTAATGATGGATAAATTTTCAACATATCTGGACGTAATTGTGGATCTGAAAATAATTTTTTAAAATCTGCGATATCTTCATCTGGTTTCATTGTAGGTAAACCTGGCATCATGTGTGCAACTAGTTTGTATCCTGCATCTTTTGAAATTTGAAATGATTCAATTACGTCATTATAGTTATGACCTCTGTTAACTATTTTGTAAACTCTTTCTTGTAATGACTGAACTCCAATTTCTACTCTTGTAATTCCATAACTTAACATTAAATCTACATGTTCTTTCTTACAGTAGTCTGGTTTTGTTTCAATTGTAAAGCCTACATTTCTTATTGCTGCATGTTCGTTGTTGGATTTTGCTTCTTCCAAATCTTTTGAGTCAATTCCATTTAATGCATCATAACATGATTTAATGAAATCTTTCTGATAGTCTTTTGGCATGAATAGGAAAGTTCCACCAACTATCACTATTTCCATTTTCGATGGATCATGTCCAAAAGCAATTAATTTTTTAATCTTTGATGTGATTTGTAATTTAGGATCAAATTTATTTGCAATTGCATTTAATGACGATGGTTCTTTTCCTGTATAGCTGTTGGGGGAATTAAACTCAATTCCTCCTGGACAATATGTGCATCTTCCATGAGGACATGCGTATGGTTTTGGCATTAATGCTACTACTGATACTCCTGATGCTGTTTTTGCAGGTTTTCTCATGAGTACTTTTTTTAATTTATCAAAATCTGATTTTTTTGCCATTGATAATATTTCATAATTTTTTGGAATTCTATCTAATGAGTATTTTGTACAAATTTTAATGATTTCTTGTTTTACTTGTTTTTTAGTTGGATCTTGAATTGTTAAAAGATTCTGAGTAATCTCAGTATATGCTTTAGATTGTATTGAATCTAGCTTAATCATGACTATTGATGATCCAACACCGTTAAAATTTATTCTGATTTTGGTTCTATTGTTTTATTTGATTCATTATTGTCATTTTTTTGCTCTTTTCTATATTCAATTTTTAACCAAATTGGGGTGATGATGGTTGTTACTACTACCATGATTATGATTGTAGAGTATACTTCAGATGTAAGAATTCCTGCTGTTACTCCAACGCCTGCTACAATTAATCCTACTTCCCCTCTTGAAATCATTCCAATTCCTACACGCAATCCTTGCTGTTTGCTTTTTAAGAAATACATTGCAGGAAGACCACATCCAAACAATTTTGTTGTAACTGCGACTATGATGATGACTCCACTTAATATCATAATATTCAAATCCACTGCTCTTAGATCTACTTGTGCGCCGATGATTGCAAAAAACAGTGGTGCAAAAATTAATCCTATTTTTCCAACGTAGTTTTCTATTTTATCAAATACCTTAGTAGTTGATAATGCCATACCTACCGCAAATGCGCCTACAATTGGTGACAAACCTATTGATCCTGCAAGAGCTGCTGCACCAAAGAACGCCGCAGTAGCTATGCCTTCAACACTTCCTTTTGCTTTCCATATTCTTGGTGTGATTACCTTTGGAATTACAACTACTGCTACAATGAGCATTATTGCAAAGAATCCTAATACTTGTAAAATTGTAATGACAATTTCTGTAATGTCTATGTTGTCCACTCCTCCATCTGATCCTGCAATGGATGTTACTACTGATAGAACTGCAATTGCTAGAATATCATCTACAATTGCTGCACCTATGATTAGTCTAGCTTCGGGTGTTTTGATTTTTCCAAATTCACTTAACACTTGAATTGAAATTGCAATGCTTGTTGCTGTAAGTGCTGTTGCAATTAACATTGATTGTAATGCATCAAATCCAAATAATTGGAAAACTGTGAGTCCTACAAAGAATGGAATAACTACTCCCAATGTACCCACTACGAATGCTGCTTTTCCTCCTTTGAGAAATTCTTTTGGTGTCATTTCTAGCCCTGCCATGAATAAAATTACAATTGCACCCATTTCTCCTAATATTCTAATCTCATCATTAATTTGCAGCAATTGTTTTCCGTCAATTATTTGCAATCCGCCTAATGCAAATGGTCCCACAATCATACCTGCAATTAATTCTCCTAATACAATTGGAAGTTTTAATCTGAGGAAAAGTTCTGCCATTAATTTAGCTGCAAAAAGAAGTATTCCTACTCCGATTATTGTTTCAATAAACTGAACCTCACTCATTATTATCTAATGAAAATAAAAAATTCTGTCATATAAGGTGATGGCAAGTTAAAAATTATTTTGTTGTTGTTAAATTAAGCAATTTTTATTGAGTTTACTGTAACTCCCTTTTTAGAAACCACTTGCCCTATTTCCTGGCTTTTGATTTTATGCTTTTTAAATATTGATTTAATTTTACTAACTTGATCTTTTGGTGTCATTACACAGAATCCAACTCCCATGTTGAAAGTTTTGTACATTTCTTCTGATTTCACTCCTTGCTCTTCTATTAATGCCATAATTGGTGGTATTTTTGGGAGTGAGTCTATTTCATAACCTATGTTTTTGAGGCGTAATAGTTTTGTAAATGAGCCTCCTGTGATGTGGGCTAATCCGTTTATCTTACATTTTTGATTTATTTCAAGAACTGGATTTGTATAGATTTCTGTAGGTGTCAGTAATGCATCTCCTATAGTTCCAACTCCTTTTACTTTGTCTTTAACTGAATATTTTGTTAACAAAGCTTCTCTTGCAAGTGAATATCCATTTGAATGAATTCCTGAACTGTTTACTCCAATAATTACATCTCCTGCTTTAATTTTATTTCCTAAAACCATGTCTTTTTTATCTAATAATCCTACAACCATTCCTGCTAAATCACATGCAAATCCTTTTCCTTCAATCACATCTGGCATGATTGCAGTTTCTCCGCCAACAATTGGCACTGCTGATTTTTTTGCACCTTTTACTAACCCTTCTACAATTTTTTTAAATATTGATACATCATTTTTGTTTGCAGCAATATAATCTACAAATGATATTGGTGTTGCACCAATACAAATTATATCATTTACATTCATTGCAACACAATCAATTCCTATTGTATCATATTTTTTCATCATATTTGCAATTACCACTTTAGTTCCAACACCATCTGTATGTGTAGCTAAAAGTTTCCCACCTGGAATTTCAACTATTCCTGCATAATGCCCAAATCCATGAGTCATTTTTGCTTTTTTCTGGAGTTTGTGTGTTGACACAATTAATTTTCCAATTGCCTTTTGGCTTTGTTTAATTTTTGAAATATCTACACCTGCTTTTTTATACGTTAAAGCCATAGTTTGTTCCGTATTTATTATGAATAAAAGATTTTGCCTATGGTTTTCATCACATGTACATTCCAGATATTTCTTCTCTGTGCTTTACATATTTTTGAGATAATTCGTTAAATTCTGAATGAATTCTGTCTTTGTCTTTTTTAAGTTCTGATGTATTGATTTCCATATCGTAAAATCTGTTTAATGCTTCAATTAGTGTTGCAGCTGCATCTGAATCAGGCTCTGTTTTGTTTGCTTTTGCTAACAATGTTAATCCTTGAATTTTTCTTACTAGACATTCATTTAGTATTCCTCCTGGTATCCCTGTGATGAATCCCTGTGGAATTAAACTGATATCTTTATCTGCCATTGTTCTGATTAAATCTTCTTCTGCTGCACAATATGCTTTATCATCATGCTCCGTACTTGCAACTCCATCTAGAATTACTATTTCTTTGGATCCGTTTTTTTCTGCCCAATCTAATATTGATGATACTAATGTATACAGTCCTTCCATTCGTAATGTTATTTCACAAATTATTGCACAAATTGTTCCTTCTGAATTTGCATAAAATCTAAACGGATGACGTAATCTTCCTCTCATGAAAACTGTTGATGGTGGGAGATATTTTGATCTCATTACTGCAATCTCTACCATTTTTAATTCTGTAATCATGTGAGTGATTGCAAGAGGGCCTACAAGGCCTGCACCAACAAATCCTGCAAAGATTATCGGGCTTTTTAATTCCACTTTTTTAGTTTGGAATACTTCTGCTTCTGGAAATTTTTTTTCCACAGTTTGCCTCGATATCTTCTATTTAATTATTCTTTTGCATGAATAGATTTAGCATTAATCTTCCTTTGTCTGTAATTGTATAGATTACATTTGGTCCTACTGCTTCCTTTTCAATGAAATTATAATTTACACATAGATGCAAATAATTCAAAAATGATCTTTTCATTCTAATTTTTGATTTTGAATACAGGTTTGTAAATGTCATTGGATTTACTTTAAGTTGGTATAAAAACTTTAACAAAGATAACGTGCTGAAATCTCTGGTTCTTGCTTTTACTGCATCTAAAACTTGTTCTTCTCGTTTTATTATGAAGTCTTCAAATTGATCTGCCACTTCTAGTGGTACATATGTTAGTCTTGCTTTCATCATACCGTATAGTACGGTACATTACCTTATTAGTCTTTGACTTGTTTATTTCTAATCCTTCTAAGTGGTTTTTTTACACCTAATTCTATGTTTTTTAAATATTAAATCTGATGATAAATCATATATTTTAAGATCTTTATTATTTTTCTGAACTTAATTTGAATTGGTAAAATTGTAAATTTTTAGTAAATCATCTCCTTTAAACAACCATCCTCTAAAATTTGATTATGGATATTTTACTAAGTACTGCCTTACTAATAATTGGATTAGTTATGTTATGTCTTGGTGGGAATTGGTTAGTTAATGGTGGTATTACAATTGCAAAAAAATTTCGTATAAGTAATCTTGTAATCGGTATGACTATTATTGCATATGGTACATCCGCTCCTGAACTCGCTGCAAGCATTGCAGCTGCTGGAGATCACAGTGCAATAATTTTGGGAAATATTGTTGGAAGTAATATTGCTAATATTGGGATGGTTGTTGGGTTTGCTGCCATTCTAACTCCGCTTACAATTCGGAAATCTATACTACGAAAAGAAATACCAATAATGTTGGGTGTTTCTGTATTACTTATTTTGATTTCCATTGATGGTGAAATTTCTCAATATGATGGAATTTTACTTCTTATTGGATTGGGAGTATTTGGATTTTATACATTTAGGAATGCACTAAAACATAGAGAGACTGCTAAAGATGAGATAAATTCTGGTAAGAGTAACGTCTATCTAAAATCTGCTGGATTAATTGGACTCGGTATTGTTGTTTTGTATATTGGATCTATACTTACAGTTGATAATGCTGTGGTTCTTGCAATTGAATTTGGTTTATCTGAAAAAATTATTGGACTTACTGTAATTGCAATTGGAACTTCTATTCCCGAATTAATTACTTCTATTATTGCAATTCGTAAAGGACACAGTGACATTGGAATTGGAAATATTATTGGAAGTAATATCTACAATATTTTGATGATAATGGGTGTTGGTGCGTCACTTGGAGGTATTTTGATTACTACTGACGTTTATGTAGATTATGCAATAATGATTATTTTTGGCCTTTCTTTGTTAATTGGTTTCAAAACTCAAATAATCAATAGAACCATGGGTATAATTTTGACTACTGGTTACGTGCTGTATTTACTAACGACATTTTTAAAGTAATCTGTGCCTAAATTATCCTTAAATTGAATTTACTGAGATATTTTCAACTTTAATTGATGGAGTAATTGACGGCAACGATGCCCATTGAATAACTCTTCTTTGATCATTTCCAACAACTGATATATTTTTTAATAATGTTGGAAGATTATGTACTATTCTTACTGATTTTCCAGGTCCCTTTATTTTTCCATTTTCAATTATTCTAATCCCACTTCTTGCAGTACATGAAAAATCCCCTTTGATTGGATTTACTGCATACGTATACCATAATCTTCCCACTAACAAACCATGTTTTGTATCTTTGATCATGTCTTCTTGAGATGTATTGCCTGGTGTAACTGTAAGATTATGTGGTGCAGAAATTGGAATTGGATCTGCACTTCTCCCCATTGGAGATCCAATTCGTATTGCATTGCCTGACGATTCTTTCTTACCTTCTTTATAGCTATCATAACTGTTTGAAAAAATATTTTCAAAAATACCATTTTCAATTAATTTTATTTTTTTAGTTTTTACTCCTTCATCATCTATTGATTTTGTTCCAATCCCTTCTGGTATGTGCGGATCATCTATTAAATTAAATTCTTCTACGGATATTCTATTTTTAAAATTATTTGAAAAACAACTTTTTTTTTCTGATAATGTTTTAAAATTAAAATTTGATGCTACTACAAATGATAGTAATTCTCCAACTGAATATGGATCAAAAATTATGGAATATTTATCTGAATTAATTTTTTGTGGATTAATTGATTCTACACACATCTTTTTTGCATCACATCCTATTTGTTCTGGAGAAAATTTTGATAATGTTCTACCGCATGCATGACCTATACCTGACACTGGTAACGTACTCTGTTCTGATTCGGCATTAATGATCCCTGAAATGTATGTGGATTCATGATTAAAATTTAATCCCTTGGAATTACTTAACTCAAAATCTTCGTAAACTATGTTCAATGAACCTGTAATTGTATTTATTTTTTTATTTTCTGATGAGTTAATCATATTTTGAGCAATATCTGCTGCTTTTGAGCCTGAAATGTCCTTTAATTTTTGATCAAATGTTCCTTCTAACTGTGTAATCTCTTTTTTATCTGGTAAACCTCTCCAAAATTCTCTTGATTTTAGTTTTAGAGTTATTTTCAATCCTTCATTGATTGAATCTGTTATTTTTTCTTTGTTGGTTGTTTGTATTGATGCAATTTTTTTCTGATGAATTAATCTGATTCCATAATTTTCATCAAAATTTTGTTTAATTTCTACAATTTCTGAATCTGTGATTCTCACTGTCGTAATGTTTTTTTTAACAACAACAACCTCACATTCATCTATCCCTATGTTGTTTGAATGAGTTAATGCCTTTTCTAAGGCTGACAATTATTTTTCTCTTGGATTCTTGTATCTAAATTCATTAATTTTAATTAATTCTGCATATGATCCGAATTGTGAATAATCTGTAATCTTGTCTAACCCTTCTTCAGACTCATTCCCTTCTTCAAACTTTTTTAATATTTTATATTGTGTATTTCTTTCAGCTGGAATTCTTCCTATTTCCCGTGCCATTCGTCTTATTTCTTTTGGTCTTATTAATTGCCCATACTCTGAACCTGCTGATGTAGATATGCTCTCATTCATCAATGTTCCTCCAAAATCATTTGCTCCCCACATTAGTAATAATTGTGACATTTTTTGACCTTCTTTTACCCATGACATTTGAATATTATCTATTGAATTATTGAACATAATTCTTGCAACTGCATGTGTAAGTAAAACATCATTCCCACTTCCGCCTTGCTGTATTCCTTCATGCAGTTGATGTTTGTACATCGGTGCTTCTGTATGGACAAAATTTAGTGGAACAAATTCCGTAAACCCCCCTGTTTCTTTTTGAATTTCTCTTAATTTTACAATGTGATTTACTCTTTGTTCCAGAGTTTCTAGATGACCAAACATCATAGTAGATGTTGTATTTATTCCAATTTTGTGGGCTCCCTTGATAACTTCTTCCCATTCTTTTACTGTAATTCTTCCTGGAGAAATTTTATCCCTTAATTTTTGGTCCAAAATTTCTGCTGACGTTCCTGGCAGTGTATCCACACCTGCTTCCTTCATTCTTTTTAAAAATTCTGTAATTGAAACATTTGATCTAGTTGCTCCGTAAAGAATTTCTTCAGGTGAAAATCCATGAATGTGAATATCTGGAATTTCTTTTTTAATTTCTCTACAAATATTTTCATACACGTCTCCTTCCATGTCTGGAGGTAATCCTGCTTGAATGCAAACTTCTGTGGCACCTAAACTATGAGCTTCTTTTGCTCTACGTACAATTTCTTCTGTTGGTAGGAAATATCCTTCTTCTTCTCTAAAATCTCTACTAAATGCACAAAATCCACATTGCTTAATACACACATTTGTAAAATTAATATTTCTATTAACTACATAAGATACTGTGTTTCCTACTCTCCTTTTTCGTAATTCATTTGCCACTAATCCTACTAGATGAAATTCAATTCCTTCTGTTTTGTATAATTCCAGTCCTTATTTAGCAGATACCTCTTTTTCTGATAATGCTTTGTTTAAAATTTCTATTACTATTGGATCTGCATTTCTAAATAGTGAATCTATGTTATTTGTCATCTCCAATATTCCTCTTTTACGTACCCTTCTTCATTTTCAATCACTGCTATTTTATCTCTTAACTTTTTACTAATAAAAGAAAAGAATTCTGGGTATACTGGAAATCTACATTTTAGATCAAACCCTGCTTTTTTTGAATTTTCTTCTACTTTGTTAATTTCTGGCCAAGAGAATTCAGGATTCACAAAATCTGGTGTTAGTGGCGAAATTCCTCCCCAATCATTGATTCCTAGTTGTAAGAAACTTTGATATGATCTTGGAGATAGATTTGGTGGAATTTGTATATTCATTTGTGGTATTATGATCCTTGTTAATGCTACAATTTTTTTAAAATATTCTTCATTTGCTGATGGTACATCTTTCATTATTGTATCTGGTTTTGGCTGAAAATTTTGTAAAATTACTTCTTGAATATTTTTATATTTTTCATGTAATCCTTTAATTGCTAATATTGAATCTATGATTTCTTCTGCTGTCTCACCAATTCCTACAAGAATCCCTGTGGTCATTGGAATTCCTAGTTTTCCTGAATTTTCTAAAATTTTTAATCTGGTTTGTGGCTTTTTACTTGCTGCCAAATAATGCGGCATTCCTTTTTTTGTCAATCTCTCACTGATATTTTCTAGCATAATTCCCATTGACACATTTGTTTTTTTGAGTTCTTTCATTTCTTCAAAGTTCAAATTTCCTGCATTTGTATGTGGAAACAATCCTAATTCTAATGCCATTTCTGATGAATGTACTAAATATTCTGAAGTTGACTTGAATCCATTTTCTTTAAGCCACTCTCGTGCTTCTGGATATTTTTGTTCTGGTTGTTCTCCTGTCACAAAAAGTGCTTCAACACATTTGTATTTTTTTGATAATTCCAACAATTCTTTAATTTGTTGTTTTGACATTAACGACATTTTTTTCTCTCCTGGCTCTGCCTTGTATGTGCAATATGAACAAGTATCTTTACATAGATTAACAATGTTAAAAAATGCTTTTTTTGAAAATGTAACTGAATTATTTTTATTTTTTATTCTTAAATTTTGTGCAGTTAAAAATAGGTCATTTGAATTTTTTATTGAATTTTGATAAATATCTATAATTTCTTGACGAGTAACGGGTTTATTTTCTAAGACGTTATTTAGAACCTCAGATTCTAATATCAAATTAGTCATTAAAATAATTTTTTAGTGTATGTATTTATGCTTGTATCTATTTTTTTTATTGATTTGGTCTTTCTTGAAGTATAATTGTAACGTTTGTTGTTCTACTGTCTCTTAAAACCTCTAAAACCATTTCATCCCCCACTGCTTTTTCTCTTTGAAGATGTATCAATATGTCATCTATTTTTCTAACATCTATTCCGTCTACTGAGACAATCACATCTCCTCCAATGGAATACTCCCTCCCTTCTACTTTTATCGTTTTATTTGATCCGATTAAACCTGCATCTGATGCTGGACTTTTTTCTACTACTGTAATAATTAAAAATCCT
>FLOH01000701.1_pt1 | contig 63448 bp, 69 predicted proteins | sample 756751 | NCBI WGS metagenome assembly FLOH01 (sample SAMEA4026879, study PRJEB14308) | marine metagenome | biome: coastal water; material: water | depth 74 m
TACGCTTGCATTGCATGGATATGCTATATCACCCTTAAATTTGTACCAAAAAAAAATAGACCTATATTTGTTACAACAGTCCATGGGTACAATTCTGTAAGTATGTACAGCTCAATAATGACAAAAGGAAAAAAAATCATTGTTGTATCAAATGGATTGTCTTCCTATATAAAATCAAATTATAAAATTGATGCGAATAAAATTAACGTCATTTATAGGGGGGTTAATTCAGATAATTATCCATACGGGTATAAGCCAAATTTGAAATGGATAACATTATGGAATAACGAATTTCCTCAGACGGTAAATAAAATAATTTTAACCCTACCTGGACGCCTAACAGAAAGAAAAGGACATGAGGATTTTATAAGACTATTATCAACTCTTACGAAAAAATACAAAAATATTCACGGATTAATAGTTGGCGATAGTAACAAAAAGAATTATAAGACAAAGTTACAAAATATGATTGTAAGCTATAACCTATCAGCCTATATAAGCTTTACTGGGCATAGGGATGACATTAAGGAAATATTCGCTATTTCAGGAATTGTATACTCGCTCTCAGATAAGCCAGAAGCATTTGGTAGAACGGTAATCGAATCTATAAAGTTAGGTGTCCCAGTAATTGGTTATGATCATGGTGGGGTAGGCGAACAACTGGCTAAGATATTTAAAGAGGGAATTATAAGACACAAAGACCAAGATCTTCTTGAAAAGGTATCTGAGCAATTTATAATAAAAAGGCCAATTGTTAAAAAGACTAAATTATTTAACCTACAAAATACACTGATTAAAACATTAAAACTTTATAGCGATATAGTCCTACTAAGAAATTGAAATTTTACGAAGTGATTTTATTAGTTGATTACTAACATGCAATTGTGAAAAAAATCTATCAAAATTTCGTTTAGCAGACAAGCTTGATTTAGCTAAAAAAACTGTATTGTCAGCCAAACTTTTAACTGCTTTTGATAGAGCAATAGAATCATTAGGTGGAATTTGAATTACCCCGCTATTTTTAGACATGAATGATGCGGGGTAAGCCAAACTTTTTCTAGTTATAATTGTTTTACCACACGCCATTCCTTGGAAGACTTTATTGGGAATTACAGAGCTAGCCTTTAATGAGTCTCCAAATACCCCAAGAATAATATCAGCCTCGTTTATACGTTTAGGTAAATCCTCGTAGGATATAGACTTTTCGAATTGGATATTTTCAACTCCCTTAGCAATTTTTAGACAATTTTCATGTTCTGGACCATCTCCAAGCATAGTCCATATAACATTATTATATTTAGAAAGTAACTTTGCAGCCTCAACGATTATATCAGCTCCATGGAGACCTATAAAACTACCGTAAAAAAGTACCTCAATATAATTTTTTTGTATTAATTGAGTGTCTGGTTTAAATTTGTCGGTATCGGCACCAACATAAACAACGCTAAGTTTATCCTTGGGAACGTTTAAATATTTCTTGAATAAATTTAAATGAATTTCAGTGTCTGCCAACACTAGATCCGCATAACTAAATAAAGTAGATTCCCACTTTTTTAATTTTACAGATTTAATGCTACTAATATTGTACTTAGAATTCTCCAAAATTTTTTTATTCCATGAACTAATTAAAGGATCAATAAGTAGAGGAATATTATTTTTCTTACACCATATACTGGCACTTTTTATGTCCCTATGTCTAAAACAAGGCACCCAGACTAAATCTGGTTTTACAATATTTCTTAACCAGGCTTCGATATGACCTAATTTGGAAAGTTTCGGATAAAAGTCAATTATTTCAAAATCTAAATCTAGCAACAGCTTTCTTAATAATTGGTTACGAGAATAATGAATATTAGACCTGCCCCACCATAATATTTTTTTAGCCACCATTAATTTCCTTAAAGAAAGGAAGGACCTTTTGTGCAGATAGCCCAAGCATGCAGGAGTGATGAGAGCAAATTTTCCTATAACAGCTTCTACATTCAATATCAGCCTGAATGGCAGTAATATTTGTGTTTATAGGTATAACCAAAGCTGGGTTTGTGGGGCCAGTGATTAAAAGAGTCGGAGTATTTGTACATGCAGCAAAATGTGCTGGACCAGTATCATTTGAAACTATCCATTTTGCTTTATCTAGTATTAATGGTAATTCAACGAGGTCAATTTTATTGCATAAGTTAATAATGTGTTCATCAAGTTGCGAAATTCTACGACATTCGGTCTCGTCGTCAGGACCACCTATAAGAATAATTTTTTCTGAAAATTTTTTTATTAATAGAGATAGCTCAAAATAATTATTTACACCCCACCTTTTAAGCGCACCATTCTTATTGCTGCCACAAATGAATACTCCAAAATTCTTCTCAACTAATTGGTTTTGTTTAATAATAAAATTAACTTTTTTAATATTTTGTTGAGTCGTGTAAATCTTTGTTTTTTTTGATACAACCTTAATACCAACTGATTCAATAGCATTTTTCATAATATCAAAAGCATGTATATTTTCTAGTTTTCTATAGTTTCTATTACCATAGGGAAAAACAGGATGGTTACCAAACAAAAAATTACTGTGAAAGTTCAGGTACTTGATAATTGTGATAAGGAGTCTACTTCGGTCGTTTGTCTGTAAGTCGAAGATTACATCGTACTTATTTTTATTACATATGCGTAACCACTCAAAAATACCTTTCCATCCATATTTATGACTTTTGAAATCAACGTACCATTTTTGAGAAAATCTTTTGTCATTTTCGAAGATCGGCAACCATTGCTTGGAGGTATTTAAATGAATTTCCGCTTCAGGAAAGTGTTTGGCAATGCTCTCAATAATAGGCAAGCTAATTACTATGTCACCCATACCTCCCCATTTTATAATTAATACTTTTTTAATTAAGGATTTATCTAAAAAAATTTCAGTGTTGAATTTGTAGTAAGAGTCTGTTATTTTTTTCTTAAACTTCAAGATTCTTTTAAATAAAATAATGCTAGACATTTTTTTCTGACTTACTAAGCATTAACACAAACCCTGTAACACACCAAATCATAGCTCCCATCCAATTATGACTGAAGCTATATGCAGTCATAAAAGGAAAAAAACATAAATAAACTAGATTCAGTAAAAGAATAAATTGTGATATGTTTTTATTGTCTTTTATTAAATTAAAACAGAATTTTAATATCTGATAAATTACAGCATAATAAAGGATTAGTCCAAGCACCCCTGTTTCAGCTAGGAGCCCTAAAGGTCTATTATGAGCATGAAGAATTTTGCCTACGCCATCTACAACTTCAGGGCCATACAATGGATAAATATTTTTAAATTGATGTAATCCACCGCCAACAAGAGGATTTTCAAGCCAGCTATTTAGAGCCACTTTATATAAAATTCCATAATCAGAGGTAGAAAAATTAGTTAGCTTATCGAATGTTGAATAAAACATTCTGTTAGTAATATTTTTGTCTATAAAAAAAAATATTAATAATAAGGAAAAAACAAAAAAAATAGAAAAAAGCATAATTAGTTTAAAATACGGATGTTTATATAATAAGCCTGAACCTACTAAGATGGCTGAGGATAGATATAAAATAAATGACATCCTTTCTCCAGTTATATACACAGACATAAGGCCAATAATTATTAAGCTACATGCTATGAAAAGTTTTAAATTATTTGATATCGACACTCTATAAAAAAGCAATAAGGTTATTAGAAGAAATAGGTATCGTGTAATGAATATTCCGGGAACTGGGTTGTGTCTGAATGGACCGGTAAGCCTAACAATATCATATGCCGGCAACCCAAAAATATCATACCGAAATATATACTGATACCAAACGTCAAAAATAACAAAGAAAATTGTGAATGAGAGTGACCATAAAAATAATTTATAATATCTTCTGTTACTAAATAATACTGATATGGCTAGAGCGAATAGTGGCCACCTTATAATGCTTAAGGCATAAAAAAAAGTATTGGTTGGATTAACACTAAAAAAAGTATTAATAGTTAAAAGATAAATCCAAAAAATAATAAAATATTGAAACCATTTTTCCTTGAGCCAATGAAAGTCTTTTTTCTTATAAGAGTAGTATAAAAAAAATAAAGAAACTGAAACTACCATAAGATCAGCTGTTGTTCTGGAAATGATTAAAAAAGGAGCTAATATTAGCACCACAAATGTGCTGATATTCTCAATAGTTAGGAATTTCACATTGCACCTTTATTGGTAATTATTTAATGGTAATATTAACCTAATTTTGTTTGTGAGTTTATAAATGATAACTATTATTAATGTCTTATTAAAACATTGCTAAAAAAAATAATTTTCTTGATTATAAATTTAGTTCTATCCAAAGTATCATTAAGGGTAATTCATAATATTGGGCATCTTACGGGTAAGATTTATTTTCTTTTAAATAGAAACCAAAAAACTACACTTAAAAATAATCTAATAATTACAAAGCTATTCAAAAATCCAAGGGATCTTGAAGCTGCTGTTAATAGAAATATTTCTGAAATTGGTAAAACTTTTATTGAAAGTTTTGCAATATGGGCATCTCCTCACTCCAGAGTTTTGAGTTGGATTCGTGAGATTCAGGGTGAAAACTGCATTAAAAGAGCTATAGTTAAAGGTAAGGGCATAATTTTTCTCACGCCACATTTGGGCTGCTATGAAATTACATCAGTATATTATGGGAGCAAAAACCCTATTACGATTCTATATAGGATAGCAAGGAAGCCGTGGATGAATGAAATTATCGATATAGGGAGATCGAAGGGATTGGTCAAATTAGCCCCAACAACTAATGCAGGAATAAAGAAATTGTTATATGCCCTTAATAATAACGAGGCAATTGGTATTTTGCCAGACCAAGTTGCAGACAAAGGACAGGGAGTATGGGCTAATTTTTTTGGTAGGAAATCATATACCATGATATTGGCTCAGCGCTTGGCTGAAAAAACTGGCGCAACTGTAATACTTGCTTACGCAGAGAGACTCTCTGATAGTTCTGGATTTATAATTCATTGTAAAGAGATTACAAATAAGGATTACCATAAGGCTCAAGACCTTAATGATAATTTAGAAAAAATAATAAGAAAAATTCCCTTACAATATTTATGGAGTTACGATAAGTTTAGGCGGCTTCAAAAAAATAAATAACTTTATGATCTAACAGCGGCCATGCAATATAAAAATATTCTCTTCATAACGCTCTCTAATATTGGTGATGTTATATTAACAACGCCAGTTATTGAAAAAATTCATCAACTTCATCCCAAGGCTTTAATTGATATAGTGGGCGATGAAAAATCTAAAATAATTTTTAAAAATTGCCCATACATAGGGTCTTTTTTTCAAAAAAATAAACGCAAAGGTTTTTTGGAGTTACTTCGTTTATTGCATCTAATACGAAAAAAAAATTATGATTTAGCAATTGATTTAAGATCTGATGGCCTATTATTTTTTGTAAAAGCCGATCTAAAATATCACAAAAAAAACAATATCAACGTTCACAGCATAGAAAAGCATTTTTTATCCCTAGGCTTAGGATTGAATAATATTCCCAATCCAAGAATGTGGATAACTGAAATTGAAAGGAAGGCCGTCCAACAATTTATCTTAAAGAATAATAAGATATTAACAATAGGATTGGGTGCAAACTCTCCACATAAAATTTGGCCAACAATGAACTATGCTCAGCTAGCTAATGATTTAATGTACAGCTACAAAAATGTACTTTTGGTCGGGGATAAAAATGATTCCAACCTTGGAAATTATTTTATGAAACACTATAATGGCAACGCCATAAATCTTTGCGGAAAACTTAACTTAATAGAAACTGCAGCATTAATTGAGGGGTCTGATTTATTTGTTGGCAATGATTCTGGATTAGGACATATAGCGAGTGCTGTTGGCACTAAAAGTTATACTATTTTTGGTGAGGGTAGGCCTAATATTTACAAGCCATGGGGAAATAATGCTTTTTGGTTCCAGGACCCTGATAAAAATATAGCGAGAATCCATCCTGAAATTATTACAGACAATATAAAAAAATTTATCATCAAGTAAAGCCTCCATTTTTCAAATGCTTTTATTTCTCCATAATCCCGACTTCCCCCCATCTTTATGCAGTAGCTGCACGTCTATAATTTTCATTCCCCGGTCTACTGCTTTGCACATATCATAAATTGTTAATAAGCTAATTGAGACTGCAGTTAATGCCTCCATTTCTACACCAGTTTGGCCTGAACACTCGACTGTTGCATGACATATAATTGAAGGGGTCTCCTCATTTACAATAAAATTAATTTCAATGCCGGATATGCTAATGGGGTGACATAAAGGGATGAGCCCTGATGTATTTTTCGCTGCCTGAATGCCTGCAATTTTAGCGATGGTCAGGACGTCTCCTTTTTTATGTCCTTGTTTCTGAATTAGTTTAAGGGTTGCCTGTTGCATGGTGATCATGCCGGATGCTATTGCCAAGCGATGCGTTATATTTTTTTCAGTAATATCTACCATTTGGGCATTTCCATTGGCATCAATGTGTGTGAGCATAGCTTAATCATCTTATAATGAATACCATTACATATTAACTATAAATAAAAAAAATGAAAAAGCTTTTGTTAATGTTTTTTTTCATAGGCCATATAGTAATGGCCGATGAGCTACCTGATTTAGGTAGCTATACTGACAACATTATTACCGCCGTCGAGGAAGACAAGATTTCCAAACAGATCCTCTACGAGGTTAACCAAAGTTCAAGCGTAATCCATGACGTTGAAATTGAAGATTATTTAGCGACCTTAGGAAATAGCTTGTTGGTTAAGACATCTATTGCGAATCGTCATATTGAGTTTTTTATTCTCAACGACTCAACAATCAATGCCTTCGCTATGCTGGGTGGTGTAGTGGGTGTCCATACGGGTTTATTCTTAGCTGCCAACTCTGAGTCAGAGTTGGCAGGAGTTTTGGCTCATGAAATTTCACATATAACACAAAAGCATTTGCCACGGATTATTGCCTCACAACAGCGGGACTCTTATAAGACGGCGCTGGGGATGGCACTGGCAATACTAGTCTCTCGGTCCAATCCTCAACTAGCAGGCGGTGCTATGCAAGCAGTTAGTGCCAGCGCCGTACAGAATACGTTAGATTTTACGAGGGGACACGAGCAAGAGGCCGATCGGGAGGGCATCAAATTACTTGATCGGGCCGGATTCGATGTTAGGGGGCCAATTAATTTTTTTAGGACGATGCAGAATGCGAGTCAGTTTAGCGATGGAGCGGCACCTGCATTCTTGAGGACTCATCCCATCACCTCAGACCGTATTAGCGACATCGAGGACCGAATTAAGGAATACCCCTATAAACAAAGAGTAGATTCGGATAATTTTTACTATGTTAAGGGAAAGCTAAGAGCATTTCTTGAAGAAAAGACCAGCATCATCAACCTCCTAAAGGAGAATATTAAAAATAAAACGTTTATTAATGAGTCCGGTGAGCACTTTGCATTAGCGTATGCCTACTATCGTAATAATCAGATCAATGAGGCCGGACAAGAGCTAGACTTTCTTATAAAATCAAAGCCCAACAATCCGATGTTGATTAATTTAGAAGCCACCCTTTTAATTAAAAAGGGAAGTCTCCAAGAGGCTACAGACTTATATCTAAAAGGCCTTTTAATGTTTCCTACCTACCGGGCATTTGTGTATGGCCTAGCAGACCATTATATTAGTGTTAAGCATAATTCTATGGCGATCGATCTTTTACAAAAATATCTTTTGCTTTATCCTAAGGACCCCAACCTCTATGAATTGATGGCTAAGGCTTATGCCAATCTAGGCAGGATTTTATTGCAACATGAGAATCTGGCGGAGGCGTTTTACTATCGATACAACTTGAGAGAGGCAATTTCGTTGATGGATTTAGCTGTGCGCTCTAGGGACGGTAATTTTTATGAAAAATCACGCGTAGAGTCTAGGCTAAAAGAGCTGAAGACAGAGGAGCTGTTGTTTAAAAAGTCACTTAATTGATAAGTAAAAACTATCATAAATATATTTATAATTAATTATACCAATTAAATGAATTTCCCTATACTGCTTTTTCTTTTAACAATAAATATAAGGAAAAATCATGTCTTCTCTCATAAATACGCACATTAAACCCTTTAAGGCGCAAGCATTCCATAACGGTAAATTTGTTGAAGTGACTGACGAAAGTTTGAAAGGTAAATGGTCGACAGTGATATTTTACCCTGCTGACTTTACCTTTGTATGCCCAACAGAGTTAGGTGATGTTGCTGATCACTACGACGAACTTCAGAAAATGGGCGTGGAAGTTTATACAGTCTCTACCGACACGCACTTCACTCATAAAGCTTGGCACGACGCTTCAGACACCATTAAAAAAATAAAATTTCCAATGATTGGTGATCCGACAGGAACGATAACGAGAAACTTTGAAGTAATGATTGAGGAAGAGGGGCTTGCCTTAAGAGGAACTTTTGTAATTGACCCTGAGGGAATTATTAAAACTGTAGAGGTGAATGACCTAGGTATTGGTCGTTCTGCAGCCGACCTGCTAAGAAAAATTCAGGCAGCACAGCACGTGGCAGCAAATCCAGGTCAGGTGTGCCCTGCTTCATGGAAACCAGGCGATGCAACACTAGAGCCATCACTCGATCTAGTAGGAAAAATTTAAAGATAAAAAAAGTGTGGGGTTGGCTTACAGCCGACCCTGCAATTTTTTAATAGGAATCTACATGGCCCTTGATAATAAAATTAAAGAACAGTTAAACCAATACATGACAAAACTGATTAATCCAGTAGCGGTCGTTGCTAACTTAGATGACGGACCCTCGTCGGTTAGGATGCGGGAACTTTTGTTGGAACTAGAAGGTATGTCAGAAAAAATAACATTGACGGAGCATTCTGACCCGGCCACTCGGGTACCCTCATTTAAGGTTAATAGTAAAGAAAGCGATACGGGGATCGAGTTTGCCGGCATTCCGATGGGGCATGAATTTACTTCCTTGATATTGGCTTTATTACAAGTGGGTGGTTACCCTATTAAGGTCACCGAAGATATTATTAAGCAAATAAAGCAAATTGAAGGAAAGTTTCATTTTGAGACTTACATCTCATTAAGTTGTCACAATTGTCCAGATGTGGTGCAGGCACTAAATGTATTGGCTTTACTCAATCCAAATATTAGTCACACTATGATCGATGGCGCATTGTTTCAAGAAGAGGTAAATAAAAGAAAAATAATGTCGGTCCCTACCATAATGCTGAACGGAGAAGTGTTTGGACAAGGTCGTATGGAGCTAGAAGAAATAATTGTTAAGATTGATACTGGAGCATCCAAAAAAGTAGCAGAAAAGATATCTGCGAAGAAGCCCTATGACGTCCTAATTGTTGGCGGTGGCCCCGCAGGAGCCTCTGCGGCCGTCTATGCAGCAAGAAAAGGCATACGAACGGGCATTGTGGCGGAGCGTTTTGGGGGTCAGGTAATGGATACACTGGGGATAGAAAATTTTATCTCAGTAAAGGCAACCGAGGGCCCAAAATTAGTTTCTGCACTTGAAGAGCATGTCAGAGAATATGACGTAGATATTATTAATTTACAGCGCGTAAAAAAACTCTTTAAGAAGAGTGACCCTTATTACGAGGTTGAACTCGAGGGCGGAGGAACGCTAGAGAGCAAAACAATTATCCTTGCCACCGGAGCCCGATGGAAAGAATTAGGGATTCCAGGAGAAAGAGAATTTAGAGGTAAGGGTGTGGCTTACTGCCCTCATTGTGACGGACCTTTATTCAAAGGAAAACGTGTTGCCGTAGTGGGTGGAGGTAATTCCGGTGTGGAAGCCGCTATAGATTTGGCTGGCATTGTAGGTCATGTAAGCTTAGTGGAGTTTGCCTCTGAATTAAAAGCTGACAAGATTTTGGTAGACAGATTAAAGACATTGAGCAACGTCGATATTATATTGAACGCACAGACAAAAGAGATTCATGGTGACGAGAAGGTTAATCAGATGGAGTTCATCAACCGAGCATCAAATGAAGTAAAGCTAATTGAGCTAGAGGGAGTTTTTATTCAAATTGGTTTAGTTCCGAATACGGATTGGCTAAAGGGGACGTTGGATTTGAGCAAATACGGTGAGATTGAAATTAATAATCATGGTGAAACTTCACTCCCTGGAGTTTTTGCTGCAGGTGACGTTACAACCGTCCCATATAAACAGATTATTATTGCTATGGGTGAGGGCTCTAAATCCGCTCTCGGTGCGTTTGATTACCTAATTCGCCATTAAGATCTAACCAAAAAACTAACCAATTAACTCTTTAAGTAGCGGGATAGTGACAGGTTTTTTTGTTTTTAAGGACCACTCGTCAAGTGCATCTAATGTGGCGATTAGGGATGGAAGATCGCGCTTTAAATGCCTCATACAGTAATCAATCACTTTGAGGTTAAGCGTCATTCCTTTTTCGGTAACATGGTGCTCAAGCGCTAGCATCTTTTCGATATCGGTTAGCCCTTTGAGCTGATAAACTAAACACCAACTTAATCGGCTAGAAAGATCATCTCGTAATCCCATATGATTCGGGGCGTTAGCCCCAGTCAGCAACATTTTTCTTTGAGCTGCCTTATGTTCATTGAACAAATTAAAAGTTTGAATCTGTTGTTCCTCGTTAAACGTATCAACATCCTGAATCACAGTTACGCCAAAGTCATTTATTGCCTCTGCAAGATGGCTTTTTCCACTACCAGACTCGCCCCATAGATAAATAAATTGATGATTATTAGTTTGAATAAAGCGTATTAATACATCGAGACACTCTTGATTATTGCCGGCGACAAAATTCTTAAGTGTTTTTTTCCCGGGTGGATGAATGTTAAGTAAAAGTTGATCCATAAATATGACGTATGACGAAAATAACTATTGAGTGTAAATTCAGTTAAAATTCTATTATACGTAATGTAAACATTTTTCAGAGGGTAAATAACTTGTCGCAAGAATCTAATTCATCGGAAATTATTTCATATAAAGATGCTGGAGTCGATATGGAGGCTGGAGACCAGTTAGTTGAAAATATTAAGCCTTTTGCAAAAATGACATCTAGGAAAGAAGTTCTTGGTGGATTAGGTGGATTTGGATCCATGTTTGAAATTCCTGAAAAGTTTCAAAATCCAGTCTTGGTATCAGGCACAGATGGAGTAGGAACAAAGCTAAAATTAGCATTCGAGTTAAATTACCACGATACCATTGGCCAAGACCTAGTCGCAATGTGTGTGAATGATATTTTAGTTCAAGGGGCAGAGCCATTATTTTTCCTAGATTACTTTGCATGTGGAAAGTTAGAGGTTTCAACCGCAACAAAAGTTATTAAAGGCATCGCTGATGGCTGCCTATTAGCGGGATGTTCATTGGTTGGGGGAGAAACTGCTGAAATGCCTGGGATGTATCCAGCGGGTGAGTATGATTTGGCCGGTTTCTGTGTTGGTGCAGTTGAGAAAAGTAAAATCATTGATGGTTCTGATGTGGTTGATGGTGATTTAATTATTGGGCTAGCATCCTCCGGCGCTCACTCCAATGGCTATTCACTGATAAGGAAAGTAATCGAAAAAACAAATGCTGACCTTCACCAAGTGTTTGACGGGAGAACCCTTGGTGAGACCCTAATGACCCCTACCCGAATCTATGTAAAATCAATACTGACACTATTAGATACTGTAAAAGTTAAAGCGATGGCTCATATTACCGGGGGTGGAATTACAGAAAATATTCCACGTATATTACCAAGCAACCTGATGGCAAAATTAGATAGCAATTCGTGGGATATGCCACCGCTATTTGACTGGCTTAAGGAAAATGCGAATCTTAACGATCATGAATTTTATCGAACGTTTAATTGCGGTATTGGAATGGTGATCATCGTAAGCCCTCAAAATCAAGAGCAAGCAATTAAAGTATTGAGAGATTGCGGTGAAAAAACATACCTAATAGGTAAGATCACCAAGCGACTAAAAGATGATCCGTCCGTTAAAATTATCTAGTCTTGTATTTATTGTAATTTTCTTATCCCAGCAGATCTGGGCTCAACAGCTATTGCCAGATCAGTTCACCATGGAATATGAATTAAAACAGTCTGATCAAAACGTTGGAAAGATGTTCATCCAATATAAAAGTCAAAATAAAAAATATTCATTAAGAGCGGTTACCGAGGGGGAGGGGTTTTTAAAATTGCTCGGCAATAGAGAGTTACACAGTGAAGGTTTAGTCACGAGCAAAGGATTCTCACCTAGGTTATTCGCAGTTAAAAATATCAAAAGACCCAATAAAGATATTAATGGAACATTTAACATTGCCACCAATAAAATAAATATACAATACAGGGGAGAAGAGTCTTCGTTTGACCTAAAGCCAAGAGATCTAGACCTAGCTGTCTATTTATATCAATTTAACTATGAAAAGAAAGGTCAAGAGATATACAGATTTAATGTTCTAGAGGGGAAAGGGATACGAGAGTATGAATATAAAAAAATAAGAGATGAAGTAATTGATATTTCAGCTAAGAAAGTAGCTGTTGAGTTATATGAAGGGCAAATTCTTGAGAAAGAAGATTCTATTCATTATGTCTGGGTATCCAAAGGTAAGTATCGGGTGCCAGTAAAATTAAGAGTAATGACAGACGTAGGTTTATTAATTGATCAAACCGTAGTTAGGACCAGCCTGGCACTATAGAAGAATTTTCAATGAAACCATATTATTTGTTTATTGGGATATTACTTTCATTATTAATCCACATATTATTTTTTTCAAATATTAGTCTATATGAAATAGATAAATCGACTCATCAGGATCTGATAGTTGAACTGATTGCGATGCCACCGATTTCCTCTGAGAATCTAATTGCTAAAAGTGAGAATAAAAAAAAGGGCATTATTAAGGCGTCAAGAGAGCCTGAATTAAAAGAAGCTCATCCAATTATTACAGAGAATCAAATTGAATCCTCTTCATCCAATTTAAGTGAAAACCCCCAAAGAGAAGAGCTACGAAAAGAAATTTTGTGTGACTTGTGTCAGCCGGTTAAGGATATTCTTATTCCAGAGGAAGAAGATAGCTATGGTGAAAAAATTCAATCAATTAAAATTCAATATAAGGTACTTCATGAGTTAGGACCAAATAAAGGCAGTATCAATAATGTAAAACCATTCGGACAAAGCAAGGAAAATAAAAAAAACATACGAAATGAGGTCGGGACCCTTGATATTAATTATCTAATTGATGGAAATAACTACACAATTACCTATGAGGCAAAAGCCAATGGATTAACCTCATTAATATACTCGAAACCGTTAATTCAAAGAAGCGAAGGGTCTATTAATGAATATGGACTTAAACCAGATTATTATATTTATGAATATGGCCAAAAGAAAAAGAACGAGGCTTTTTTTGATTGGAAAAAACAAAAGTTAAAAATTGTACGTAAAAGTGAGGAAAAACTATTTAATCTTATTGAAGGAACACAAGATCAGCTGAGCTTTATGTTTCAATTTATGTTTTTAAACCCTCTTAACAAAATGCAGATGCCAATTACTAATGCAAAGATATTTAAAACATATAACTATCAATACATTGATGAAGGCATAATGACTACAGATATAGGAAATATAAACTTTATTCATGTGGCTAAATTTAATTATCAAGATCCAGAAAGAATTGATCTGTGGCTTGCAAAGGATTATGGTTTCCTACCATTTAAGATCTCAATAACAGACGAAGACTTGAGTATTATTATTCAGGAGGTTCATCAAATTCAAGTGAAAAAAAATGATTAATAAATTTATTGTAATGACATGTGCAGACATTTTGAAAGAAGTTTTTATTAAGCAGACGCCATCAGATGCTCAGCTTAGCTACTTTTTTAGGAACAATCGAAATCTTGGAAGTCACGATCGCTCAGATATTGCAGAAATATTTTATGGGGTTATTCGAAATAGACGCTACCTGGAGGTGATAGTTGATGATCAAAATCCAAAGAAGATGATCTTGGTATATTTAATGGTTATGCTAGGTAAAAGCATACGTGAATTAACTTCAATAATTGATGAGCATGAGGTTGTATGGCTGCAAGATAAAAAATTAAACAAACAAGAAGTTGATAGCTGGGCAATTAAACTTAGCTTACCAGACTGGCTATGGGAAAAATTAATTAAACAATTTCCTGAGAAGAAGGCAATTGAGTTGGCTCAAAGTTTATTACTTCCGGCTCAATTAAACCTTCGTGTAAATACATTGAAAGAAAAATCACGTGACGAGGTAATTAATGAACTTCGGCAAACATTCGTAGATGCTGCAGAGGATATATTGCCCACTGAACATTCAGATATAGGTATAGCATTGCCGCGAGGAACACCAATCCAAAAACACCCTTTATTTTTAAATGGAAACATTGAGGTTCAGGATGAGGGAAGTCAGCTTCTTTCATTATTGTTGAGTCCTGGGCGAGGTCAAATGGTGGCAGATTTTTGTGCGGGAGCAGGAGGAAAATCATTAGCTTTGTCGGCCATGATGAAAAATACTGGGCGTGTTTATGCATTTGATATTTCTGAAAGGCGCTTAGCCAATTTGAAGCAACGACTGAAGAGGTCTGGTGGGTCGAATATCATGATGTTAAGAATTTCTAATGAGAACGATCTTAAAGTTAAAAGATTGAAAGGAAAGTTCGATAGAGTATTAGTGGACTCACCATGTACTGGATTAGGTACTTTAAGAAGAAATCCTGATCTAAAATGGCGACAAACAGAGCAATCATTATCGGAGCTCGTTATAAAGCAAGCGGCGATTCTTAAAGCCGCCTCTTCCTTATGCAAAATAGGTGGTTATTTAGTTTATGCGACCTGTAGTTTATTGGATGAGGAAAATGAAGGGGTCGTTGAAGAATTTCTTACTCAACATAAAAATTTCTCTATTCTTCCTCCAAATTTTGTTTTCGAAAAACTAGGAATAAAGTTAGATTTTAAAAATTACTTAAAGTTATACCCTAGTCAGCATGGAACCGATGGATTTTTCGGAGCGCTTTTAATGAGGGTCGAGTAAATGAAAAATATGAACCAATATATTCTAATTTCAGCCTTGGCCGCTATAGTTATTGGTTCAGTAATCAAGCTATTTTTTACTGAATTAGATTATCAGTATATCTCTGACGCAACGGCCATTCTCGGACAGTTATTTATCAAATTATTAAAAATGATTTTAATTCCGCTTGTATTTTTTTCAATTGTGACCGGAGTTTCAAATCTAGGAAATAGTTTAAATGCATCCAGAGTCTGGAAGATCACATTAATTTATTTTACGTTAACTATGTCAATTGCTATTCTAACCTCCCTTGTGGTGATGAATCTTATAAGGCCCGGTACTGGCATTAATATAAACAGCTGGAGCTTTATAGCCACCCCGGTAACAGAGGCCCTGAATATTTCAGGCTTCCTTAAAAATTTTAGTTTAGGTCTATTTGAAAATCCTTTTAAATCTTTAGCTACAGGCAATATCCTTCCCCTAATTATTTTTTCAATCCTGATTGGAGTTGCGCTTAACGATGCTGGAAAGAAATTTGATGCTGGAAAGAAATTTTTTAATACATTTTATGAGATTACGTTGAAAATTGTAAATTGGATTATGATGCTTTCGCCTATTGGAATATTTTCCTTACTTCTCAATATGATTTTGAATCAAAATTTATCACTTTTTGCAGAGGTAGGATCGTTTATTTTAGTCGTATTATTTATTACATTATTTCATGGGGTCGTTATTTTGCCAGCCCTACTTTTTATTGTGACAAGAATTTCTCCCCTTCAGCTGTGGCAAGAAGGAAGAAGCGCTTTTATAACAGCTTTTGCAACTAGCTCAAGCGCAGCAACACTACCAGTTACATTGGGCGTTGCTAATACTAACTTTAATTTACCCAGCCCCGTTTCAAACTTCGTACTTCCCTTGGGGGCTACGGTTAATATGGATGGGACAGCATTGTATGAAGCCGCCGCCGCCTTATTCATTGCTAATTTAGTGGGCATGGACATTTCACTTTCTCAGCAACTGATTCTTTTTTTTATGGCGATGGTGGCCTCCATTGGTGCCCCAGGAATTCCGAGCGCAGGTATGGTAACAATGGCAATGGTGCTTCAGGTGTTGGGATTACCACTTGAGGCTTTGGCAATCCTATTGCCGATGGACAGGCTCCTAGATACGTTTAGAACGACAGTGAATGTTGAGGGAGATTTGGTAGGCGCATTAATTGTAAATAAATTAAGTCGGGTTTAACTCTCTTTTTTATTTTTATTGTTCTTTATATTTTTATCTAAAAGTCCGGCAGAAAGAGAGTAGGCGGCGGGAATTACTATAAGTGTAAGTAGCGTTGAGGAAATCATCCCCCCAATTACAGCAACAGCTAACGGCCCATTCTCTTCTGAGCCTGCACCGTAACCTAGGGCTGCCGGAAGTAATGCTAATATTAACGTTAATGATGTCATAAGAACCGGCCTAAGCCTTATGGGGCATGCCTCAAGCAATGCAGCATTCGTTTCTTTTCCTTTTTCTCTTAACTGATTAGTGAGGTCTACCAAAAGTATAGAATTTTTCGCCACCAAACCAATCAGCAAGACCATTCCAATCATAGAGTAGATATTCAAAGAGTTTCCGGATATCCAAAGAAGCATGATCCCACCAACTACCGCAAGCGGCTGAGCTAACATAACTATAAATGGCTGAAAAAAAGAATTAAATAAACTAGCAAGCACCATGTACAAGAGAACGGTTGCTAATGTAAAAACAAAAATTAGATTATTGATTGTTTTTGCGAATTCTTTTCCTTGGCCCGAAAGTTTAATGGAGTACTCTCCCGGGAGAATCTTATTAGCTGTTTCATTTACATATTTTAGAGCGTCACCCAATGCCATATCTGGATCAGACAAAAAATTTGCTGAATATTGTAAGTCTTCACGACCTACAACTGCCGGGCCTAACTCCTGATGAAATTTAGCAATGCTATCTAGCCTTACTAAACCCCCACTTTTAGAGCGAATATAAATTTTATTTAAATCATCAATCTGATTAAATGAGCCTGAGACCGCTTTCAGCCTAATGTCATATCGCTGACCATCACCTGGGTAATCATTAAACTTAGCTACATCATAACCATTACTAAGTACGGATATAGACTCTGCTATATCCCTGGCTGAAATTCCAAAACTCGAGGCTCTTTCGCGGTCGATATCTACAATTACCTGCGGCAGATTAAGCTGTAAATCCAGATCAATTTTCCCCATTCCTAAGTTCTCAGAAAGCTCCTCATGGAGTTGAGCAGCTAATTCTGCAACCCGCTCGATACTAGGACCAATTAATGAGAATTGAAGTTTTTCCGATCTTTGCCCCCCTGCAATAGAGACGCCAGCTGGGAATGCCCTAACTCCCGATAGGGAATTAAATTTCTTTTTCATTTGCTTCATAATTTCTACCTGTGAAAGACTTCGTTCACTCTTCGACTTAAGTCGAACACTTATATAGCCACTATTAACTTGTCCCTGGCTGCCAAGTCCTATAGATGAGAAAACCCCCTCAATGTTTTCATTAAATTCTTGAATAACATTTTCAACCTCAAGAAGTTTTTGGTAGGTGTAGTCCATATTTGAACCTAATGGTGTTTTGAATCGAACAGTAAAGCGAGACTCATCAGTTTCCGGGACAAATTCTTTTTTTACTTTAGGAAAAATCAAGCCGCTCGATAGAACAACTAATAAGCTAATTAAAAGAACTTTTATTCGGTGATTTAACGTCCAAACTAATAACCTTTTGTAGTTGCTTTCTAATTTATTAAAAAATTGTTCTAATTTTTCTAGCCATGGGATTTTACGTTCTTTCATTGAAAGAAATTTTGAACACAACATTGGAGTGAGGGTCAGTGAGATAATCAGTGAAACTATTATCCCCGCAGTTACAACCACAGCAAATGACTCAAAGAATCGACCTATGATGCCATCCATATATATAACAGGCGCAAAGATACATACCAATGCAACCGAAGATGCAATAACAGCAAATATAACCTCTTTGCTGCCGTTAATAGCAGCATTAAAAATGTTCGAGTCTATATTTTTTTGGTGTCTAAAAATGTTTTCTAGGACAACAATCGAATCGTCGACCACAACTCCGATTAGAAGAATTAATGCTAACAGCGTCATGCTGTTAAAAGTATAGCCATAGAAAAACATGACAGCAATTGCCCCTAATAATGAAACTGGAATAGTAATTGCAATAATAAATGTTGAGCGAATTGATTTTAAGAAGAATAAAACAATCAGGGCGGCAAGTAATGTGCCCTCTAGAATATGACTTTGAAGTGACTTCACCATCTGTTTAATGAATATTGAGTCATCAGTAGAGATTTTTATTTCAACGCCAGCAGGTAAATTTGGAATAATTTCATCCTCTAATTTTTCCTTCACTTTATTAATAATATCTACTGTATTTGAGTTAGCGACCTTAACAATTCCGAGTCCAATTGTAGGTATTCCATTAAACCTTGCCATTTGACGGTAATCTTCTAGCCCATCTTCAACATTACCAATGTCATTAATTTTAATAGATGCACCATTCTTGTACGCAACTACCATATTTGCAATATCGGCCGTCCTATGAAATTCCAGATCTAGTTTTATCATCTTTTCAGATTGTTCGTTAACTAAAAAGCCGCCGGGTAGCTGGATGTGCTCCTTATTAAAAGCTGTAATGATGTCATTAGATGAGATTTTATAGGCCGTCATTTTGTCCGGGAAAAGATTAACTCTTATTGTCCGATCACTTCTACCACCCAGCCTGATTTCACCAACGCCATCAATAGTTTCTAATTTTTTCTTTAAAATATTACTTGCATACACATTCAATTGTTGGATAGTACGATCACCAGTTAAAGCAAGCCACATGACAGGGCTTGCATTTGTCTCTACTTTTCTTACGACGGGAGGGACAATATCATCTGGCAGCCTCCTCAGCACCTGACCCACCTTCGATTGAACCTCATTAAATGCAACTTCAATGTCTTTGTTAAGATTGAATGTAATAGTAACAACAGATACGCCCGGAGAGGATTGAGACTTAATTGATTCAATGCCTGGGGTTGAATTAACTGCGCCCTCAATAACATTGGTAATACTGGCATCGATAATATCTGGATTAGCGCCCTCTAAGGTTGTTGTAACAGAGAGAATAGGAAACTCAACCATTGGGAAGCGATCTATTCCGATCTTCTGAAAGCTAATAAAGCCGAATACCACAAAAATACCTGAGATCATCCAGGCTAAGACGTGACGTCGAATAGAAATTTCAGGGATAGACATAATTATTTAGAAAAATTTACCGTGGCTTGATTGGTAAGGTAAGAGGCACCATCGAGTGCAATAATATCTCCGGCACTCAAACCAGAGGTGACCTCAATTAATCCATTTTGAGAAATTCCAATTGTCACCTTTCTTTCTTCGGCAATATTATTCTTAATAATATATACAATCTCCCCGGCTGGCCTCAAAACTAAACTTTGTTCTGGAATTCCTAGATTCTGTCTTGATGCAAATGAGACGGTTCCTTTAACACTGGCTCCTGACTGCCAATCATCTTGCCCACTAATGTCTGCTATGACATCAATAGATCGATTATCTTCAGTTATCATTGGTTTTAATTCTGATATTTTTGAATTAACTTCAGTGGCGGATACTGGGGTGATTAATTTAATGTTAATGCCCGGCTTTAATTGGGAGGCAAATTTCTCTGGGAAAGGAATATGGGCTCTTAATTTCTTGTTATTGATGATCTGGAATACACCATCACCTATTTTTAAATAGTCACCTACTGAGGCTATTCGTTTTTGTATCTTTCCAGTAATAGGTGAGTAAATTTTGGTTCTATTAAAATTAGATTTAGCGATGTCTAGCCTAGATTTAGAAATCTCAAGCTCTTCTTGGATCTCGGCCTTTGTGGTTAAAATTTCATCCAGCGCATTCGGGGAAATAAATTTCTTCTCAACAAGCGCAGCATTTCTGTCATAGATTTTTTGTTGGTTGCTATAGCGCGCTCCAAGCCGCCTTACTTCAGCTGACGCTAGGTTAAGTTGGTATTGGTAATCATTAACCTCTATTTCAGCAAGTAAATCTCCTTTATTTACCGCAGTGCCTGTTGTCGGATAAATTTTAGTTACCTTGCCGCTAATTTCTGCTGAAACGGTTGTATCGATAAGCCCTTCGATTGAACCAATCGCCGACTCTTGATCCTCAAAGATCATCATTTTTACCTCAGAGGTAGTAATAAACACTTCTTTTGAAGGCTTCTTTTCTTCTACCTCCTTGCTTGTACAACCAGAAATAAGAAACAGTAAAATAAAATGCAAAAATAAAAGTCTCATCCGGGATCTCTTAAAATTTATATAAATTAGAGCTTTAAAATTAAATTCCAGTTGAAAAATGGCCCTGGGTCGCTCTTTCTATTTGGTGAAATATCGCTGTGACCAACAATATCATTAATTTTATATTCTTTACATAGACATTTGATTAATAAATTAAGTTGCAAATACTGTTCAGTATCAAAAGTCGTGTTATCTGATCCTTCAAGCTCTATACCAATAGAAAAATCATTACAATTATGCCTACTCCCCCAGGATGACTTTCCGGCATGCCATGCACGGTTTTTACAGGAAACAAACTGAATAACTTCTCCCGATCGTTTAATAAGAAAATGAGAAGAAACCTTAAGGTCTTTGATAGATTGAAAATAGGTATGCTTTTTAATGTCTAATTTATTTTGAAAAAAATCTTCAATATCATGGCCGCCAAATTCGTTAGGAGGGAGGCTGATATTATGAATAACAAGAAGGTCAATGGAGGCATTATTAGGCCGCTCATCATAGTTAGGAGAGAAAATGTATTTTATGCCCCTGATAAAACCATTTTTGTTTATGCTAAAAATAGCATTTTCCATCATTTAATCTCGATTATAATTACAGCTTTTGAACATTAAGGAAAAGTTTAATGGTTTTTTTCAGTTTATGCATCATGTTAATCCTAATTTTAGTTGCGGCTGAAATTTTTACTAATGGTTTAGAGCATTTTGGGCATAAATTGAAAATTTCAGAGGGCGTTACAGGCTCTATTTTTGCTGCTGTCGGAACGGCATTGCCAGAAACCATTATTCCACTTACAGCATTATTATCTATATCAACTGATATAACTACAAGCCATGCGATTGGCGTAGGAGCTATTCTTGGCGCCCCATTAATGCTTAGTACGGTTGCTATGGGCCTTCTTAGTGTTGCTGTAATTTCAAAGAGAGGTTTTTATGGAAAATTTACTCCAGAGCTGTCAGGGATTAAAAGGGATCTAGATTTTTTTCTTGTTGTTTTTATTTTTGCTGGAGCCGCTTTATTTATTCCTCATAATTCTTATATGGCTAAATTATTAATTGCATCTGCAATGATTTGTATTTACTTTTTTTATATCTATAAAACCATAAAAGCCTCAAAGAAATTGGTAGGAGAGGGACACGTAACTGTTATTAGTAGTCCTATGTACCTATCGAGAATTGGTTTTCCGGTAAATACATTATCAATTGTGATTCAGCTAGTAATAGGCTTAGCGCTTCTAATTCTAGGGGCAAAAGGTCTAATACATTACATTGAAATTGCAGCGAGCATTATTGGTCTGCCTATATTAATTCTATCAATCATGCTTATTCCGCTTGCAACAGAGCTACCGGAAAAGGTGAACAGTTTCTTATGGATTAGACGTAATAAGGATACATTAGCATTTGGTAATCTTACAGGGGCTATGATATTTCAAGGCTCATTACTTCCCGCCATTGGTATTTTACTTACTCCCTGGGAGGCAAATCGAGAAATTATTCTATTGTTTGTTATTACCTTATTATCTACATTCTGGATCAGAAGAAATATACATAAAGGCGGTATAAAGGTATGGCATTTATTTATTAATATGAGCTGTTATGTTTTGTATATATTTCTTGTTTTTAAGTATATTTAAAAATTATGACATATAAAGTAAGGTGTTTTTTTTGTTTGCTATATGAGATGTTATCAATCATTGCTTGTTGGTTTCTCACTACATTTGTTTATTTATATATAAATGAGCAAGCTAATACTCTTTTTTTACAGGTGCTGTTATGGATAACCCCAGGAATCTATTTGGTATATTGCTGGGCTCATGGAGGACAGACTCTAGCAATGAAATCATGGGGGCTGAAGCTTGTAATTCACAATCAAAATAACTCAATACTTTTTTATATCTATCGGTATTGTATGGCGACATTTGGATTGGTGTTTTTTGGTGCAGGGTACTTCCATATGCTTTTCGACAAAAAAAATCGCTACTTCCATGACCGAATCCTCGGATCAGAAATTATTTCCGTTCAAATCTAATTATTAGATAAATTCCAGCAGCAAGAAATAATGATGTTGGTATAAGGGCACTTAAATAGGGAGGCCAATCATTTAAGAGGCCTACATGCCTAATCATTGTATTGAAAATTTGATATGCAATTCCAGCTGAAATACCAATAAAGATTTTTAAAAATTTCCCGCCCGAACGTTCTTGTAAAAATCCAAATGGAACTGCAAAAATGAGCATAACTATTGGCGTTATTGGATGAATAATTTTTTCCCATAACGCAACTTCATATCGATTTGTTTTTTGATTATTATTTTTTAGGTAACTAATAAATCTAAATAGATTTAATGTACTCATTTTTTCTGGAGAAATTATTAGTACATTCATCATTTCTGGTCTAATTAATGACTTCCAATTGCCCTTTAAGATAGAATTAGTTCGAATGGAATCATCATTAAAAATTGTTTGTGAGATATTTTCTAGTTTCCATTGCCCATCATGAAAAATACCTGTTTTAGCATTGGTAATTGTTCGTAGACTAAAAGTTGAATCAAACTCATAAATATGAACCTCTCTAAGGGTTGCATCTGGCATCACATTCTCAATGTTGACAAAATTATTACCATCTTTAATCCAAAAACCCGATCTAAATTCCTGGCTAAGGCTTGAGTCTGTAGCGTTAATTTTCAGTTGTTGAGCATTTTTTTCTGAACCTGGAGTAATGAGGTCACCAACAACTAAAGTAACGATTGAGAAAAATAGACCAACATAAAATAAAGATAAGGCTATTTTTTTGATAGAAAAACCACTGGCCCTCATAACAATCAATTCTGAGTGCTGTGACAGCTGACTAATAGCATACATACTTCCAATTAATACTGAGAGTGGAATAATCTCATAGACATGTCCTGGCATACTTAGGATGACAAATACGATGACTTTTGAGATGTCATAACTTCCTTTTCCTAGGTCATTAATTTCCTGAAGAAAATCAAAAAATGAGAATAATGCTATTAAACCTATCATTATCATGATGATGCTGATAAAAAATTCTTTATTAAGATATCTAGTTAGAATCATTTTTTCTTTTTCTTTTTATTATTCTTCTTCTTCTTGGAAATATTGGTAAATTATATGACCTTCGATATAAAAGATAACACCCTATTAATGCAACTGTTAGATGAACAGGCCAGAAACCAAACCAAAAAGACACTAGTCCTGTGGAAACTAAGCTGTGTGAGACAGCTAGTAGGTTGTTGTAAATTACAAAGATCAATAATGCAGAAATGATATTCATCGATCTTCCTACTCTAGGATTAATGAAGCTCATTGAAATCGCGAGTAGAATTAAAACCATAGCTGATATTGGCAATGAAATCCGCCACATTAATTCAGCCATATATTGTTTCTGATTGACCTTATTTTGCAAGAGCAAAAGCTGTAATGTTGGAATGGCTTCAATCACACCAACACTTGCGCCTACAGATACTATGCGAGGAATTTCCCTATCAATTAATATGCCATACTCTTTAAAAGTGGTTATTGAAAATTCCTTAGTATCCTCTTGACCTTCGTAACGTTTGCCATCCAGCATGACAATATAATTTTCCCCATCTTCATTTTTAAATCTTTTACCTTTATTAGAGACAATCACCCCAAGTTTTTTATTTTGTATTGACTGTACAAATATATTTTTTACACTACTACCAAGATCACTAAATCCTTCAACATAAAATATACGATCTGCACTTTTTGATTCTTTAAACGAGCCCGGGGATATGGTTGCTAATTCATCTCTATTTTTTAGGTTACTCTTAAATTCTTCCGATTTTTGAACTGCCCAGGGGCTAATATAGAGTGATAAGGAAGCAATTAATATCATTATAGGGAAACAAAATGCCAGGATGGGCTTCAGAAGTTTATGAAGACTAAGTCCCGAACTAAGCCAAATGATCATTTCACTGTCTCTATACCATCGACTCAGTGTGAGTAAAATGGCCAGAAAAACCGTAAGGGATAAAAGTAAAGGAAGATGCTTTAATAAATTAAAAACTAGAACCGTATCTATTGTATCGTTTGGTATAATACCTCTTGCTGCAAGGCGAAAAATATAGACAGCTCTCTGAGCAATGACTATTCCAGACAGTATCAATATGGTAGATAATGAAGTAAAAAAAAGCTCTTTAGTTAAAGATGATTTATATAGCATGGGCTAAATAGTAGCTTCAATAAATTTTAAGGGTAATCAGATGAAAGTTAATATTAAAACAGATTTAATCACAAAGATACCAAGCGATGTTATCACATTGGGCATAGACGCTAAAAATAAAACTATGGATTCGGTTGGGCTTGATAAAAAAACAGTAAATTATATTAAAGCTGTCCTAGTCTTAGGGGACTTATCAGAAAAAGTTGGGTCAACTATGATTGTTTATGGAGACCATTTTTACCCTAAGATTTTATTGGTAAGGGTTGGGGACCCGAAACTATTAACAGCAAACCTGTTTTATAGTGCAGTTCTATCTATGGCTAATAAATTAAAGCCTCTTAAGTTTAAAAATTTATTAATACCTATTAATCAATTTATTAATACCTCTTTAAGCGCTCATGCGGTGGCTGAGTATTCTGTAAGAGGTTTAATGGATGTGATTTACGATGTGAACTCATTGAAAACCATTAATAAAGTTAAACAAAATATATTCCAAACCATTATTCATTACGATGGCACTGATTTAGTTCAGGTAAAAAAAGGGGTTCAGCATGGCATGGCAATGATGGAAGGGGCTAATCTTACAAAAGATCTAGGTAATCTACCGCCAAATATTTGTACCCCAACTTATCTTGCAAACACCGCATCAAAACTAGGGAAAGAGTATAAGTTTAAAATTAATATTTTTGATCAGAAGCAAATAGAAAAACTTAAGATGGGATCTTTTTTAGCCGTAGCCAAAGGAAGCCGAGAGCCACCGCGCTTTATAACAATAGAGCACAATAAGGGGCCAAAAAATCAGAAACCAATTGTCCTTGTTGGGAAGGGAATAACATTTGATGCGGGTGGAATATCTATTAAGCCCTCGGCCGATATGGATGAAATGAAATATGATATGGGGGGTGCTGCTACTGTAATGGGGGTAATGAAATCAGTAGGTATTTTAAATCTACCCCTGAATATTATTGGGATTATCCCTTCCTGTGAAAATTTACCAGATGGATTAGCATTAAAGCCAGGTGATATCGTAACCAGTATGTCTGGACAAACCATTGAAGTATTGAATACTGATGCAGAAGGTAGACTAATATTATGTGACGCTCTAACTTATGCTGAAAAATATAAACCAGACACAGTTATTGATATTGCAACACTTACAGGTGCCTGCGTCGTTGCATTAGGTCATCATGCAACAGCTTTATTCTCAAATTATGATCCATTATCTACGGAGCTAGAATTAGCCGGTATTAAAGCCCTAGATAAAGCATGGAAGATGCCATTATGGGATGAATACCAACCACAGCTTAATAGCAATTTTGCAGATATGGCAAATATTGGTGGAAGAGCGGCGGGCAGTATAACAGCCGCTTGTTTTCTATCCCGATTTACTAAAAAATATAATTGGGCTCATATGGATATTGCTGGTACGGCATGGAAGTCAGGTAAGGATAAAGGATCAACCGGCCGACCTGTGCCGCTTCTTACTCAGTTCTTGATTCAAAGAGCTGGTAAATAATTTTTTGACCAATGTTCTATTTATTTTTAATGTAAAGGATAAATGGAGTGTATTACATAATTTAATTCTTAAAAATCTACAGAAAAAAAGAACGACCCTAGTTTTTTGTAGCAATAAAAAAGAGGGGGATGCATTGTCAGAGTATTTCTGGAATAATTCCCCATCAAATTTTCTAGCGCATCAAGTCAATCAGGTATGTATGAATGAAATGATTTGCATAGCAAGTGAAAAAGTTGATTGGATGGACGATACCCTAATTAACTCAACTGATTCGATGGTTAATGGCTTCAACCGTTATTTAAAATTAGTTGAGCTAGTAACAGAGGATGAAGCGGCTAAAATTAAGGCAAGGGAACGCTATAAGTTCTACAAAGATTGTGGCTACAGATTGAGCTCAATGGATGTCAGCAACATTAATTTTTAATCTGATCTAAATATTCTGCTTTACTTAAAAAACAATTTTTATTAAACGTTTCGATAATTAATATTTCACATATCCACGACTCATGCGGCCTATCATTAATAAGCTCCGGCATCTTAATAAGATCATGATTAATATTTAAAATTTTCCCATCAGCTGGCGAAATAAAGTCCGAAGCTGTTTTGACTGACTCAATGACACCCATTGATTGATTTTCTAATATTATTTCACTAGGCTTGATGTCAATAAACACAATATCACCCAATAAATCCTGTGCGAAATTCGTAATGCCAATTTGGTATTTATTGTCAGAAAGAAACTTTAACCAAACATGCTCTTTGGTATAAAAAAAATTATCAGAATAGTCCATTTATTTCGCCGATTTTAAAAGGTGACAATATTAATCTAATTGTATATTATCATCAGCATCTATAAAAAAGGATAAGTCAGTGAATAAAATCATAAATTACGTTCTTATTCTATTTCTAGCACTTTCTTTTTCTCAACTTCATGCTCAAGAAAAAAACACCAACCCTAACATAAGATCGTTAAGAGCTATTGTTGTAAACCAGAAGACGGGTGAGGTAATATACGAAAAAAATTCTGAGGCAAAAGCATCCATCGCATCCTTGACTAAATTGATGACGGCGATGGTAGTTTTGGATTCACACCTCGATTTATCTGAAGAAATAAAAATTTCTAATCAAGACCTAGATAGAATGAAAGGGACGGGGTCAAGGTTGCCAGTTGGAACTACAACCAGCCGTCTTGAATTATTGAAAATTGCTCTTATGGCATCCGATAATCGCGCGGCCTCTGCACTGGGACGAACCTACCCCTCAGGAAAGAAAGCTTTTATTGAGGCTATGAATGTAAAAGCTATCCAATTGGGAATGGAGAGTAGTAAGTTTCGTGATCCAACGGGACTAGACAAGAGGAATGTCTCCACAGCAAAGGATTTAGTAAAAATGGTGCAAGCAGCCTACGAGTACCCATTGATTCGTGAAATTACAACAACACCAGCAGAAAGTATTTTGTTAGGAAGAAGAAATGCCCCGCTGGGCTTTATGAATACGAATGCACTTGTTAGAAAAGGTGTTTGGGATATCGGGCTTTCAAAGACTGGGTATATTCAGGAAGCAGGCAGATGCTTAGTAATGCAAACTACAATAAATCAAGAGCCAATTATAATGGTATTCCTTAAGTCGCATGGGAAGTTCACTAGAATTGGTGACGCTAACAGAATTAAAAAGTGGATGGAAAAGAGTAGCTACAAGAAAGATCAAGTGACACAGTTAGACTTTAAAGTTAAGCAGCCTTCCTAGGCTTTTTCTTCTTAGGAGATACTATTTTTTTTTCAGGTTTTTTCTTAGCCTCCGCCTCCGCCTTTTTTGACAACATCTTTAAAGCCTTTTCTAAAGAAATGGAATCGAGATCAGTGTCCTTAGAGAGATTGACCTTGATATCATCCATTTGAATATAAAATCCAAAACGACTTTTATATATATCAATTGAGCTTTTTGATTCAGGGTTTTCCCCAACCCTTTTAAGAGGCATCAATAATTCAACTGCGAACTCATGTGTGATTTCAAATATATTCTCAGATTTCGGTATAGATTTAAATTTACCATTGTGATTAACATAGGGCCCAAAACGACCAATATTAGCAATAATTTTTTTGCCTGTGTCTGGGTGCACTCCCAAGTCCCTTGGTAGAGAAATTAACTGTTTAGCTATTGCTTCATTCAAATCAGCCAGAGGAACCTCGGGTGGAATAGTGACTCTTTTAGGTTTTAATTTATCGCCTTCTTCAGGTAGGCCTAATTGGAGATATGGACCATAGGGGCCAATCAACAATAATATATCTTTATTTGACAGTTCATCCCGAGCTATTACTTTTGCCTCTTGTGGCAACTCTCCATTTGAGCTTTTAGTAAAGTCACAATCAGGGTAAGCTGAGCATGCAATAAAATTTCCTCTCTTGCCTAATTTCGAGAGTAACGGTTTATTACATTTTGGACAGCTCTCCCCAATTTCTTTCTGAGTAATTTTCGTTCTATCTAACCCACTTTTTTCTTTAATTTGTGCGATAAATAGACCCCAAAAATCCTGCAGAACACTCAATGAATTTTTTTTGTCAGCAGCTATATCATCAAGCTGAGATTCTAAATTAGCCGTAAACTCATAATCAACATAATTTTCAAAATGCTCCGTTAAGAATTCAATTACAACATTTCCAACATCTGTTGGCGTAAATCTTTTTTTATCTAAAAGCGCATATTCTCTTTCCTGCAATGTCGTAATTATGCTTGCATATGTTGAGGGTCTTCCAATACCATATTCTTCAAGAGTTTTCACAAGACTTGCTTCTGTGAAACGTGGCGGAGGGTCAGTAAAATGTTGGACACCTAAAATTTTATCAACGACCAATATGTCACCAACCTCAAGGGGCGGCAGTTTTGATTCGTCATTTTCCTGACTTTTCAAATCATCTTCATCATCTTCTTCTAAATACACTGACATAAAACCTGGAAATTTTAAAGTTTGTCCAGTTGCTCTAAAAAGACTTTCTCCGAGTCCAACTTCAAGATCTACACTTACAGCATCAAATACTGCTGGTGACATTTGACACGCCAATGTTCTTTTCCAGATTATTTCATAAAGTTTGAATTGCTGATCTGATAAATATTTTTTGACACTCTGTGGTGTTATTTCAATATTTGTAGGCCGAATAGCCTCATGAGCTTCCTGCGCATTTTTGGCTTTTGTTTTATAGCCAATTGCTTTTTGTGGGAAATACTCACTAGTATAATTTGCCTGTAAGTATTTTCTTATTTGGTCTGTGGCTTCTTTTGAGAGACTCATAGAGTCAGTTCTCATATAAGTAATCAGCCCTACTATACCTTCCTCAATATTAATACCTTCATAGAGCTGTTGAGCAGTTATCATTGCGCTTCGTGTAGTAAAGCCAAGTTTTCGAACAGCATCTTGTTGTAGTGTTGATGTTGTAAATGGAGCTGATGGCATTCTTGTTCTTTGTTTTTTCTCAACCCTGGAAACCCTTACTTTTCCCGAACTCTTAAGAAGCAGTTCGCCAACTATTTTTTTTTCTTGAGCAGCTGTTGTAATAGTGAATTGCTCTAATTTTTCATTATTTAATATCGTTAATTTAGCTGAGACTTTAGTTTTTTCCTTGAATGAATCGAGATGAATACTCCAGTATTCCAGGCTATTAAATTTTTGTATTTCTTTTTCACGTTCAACAATCAATCTTAGTGCGGGGCTTTGGACTCTTCCAGCGGATAGACCATATCTTATCTTTGACCATAGTAAAGGTGATAGATTAAATCCAATTAAATAATCTAGTGCCTGTCGAGCTTGTTGGGCGTGAACGAGAGGCTGCGCAACGTCACGTGGGTTATTCAATGCCTCAATAATTGCCGATTTAGTAATCTCACCGAAAATAACTCGCCTTATCTTTTTACCCCCAACAATTTTTTTTGATTGTAAAACTTCTGTAATATGCCATGCAATAGCCTCACCCTCTCTGTCTGGATCAGTTGCAAGTAATATTTCGTCGGAATTTTTTACTGCTGCTGCAATTGCGTCTATATGTTTTTTATTTCTTGGGCTAATCTCATAATTCATTTCAAAGGTTTCAGTATTAACTCCCTGAGACTTTGGTAAAAGATTTCTAATGTGTCCGTATGAAGCTAGAACCGTATAATCCTTACCAAGATAGTTAGAAATAGTTTTTGCCTTAGAGGGGGACTCAACAATTAGTAATTTATGCATTTAAGTTGTTTTTAACTATGGTTAAAAACTACGCATCATAAGTATAAAAGCACAACTATTCAAGCAAATTACAATATTAATCTTTAAGCTCTATACTTTTTGAGGTTGTTTTATAAAGTTTATAATTTTAAAAGAGTCTAGATTTTCATTGGGAACATCAGATGTTTTAAGCGATTCAAAGTTAAACAAATTTTTATCAGCCAAATGAGAAAGCTCAATATTTGATATTGCACCGAAAATATTACTAATGCGCCCTGGGGTTTCTTTTTCCCAGTTACTTAGCATGGCTTTTATTTTCTTTCTTTCTAGATTTTCCTGTGAGCCACAGAGGTCACAAGGAATAATTGGGAAGTCCATAGCATTAGCGTAACTTGTTATATCTTTTTCATCGCAAAATGAAAGTGGCCTAATTACTATATTTTTTTTGTCATCAGACAATAGTTTTGGGGGCATTGATTTTAATTTGGAGCCATGAAACATGTTTAAGAAAAACGTTTCAACAATGTCATTCTTATGATGACCCAATGCAATTTTGGTTGCCCCTAATCTTTTTGCTACTTTATATAAAATACCCCTTCTAAGTCTGGAGCATAAAGAGCAGGTAGTCTTCCCCTCGGGGATCTTAGATTTTACGATGGAATAAGTGTCTTCATTGATAATTTCATATGGAATATCATGAGATTTAAAGTAATTTGGTAGAACATCTTCAGGGAAATTTGGTTGTTTTTGATCGAGATTGACTGCAATAATATCAAAATTAATTGGAGCCCTTCTTTTTAGTGCTAATAGCATCATTAGCATGGTATAGGAGTCCTTTCCTCCGCTCATACAGACCATTACTTTGTCACTTTGCTCTATCATATTATAGTGCATGATGGCCTTACCAGTTAGCCCTATTAATTTTTTCCTCAGTTTTAAAAAATTCTGGGATGGTTTTACCGGAAGAATCTCTGAATTCATTTTTACCAACTACCCCCGTCAACATTTATAGTTTCACCAGTCACAAATGGGGCATTTAACAGAAGGTATTCAACTGCTTTTGCGACATCCTCAGGCTCCCCCATTCTTCTAAGTGCGGTGTTATTAATTACATTTTCACGGTATATTTTATCAAACTCCTGTTTATTGTCTGGCCATATTATGGCTCCCGGTGCTACTGCGTTTACTCGTATGTCAGGACCTAATTCTTTTGCCAAGGATTTAGTTAAAGTAGAAAGTCCTGATTTTGCAATAGAATAAACTGAATAGCCTTCTTTTGGATTTTGAATATGGGCGTCTGTAATATTAACAATGGCTCCCTTAGTCTTTTTTAAGTAAGCAGCTGCACACTGACTTAGGAATAAAGGAGTTTTAAGATTGGTAGAGATTAAATCTTCCCATTGGGCTAATGAAATATTACCAATTTTCGTAGGATAATAGCTGGACGCATTATTGATTAAGAAATCCATACCCCCAAATGATTGAATCGTTTCTGAAATTGTATATTCATAACTTTCTGGTTCTAAAAAGTCCGCTTGAACCACAAATGCTGAATTCTTTCGAATATTATTAAGCTCACTTTGAAGCGCCACAGCATCATCCTTTGAATGTCGGTAGTGGATCATAATATTAATACCTGACCTATGAAGCCTACGAGAGATTGAAGCGCCAATTCTTCTCGAGCCACCGGTAACTAATGCAAATTTTTTATAGGATGCCATATTCAATTAATTTAATTAAAGTTAATCTATTATAATCTACATGATGAATAAATTACCTCTACCAACGGAAACAGAAGTTGATACCCATCAAGCCTTAGTTGAAAAATTACGAAACTTTTCTCAGTTAAATGAAAATTGGATTTCATTTTCCAGCTTTATGGAGATAGTTCTTTACGACAAAGAATGTGGTTACTACATTAAAAAGAAAAATAATTTTGGCACACTAGGAGACTTTGTAACTGCTCCGATGATTTCAGATTTATTTGCAGAAACTTTTTTAAAGCAGTTCTCAGTTATTTTTAATAAAACAAAATCTATGGTTCTGGAGCTTGGGCCGGGAAATGGTTTTTTTTGTCGCGACATGCTAAATGCGTCGGAAGAAGAGGGTGTCGAAATTGAAAAATACTACCTATTAGAAATTGGTCTGAAGTCTATAGAAAATCAGAAGATTACCTTACAACAGAGCCTGAGTGAAGAGACATATAGAAAGATTGAGTGGGTCACAGAAATTCCAGATAAATTTACTGGTGTTGTTTTTATGAATGAGTTCATTGATGCATTGCCTGTAGATATTTTTAAAGTACAGGACAATAAAATAGTCCAGAAAGGACTCAAGTTTCAGGACAATAACTTAGTTTGGGCATATAAAAATGCATCACTTGATATGCCAAAAAATTTAATTTATCCCCTTCCTAAAGGTTATGTGTTTGAGCATTCCTTTTTGTATGAAAAATGGATTAATCAATTAAATAGCTCAATATCCAAAGGGGCAGTATTTATTGTAGATTATGGATTCACCAATCATGAGTATTTTCACCCAGATAGAAATGAGGGTACTTTAATGTGCCACTATCAGCATATGGCTCATACAGATCCGTTGATTAACTTAGGCTCACAAGACATTACCTCTCATGTTAATTTCTCTTATCTCGCAGAACTGTTTAATAAAAACAATTTTATGATTGAAGGATTTTTGTCACAAGCAAATTTTCTGATTAATAGTGGTATCTTAGATGGCTTAAAAAAATATAACCCTAATGATATTTTAAACTATTCGAAGAAATCCATGGAATTACAAAAATTAGTATCACCAGCGGAAATGGGTGATTTAGTCAAAGTGATGGTAGTAACTAAAAATATTGATATAGACTTCCATTGCTTCAAGTCATTTGATAAATCCTTTCAACTATAAATTATAATTTAATGACAAAAATTAGACCGATACGTAGCTATGTTCTCCGACAAGGCAGGCTGACTAAATACCAATCAATCGCCTTAAAAGATTTATCAGCTAACTTGATGATTCCATTTGAAAGAAGCCTAATTAATTTTAATGATTTTTTTGAGACAAATGATAAAAAAATAATCTTAGAAATTGGTTTTGGAATGGGTGATACGACCGCAGAAATCGCTGAAACTCTTGTTGATGTTAACTTTTTAGGGGTTGAGGTGCATTCTCCGGGAGTGGGAAACTTACTTAACCGAATTAATGAAAAAAATATTAAGAATTTAAGGATTATTCAGCATGATGCAGTAGAAGTCTTAGATTTTATGATTCCTAATAACTCACTTGATGGCATCCATATTTTTTTTCCAGACCCTTGGCATAAGAAAAAACACAATAAAAGAAGATTAATACAAACGTCTTTTATTGAAAAAATTCAACATAAGTTAAAAAATGAGGGCTATATACACATAGCAACCGATTGGGAGGATTACGCCTTATGGATTCTTGATTCATTCAAGTCGCTTGAAAATTTTACGCTTAAATCAACAGATTTTTTTGAGAAACCTAGCTATAGACCCAATACGAAATATGAAAATCGAGGTATTCGGCTAGGCCATCGTGTTTGGGATATTTTATTTATTAGGCAATAACCATGACTGAATCATATTATCCGCCTCCTCCACCCCTGTTTTTTTTAGGCTAGAAAATAATTGAACTGTGCATTCAGTTTGATATAAATCACCCCATTGAGCTTTAACCCTTCCCTTAATGTCTGACAAGGTCCTTAGAGACTGGTCGCGAGATAATTTATCACTTTTTGTTAAAAGAATATGAATGGGTTTCTGGCGAGGTGAAAACCAATCCAACATTTTAATATCAAGATCTGTTAGGGGTCTTCTAATGTCCATAACAATGATCAAACCAACCAGGCTTTCTCGCTCCTGAAGGTATCGAGGTAAAGTTTTTTGCCAATGATCTCGGATAGCCGATGGAACTTTGGCATAACCATAGCCGGGTAGATCGACGAGCGACTTGTCATCATCAATTCTAAAAAAGTTTATTAGCTGGGTCCGTCCAGGCTGTTTACTGACGTAGGCAAGTCGTGTCTGATTGCTTAGAGTGTTAATGGCGCTGGATTTACCTGCATTTGAACGTCCAGCAAATGCTATTTCATAACCAGTGTCCTCGGGTAATTCATTAAAGTGGTTTGCTGAAATAACAAATTTAGCATTTTGCAATAAAGCCATTTATAATTCCTTGAGAGAAGTAAATGCTATCACGTTGAACCTATTTTAGTTAAAATGTCTCATTTTAAAATACCACGGGAGTTTAAATGTTAACTAAGAGCTATTTTTTTATTAGCACCATTATTTTTAGTCTTTCATTATTTGCGGAGCCAATGAATAGATCAAATCAATATTTGTCTGCTAAAAAAATAGTGAATAATCTATGTGTAGCATGTCATGCAGTAGATGGGAATAGCGCAATTAGTATGAACCCAAAGTTAGCCGGTCAGCATTCAGCCTATATTACAAAGCAACTTATGAATTTCAAAAGTGGCACAAGAGAAAATGCTGTAATGGCAGGTATGGTAGCCAGTTTAAATGATGAAGATATGAAAAATCTTGGGCTTTACTTCTCGCAACAAAGTCTTGCTTTGTCTTTAGCTAAAAGTAACGGAAAAAGCTCGTTAGGGGAGAAAATTTACCGTGGTGGGCTTTCGGCCAAAGGTGTCCCAGCATGCGCCAGCTGTCATGGACCGGCCGGACATGGTATTCCAGATGTTTATCCTAGGCTCAACGCACAACACTCCGATTACACTTTGGGGCAATTGAATTTGTTTAGGTTAGAAAATCGGTCTAATGATGAAGGAATGATAATGAGGGTTATTGCCCAAAAATTAACTGAAAAAGAAATGTATGCAGTATCTGATTATATTGAAGGTCTCCAATAGATTTAATTTTCTCTAGAGACATTCTAATCCTGTGAATTATTTCACATATTAAGATAGGCCTTACTTGATAAATACCAACAATAAAAAAATGAGCTTTTCTCAGTTAATGAGCTCAATGAGATTTTCTATCACAATGTTATCTTTTGTTGGGATTGCTTCGATTATTGGAACAATACTAAAACAAAATCAGCCGTATGAAAGTTATATGGTTAAGTTTGGGCAATTTTGGTTTGATATTTTCAAGCAGCTAGATTTATTCAATGTTTATCAAGCTATATGGTTTTTAACTATCTTAATCTTTTTAATTGCATCAACTTCATTGTGCGTTATTAGAAACAGCCCTGGAATTCTGAAAGAGTATAAGAAGTTTCAGGATCAAATTAGGGAGACATCATTACGCTCTTTTAAGCATTGCTATGAAATTCATTTACCCTCATTCAATAAATTAGAGTTAATTGCATTGTTAGAAAAGAGTAATTTCAAGGTAAGGGAAAAAATAAATGCATCTGGTGACATATTAATTGTTGCAAAAAAAGGTAGCTTTCAGAAATTAGGTTACATTTTTACTCATTTAGCAATAATCGTTATTAGTCTTGGGGGGCTTTTAGATGGGAACCTAATCTTAAAAACTCAAGAATTGTTAGGCTATAAGGAGATCCAGATACAAGACATACCTCTGTCTCAAATTCCAAATAAAAGTCGTTTAAACCAAGGAAATTTCTCATATCGAGCCAATGTATTGCTGTCGGAAGGAGAAAAACAAGAGGTTGCAATCATACCTTCTAAGGATGGTTATTTAGTTCAAGAGCTTCCTTTTTCAGTTGGGTTGAAAAATTTTCATATCGAGCATTACTCAACTGGCCAACCAAAATCATTTGAGAGCGATCTAATTTTAACTAGCAAAAAAACAGGTAAGACAACGGAACAAAAAATTAGTGTTAATAAGCCATATACTTATGAGGGTGTAACAATTTATCAGTCTGATTTTCAGGATGGTGGAACCAAATTAAATATCATGGTTACTGACCTTCATTCAGATGACGCACCTCAGCCATTAAAGTCTGAGGTATTTAAGAGTAATGCGATTAGTTATTTAGATAAAGCACTCTCATTAGAATTTGAGGACTTTCGGTTATTTAATATTCTAGATATTGATAATAGCCAGAAAAAGAAATCAAGAAACGTAGGGCCAAATTTTACCTATAAAATTAGAAATGAATCTGGACAGGCAAATGAATACCAAGCCTACCAAATGCCTATGAAGCTTGATGGAAGATATTTCTTTATGAGCGGTATGAGAAAAACCCCCCAAGAGGACTTTAGGTTCCTTAAAATTCCTGCTGACTCGGAAGGCAGTTTAGAAGGATTTATGATTTTTAAGCAATTGCTGCTAAATAAGAAAAAAATTGAAAGCACAATAAAAAAAATAATTCTAACTTCAGAACCGTCCAAATCTAAAGAGTTGAATGCCAACAATTTGGAATTAAGCGCCCTAAAGTTATTTGATACATTTCAGAAAGGTGGATATAACGCTGTAGCATTTAGTATTGATAAAAATATTCCGAGCAAGAATCAGGAGGCCGCAGCAAATGCCTATATCAAAATTATTCATTTAGTGGCAAATCAATTATTGATTGATTATCAAGCTGAGAAGCCTTCAAATAGATTGTTTGATTTTAAGGATTTGCCTTTATTTTCACAAGATGCTTTAAATGCATACAGTGATAGCTTTTTTTATGGGACGTCTTTATTTCTTGAATTAAAAGATTTTGAGCATGTCCAAGCAAGTGGATTACAACTAACAAAGTCTCCAGGGCAGTTTTGGGTATACTTAGGGTCAATGATGTTGGTCATTGGAATCTTTTGTATGATCTACATTCAAGAGGTCCGTTTGTGGGTGTTAAAAAAGAAAGGTAGAAAAAATATTCTATTATCTATAACCACAAATCGTCATCATTTAGCATTTGATAAATTTGCGGCTGATATAAAAAGCAAGATTAATTTATTAAAGACATAAAAAAGGAAAGATATGAAAGATCAGTTCAGTTTTTACAGTAAATTTTTTATTGGCCTATTAATTGTTCTTGCGGGTTATGCATTGACACAATTCCATCAGTATATGGACGGCTACGAAATTTCAATTCTGATTGGTTCTGTTTTTGTTTTTTCATGGCTAGGATTTTATTGGACTAACTTTAAGAATTTTTTTATCGCTATCTTTTTACTGGCATTTTTATCTATTTTTTTATATCAAGGCAACCTATCGATTGCTGAAGAAAATTTCTTTTTAAAGTACTTTATTTCGAGCCAGTCTGCGATCATGTGGATGAGCACTTTATATCCATTAAGTCTAATAATTTATTGGATACATCTTTTTAATTCTCAAGCATTTACAGGAAAACTCGCTTCAAATTTAGTTTGGATTGCCACTACCCTTGGAACGTCAGGTCTTCTTATTCGCTGGTATGAGTCTTACCTAATTAGTGTTGATATAGGACATATCCCAATTAGCAATCTTTATGAAGTATTTGTTCTATTCTGTTTGATTACCTCCCTTATTTATATTTACTATGAAGAAAAGATAGAAACAAAGAAACTTGGCTCTTTTATAATGATTATTATAAATATTGCAGTAGGATTTCTGCTCTGGTATAGCTTTGCAAAGGGCGCTCATGAGATTCAACCATTAGTTCCAGCGCTCCAGTCTTATTGGATGAAAATTCATGTGCCAGCCAATTTTATTGGTTATGGTTCTTTCGCTATTGCAGCGATGGTTTCAATGGCCTACCTTATTGTTGATAAAGGATGGCTTACTCAATATCTGCCTAATAAAGACGTTCTTGAAGACATGACTTACCGAGTAATAGCAATCGGCTTTCTATTCTTTACTATAGCAACAATCCTTGGAGCTGTTTGGGCTGCAGAAGCATGGGGAGGCTATTGGTCATGGGACCCAAAAGAAACATGGGCATTAATAGTATGGTTAAATTATGCTGCTTGGCTTCATTTAAGATTGATTAAAGGACTTAGAGGAAGCTTACTGGCATGGTGGTCAATTATTGGTTTATTTATTACAGCCTTTTGCTTTTTAGGAGTTAATTTATTTTTATCGGGCCTCCATTCTTATGGTGAGTTATAGTAGAACATGCATTTTCGGTTAAAATAAATCTAGGATAACTTTTTAAAAAATTAAATCATGTCAGATAATATTATTTCCATCAAAGATCTAAGATTTGGATATGGCAATCGTGAGCTGCATAAAGGAATTAATATGCAGTTTCCGAGAGGAAAAGTATCGGCCATTATGGGAGGCAGCGGGAGCGGAAAAACAACGATTCTCAGGTTAATTGGCGGGCAGATAAAGCCGACAGCTGGTCAAGTGAGTGTAGATGGAACGATTGTTCATCAACAAGACAGAGAAGGAATTTATCGGCTGCGACGAAAGATGGGGATGCTATTTCAACATGGTGCATTATTTAGTGACTTATCTGTTTTTGAAAATGTTGCATTTCCTATGCGTGAACATACTGACCTCCCCGAAAATATTATTAAAGACTTGGTGTTATTGAAATTAAATGCAGTGGGCCTTAGAGGTGCTGCCTACTTAATGCCCACCGAGCTATCGGGTGGAATGGCAAGACGAGTAGCGCTTGCACGTGCAATTGCATTAGACCCAGATATTATTATGTATGACGAACCATTTGCAGGGCTCGATCCAATATCAATGGCTGTCATATGTGATTTGATTCGAACATTAAACGATGCGTTGGGTGCGACCTCCATTATAGTGACCCACGATGTAGCGGAAACATTTTCCTTTGCTGATTATGTATATTTTATTGCAGATGGGGTGGTTGCTGCTGAAGGAACTCCAAAGCAGTTAATGACATCTAAATTGCCGTTTATTAAGCAATTTATTCACGGCGAGAAAGATGGCCCAGTCCCATTTCATTATAATGCCCCAAGTTTGAACTCGGATTTAGGCCTCTAAAAGACAATATGAAAACATTATTTAATTTTTTTGAAAAGATTGGAAATTCAATTACTAGTCGAGTTCTAAGATTGGGTGCTGCAACCCGACTTATTTTTCTAATCTTTGTTTATTCTGGCGACAGTTTCAAAAGAATTCATCTGACAATTCGAGAAGTCTACTTCACAGGAGTTATGTCGCTGGTTATTATTGTTGTTTCAGCATTCTTTGTTGGTATGGTGCTGGGTCTTCAAGGTTATTATACTTTGCAGAAATATGGATCATCTGAGGCAATTGGAGTATTGGTTGCATTGGCATTGGTAAGGGAATTAGGTCCCGTCGTTACTGCCCTTTTGTTTGCTGGGAGAGCAGGAACAGCTATCACGGCTGAAATAGGACTGATGAAAGCAACGGAACAATTATCAGCAATGGAAATGATGGCAGTAAGCCCTATTGCAAGAATTATTGCCCCAAGATTTTGGGCGGGCGTAATTGCGATGCCTATTCTTGCATCAATTTTTTCAATGGTTGGTGTGTTGGGTGGCTACGTAGTTGCTGTGCCTATTATTGGTGTCGATGAAGGTGCTTTCTGGTCACAAATGCAAGCGAACGTTGACTTTAATTTTGATATTATGAATGGGTTAATTAAGAGCTTAGTATTTGGGGTTGCATGTACTATTATCGCTCTGTTTGAGGGGTTTGATGCGCCACCAACTGCTGAGGGCGTCAGTAGAGCAACAACTAGAACAGTTGTAACATCTTCTCTGGCTATTTTGGCGTTAGATTTTGTGCTTACATCATTTATGATTAGTGGTTAAAATACAAATAAGGGTGAAAAGATATTATGGATAAAATAAAATTTGATGCGTGGGTCGGTATGTTTGTGGCAGTCGGCATAATATCATTACTCGGGCTCGCCACGAAAGTTGGAAATTTAACTTCTAATGACATCAGAGAGACATACATGGTAACCGCAAACTTTGAGAATATTGGGGGGCTAAAACCTAGAGCACCTATTAAAGCTGCGGGAGTCGTTGTAGGAAGAGTTAATTCGATTGTGTTTGATACGAAGGCATACCATGCAGTCGTAAGCATTGATATTGATAAGCGATATGTATTTCCTAAAGATACTTTTGCGAATATATATACAGCTGGATTATTAGGTGAGCAATATATCGGTCTTGAAGCCGGCGGGGACACAAAAAATCTAGAACAGAATGATCGAATTACACAAACTCAAGATGCAGTTGTCCTAGAAAAACTAATTAGTCAATTTCTATACAGCAAGGCCTCAGAGGAAGATAAATAAGATGAACCTGAATTTTTTAAATAAACGAATCCTTGCTTTTATATTAATTTCATTTTCGACAGTCGTTTTCGCCGGGCTCGCTCCTGATGAGCTGGTTAGGAAAACTTCGGATGACGTTATATCAGCAATTAAGAATGATAAAGATATCCAAGGCGGAAATAAGGAAAAGATATTTAAAATAGCCGAAGAAAAAATATTGCCAAACTTTGATTTTGAGAAAATATCAAGATTAGTTTTAGGCAAAGCCTGGCGCTCAGCAACAGAAGAACAAAAGACTAATTTTAAGTCTGAATTTAGGGCTTTATTATTAAGAACCTATTCAGTAGCGCTATCAAAGTATAAAGACCAAGGTATTGATATTAAGCCCATGCGCATGCAGCCGACAGATGAAATAGTGACTGTAAAAACAGAGATTGTTCAAACTGGAGCGCAACCTATAAAAGTTGATTACGCTTTAGCTAAAGATGGGGATTCCTGGTTAGTTTTTGATATTGTTATAGAGGGAGTGAGTTTAGTTACAAATTATCGAAGTCAGTTTGCTAGTGAAATTAAAGCTGGCGGTATGAACTCATTAAATGAAAAATTAGCAGAAAAAAATAAAAGCAATAAAGACTAATGGAATTCATAGAAATTAAAAAAAATAATTGGGCTCTAAAAGGAAATTTAACCTTTGAAAATATCTCGAAACTAATTGATGCAGTTCAGAATTTCAATTGGGAACAGTCTATTGATTTGGATTTGAGTGGCGTTAAAGATCTTGATACTTCTCTCTTAGCTCTTATTTTTGAATGGAAGCGACTCGCTAAAGAAAAAAAACAAAATATCTTGATCACGGGTATCCCTAAGAACCTTACGAAGCTTGCCAGACTTTATGGCGCCCAAGAATTCATTTCAAATGCAAGAAATAAGTAAAAGCTAAAGATCTCTTTACCCTCTATATATTTAAATAAGAACATATTATGAAGCCGGCCATTGTCTATCAAAATGTAAAAAAACATTATGGGTCAGTAAAGGCTGTAAATGGCATAACACTCTCAATACCAGAGGGGGAATTTTTTGGCCTCCTTGGTCCTAATGGCGCTGGTAAATCAACCATGATCAATATGCTGGGGGGTTTATCAAACCCATCATCAGGAAAGATATCTGTCATGGGTCAAGATGTTCAAAAAAATTATCAAGAGGCTAGGCACTTGGTGGGAATTGTTCCACAAGAATTAGTTTTTGATCCATTTTTTAATGTTAGAGAGATGCTTCGGTTCCAAGCAGGTTATTTTGGGAAAGGGAGAGAGAATGATAAATGGGTTGATGAGGTAATAGATCGACTGGACTTAAGCGATAAGGCAGCCACGAACATGAGAATGCTTTCTGGGGGCATGAAAAGAAGGGCATTAATTGCCCAGGCGTTAGTTCATCGGCCTCCAGTAATTGTTTTGGATGAGCCAACAGCAGGCGTCGATGTAGAATTGAGGCAGAAACTATGGAGCTTTATTAAAGAGCTCAATAAAGAGGGCCATACTATTGTATTAACAACACATTATTTAGAGGAGGCTGAAGCTTTATGTAATTCTGTTGCGATGCTAAGGGCTGGAAAAATTGTTGCGCTTGACACCACAAAGAATTTACTCAAAAAATTCTCAACAAAGAATTTAATGCTTCGCTTAAATTTTAGAGCTGAAAAAAAACTCCCAAAAATAATAGAGCGTTTCTCGTACACAGAATTAGATGGTGCATTCATCTTTGAATTAAAAAAAATTACTGATATCGCAGAAATTACGGAAGCATTAAAAAAATCAAAAGTTGAGATTATAGATATGCAAACTGTAGACACAGATCTTGAGAATGTATTTTTGAAATTAACCGGAAATAAAAAATAAATTGGTTACATTAAAAACACAGATTATTGGAACTTGGACACTTTTAAAAAAAGAATTACTAAGGTTCTGGCGGGTTGTATTTCAAACAGTCGCTGCCCCTGTAATTACTGGAATTTTATACCTACTAATATTTTCACATGTTCTCGATAGCCGTCTGGAGGTTTATGAGGGTGTAGCCTATACAGCTTTCTTGATTCCTGGCTTGATTATGATGTCACTATTGCAAAATGCATTTTCCAACAGCTCTTCTAGTTTAATTCAGTCAAAAGTAATGGGGAATATTGTTTTTCTATTATTAACTCCACTTAGCTACTTACAACTATTTTTTGCATTCCTGATGGCTTCAATTGCTAGAGGGTTATTTGTCGGTATTTGTATTTATTTAATTTCGATTATTTATATTGATTTACCCATAGAGCACCCATGGATATTATTATTATTTGCATTGCTAGGTGGGGGACTTATGGGGGCTTTTGGTATAATTGCTGGAGTCTGGTGTGATCGGTTTGATCAGATGGCGGCATTTGGAAATTTTGTAATCATGCCCTTGTCTATGTTGTCAGGAGTATTTTATTCTATTCACTCTTTACCTCCTATCTGGCAAAAAATCTCTCAACTAAATCCATTTTTTTATATGATTGATGGTTTTAGGTTTGGTTTTTTTGGAAAATCAGATGTTTCACCTTATTTTAGCTTAGTGATTGTAGCGTTATTTTTTATCGCTTTATCTTTTATTACGATCAGAATGCTAAAATCAGGTTTTAAATTAAGGAATTAGATGATGTCACCTGACCAGATTAAAAATTCTATTACCACTAATCTTGATTGTGAGTTTATAGAGGTAAAGGGAGATGACGGCACTCACTTTGAAGCGACTATTGTCAGCAATCAATTTGAAGGCATTTCTATGGTCAAGCAACATCAATTGGTATATGAGTCACTAGGTGAAATGATGAAAAAAGACATACATGCTTTGTCGATTAAGACTTACAGAGCAAGCGAGTGGAAAGAACTAACTAAATAATTATAGCGGAGAAAAATTATGACCATTAACAATAGAATTAAAGAGTTGCTGGAGGATAATTTGATTGTCCTTTTTATGAAAGGAAACCCAAAGTTTCCTCAATGCGGATTTTCAAGTACAGCTTGTCAGATTTTAGGTGCATGTGGGGCAACTTATGAAACTGTTGATGTTTTGCAGGACCCTGAAATTAGGGAAGGAATTAAAGCTTACTCCAACTGGCCTACCATTCCTCAGTTATATATTAATTCTGAGTTTATCGGTGGTGCAGACATCATGAGAGAAATCTATGAGTCAGGAGAATTAGCTAAGATCGTTGCCGGAAATTAATTTTGGATAAGCTCATTATTCAGGGCCAAAGTAAATTATTTGGAGATGTTTTAATTTCTGGCGCAAAAAATGCTGCATTACCTATTTTGATTGGCTCTTTGTTAACCTCAGATAAGCTAACATTAACTAATGTCCCAAAACTTTTTGATATTAATACAACAGTAAAGCTATTGCAGTTTCTTGGTGTAGGCATATCTAAAGATGAGGACTCCATTGAGTTAATCGCAAAATCAATTAATCACATAGATGCCCCATATGATTTAGTTAAAACTATGCGAGCATCAGTCTTAGTATTAGGTCCATTATTATCAAGGTTTGGTAAGGCTCGAGTTTCATTACCAGGCGGATGCGCTATTGGCTCACGACCTGTAGATATTCATATTCGTGGCCTGGAAGCTATGGGCGCAAAAATTACTATAGATCAAGGATACATTAATGCCAGCTCAGAACATTTGCCCGACGCGAAATTATTGGGCGTTAAGATTTATATGGACCAAGTTACTGTAACAGGAACAGAAAATTTAATGATGGCTGCAACGCTAGCTAGAGGTGAGACAGTTCTTGAAAATGCAGCAAAAGAGCCTGAAGTGATTGATTTAGGAAATTGTTTAATTAAGATGGGCGCTAAAATATCAGGCCTTGGTACAGACAAAGTCATAATTCAAGGTGTTGAAAATTTATCCGGGACTAATCATAGGATAATGTTTGACAGAATCGAGGCTGGCACCTATTTAGTTGCAGCAGCTATGACGGGTGGGGAGATTTGCTGCCAGGGAGTAGATGCAGATCAGATGGGGGCGGTCATTCAAAAGTTGCAGGAAACTGGGGTAAAAATAAGAATAGATAAAGATAAAATAACTATTAAGAGTGATGGAAGATTGAAAGCTGTTAATTTAAAAACATTACCATACCCAGGATTTCCCACAGATATGCAGGCGCAGTTTGTGGCAATGAATGCAATGGCGGATGGCGTGAGCGAGGTTACAGAGACTATCTTTGAAAATAGATTTATGCATGTTCAGGAATTAGTAAGGATGGGCGCCATTATTGATATAAAACAAAATACAGCTATCATTAGAGGTGGCGAGGAATTGTGTGGTGCAAATGTTATGGCAACAGATTTAAGGGCATCCGCCTCTTTGGTTTTAGCTGGGCTTGCAGCCAAAGGGGAAACAATAATTGAGCGCATATATCATTTGGATAGAGGCTATGAGAATCTTGAGGAAAAATTTAATCAAATTGGCGCCAAAATTAAGAGGATTAATTAAATGATTACGATTGCTCTGTCAAAAGGAAGGATCTTTACCGAAACAATGCCAATGTTGAATGCGGCAGGAATTTTTTGTAAGGATGACCCTGATGAGTCTAGAAAGTTAGTTTTTGAAACCAATCAAAAAGACATTCAATTAATTATTGTTAGAGCGTCTGATGTGCCAACTTATGTGGAGTGGGGCGGTGCTGATATTGGTATAGCGGGGAAAGATGTATTAGATGAGTACGATGGTACAGAATTATACCAACCTCTGGATCTGAATATTGGAAGATGTAAAATGATGGTAGCCGCAAAAAAAGACTTTAATTATAAGGAGATTGTTGCTAAAAGGGCTCATCTTCGAGTCGCAACAAAGTACCCTAAAGCAGCAAGAGAATTTTTTGGAAAAAAAGGTATTCATATAGACCTGATTAAATTATATGGCTCAATGGAATTAGCTCCAATTGTGGGATTATCTGATGTAATCGTAGATTTAGTAAGCACAGGCAAGACATTGGAAGCAAATAACCTAGTGGCTACTGAAGAAATTAGCAATATCAGTTCAAGACTAATCGTTAATAAAGCCTCGCTAAAAATTAACAGAGAAATTCTGCAACCACTAATTCAAAAATTTTCAGACGCTATATCAAAATAAATTTGTGAATATTAAAAAACTAAAATCCTCTAGTATTGATTTCTACTCAGAACTAAAATCTTTATTATCGTTTGATGATATTGATAATAATGAGATTATTGCAACCACTCAACGCATAGTAAATGATGTAAGGAAATTCGGAGACAAAGCTTTATTAGATTATTCAAATAAATTTGATCGGTTGGCGGCTAAGCATGTTGTTGATTTAGAGGTTAGTCAAAATGATCTTCAAGAAGCATTAAATAGGATTCCCAGCGAAACAAGATCATGTTTAGAAATTTCTGCTCGAAGAATCCGGGAGTATCATGAAAAACAAAAAATAGAGTCATGGTCATATAAGGACAAACAAGGATCAACCTATGGGCAAAAAATAACCGCTATAGATATAGTTGGTTTATATGTTCCTGGAGGTAAAGCAGCATACCCATCATCGGTATTAATGAATGCTATACCTGCAAAGGTTGCCGGCGTTAAAGAGTTGGTGATGGTGGTCCCAACACCTAACGGCGAAAAAAATGATTTAGTATTAGCTGCAGCAAAATTAGCAGGAGTAGATAGAGTCTTTACAATTGGTGGCGCTCAAGCAATTGCGGCATTAGCCTATGGTACTGAAACAATTCCTCAGGTTGATAAAATTGTTGGCCCAGGTAATGCGTATGTTGCAGAAGCAAAAAGAAAGGTTTTTGGTGTCGTTGGTATTGATATGATTGCGGGCCCATCAGAAATACTCATTATCTGTGACGGTAAGACTGACCCCGACTGGATTGCGATGGACTTATTTTCACAGGCTGAGCATGACGAAATGGCACAATCTATCTTAATATCAACTGATGAAAATTTTTTCGATCAAGTTCTAAATAGTATGAAAATATTAATTAAAGAGATGAGCAGAAAAAGTGTAATAGTAACTTCCCTTGAAAGCAGGGGTATTTTTATCCTAGCTAAAGACTTAGAGGATGCTGCAAATATATCTAATTTTATAGCCCCCGAGCATTTAGAGTTGTCGGTAGATGACCCTGAGAACTTAGTTACTAAAATAAACCATGCAGGTGCTATTTTTATGGGCAGAAACACCTGTGAGGCTGTCGGAGATTATTGTGCCGGCCCTAATCATGTATTGCCCACATCAAGAACAGCAAGATTTTCATCCCCACTTGGTGTCTACGATTTTCAAAAACGATCAAGTTTAATATTCTTAACAGCAGAATCAGCTAGTGAATTGGGTATTGTTGCATCCGTCCTTGCTAATGGGGAGGGGCTACAAGCGCACGCTGAGGCAGCCAAATATAGAGTTATTAAAAATAAATAATGAGTAAGTATTGGACTGATGTTGTTCATAATTTAACCCCATACGTTCCAGGGGAACAGCCTAAAGAGCATTTATTAATCAAGCTTAATACCAATGAAAACCCTTACGGGCCCAGCCAAAAAGTTATTGAATCAATTGCGGCAGCAAACAATGATCAGTTAAGGCTTTACCCGGATCCAGAAAGCGACGCATTAAAATCTACCTTAGCCAGTTATTATAAAATTTCAAAGAATTCAATATTCATAGGAAATGGTTCAGATGAGGTTCTAGCATTTATCTTTCAAGCATTCTTTAAAAAAGATTTACCTATATTATTTCCAGATATTACTTACAGTTTTTATCCAGTTTATTCCAGGTTATATGGAATTGAATATAAAACTATTCCATTAGACGATGAATTTAATATTAGATCAGATGATTATATTGCCCAGAACGGAGGAATAATTTTTCCCAACCCAAATGCTCCAACCGGGATACCAAAAAACCTTAAGGACATAGAAACAATTTTAAAGTTAAATCAAGAAAGTGTTGTTGTTATTGATGAGGCATATGTCGATTTTGGAACAGAGTCATCGGTTAATTTAATAAATCAATATGACAACTTAATTGTAACTCAGTCATTCTCAAAATCACGGTCACTTGCTGGAATGCGCATAGGTTTTGCTATAGCAAGTGAAGAGCTAATAGAAGCATTGACCCGTATTAAAAATAGCTTTAACTCATACCCAATTGACAGGCTTGCACAAATGGCAGGCGTCGCCGCAATAGAAGACGTTACTTATTTCAACGAAACATGCAGCTCTATAATTAAAGCACGGACATTCCTTGAAAAAGAGTTATCTGAGATAGGGTTCGATACTCTGCCGTCAGGCGCCAATTTTATTTTCACTAAGCATAGAGTTTTTGATGCAATTACTATTTTCAGTAAATTAAGGAGTCAAGGCGTCTTGGTGAGACACTTCAATAATCCTGAGAGGATTTCGCAATATTTAAGAATTACAATTGGCAGCATGGAACAGATGAGAAAACTTGTATTTCTACTAAAAGAAATCGTAGGCTATATATAATAAACATATGGAACCTTTGTTATTCATAGCGCCTAATTTTAAACTCATGCTAAAATTATATTTATGACACGTATAGCTAAAGTAACAAGAAAAACACTAGAAACCAATATTTCTGTTGAAATTAATATAGATGGCTCAGGCAAATCTGATTTAAATTCAGGCATTGGTTTTTTAGATCATATGTTGGAACAAATTTCTCGGCATGGATTGTTCGACCTCATAATAAAAGCTGAAGGCGATTTGCATATTGATGCACATCATACCGTTGAGGATATTGGTATTACCATTGGACAGGCCTTTATGAAGGCAATGGGCGATAGGTCGGGTATTCGTCGATATGGACATGCTTATGTTCCTCTTGATGAGGCCCTATCAAGGGTCGTTCTCGACATTTCTGGAAGGCCTGGACTTGAGTTTAATACTGAGTTTACAAGAGCAAGAATTGGTGATTTTGACGTTGATCTTATTTATGAGTTCTTTCAAGGATTTGTTAATCATGCAAACGTAACATTGCATATCGATAATTTAAAGGGTGAGAATGCACACCATCAAGCAGAAACAATCTTTAAGGCGTTTGGTAGAGCATTAAGAGTTGCAGTTGAGCTTGATGAAAAGATCAAGGGTGTAACCCCATCAACTAAAGGCTCGCTTTAATCTAACTTATTAAATCAATTTATGATTGCAATTATCGATTACGGAATGGGCAACCTCAGATCAGTCCACAACGCATTTAAATTTATAGCTCCACAAATAGAATCTGTAGTTACAAGTGACCCCGCAATAATATCAAAAGCAGATCGAATAGTTTTTCCGGGCCAGGGGGCAATGCCAGATTGCATTCGAGAGCTCGAAAAAAGAGGACTTAGAGAGATTGTTAAAGATTCAGCAACGAGCAAACCATTTCTGGGAATTTGCATAGGGCTTCAAATGTTATTTGATGAAAGTGAAGAGGGGGATGTACAAGGCCTTGGAATTTTTCGGGGTAATGTTAAACGCTTTAAGTCATTCAATAATATCAAGATACCTCATATGGGATGGAATGAAGTCTATCAAGAGACAGTGCACCCAATATGGGAAAATATCGGTTCAGCAGAGAGATTTTATTTTGTACATAGTTACTATGTAGAAGAAGAAGACTCATCTATAAAAACTGGCACAGCAAATTATGGCGATAAATTTACCGCAGCTGTTGCCTATAAAAATATTTTTGCAGTGCAATTTCATCCAGAAAAAAGTGCTGAACCAGGGTTACAATTACTTAAAAACTTTATTTCATGGACGGTTTAACCTTTAAATTATGTTAATTATTCCTGCTATAGACCTCAAAGATGGAAAGTGTGTTCGGCTCAAGCAAGGCCGAATGGATGAATCGACTATTTTTTCTGATAATCCTGCAGAGATGGCAAGGCACTGGGTTGAACAGGGAGCTAGAAGACTCCATTTAGTTGATTTGGATGGTGCTTTTGCGGGAAAACCCATCAATGAGCGCGCCATTAAATCAATTGTAAGTGAGCTTGGGAAACAAATACCCATTCAATTAGGTGGAGGAATTCGAAATTTAGATACCGTAGAGAGCTTTTTAAATAGTGGTGTTGATTCTATTATTATTGGAACAGCAGCTGTAACTCATCCTGGTTTTTTACACGAAGCTTGCTATGCATTTCCAGGCCAAATTATCGTAGGACTTGATGCTAAAGACGGAGATGTTGCAATTAATGGGTGGGCAAAATTGACCGGACACAATGTAATTGAGCTCGCCCAAAAATTTGAAGGGTATGGGGTTGAATCAGTTATATACACTGATATTGGGCGTGACGGGATGCTCGGGGGGGTTAATATTGACGCAACCGTTAAATTATCTGAATCTCTATCAATTCCTGTGGTTGCTAGTGGAGGAGTTTCAAACCTAAAAGATATTGAGGATCTGTGTGCAGTCTCAAATATAGGTATCAGAGGGGTAATAACAGGAAGGGCAATTTATGAAGGCACACTTGATTTTAGAGCTGCGCAAGAACTATCTGACCGCCTGACTGGCTCATAATGGGATTAGCAAAAAGAATAATTCCATGCCTAGATGTTAATGCCGGAAGGGTTGTTAAAGGGATTAATTTTATAGACCTTCAGGATGCCGGTGATCCAGTCGAGATTGCAAAAAAATACAATGAAGAGGGTGCAGACGAAATAACCTTCTTAGATATTACTGCAAGCTCAGATAACCGCGATTTAATTTTAGATATTATTGAGTCAGTTGCAAAACAAATATTTATTCCTTTGACTGTAGGAGGGGGCGTTCGATCTCCTGATGATGTTAGGCGTTTATTGAATGCAGGTGCGGATAAGATTAGCATCAATACTTCGGCGATTATTAATCCAGAATTAGTTGCTGAGGTGTCAAGTCGCTTTGGATCGCAATGTATTGTAGTGGCCATTGATGCAAAAAAGGTAGGTAATCAATGGGAAGTATTCACTCATGGTGGTAGAAAATCTACTGGATTAGATGCGGTAGAATGGGCAAAAAGAATGGTTGATTTAGGCGCCGGAGAATTACTAATAACAAGTATGGATAGAGATGGGACAAAACAAGGCTTTGATGTTGCCTTAACTAAGCTTATTTCTGATGCTGTTGAAGTACCAATTATAGCTTCTGGGGGGGTTGGTAATCTCCAGCATTTAGTTGATGGAGTTTTATTAGGTGGAGCTGATGCTGTATTAGCAGCAAGTATCTTTCATTATGGAGAATATACGATCCATGAAGCAAAAGAATTTATGCACAATAATAATGTGGAAATAAGATTATGAGCTCATATTTGGATAGTATTAAATGGAATAACGAGGGATTGGTTCCTGTGATCGTTCAAGAAACAGCTACAAATAAAGTCATTATGTTTGCGTGGATGAACCGAGAGACCTTAGAGCGATCGATTCAGGAAAGAAAAGCAATTTATTGGTCACGATCAAGGAAAAAAGTTTGGATGAAGGGAGAAGAGTCTGGGCACATTCAATACATAGATTCAATAGCATTGGATTGTGATCAAGATTCTATATTGCTTAAAGTAAGGCAAGAAGGCGGCATTGCATGTCATACCGGAAGGGCGACTTGTTTCTATAATAACCTTGAAATGAGTACCGGCATGTTAATCGAAATAGAGCCGGTGATTAAAGATCCAAATGAAATCTATAAGGATAAAAAATAATGGACAATTATTTAGAAGAACTATTAGATTTAATTAAAACTAAAAAAAATAATGACCCAACCACCTCATATACCGCCCTTCTTCATTCAAAAGGACTGAATGAGATCCTTAAAAAAATTGGCGAAGAGTCTACTGAGACTATTATTGCCGCAAAATCTGATGATAATGAAGATTTAGTCTATGAAATTGCAGATCTTTGGTTTCACTGCTTGATATTGCTATCAGAAAAAAATTTAAAGGTGGAGCATATTATTAGAGAGTTAAAAAGACGATCAGGAACCTCTGGTATCGAAGAGAAAAATAGTCGGAAAATTAAATAAAGTTATGACTGATTGTATTTTCTGCAAAATTGTAAAAAAAGATATCCCCGCAAAAATTATTTATGAGGATGAAGAATTCTTAGTCTTTAATGATATTAACCCAATAGACAAAGTTCATTTTTTAATTATCCCCAAGACACACATTGAAAGTCTTCTGGAGTGTGATGAAACCAACCTGGAAATGTTAGGAAAAATGTTGTTGTTGGGAAAAAATCTTGCCCACCAACATGGTTTAAGGGGATTTAGAACAATGATAAACTCTGGCGCCGAAGGTGGGCAAGAGGTATTCCATATACACATTCATGTATATGGCGGCAGTGAAAAATTAGCGAAAATTTAAACGGGAGAGAAAAATGCCAGGAATTAAAGAGTTATTAGTAATATTATTAGTAGCCATAGTTATTTTCGGCGCTGGAAAACTCAGAAATATTGGTAGTGATTTGGGCTCAGCAGTAAGAAACTTTAAGGAAGGAATGCAACAAAAAGAAAAAAAGAAAGTTTCTAGGAAAAAATAATTTAATGTTTGATATTTCTTTTTCAGAATTATTAGTGGTTATATTTGTATTAATAATATTTGTTTCACCAAAAAATATTCCTGCAATCGCAAGGGCTGCAGGGAGGATGTTACAAAAGGCCAAAAATTTTATGGCTGATATTAAAGAAGAGATCGAAAGAGAGGGTAAGTTTAAGGAGCTTAAAAGAATACAAAAAGAAATAAAAAAGAGATCGATCAAGCCTTGAACGTCCCTCAAGCAATTTTCCAGCACCTTAAAGAGCTGAGGTGGGCCCTAATAAAATCTTTCTTGATTTTCATTGGAGTTTTTTTATTGATGGCTCCATATGCAAATGAAATATATCATTTTTTCTCTGAGCCACTTCTAATCCAAATGCAATCTCAAAATGCCTCAATTATTAGTACCAAATTAACAGCGACTTTTATTGTCCCACTTAAAATTACATTATTTTGTGCATTCATAATCTCACTCCCGCTTATTTTTTGGCAGATATGGTTATTTGTTGCACCAGGACTGTACAGTAAAGAAAAATTTTTTATATTTTGGACTTTAGTGATTGGTTATGTTCTATTTATTTTGGGTGTTGTATTTGTCTATACCCTTGTATTTCCGATTATTTTTAATTTTTTTATTTCCATGACGCCAGTTGATGTAGGTCTTATGGTGGATATATCGAGCTACCTGGAAATGATTATTGGACTATTTCTTGCATTTGGCTTCGCATTTCAAATTCCAATCATTCTAGTAACGCTAATTAAATTTAGATGGGTTCAGCTCAAAACAGTAGAAAAAAATAGGCCCTACCTAATTGTTATATCTTTTGTATTAGGTGCAATTCTTACCCCACCAGACGTAATATCACAGATACTTTTAGCTGCGCCCATGATACTTTTGTTTGAATTGGGAATATTCTTCTCAAGAAAAATTTCAATTGATTAGTTTATTACTGGAAGTTTTGTGACTAATTTTGTATAATGCCGACATTAAATTATCTCTATTTGTAATATTTCATTTCTCTATACTAATTAATTGGATTTTTCATGACTGAAGATAGTAAAAAAATTGATCTTAAGCGAAGAAAATTTTTATTAACCGCAACCTCATTAACTGGCGCAATTGGTGTTTCAGCTATTGGCATACCCTTTGTTTCTAGCATGCTCCCGAGTGAAAAAGCAAAAGCTGCTGGCGCTGCTGTGGAAGTTAATATTTCAAGCATTCAGCCAGGAGAAATTAAAGTCTCCGAATGGCGTGGTCAGCCGGTATGGATTTTAAATCGCTCTGATGAAATGATCAAAAAATTAGATAATAAAAGTGAATTAGCGGACCCTGATTTAAAGGTGTTATCTCAGCAGCCTAAATATTGCCAAAATAAAACACGATCTATTAAATCGAATTTGCTTGTTATGGTTGGAATTTGTACTCACTTAGGTTGCTCCCCCTCACCAAAGCTTGCACCAAAGGGTGATATGGGTAGTCAATGGGAAGGTGGTTTTTTCTGCCCCTGCCACGGGTCTAAATTTGATTTAGCAGGTCGCGTTTTTAAAGGTTCGCCCGCACCTACTAATTTAGTAGTCCCTCCTCATAAATATATAAATGACCAAACAATTTTAATTGGTGAAGACGCCGAAGGAGCTGCATAAGATGGCAAAAAAACCAAACACGAATTCAACCGGTATTCTTGGGTGGATAGATGAAAGATTTCCACTTTCTTCTTTTATAAAAAATCATTTGACAGAGTACTACGCACCGAAAAATTTTAATTTTTGGTACTTTTTTGGAGCTTTAGCTTTAGTTGCTTTTGTTCTGCAAATCCTAACGGGTATTTTTTTGACGATGCATTATAAGCCTTCCGCTGCTGAAGCTTTTGCTTCTGTTGAGTACATTATGAGAGATGTATCGTTTGGTTGGTTGATACGCTATATGCACTCCACAGGGGCATCATTATTTTTTGTGGTTATATACCTTCATATGTTTAGGGGCTTAATGTATGGCTCTTATCGGAAACCAAGAGAGCTTCTATGGTTGTTTGGTGTTCTGATTTTTCTTTTATTAATGGCGGAAGCTTTCTTTGGGTATCTCTTGCCGTGGGGGCAAATGTCATACTGGGGAGCTCAGGTTATAGTTAACTTATTTACCTCCGTACCTTTTATTGGTCCTGATTTAGCTGAGTGGGTTCGAGGAGATTATTTAGTCTCTGATGCAACACTCAATCGTTTTTTTGCCTTTCATGTTATTGCATTACCTTTAGCTTTGGCGGGTTTAATATTTGGTCATTTGATTGCCCTTCATGAGGTTGGATCTAATAACCCAGATGGGATTGAAATTAAGGAAACCAAGGATAAAAAAACAGGCATTCCATTGGATGGCATTCCCTTTCATCCTTATTACACCGTTAAGGATTTGATAGGACTTTCTGTTTTCTTTATAGTATTTGCTTCGATTATATTTTTTGCTCCTGAAATGGGCGGATATTTCTTGGAAGCCAATAACTTTGTACCGGCAAATCCACTAGTAACACCCGACCATATTGCTCCAGTTTGGTATTTCACTCCTTTTTATTCTATTCTTAGAGCTATCCCTCCTCTTTTTAATAGTCAGTTTCCTGGTGTGGCTGCGATGGGGTTATCAGTACTAATTTTCTTTTTTATCCCCTGGCTCGATAAGAGTAAGGTGAGGTCAATTCGTTATAAAGGTGCTCTTTATAAAAAATGGCTTAGTGCATTTGTCCTGAGCTTTGTTGTCTTAGGATATCTTGGAACTGTCCCATCTAATATCTGGGGTCAGTTTTATATTGTCCTTCCTTTAATTGGTGGCGCCGATATTGCAACGGTTGTTGCTAGAATATTTACAGCAATTTATTTTTTATTTTTTATTTTAATGCCTTTTTATAGTAAAAAAGATATTACTAAATCAGTCCCTAAGCGAGTAACAATGTAATGAATAAAATTTTAATTAATGTTGTATTAGTTTTATTGTCTTCCTTTAGTTATGCCTCGGACGATGTAAAGCTTCAAAAAGCCCCAATTGATCTCAATGATCAGATTTCGTTACAAAGAGGAGCGAGAAATTTTATTAATTATTGCTTAAATTGTCATAGTGCAAATTATATGAGATATAACCGACTAACTGATATTGGACTAACAGACGAGCTAATAAAAAATAATTTATTATTTACCTCAGATAAAGTTGGCAATACTATGAGTATTTCTATGGCGCATGATGATGCTAAGAATTGGTTTGGTGCAGCCCCTCCCGACTTATCAGTAACAGCAAGATCTAGAGGGGCGGATTGGATTTATAGTTACCTTAGAGGTTTTTATAGGGACACTTCAAGGCAAATGGGTTGGAATAATGTGGTACTTAAAAACTCAGCAATGCCTCATATTTTATGGGAGCTTCAGGGAGAACAGGAGCTTGATCATATAAGTAATGACCTTAAATTAGTGATTCCAGGAAAGCTGCCACCCAAAGAATACGATCAATTTGTTGGCGACATTACAAACTATATGGTATTCATGTCAGAACCAGGACAACAAAAAAGAAGGCAAATGGGTTATTATGTCCTCGCCTTTTTACTCTTACTCTTAGTCTTAACGATTAATCTCAAAAAGGAATATTGGAAAAATATTAAATAAATTATGATGAAACTATACTCAAACTCAATTGATCCATTTAGCCATCGATGTCGTATTGTCTTATTTGAAAAGGGGATGGACTTTGAAGTAATCGACGTGGACTTATCAAATAAACCAGAAGACTTATCAATCTTAAGCCCATATTCAGACTCACCTGTTCTGGTCGAAAGAGACTTAGTCCTTACAGATGCAAACATCATCAACGAATACATTGACGAAAGATTTCCACACCCTCAGCTTATGCCGCCTGACCCAGTCATGAGAGCTCGCGCTAGATTATTTTTGAAAGATTTCGAAAATCAATTATTTATTCATATGAAAGACCTTGAATCAGAAGAAAAATCAAAAAAAGATGCAGCTCGAAAGGTTGTAACAGAAACTTTAATTCAAATTACGCCAATTCTTGCAAAGCAAGCATATTTATTACATGAAGAGTATTCCATGTTAGATGTTGCTATGGCCCCACTACTTTGGCGACTAGACCATTATGAAATTAAGTTACCTAGTAGTTGCGCTCCCTTGATTAAATATGCAGACAAAATATTTAAAAGGCCTTTGTTTGATGAAGCAATGTCGCCTGCTGAAAAGGCAATGCGAGCATAAATCAATTATGGCTTCAAATAAACCATATTTGGTTAGAGCTATTTTTGATTGGTGTATTGATTCTGATCTAACACCATATTTGATCGCAAAATTATTACCAGGGACAAGGGTGCCTAAATCACAATCAAAATCCGAGGAAATTATTTTAAACATTTCCCCGGCTGCAAGTACAAAATTAATTATAGATAATAATTTTGTGTCATTTTTTGCAAGATTTAATGGGATTAATGAAGAAATTTACATCCCGATGTCAGCTGTTGCAGGAATTTATTCTCATGAGAATGGAGAGGGTCTATTCTTTGAAATTAACACTAAGAACCTAGTTGAGGCAAACAAGCAAGGTTCGGCAGCAAAGCCGAATAAAAAAAATAAGCCCTCACATTTGACGTTAGTAAAATAAAAAACTAGTTCCATTCAAAAAAAATTGATATAGTTACGTTTTTTCAAATATGCCCTCTTAGCTCAGTTGGTAGAGCAACGCACTTGTAATGCGTAGGTCGTCAGTTCGAATCCGACAGAGGGCACCATTTTACCTTAAGTAACTCATTATTTTGTTTGACAATTATTATAAAAACCCCCATAATTTTGGGTTCGGTTTGGAGGGGTGGCCGAGTGGTTAAAGGCGACGGACTGTAAATCCGTTCTCTCAGAGTACGTAGGTTCGAATCCTACCCCCTCCACCAAGCTTTACTACTATTAGAGAGGGTTTAGTGTGGGTTTGCGGGTGTAGCTCAGTTGGTAGAGCATTAGTTTTCCAAACTAAATGTCGCGAGTTCGAACCTCGTCGCCCGCTCCAGTTATGTGAATTATTGGATTCGCCCATGTGGCTCAGTGGTAGAGCACTCCCTTGGTAAGGGAGAGGTCGCGGGTCCGATTCCCGCCAAGGGCACCAGTTTTCGGGGCGCGCAACGCAGGTTGTGCGCCCTCTGTCTTGGTTGTTGACCACTACTTTTCGGAGTCGAAGATATGGCAAAAGAGAAATTCGAGCGGACCAAACCCCACGTCAACGTGGGCACCATCGGTCACGTTGACCACGGCAAAACCACACTGACAGCTGCCATCACGACCGTGTTGGCCGTGAAATTCGGTGGTTCGGCCAAAGCGTACGACCAGATTGACGCCGCACCCGAAGAAAAAGCCCGTGGTATCACGATCAACACCGCCCACGTTGAGTACGAAACGGCTAACCGTCACTACGCCCACGTGGACTGCCCCGGCCACGCTGACTATGTGAAGAACATGATCACTGGTGCTGCCCAGATGGACGGCGCTATTTTGGTGTGCTCCGCTGCTGACGGCCCTATGCCTCAGACCCGCGAGCACATCTTGTTGGCCCGTCAAGTTGGCGTGCCTTACATCATCGTGTTCCTGAACAAGTGCGACATGGTTGACGACGCTGAGTTGTTGGAGCTGGTCGAAATGGAAGTGCGCGAGTTGTTGTCCAAGTACGATTTCCCAGGCGACGACACCCCCATCATTCAAGGTTCAGCCAAGCTGGCCCTCGAAGGCGACAAAGGCCCATTGGGCGAAGAAGCCATCATGAAGTTGGCTGACGCACTGGACAACTACATCCCTACACCAGAGCGTGCAGTGGACGGCGCATTCTTGATGCCCGTGGAAGACGTGTTCTCCATCTCCGGTCGCGGCACTGTGGTGACTGGCCGTATCGAGCGCGGTATCGTCAAAGTCGGCGAAGAGATCGAAATCGTCGGTATCAAAGACACTGTCAAGACCACTTGCACAGGCGTTGAGATGTTCCGCAAGTTGCTCGACCAAGGTCAAGCCGGTGACAACGTCGGCATTTTGCTGCGCGGCACCAAGCGCGAAGACGTCGAGCGCGGCCAAGTGCTGTGCAAGCCAGGCTCAATCAAGCCACACACCCACTTCACGGGCGAGATCTATGTCTTGTCCAAAGACGAAGGTGGCCGTCACACGCCTTTCTTCAACAACTACCGTCCCCAGTTTTACTTCCGTACGACTGACGTGACAGGCGCGATCGAATTGCCAGAAGGCAAAGAGATGGTGATGCCTGGTGACAACGTGTCGATCACTGTGAAGTTGATCAACCCCATTGCGATGGAAGAAGGCTTGCGCTTCGCCATCCGCGAAGGCGGCCGTACCGTTGGCGCTGGCGTTGTGGCCAAGATCATCGCTTAAAAATTCGATACAGGGGTATAGCTCAATTGGCAGAGCGTCGGTCTCCAAAACCGAAGGTTGTAGGTTCGATTCCTACTGCCCCTGCCACCTGAAAAGGTGGAATTTCAAGCCCGCTAGACACTAGCGGGCTTCCTTGTCTGATAAGAGTCCTTCTGAAGATGGCTCAACAAAGGTTTCAAGCCGTATGGCAACGTCCGAAGTTCAAACTGTGAGTGCTGCTGGTGACAAGATGCGCCTGGCTTTGGCCGTGTTGCTCGTCATGGGTGGTTTGGTTGCCTATTACATGTTGTCCGCCCATGGCAGTTTGGCCCAATGGGGCGGCTTGTTGGTGGCGTTGATCGCGGCGGCTGTGGTGTATTTCACGTCCGAGTCCGGTCGCCAGTTGATTGGTTTTGGGCGCGATGCCGTGCGCGAAACCAAAAAAGTGGTGTGGCCTGAGCGCAAGGAAGCCTTGCAGATCACTTTGTATGTATTTGCCTTTGTGGTGGTGATGGCCTTGTTCCTTTGGCTCACTGACAAAACTCTGGAATGGGTTTTTTACGATCTGATTCTCGGGTGGAAAAAATAATGAACGATGTTGTAGTCAACGCGGCCATGGCCGGCTCTTCGACCAACCCCGACCTGAAATGGTACGTGGTTCATGCTTATTCGGGGATGGAAAAAGCAGTCGAGCGCAACATCATCGAGCGCATCACGCGTTCGGGCATGGAAACAAAATTTGGCCGCATTTTGGTGCCCACCGAAGAGGTGGTTGAGATTAAAAATGGCCAAAAACGGACCACGGAACGCAAGTTTTTCCCTGGCTATGTATTGGTTGAAATGATCATGGACGACGAAACTTGGCATTTGGTCAAGCACACCAACAAAGTCACCGGCTTTGTGGGTGGGGCTAAAAACCGACCAGCGCCGATTTCTGAGGCTGATGTCGCCAAAATCGTCAACCAGATGCAAGAAGGCACTGACAAGCCACGCCACAAGGTGGAGTTTGAAGTCGGTGAATACATCCGCGTCAAAGAAGGCCCGTTCACGGACTTCAATGGCACGGTGGAAGAAGTCAATTACGAGCGCAACAAGATGCGTGTGTCGGTCACGATCTTTGGTCGCGCCACACCGGTTGAACTCGAATTCGGTCAAGTCGAAAAGACCTGATCGTTTTCACTTTTCCGAACTTGCGCTTCCCGACTCGGCGCTGGTTCTTGATCTTGAGTCGTTAACCCCGGGGAGCTGAGGATCAAACGATCCCAAGCGTTACAACCCGCAAGGAGAAAAGCATGGCGAAAAAAATCGTCGGCTTCATCAAGCTGCAAGTGCCAGCTGGTAAAGCCAATCCATCACCACCTATTGGTCCAGCATTGGGTCAACGTGGTTTGAACATCATGGAATTCTGCAAGGCGTTCAACGCCCAGACCCAAGGCGTCGAGCCGGGCCTGCCATTGCCTGTGGTCATCACAGCGTTTGCAGACAAATCCATCACCTTCATCATCAAGACGCCACCTGCAGCGACTTTGATCAAGAAGGCCATCAAGATCGACAAAGCTTCTACCAAACCAGGTTTGGAAAAAGTGGGCAAGATCACCCGCGCTCAGCTCGAAGAAATTGCCAACGCCAAGATGAAAGATCTGACCGCTGCCGATCTGGACGCAGCCGTTCGCACCATCGCTGGTACTGCCCGTTCCATGGGCGTGAATGTGGAGGGCGTGTAAATGTCCAAACTCACCAAAAAACAAAAAGCCCTCGTTGGCAAAGTGGACAGCCTGAAGCTGTACGCCTTGGCTGATGCTTTGACCATGGTCAAAGAGTGCGCCACTGCCAAGTTCGACGAGTCGATCGACGTGGCTGTGCAGCTCGGTATCGATGCCAAGAAGTCTGACCAAGTCGTGCGTGGCGCGGTCGTGTTGCCTAACGGCACCGGCAAGACCGCCCGTGTGGCCGTGTTCGCCCAAGGCGCCAAAGCTCGCTGGTGCAGACGTGGTCGGTATGGACGACCTGGCTGCCCGCGTGAAAGCTGGCGACATGCCTTTCGACGTGGTCATTGCCGCACCTGACGCGATGCGTGTGGTCGGTACCTTGGGTCAAATTTTGGGCCCACGTGGTCTGATGCCTAACCCCAAAGTGGGCACTGTGACGCCTGACGTGGCGACAGCTGTGCGCAATGCCAAAGCCGGTCAAGTTCAGTTCCGCGTGGACAAAGCCGGTATCGTGCATGGCACGATTGGCCGCCGTTCTTTCGACACAGACAAGTTGCAAGGCAACTTGGCCGCCCTGGTTGAAGCTTTGGTGAAGGCCAAGCCAGCCACAAGCAAAGGTGTTTACCTGCGCAAAATTGCGGTGTCTTCGACCATGGGTGTGGGCGTTCGCGTCGACACACAATCCATCGCAGCTTGATGGCGATAGAAATTTGAGCCATCCGATAGGCTGGCTCAATGTGGTGGGCTGCTGATCTTGTAAAAGAAAGGCAGGTCATCCAAGACCGTTGGTGCACACCCGATGTGCTTAATCGACAAACCGCCAAGTTCGCTTGAAAGTTTGGGCCAACGCAGATGGCGATCCCGCTGCAGATGGATGAAGATCCAAAACAGTTGGTCGCTGCAAATAGGCGTGTTCAAGGGGCAACCCGGACAACACATATAAAGGAGTAGACCTTGAGTCTGAATCGCAGTGAGAAAGAAGCGGTCATTTCCGAAGTGACCGAACTCGCCGCTAAAGCTCAAACGCTGGTGATAGCGGAGTACCGTGGCATCACGGTCGCTGACATGACCAACCTGCGCGTCAAAGCTCGCAGCCTCGGCGTTTCGCTGACGGTGTTGAAAAACACCTTGGCCCGCCGTGCTGTGACAGGTACGCAGTTTGAAGTTGTCGCCGACCAAATGACCGGTCCGCTGATCTATGGCTTTTCTGAAGATGCAGTAGCCGCCGCGAAAGTGGTGACTGACTTTGCGAAAACCAACGACAAGTTGGTCATTCGTGCAGGTGCATTTGCAGGCAAAGCTTTGGACGTGAACAGCGTTAAGCAATTGGCAAGCATCCCTTCGAAAGAAGTTTTGTTGGCCCAGTTGTGTGGCTTGTTGATGTCGCCAATGTCCCGCACCGCCGTGGTGTTGGGTGCTCTGGCGGCCAAAAAAGGCGAAGGCGAAGCTGTTGCCGCTTAAGGCCAGCGTTCGTGTTTTAACCAATTGTTAGGAAATAAAAATGGCATTCGATAAAGACGCATTTTTGACCGCGCTGGACAGCATGACGGTCATGGAACTCAACGAACTGGTGAAAGCCATCGAAGAGAAATTTGGCGTGAGCGCTGCCGCTATGGCCGCTCCTGCTGCTGCCGGTGGTGGCGGTGCTGCTGCTGCTGAAGGGCAGACAGAATTCAACGTTGTCTTGTTGGAAACTGGCGCAAACAAAGTGTCCGTGATTAAAGCTGTGCGCGAAATCACCGGTCTGGGCTTGAAAGAAGCCAAAGACTTGGTGGACGGCGCTCCTAAAGCAGTCAAAGAAGCCCTGCCAAAAGCAGACGCTGAAGCTGCCAAGAAGAAGCTGGAAGAAGCTGGCGCCAAGGCCGAACTCAAGTAATTCACTTGCGTTCCAAGGCTGGAGTGTCCGAAAGGGCCTCCAGCCTTTGGTGCTTGAAGAGCACACCGAAAAGCAGAGGCACCAAAGTCTACTTTTCAGTGTTTTCTGACCCGACTGCAGAAAACCCTTGGTACGGGTTGCGTGCAATGCGCAATCGTCCGCCAACGCTGGTAGTGGCCAGCCGCCAAGACCGTTGAGAGAGTGCAACAGCTCGCTCAACAATCAGTTCTGAAAGATCAAGCCCGGAGATCTCATGGCCTATTCATACACCGAACGCAAGCGAATCCGCAAAAGTTTCGGCAGCCGCGAAAGCGTGCTCGAAGTTCCATACCTGCTGCAAATGCAAAAAGACGCTTACACGTCCTTCTTGCAAGCCGGTGTGGTTTCATCCAAACGTACGCACGAAGGCCTGCAAGCTGCCTTTGAATCGGCCTTCCCGATCGTGTCTCACAATGGCTTTGTGGAGATGAAATTCGTCGAGTACAACCTGGCCAAGCCAGCGTTCGACGTTCGTGAGTGCCAGACCCGTGGGCTGACATTCTCTTCGGCTGTGCGCGCACGCGTACAACTCATCATTTACGACCGCGATTCCTCGACCTCACAAAACAAGGTGGTCAAGGAAGTGAAAGAGCAAGAAGTCTACATGGGCGAAGTGCCCTTGATGACCAACAAAGGCTCTTTCATCATCAACGGCACCGAGCGCGTGATCGTGTCTCAGTTGCACCGTTCGCCAGGCGTTTTCTTCGAGCATGACAAGGGCAAGACCCACAGCTCGGGCAAATTGCTGTTCAGCGCACGCATCATCCCTTACCGCGGCTCTTGGCTCGACTTCGAATTCGACCCCAAAGACATCTTGTATTTCCGTGTCGATCGTCGCCGCAAGATGCCCGTCTCGATTCTGCTCAAAGCCATTGGCCTGAACCCCGAGTCGATCCTGGCGAACTTCTTCGTGAACGACAATTTCCGCCTGATGGACAGTGGCGCACAAATGGAATTTGTGGCCGAGCGTCTGCGCGGCGAGGTGGCCCGTTTTGACATCACCGACAAGTCCGGCAAAGTCGTGGTGGCCAAGGACAAGCGCATCACCGTGCGCCACACCCGCGAGTTGGAGCAATCTGGCACCACGCACATCAGCGTGCCTGAGGACTACCTGTTGGGTCGCGTGGTGGCACGCAGCATTGTGGAAGCCGATACAGGCGAGATCATTGCCAAGGCCAACGAAGAGTTGACCGAAACCTTGTTGAAAAAGCTGCGCACTTCGGGCATCCAAGATTTGCCTTGCATCTATACGAACGAATTGGACCAGGGTGCGTACATCTCGCAAACCCTGCGCATCGACGAGACCGTGGACGAATTCGCCGCACGCGTGGCCATCTACCGCATGATGCGCCCAGGCGAG
>FLOH01000702.1_pt1 | contig 63374 bp, 64 predicted proteins | sample 756751 | NCBI WGS metagenome assembly FLOH01 (sample SAMEA4026879, study PRJEB14308) | marine metagenome | biome: coastal water; material: water | depth 74 m
TACGCTTGCATCTGCCCATGCCAAGCGCAAAGATGATGAACCAAATTTGGCCGTCTGAAAAGCTCATGTTTTTTGGATCCTTCTGGCTGTAGCTTTTTGCTCAACAAAACTGCCTACCAGCATCGCCAAAAGCGCAGCTACCAAAAGCCCAGAATTATAAGGCAGCTTTATCAGCAAAAGCGACATGACAACCGAGGTCAGGGCCGCGGCAACCTGTGGCCGGGTGCGCAATGTTGGGGCGACCATCGCCAAAAAAGCCAAGGGCAAAACGAAATCAAGCGCATATTGCGGTGGGATCTGCGCCCCCACCGTGGCACCTACATAGGTGCCCAAATACCAAAAGGGCCAGATCGGCGTCACAGTACCCATAAAGAAAGCGAATTTTAGGCCAAGAGAAACTTGGGGGTTCTTTTCAAATTGTAAGATCGAGGCAATATAGCTTTGATCCAAAATCAAGTATGAAACTAAGATCTTTTTCCAAAAATTAAGCCTGCCCAAATGGGGGTAAAGCGAAGCTGAATACATTGCCATACGCAAATTCACGGCCAGTGCAGTCAAAATAATGATAAAGATCGGCGCATTTTCAAGCATCAGATGCAAAGCTGCAAACTGTGCGGCCCCTGCAATCACAATGATCGTAAAACCCATTATTTGCGCAAGGCTAAGCCCTGCCTCTGTGCCTGCCAAGCCAAACATCATCCCAAAAGGAACAATCACCATAATGAACGGGATCGAGGCCCAAAACCCGCCCCAAAACAGCCGTCTTACTGCCTGATCAGACATTTGATTTCCATAATGACTTTACGCCGTACCTACAAACGCATAGGCAATTCTAAAGCAAGTTACAATAAGATGGATTTTCGCTTTGGGGAGATTTGTACCTGTTTGATCGCATTATCATCGTTGATTGGTCGGCGGCATCCACTCCGTCGGGCAAAAGCCCAAAGGCCAACGCGATTTGGATTGGGCAGGCTGATCGGGCCGGTGCGCGCGCGAATTATTTTAGTACCCGTCAGGCGGCCGAGCAGGCCTTGATGGCGCAAGTCCAAAGTGGTGCGCGGCTGTTGATTGGATTTGATTTCCCCTTGGGCTTTCCAATGGGCTTTGGCAAAGCGTTTTTGGGCAGTGATGACCCTTGCGCGTTGTGGCACTGGGTGCGTGATCACATTACCGATGGGCCCGATAATCGCAACAATCGCTTCATGGTGGCCCAAAGTGTTAATTTGGCATTTGAACAAAGTCACGCGCAAAGAGGCCCCTTCTGGGGCTGCCCTAGGGGCCTGAATCTGACCGGGCTGAGTGCTACGAAAACATCAGATTACGCCGCTTTAGGATTTTTGGAAAAAAGACAGTGCGAAGTGTTGCTACCCAAATCGCAACCAATTTGGAAACTTTATACTGCAGGGTCGGTGGGCTCGCAAAGTTTGATGGGCCTTGGCATGATCGCGCGGCTTGTCGCGAGGGGGGCTGCCGTGTGGCCTTTTGAGCGGAACATTTCGCAAAGCCAAGTCGTCTTAACCGAAGTGTACCCCAGCCTGATTGATTCCGCCGTAGCGCGGGCCGTGGGAGCGGGGCAGATCAAAGATGCGGCGCAAACCCAGCTTTTGGCGCAGGCGTTGAACCATATGATGCAGGTACATCAACTGGCCCAACTGTTCGAGGCCGCACCAAAAACAGATCAAGTGCACTCCGAGGGGTGGATTTTAGCACAGGGCCACCAGGCTGCGCTTTTGGCCGCCTTGGAGGGGTAAGATCATGCGCTATGAAATTGTCAACGGCCTGCCTGACCAGTTGCGCCCCGAGGCGGCCTTGCTTTATTGGCAGGCCTTTCGCACCAAGCTGGGCAAAGTTTTAGGACCTAAGGCTAAAGCACTGGCGTTTTTGCGCCAAGATCTTAATGGCGTTCACTGTGTGATTGCAAAAGACTCGCAGGGTCAGCTTTTAGGACTGGCTGGATTTCAAACCTCTCACGGCAGCTTTAGCCCAGGCCAGTTCGCCCTTTTGTGCGCCGTTTACGGACGCTTTGGTGCGGCTTGGCGGCGTGGGTTTTTCTATCTGTTGCGTAATCAAAACCCAGCTCCGGCCAGTTTTATGGTGGATACGATTGCCGTTGATCCACAGATGCAACGCCAAGGCATTGGGGCCGCTTTGCTTGAGGGGCTTTGCGAATTGGCGCTTTCCATGGGGCATGCTCACATCGCTCTGGATGTCGATTTGGGCAATCTGGCCGCACAAAAACTTTATGCGCGCCACGGGTTTCTAAAGCTTGAGGTGCAAAACCTTGGCATTTTAGGTTGGATCTTGGGGGTTCAAAAAACGCTGGTGATGCGGCGGAATTTGCTTAGTTAAATGCCTCTAGAACCCGACCAACAAGCATAAACGCACGCACGGTCCAGGTCTTGGCCCGCTGGGCCAGCTAGGCGTCCGAAGCGGTGGGTTTAAACCCCGCACAGGCTTGATCAAAGCATTGCAGAGAGTGGTGGCCTGCATCGCGAAATGCCATATCATCTGCATCCGCGCGCCGGTCACCGCGATGGTTGAGCTATCTCTGTTCCCTCCAAGTGAGGCAATCTCGCGGCGGCGTTCGCCTTGGGCAAATTTCCGCCAAATCTTCGGACGGGCGCGGTCGGGCATCAGGTCTTTCATATAAATGCCATCTTGGCTGAGCAGGGTTAGCACGTCTTGGGCGGCACGAATAAGCTTGGCCACTTGCCGATTTTCAAGCGCCCAGCGCAGGGCGCGAAACCCATCGCGGTCTTCGGCGTTATTTGGAAAGCTCAACGCCCGTCTAATATTGGCGACTGACACATTTGAGGCCAGATCTGTGTTGGACGTGCCAAGTGCAATGGCGGGTTGTTCGTCGGTGGTTACGTTTTGGGGACGGGCCATGGCCAGTTTACGGACAGCCGATGGCACGCTAAGCTCCGGATCGCGCCGCAAGGTAAATGCGGTTAAACTCGGTTTAGCGATTTTGCCCGGCTGTGCTATTTGGTTTAGCTTTTGCTCCACCGACGGTGTGGCTAAGGGAGATATAGGCTGGGATGAATTTAGCGAAAGTTTAGCTTGCAGCGCCTGCACAGCGCGGCGCAAAATTTCGATGTCTGTACTTAAAATTTTGATCGAACGCATAGTTGTTGCGAGCATCAATAAAAATGCCTACGGGCAAAATTACGGCCACAAATGCACCAAATAATATCTTCAAATCCAAAGCTTCTGACTTTGAAATAATAAAGCTCAAAACTGTAAAAACCCAAATCAGCCCAACAAGCAGGGCCAACCAGTCACTTACCAGATATGTTCTATTTACCTTTGACATAGTTGGGCTTTACCAAGGTTGCGCAAATTCTATTTTTTTAAATGAATTTAATTTCAACAACTTCGTAATTTCGTTGGCCTCCTGGCGTTTTCACCTCGACGCTCTCGCCGTTGTCTTTACCAATTAAGGCCCGCGCAAGTGGCGATCGAATGTTCAGAAGTCCCTTCTCAATGTCAGCCTCGGCTTCCCCAACGATTTGATAGGTGCACTCTGCATCGGTCTCTTCGTCAACCAAAGTAACTGTGGCGCCAAATTTGATCGTGCCAGAAAATTTTCTTGGATCAATGACCTCAGCATAAGATAATAGGGATTCCAACTCTTTTACGCGGCCTTCGATGAAACTTTGTTTTTCACGCGCGGCATGATATTCTGCATTTTCCGACAGGTCACCGTGTTCGCGGGCCTCGGATATTGCTCGGATCACGGCGGGGCGCTCAACAGACTTTAGCTGCTTTAACTCGGCATCTAACGCGGTATGTCCCGCGCGGGTCATTGGTATTTTTTCCATCGGTCTCTACATTGTCAAAGTTGGGCATAAACCCATGGCTTTTATTTTTCTAATTTCAATACCTGATCCGACTACGCTCAAGAAATCAAGATAGAATGTAAAAATACACAAAATCAATGGTCGCGCAGGATTTTCAGCAACCTTTAAATGCTAGGAATTGACTAATTATAACGATTCTGCACATCTAAGGCAGATTTTATTAAACGAAGGACTGAATATGGCCAATCCGACCACGCGTGAGCAAATGGAATATGATGTTGTGATCGTGGGAGCTGGCCCCGCTGGCCTTTCCGCGGCCATCAGGCTTAAACAGTTAGATGCCGATTTGTCGGTGGTCATACTTGAAAAAGGGTCCGAGGTTGGCGCGCATATACTGTCTGGTGCAGTCCTTGACCCGTCGGGTTTGGATGCGCTTTTGCCCAACTGGCGCGCGCTGAATGCCCCCATCAAAACCCCAGTTTTGGAAGATAATTTCTATATGATGGGCCCTGCAGGTCAGATCAAAATTCCGAACTTTCCAATGCCGCCTTTGATGAGTAATCACGGCAATTACATCGTGTCGATGGCCAATGTCTGCCGTTGGATGGCCGAACAGGCCGAGGCCCTGGGGGTTGAGATTTTCCCCGGTATGGCTTGTTCGGAATTGGTTTATGATGACAAAACCGCCGTGATCGGTGTCGTCGCGGGGGAGTTTGGCAAGCTTGAAAACGGTGAGGCGGGCCCAAATTATGAACCCGGAATGGAGCTATTGGGCAAATATGTCTTTTTGTCTGAAGGTGTGCGCGGCTCATTAGCCAAAGAAGTGATTGCAAAATATGATCTTTCGGCGGACAAATGTCCGCAAAAATTCGGCCTTGGCATGAAGGAAATATGGGAAATTGACGCCGCCAAACATCACATAGGGCGCGTGACCCATACGATGGGTTGGCCCTTGGGCAAGAATGCGGGCGGCGGATCGTTTATTTATCACCTTGAAAACAATCAAGTCTATGTGGGTTTCGTTGTGCATCTTAACTATCAAAATCCCCATCTTTACCCCTATATGGAGTTCCAGCGCTTTAAACATCACCCGATGATTGCCGATCTTTTGAAGGGCGGAAAGCGCATAGCCTACGGCGCGCGCGCCATCTCCGAAGGCGGATGGCAGTCTATTCCTAAAATGGTCGCCCCAGGTGTGGCGCTATTGGGATGTTCTGCTGGGCTTGTAAATGTTCCACGCATTAAGGGTAATCATAATGCAATGCTGTCGGGCAAAGCCGCCGCCGAAGCGGCCTTTGCCGCGCTAAAAGCGGGGCGCCGTGCTGATGAGCTCAGCGATTACGAGCAAAGTGTGCGGCAAGGGGTCATTGGGGCTGATTTGAAAAAAGTTCGCAATGTGAAACCCCTATGGTCGAGGTTCGGACTTTTGGCATCGTTAATCGGGGGTGGACTTGATATGTGGACCAACACGCTTGGCTTTACGTTCTTTGGCACCCTAAAACATGGAAAGTCCGATGCGGCGGCGACGGGTTTGGCGGCGGATCATGCACCCATCACCTATCCACGTCCCGACGGTGTTTTGTCGTTTGACCGTTTGACCAACGTGGCCTTTTCCTTCACCAACCATCAAGAGGGTCAGCCCGCGCATCTAAAATTGCGAGACAGCACCGTGCCGATTGCGGTGAACCTGCCAAAATTCGCTGAACCCGCCCAACGCTATTGTCCTGCAGGCGTTTATGAGGTGATTGCAGAAGAGGGTAAAGAGCCCCGTTTCGTGATCAATTTTCAAAACTGCGTCCATTGTAAGACCTGCGACATTAAAGACCCGTCGCAAAATATCAATTGGACAACGCCCCAAGGTGGCGATGGGCCCAATTATCCAAATATGTAATAAAAAAGTTTCCCTTGCTTTATAGCGCTCACTAAAATTTTAAAAAGAACGCTGCTTTAGGCGGGTGGGTTGGCATTGCTTTGGGCGGCTTGGGGGATTAACATCTTATTAACAAAAGGATGTCGTCTATGCGTTTACGCCATGTAAAAACCCTAATTGCCCCTTTTCTGGCCTTGTTTTTTGCAGGGCACATTTCGTTTGCCCTTGCGCAAGAGGCGGTAAAGCCCGGCCCCTATCTGGCGGGTCGCTACGCTGAAAAAGAAAATGATTTTCGCGCAGCGGGCGCTTGGTATGCGCGCGCTCTGATTGCTGACAAAGAAAACCCTTATCTGATCGAATCAAGTCTTCTGGCGTTAATTGCCTCGGGCGGCTTTGGTATGGCGGCGGATAAGGCTGCCTATTTGGTTGAGGCCAATATCGAAAGCCAAAGTGCGGTTCTTATGCATTTTGCAGCGCTTGCTCAGGCGCAAGAGTTCGATGCGATATTAGCCCTTTTGGATCAGGGCGTGACATCGAACCCGCTGATGGATCAGCTTTTTAAAGCGTGGGCGCAGATGGGCAAAGGCGACTCGGGCCTTGCGATGCAAAGCTTTGAGGTTTTGGCCAAAAGCCCAAAACTCGCCCCGATTGGAATGTATCATAAGGCTCTAGCTCTAGCATATGCTGGCGATTTTGAATCTGCAGAAGCTATGATTTCAAACTCGGTTGCGGGTCAGGTTGAGTTAGGGCGTAATTCTGTTGTCGCCTATGTACAAATTTTGTCACAACTTAATCGCAATTCTGATGCACTGGCCCTGCTTGACCGTAATTTTCCGCAGCACAGAGACCCTTTGATGGACGTTTTGCGCCTCCAGCTGCACACAGGTGAGGCTATGCCCTTTGTTCTGGTCGCAAACCCAACCCAAGGCATGGGAGAGGCATTTTTCACATTGGCCTATGCTCTTAATAATGAGGCCGAAGATCAAATCACCCTACTTTACGGCCGCCTTGCCACCTATCTCAACCCAAATAATACCCAAGCCCATCTGATGGTGGCGCATTTGCTTGATAATTTGGGCCAGTATGACTTGGCGTACGAGGCTTACCGAGCGATTAGCGCGGATGATCCAGCCTCATATCAGGCCGAGCTTGGCCGCGCCAACGCACTTGACGCGCAAGGCAATGTCGAAGCGGCGCTTGAGGTGCTGCGCTCTCTTGTGCTGCGCCATCCTGATCTAACAATGGTACATTTGACCCTTGCTGATATGCTGCGCCGACAAAAATATTTTGAGAAAGCCATTTCCGCCTATGATGCGGCCGAAAAAACGCTAATCAGCGGTGCGCCACAAAACTGGGTGCTTTATTATGGGCGCGGCATTAGCCACGAACAATCAAGCCAGTGGGACAAGGCCGAAGCGGATTTTAACCATGCTTTGGTTCTGGTGCCCGATCAACCGCAAGTGCTGAATTATTTGGGCTATAGCTATATCGATCGAAATGAAAACCTGACTGAGGCCCTGGCGATGATCGAACGCGCTGTGCACAAACAGCCTGATAATGGCTATATCGTTGATAGTTTGGCTTGGGGGCTTTACCGTTTGGGGCGCTATCAAGACGCCTTGCCCCACATGGAACGTGCCGCCCTATCAGAGCCAGTAGATCCGATTGTGACAGACCATCTAGGCGATATTTACTGGGCTGTTGGTCGCAAATTAGAGGCGCAGTTTCAATGGCGTAGGGCCCTTTCTTTTAACCCAACTGAAAGTGATGCAGACCGCATTCGCTCAAAGCTTGAGTTAGGGTTAGACGGCGTCTTGGCAGAGGAAGGCGCCCCAGCCTTACATGTGATTGCTAATGGGCAATGAATTTGCGCCGGCAAAGATAAATCTATCACTACATATCACAGGGCGGCGTTGCGATGGCTACCATCTGTTGGACAGTCTGGTGGTCTTTACCGATATTGGCGACCATATTTGGGCTGAACCGCGCGAAACCTACAGTTTGACCTTAGGTGGGCCACATGCTGCGGGGCTGTCTGTGGGTGAGGACAATTTGGTGTTACGCGCGGCCGCACTGTTGGCGAGTCAAAACATAATAAGAGAGACGCCCACCCCATCTGTGGCGCTGCATCTTGAAAAGATTTTGCCCATCTCTGCGGGGCTAGGGGGCGGATCTGCCGATGCGGCGGCGACATTGCGTCTTTTGACGCGTATGTGGGGCTGCTCTTTGCCGACGTATGATGAGACTGTAAAACTAGGGGCTGATGTGCCCGTTTGTATCAATCCAAAGCCACAACGGATGACCGGCATTGGAGCACAGCTTAACCTGCTAGGTCATACTTTGCCGTCCATGGGTATTTTGCTGGTGAACCCAAATCGTGCCCTGTCGACGGCGTTGGTCTTTCACCAATTGTCGGCACGTGAAAATAGCCCCATGCCCGCGCAGTTGCCACGTTTTGCTTCGGCCCAGGGGCTGTGCCAGTTCTTGGGCCAAATGCGCAATGATCTTGAACCTGTCGCCGTGCAAATTCTGCCCGAGATCAACCAAGTTATCGGAGCGTTACAAAAACAAAAAACCTGTCTTTTGGCGCGCATGTCAGGATCAGGTGCCACCTGTTTTGGACTTTTCCCTGATGCCGAGCAAGCCCAAGCCGCCCAAAAAACTATCGCAGCGCTGGCCCCAGAATGGTGGGTGCGCGCTGGGCGGGTTTTGGGTTAAGAGATCCGCTCAACCACGTAATCGGCCAAATTTTCCAGCATGACCCGCAGCGCATGCGGGGGCAAATGCACAAGGGCTGCTTTGGCCTGTGCGACCCACGCCAAAGCATCGTTCTTTGCCGCCTCAAGCGTGAGATGGCTTTGCATGATGGCCAGAGCTTGGTCCAAGTCATCCTCGGATTGTTGGCCCTGTGCGATGGTGCGGTGCCAAAAGGCGCGCTCTGCTTCAGTTGCCAAAGCAACGGCTTTGATCACTGGCAACGTGAGTTTTCTTTCGCGAAAATCATTGCCGATATTTTTACCAATGGTGTCGGCTTGGCCCGTATAGTCCAAAAGATCATCAACGATTTGAAAGGCAATGCCTAGCGCATCGCCAAAATCATAAAGCGCTTGTTCTTGCTTTACCGAGACGCCCGCAATCACGCCGCCCACTTGGGCGGCCGCCGAAAAAAGTGCCGCTGTTTTGCCGCGAACGACCTGCAAATAAATCTCTTCTGTGGTGGCCAGATCTTGGGCTGCGGTCAGTTGCAGCACCTCGCCCTCGGCTATTGTGGCCGAGGCGTTAGCCAAAATATCAAGCACACGTAGCGATCCCGTTTCCACCATCAGTTGGAACGAACGCGAAAAAAGATAATCTCCCACCAAGACCGATGACTTATTATCCCACAGCAAATTGGCCGTGGGTTTGCCGCGGCGGCGGTGGCTCTCGTCTACCACATCATCATGCAAAAGCGTGGCTGTGTGAATGAATTCGACTGTGGCGGCCAAATGAATGTGAAAAGGTCCCTCATATCCGCAAAGCCGCGCCGCTGCCAAAGTCAGCATTGGGCGCAATCGCTTGCCGCCCGCCCCAATCAGATGGGCTGTAACCTCGGGGATGCGGGGCGCGTATTTGCTGGCCATCCGCTGCTTAATCAGATTATCGACGGCGTGTAAATCTTTGGAAAGATAACGCGCCAGCTTATCACCCGACTTTTTAGTGCTTTGTTCGATTTTCATTTTTCTCCAGACACCCTAGACAAACAGATTATTTCTCGACAGTGTTTACCTATGAAAAACCTGTTAAGAAACAACGATCCAACGGTCATAGCCTTCGCAAGCGCTTTGCTTTCAGGCGAGAGTATAGAGGTATTTGAGGTCGACGTAAATATGAGCGTGTTGAACGGTTCTTTGGACATATTGCCCCGCCGGCTGATGGTGCATGAGGAAAATTATGAGCGCGCCTGTGCGATTCTGGCCGATATTGGCGTTGAAACGGGCTATTGATGTTTGATCCCAGCGCCCTCACCCGTGACGGCTTCCTGGGGGGCGCCTTGCAGATTTGGCAGCCGATTAAAGGCTACCGCGCAGCAATGGATCCAGTATTTTTGGCGGCATCAGTGCCTGCCAAAGCGGGTCAGTCGGTGCTTGAACTAGGCTGCGGCGCTGGGGTGGCCAGCTTGTGTTTGGCCAAGCGCGTGGTGGGTCTTTCAAGCTATGGGGTTGAGCGGCAAGCCGATTATGCGGTCCTTGCCCGTCAAAATGCATTTGAAAATAGTCTGAACTTCACAGTGGAGACAGCAAATTTGCAAGTGATGCCCCGATCACTCTGTCATTCTTTTGATCATGTGATCTTCAACCCCCCTTATTTTTTGCCCCAATCGGGGACGCAGGCCAAAGATCAAGGACGAGACGGAGCTTTGCGTGAAGAGACCCCGTCAAAAGACTGGATCGATGCAGCAACGCGGCGTCTTAAACCTGGTGGCTGGCTGCATTTGATCCAGAGCGCCGAACGTTTGCCGGATATTTTGGCCGCGCTTGATACGCGCGTGGGTGCTATTTCGGTCTTGCCCCTTGCCCCGCGTGCGGGGCGAGCGGCCAAACGTTTTATCTTGCGCGCACAAAAGGGTGCACGTCGCCCCTTTTTGCTTCTTGCGTCCTTTGTCATTCACGACGGGGCCAGCCATCTGGCCGATCGGTCTGACTATAGCCCGAAAGCGGAAGCGATTTTACGCAATGGGGCAGCTTTGAGTTTTGATTAAATAAGTTTTCGGCAATTTAACGCCTAGTTTTGTAAAGTTTGAATGACAAAGCGGTAAAACTATGGTGGACTTTACAAGTGAGTTTTATTGGAGGACTGAAATGACGATTGCTTCGCACATCCAAGAACTAAAACGCAAACACACCTCTTTATCGGTTGCGGTCGAAAAGGCTCAGCAACAAGCGGGTTCAGACAGCGTCCAAATCGCTGATTTAAAAAAGAAAAAGCTTCGATTAAAAGAAGAAATAGGCCGCCTCAATCGGGTGTAGCACGCTTTTTTTGTGCCAAGGTGCTGGCCAAGGCGGCAAGAGCTGCTTTGGCCGTTATTGAAGCTACGGCCAGTGCTAATCTGTGGCAAAATCTAGCATGACCAAATCAGGCGTTCAAAGCCGGAAATACTCATAACTAGCCACGCCCAAAACTTAGTATAGCACTTTGTCATGCCTATATCACATGTGGGGGAAAACCAACCCAACGGGCCCCAGGCCCAAAAGCCCAAGCAAGCCGCTGGGTTTTTTGTGGTCAAATGGTAGTTCCAACACCAGGTGAAATCTCAGTGAAAAAGCGGCGGTCGACAAACAAAAGACCATTACTGCTGCGGTTGGAATAGTTCCAAACCTGCGTGAAAAATAGAATAGCTTGACCATATCCGCGCGCATAAAAAGGCTGGGTGATAGCCCAAGATTTGATCTGGGTTTGGCATAATAAGTGTAGCCTGAAATCAATAAGGACGCACCGCCAAAGGCGATCAGCTCGCCTATTATATGCACTAAAAAAGTGGCTCACTCAGGTCAAAGACCCTAAAAAAGCACAATGAATAGCCCTGTTTCGGGAACAGGGGCCAGTCTCAGTGAGCTGTAGTAAAGCTGGTGAAAGCCAAAAATCCCATTGTGCCCAAAAGACAAGCTCGCCAAGATATTTTCTTTAAAATAGGAAAGTCCGCGGCCCTAACCCCTATCGCAGTGGCGCAGTTTTTGGATATTTAAAGTTATTTCTGCCCAAAGGCAGTTGGTTTAGATAAAATATTGTCCGCCATTGGCGCTAAGGGTGGCACCCGTGATAAAGCCTGCATCTTGTGCGGCCAAAAACAGCACGCAACGCGCGATTTCTTCGGGTGCGCCCAAACGGCCAACTGGGATCTGTGGAATAATACGCTCATTAAGCACTTTTTCGTCAATCGCCCGCACCATCTCGGTGCCAATATATCCAGGGCAGATGGCATTGACGGTGATGCCCGCGCGCGCACCCTCTTGCGCAAGGGCTTTGGTAAAGCCCAGATCGCCTGCTTTGGCCGCCGAATAGTTCGCCTGACCCGCTTGACCTTTTTGACCATTGATCGAGCTGATGTTGATCACGCGGCCAAATTTACGGTCACGCATGCCGCCCCAAACCTGATGGGTCATGTTGAAAAGTCCATTGAGGTTGGTGTCGATCACTTCTTTCCATTGGCTGAGGGTCATTTTATGAAACATGCCGTCGCGAGTAATTCCGGCGTTGTTGATCAAGACAGCAACAGGGCCAAGATCAGCTTCGACTAATTTTACTCCAAGTGTGCAAGCATCATAGTCAGCAACTGACCATTTGTAGGTTGCTATGCCAGTTTCGGCGCTGAAGGCCGCTGCGGCATCATCATTGCCTGCGTAATTTGCGGCAACTGTGTAACCCGCGTTTTTTAAAGCGATTGAGATCGCCGCGCCAATACCGCGGGTTCCGCCCGTAACCAAAGCTACCTGTGTCATATGTGCCTCCCATATATGAAAGTGTCTGGGCCACCTTGTGCAGCCTAGACCATCTGAACTTAAGGACGTTCTAGGCACATGGCAACGCCCATACCACCACCAATGCACAAAGTGGCCAAAGCTTTTTTCGCGTCGCGTCGCGCCATCTCAAATAATAATGTGTTCAAGATCCTCGCGCCAGAAGCGCCGATCGGGTGACCGATCGCAATTGCACCGCCGTTGACGTTCACCACATCTGGGTTCCAGCCCATGTCTTTGTTGACAGCACAGGCTTGGGCGGCAAAGGCTTCGTTGGCCTCAACCAAATTAAGGTCAGCGGCATTCCAACCCGCCTTAAGTAAAGCTTTTTGCGACGCGTAAATGGGCCCTACACCCATCACCGCGGGATCAAGCCCCGCCGTTGCATAAGAGGCGATGCGCGCCAAAGGCGTTAGGCCGCGCTTTGTGGCCTCGGCCTCAGACATGACCATGACGGCGGCCGCGCCGTCATTCAGCCCTGAGGCATTGCCGGCCGTCACAGTACCCTCTTTGACAAAGGCAGGGCGTAACTTGGTCATACTGTCCATAGTCGCGCCGTAGCGGATATATTCGTCAGCGCTGACGGTGATATCGCCTTTGCGGGTTTTGATCACAAAGGGAACGATTTCATTTACAAAGCGGCCTTCGCGTTGTGCGGCTTCGGCTTTGTTTTGGCTATCAAGGGCAAAAGCATCTTGCATCTCGCGGGTTATGCCCCATTTTGCGGCAACGTTTTCTGCCGTTTGGCCCATGTGGTAACCATTAAATGCGTCCCACAAACCGTCGCGGATCATCGAGTCGATGAAAGACAAGTCGCCCATTTTTTGCCCTGCGCGCAAATGCGCAACATGTGGGGACAGGGACATATTCTCTTGTCCGCCAGCAATGACGATATCAGCGTCGCCCAGCTGAACATGCATGGCCCCTAAAGCCACGGCGCGTAGACCCGAGCCGCAGACCTGATTGATCGACCATGCGCTGGCCTCTTTGGCAAGACCTGCACGAATATGGGCTTGGCGGGCAGGGTTTTGTCCTTGGCCAGCCGTTAGAACTTGGCCTAAGATTGTTTCGGACACTTCTGCCTTATCTACACCAGCCCGCGCGACGACTTCTTCGATCACGGCAGCCCCCAATTCATGGGCGGGGGTGGCTGCGAAAGCACCATTAAAACTTCCGACAGCGGTACGAGCCGCGGATACGATAACGACATTGGTCATGGCAGTCCTTTCAATTTCAATGTAGCGGCTTTTTGCTGCTGTGCAGCATTTCGATAGCACTTCCGCCCAAAAACGCAAGGTTTTTCCAATTTCTGACCAAAAATTTAGGGCCGCATATTGCCCCTAAAGCTGAATTTTATCGAAAACTGGTTTAACGGTCGGGGCTTATAACGGGAAGTCTTGCAGACAATTAAGGATCAAATCTATTCAAAAGTTTACCTCATCCTGGCTTTCAACTGGCGGAGAAATCGTGAAGAAATCATAGGTTTTTGCAATGCTAAAAAAGACGCGCTTAGCAATTTGATACGGCGTTGATAGGCGATTGAGTACGCTGACTGATTGATCGAAAGCCACAAGACAGAGTTATTAATCAAGGCGCGCAACCATTTGCGCAACATAACGCAAATAATCTTACGACTGTTTTCTGTTACCTGATCACAGAAATAAAGTCCCGCGCAGCAATGATGTGGCCCGCTGGATCGGCATTGCGCATCAAAGCTTCGTAATGGGCGATTTTACTCGGGTTTAAGGGACGTACGATAGGCCAGCGGCACCCATAGTTCATTAGTGGCTTTTTAAATGGTGCCAAGCACCTCTTTATCAATTAAACGGCCAGCATAGCCCAAAGCCCTGGCCTTCAGGGTCCCCAATGTTTGAAAATTCATTCAAATGCGCGTAAGACATGGCATATCTAGTTTTAGCGGGTTTTGGATTATCGGCTCTGACTATTGCGAGGGTGATAAATTAGTCTGCTCTTAAAAAGAAAACTTCAATGAATTTCGATAAAGGCAAATCGCATATGCATATCAACTTAGCAGAAGCAGACCGCTGCCCTTGGTGTGGGCAAGACCCTTTATATCAAGCCTATCATGACGAAGAATGGGGCGTTCCCGAACGAGATCCGCAAGCTTTGTTCGCAAAATTAATACTAGATGGATTTCAGGCGGGGCTGTCATGGATCACTATTTTGCGTAAAAGACCCGCTTTTCGGCAGGCTTTTGCGGGGTTTGATCCTCACATTATGGCGCAGTGGGGAGAACCACAGGTGGAGCAACTTTTACAAAATTCGGCCATCGTGCGCCATCGGGGCAAGATAAAGGGTGCAATAGCTTCTGCCCGCGCTTATGAGCGCATTCAAGAAAAAATGGGGTTCGATCAGTTTTTATGGCGTTATTTAGATGGAAAGCCACTGCAAAATCACTTTGTGAGTCACGCTGAAGTGCCAACCAAAACCGATCTCTCAGAACGCATTTCTAACGACCTAAAAGAGCGCGGCTTTACTTTTTGCGGCCCCACCATCGTTTACGCCTTTATGGAAGCGGTGGGCATGGTCAACGACCATTTAGTCACCTGCCCGCGCCATAAAACGGTGGTGGGCCTTTAGGAAGTTAGCGCCTCAAAAAATGCGATCGCGTTGGGTGCGGCCCAATCTGCGTCACCAATGAGGCGCCCCACCTCTTGCCCTTGAGGATTGATCAGCAGCGTCACGGGTAGGGCCATAACCCCCATCGCCCGCGCCATCTGTGAGGTGGGATCACGTAAAAACGTTATATTTTTGAGATCTGTCTCGGCGATAAAGGCAGTGATGGCGGGCACAGGGTTTGGCCCTGTGGCCACCGTAAGCACCAACAGATTACGCCCCTGCATCGCCAGAGCCAATTTGTCTAGGCTGGGCATTTCCTTACGGCACGGCGCGCACCAGGTGGCCCAAAAATTCAAAACCACCCATTGACCTTGATGGGGGCTTAGATCTTGGGGGGCGCCATTTAAATCAACCAAGGGCTTCTGGGCCACAGGTTGTGCCTTAGGGTGGAACAGCAATTTGCGCATCTCACCCGTCTGAAGTGTTTGGGCTTTTGCAACGTCAGCAGCAGCAGCATTTGCACCAAGCAGCAAGGCCGTATAAAGAAGAGCAAATATAACACGTACCATAGCAAACTCCAAAGGCCATCATGTCAAATATATCTAAACCCAACGATCAGGCCAATGCGATGTGGGGCGGACGCTTCGCCGCGGGCCCTGATGCGATCATGCAGGCGATCAATGCCTCTATCAGCTTTGACCAACGGCTGTTCGCCCAAGATATCCGCGCATCTCGCGCCCATGCTGCCATGTTGGCTGCACAAGATATTATCAATGATAGCGATGCGGCCGCCATAGAGGAAGGGCTGCTCACGGTCTTGTCAGAAATAGAGGCAGGAAAGTTTCAGTTTCAAGAGGCGCTGGAAGATATTCACATGAATGTCGAGGCCCGTTTGAAAGAGATCATCGGTACGCCTGCGGGACGGCTGCACACCGCACGCTCGCGCAATGATCAAGTGGCGGTTGATTTCCGCCTTTGGGTGAGGGATCAATGCGATGCGGTGATCTTAGGGATCGAAGCTTTGATGCGCGCCTTTTTGGCCCAAGCCGAAGCGGGTGCTGGTTGGCCCATGCCTGGTTTTACACATTTGCAAACCGCACAGCCTGTGACCTGGGGCCATCACATGATGGCCTATGTCGAGATGCTGTCGCGCGATCGTAGCCGCTTTCAAGATGCACGCAAACGCATGAATCTGTCGCCTTTGGGGGCTGCGGCTTTGGCGGGCACCTCATTTCCCATCGACCGGCAGGCCACTGCGGCCGCTTTGGGCTTTGATGGGCCTACCGCCAATAGTTTGGATTCAGTATCTGATCGGGACTTTGCGTTAGAGTTTTTGTCAGCCTCATCCATCTGTGCGATGCATTTGTCACGGTTTGCGGAAGAGCTGGTGATTTGGTCTTCAGCGCAGTTTCGCTTTGTACTGCTGTCTGACCGGTGGACCACCGGATCTTCGATCATGCCGCAAAAGAAAAACCCCGATGCGGCGGAATTGTTGCGAGCTAAACTGGGACGGATCTTGGGGGCTACGGTGGCGCTGTTCACAGTTATGAAAGGTCTACCACTGACCTATTCGAAAGATATGCAAGAAGACAAAGAACAAGTCTTTGATGCTGCCGATACGTTGATGCTTGGTTTGGCAGCAATGACGGGCATGGTTGGCGATATGCAAGCAGAGCGCGCCGCGTTGGCGCAGGCTGCGGGCTCGGGCTTCTCAACCGCAACAGATCTGGCCGATTGGCTGGTGCGCGCGCTGGGTCAGCCCTTTCGCGACGCACATCACGTCACGGGATCATTGGTCGCCTTGGCAGAGCAAAAAGGCTGCGATCTACCTGATCTGACCTTAGCGGATATGCAAACGATCCACGCCGCGATCACCCAAGATGTTTTTAGCGTTCTCGGGGTGGAAAATTCGATCAATAGCCGTATTTCATATGGGGGAACAGCACCCGTGCGCGTCGCCGAGCAAGTGGCGCGGTGGAAAAAGGAATTGTGGTAATGCGGGTTTTTGTCGGGCTTTTATTTGTATTTTTGCTGCTTAGCGGTTGTGGAGCAGGGGGTGCACCTGATCGCCCCGCGCTGAAATCTGGGGTGCTTTTTTTTTAATGTCGCCGCTTAAAAAGATTTATTTGGCTGTAAGCCTGTGCGGTGCAGTTCATCCGATGTATTGGTTTTTGACATTTATGCGCGAAAGCGGCAGTAGGCTGTTGAGGCTGATTACGGCTTGGTATGTCAATGTTTCGATCCGATATTTGACGTGGGGTCTGACAATTTCTGCCATTAGTCAGACCGTTTGGATTCTAACAAAAACGTGGTTGCGGCACAATTTTCTGGTACTTTTGGAGATACCTTCGACCTTTATTATCGGCGCCTCTTGCCGCTTTATTTGTTTTTGCAGACCAGACAGGTCACTTAAGGAATATTGAATGGATCACTTTCTATATAAAAAGGGCGCCCTGCACGCCGAAGATGTTGCTGTGCGCAATATCGCGGCTGAAGTTGGCACACCCTTTTATTGCTATTCTACCGCCACTTTGACCCGTCATTATCAGCTGTTCACCCAAGCGCTGGATCCGATGCCCCATTTGGTTTGTTTTGCAATCAAGTCCCTGTCAAATATCGCTGTTCTTAAGGTCTTGGGTAACTTAGGGGCGGGAATGGATGTTGTCTCGGGTGGGGAATATCAACGCGCTTTGGCTGCAGGCGTGTCGGGTGAAAAAATTGTATTTTCGGGAGTTGGAAAGACCCAAGATGAAATGCGAATGGCACTTTTGGGAGGTATTCGGCAATTTAACGTAGAATCAGAGGCTGAGTTGCTGGCGCTTTCGCAAGTAGCGTCGTCCTTGGATAAAATTGCCCCCATAACAATTCGCGTGAACCCCGATGTTGACGCAAAGACCCATGAAAAAATTGCCACGGGCAAGAAAGAAAATAAATTTGGAATCCCCATCAACCGCGCCACTGAGGTCTATGCTTTGGCCGCCAGCCTGCCTGGGATTGATGTGATTGGCATAGATGTGCATATTGGAAGCCAACTCACCGACCTTGCACCCTTTGAAGAGGCATATCTTAAAATAGCCGAGCTGACCGTCAGGCTGCGCGAGCAGGGTCATAATATCCGCCGCCTTGATCTGGGTGGAGGTTTGGGCATTCCTTACGAAAAGTCAAACCTGCCACTGCCTTTGCCGTCGGATTATGGCGCTTTGATAAAACGCACACTTGGCCATTTGGGCTGCGAAATTGAGATTGAGCCCGGCCGCCTTATTTCGGGAAATGCGGGCATCCTTGTCTCAAAAGTTATCTATGTCAAAGAGGGTGAGGGACAAGATTTCTTGATTTTAGATGCAGCAATGAATGATCTGGTGCGGCCCTCGATGTATGGCGCGCATCATGATATAATTCCTGTGCAGGAGGCCGCTATCGGTGCAAAAACCCGCCCCTATGATATCGTTGGCCCCGTGTGCGAGACGGGTGATACCTTTGCCAAAGCCCGCCCCCTTACGGGTTTGACAGCGGGTGATTTGGTGGCCTTTCGCTCGGCTGGGGCTTATGGCGCGGTAATGGCCTCGGAATATAATTCGCGCCCACTCATTCCCGAGGTATTGGTGCATGATCATAACTTTGCCGTTATCAGACCCCGCCCAACACTTGAGGAAATGATCGCACGCGATAGGATGCCAGAGTGGTTGAGTAACGAAAGTTAAGATTGGGGGCCTCTTTTATGCGCCTCCCAAATTGCACTCACAGTGTTGCCCGATCTACGCCTTACCGTGCGTGATTCTTTTACGCTAAGATATGTGGCCTTATTGGTTTTGGTGATGGCGTTGCTTTTTTGGCACGATTGCGCCTCTGTCAAATATGGGAATTCCACTTTCTTCAAGTTTGGGGTCGCCGTTATATGGCACCATGCGTTAATCCGAAGAGGCGATACGCCAAGGCGATATGGCAAAAGTCCTAGATTACCAAGCCAGTGCGATCCAGGCCCTGCGCCAAGGTTTGCACGACATTGACCAAGCGCTGGCATCTGGGGCTCAGTCCGATCACCCCACTGTGGGACCGCTATGGGCAAAGTGATCCGCAGGACCCGCGCGACCCATTAAGTCGCCTGCTTCCCATGGAAGCGAGTGAGGGTAAAGGGTGCCACATCGTCCCTGATGAGGGAGCAAACCTTCAAGCGCAAGAGTTTCTAAATGAAATTCGCCGATGCAAGGGAGAAGTCGCGCGCCCCAACGATGAGCGTATTACCTGCGCCGCTTGCATGACTTCTTTTAGCCGCCGTTGCCTAAGTTTTCAAAAAACTTGTTGAGCAAGGCCGAAAGCTCCTGATAAACACCTTGGATTTGGGATAAAACTGGGTCAATAGGACCTATTTTCTCAAGCGTACTTTTCCAAAGTTCCACTAAAACTGGCTCCGCCCAGTCGATCGTAGCGTGCAGCCTAAGGGTGACTTGCGCCCTTGCAATTGCGTCCGACTCGATTAAATGCGCACGCAAAAGGTCAGTTTTTTCAACATAAAAATGGGCGTGGGGGGCCAGTGCGGGCACCACTGTGGCGATTTTGGGTGCATTAACATAAAGTAAAGCCGCGACAACCCCAATGCCCAAACATAAAAAGAAACTGGGCCAAAAGGAGCTTTCTTTTTTTGTGGCCGGTGTTTTTTGCAACAGGGGTTTTTCGGAGTTTTGCGATGATTTCGTAGTTTCAGTTTCAGGTGTGGCGGGGTGCCGGTTTTCGCCAAAAGCCTCGACGTGGGTCAGGGTGTGGCTTGCGGCGGGCCTTGTGGGCATTTTCTCGGGGGCTGGTGCTTGTAGGCCCAAATTGGTTTGTACTTCGATCCCGCCGGATTCATTGAAGCGCTGCTGGGCTTCGCGGGCGGCCTCTTCGCGCAAAATGCTTAAGACGGTCTCATCAATGGGTTTGCGGTCGGCCTCGCTTGTTTTTCGTTCGGGGGTCACGGCCGCAGGCCTGGGCAGCGTTTCGCTTTCTTGTACGGGAGCGGCCGTTGGCGCGGGGAATGTTGCTGACTTTGGAACTTGGGGTGCGCTGAGAACCTGGTCTTCTTCTTGGCGCATCGCTAACCATGTGTGACCACAATTTGAGCATTGAACCTGGCGGCCCGCATCTCCAATGGAGTCATAGCCAACCTCATAATGGGCTTCGCAATTAGGACATACAATCTGCATCCAATTTCCCCAAGCGCTATTCAACAGCTTTAACCTGTTGTAACAATCTATTTTGATACATCCAAGCCTTTGTGCGGCGTTTTGCTGCCAATGTCATTGAAACTTGGGATTAGTTGGGCGAAACTGACCACTGTTTGGCAAAGGATTGGCGCGTGATTGCATTCGAGCAGGTTGCATATAGTTATGGTGGCACGGCGACCCTGTCCGATGTGACAGTGCAAATAGCGTCCGGTTCGTTTCATTTTTTGACCGGCCCTTCGGGGTCGGGCAAGTCGACCTTTTTAAAATTATGTTACGCGGACTTGGTGCCATCACTGGGGCGAGTCTCGGTGTTTGACCAAGACACCCACGCTTTGATACGCGACGACCTGCCGCAAATGCGCCGCAGGATTGGCGTTGTGCATCAAGAATGCCAATTTATTGAGCATCTGTCCGTGATTGATAATGTTATTTTACCTCTGACAGTGGCGGGGCGCGCGGCCTTGCCGAAAGATGTAACGGATTTGCTCAATTGGGTGGGCCTTTCGTCGGTGGTTGGCATGACCCCCGCCGCTTTATCGGGCGGCGAGAGGCAGCGCGTGGCTTTGGCGCGCGCGGTAATCACGTCACCTGAGATAATCTTAGCGGATGAACCGACGGGAAATGTCGATTGGGAAATGTCTCTGCGCCTGCTGACCCTCTTGGTTGAACTGAATAAAATGGGAAAAACAATCGTTGTTGCGACCCATGATCTGAATTTGATTCGCACCGTTAAGGCCCAAGTGGCCGCGCGGGTGTTGCGTATCAAAGACGGGCGCGTTCTGTTGGCTGGGGCTGATTTATGAAGCAACGCAGCACCCTTCCCCCGACCGAGGAGTTGAAAACCAAATCCCTGCGCATCGTTCCGCCCTCGGGGTTGGGCGTGTGGCTTACCGGCCTGACCGCCGCCGCTATGAGTTTTCTTGCGGTTTTCGCGATGGCCTTGGCATTGACGGCGGGGCTTGTGGCACAAAACTGGTCGTCTGAGTTGCAAGGCCGCGCCACTATCCGCATTTTGCCTAGCAACGAAAATAGCGCGCAACAATTAGATATGCTGTTGCAAATCTTGGCCCAAACGCCTGGTATTTTAAAGGCCCAGCCCCTAGACAGCGCCACGCAAACCGCGCTTTTGGCCCCTTGGTTGGGCGATGATATTCCTTTTGACGCGCTGCCATTGCCGCAATTGCTCGATGTCACCTATGCGGGTGAGCGCTATGATTTTGAGGGACTGCGTCTACGCCTTGCAGCCGAGTTGCCAGACGCGATCATCGACGATCACATGCAGTTTCGCGGCCCGATTTTGGCAGCGGCACAGCAATTGCGCTGGCTGGGCTATGGGGCGCTTGGGCTGATTTTATCAGTCACAGCGATGATGGTGGTTTTGGCGGCTAATGCCGCGCTTGCGGCCAATGGCACGGTCATTAAAGTATTGCAACTTGTGGGGGCAACTGACCGCTATATCGTACGCGCCTTTGTGCGTCGCTTTGCGTTGCGGGCCTTTTTGGGCGCCTGTTTTGGCTGTTTGTGTGCTGTTCTTGCCTTGCATTATATGCCAAAAGTGGCCGAAAACTCGGGGTTTTTGCGGGCTTTTGGATTTGTGCAGGGGCAATGGATTTGGCCTGTGGCCTTGCCGTTTTTTGTGGCAGGAATTGCCTATATAGCCACGCGTTGGGCTGGCTACCGTAAACTGAAAGAATTGATCTGATGCGCTATGCTTGGCAATGGATATTATCTCTGATCTTTGTGATCCAAATGTATCTGTCTTTGGCAGTGATTTCGATAAGCTATTTTCCTTATGCGATTGTCTCGCCCAAAGGGGCGCAGGCGGCTTGTCGCAGCTTTGGCCGCTGGGTCACCTTCTCGGCAAAATGGTTGGTAGGTATCACCAGCGAAATTAGGGGACAAGTGCCAGATACAGGGGTTTTGATCGCCTCAAAGCACCAATCTTTCTTTGATATTATCTTGCTGTTCTCGACTTTGCGAACCCCGCGTTTTGTGATGAAAAGCGAGCTGCGCTTTGTGCCGTTTTTGGGCTATTACGCGCTGCGTATTGGCTGTGTGCCGATCAACCGCGGCAAGCGCGGAGCTGCGATTGCTAAGATGTTGGCGGATGCCCAGTCCGGCTACACACCCGAGGGGCAGTTGATCATCTACCCTCAAGGAACCCGTGTCCCACCTGGGGTGTATATGCCCTATAAGGTGGGCTCGGCCATTCTTTATAAGCAGTTGGGCCAAGACTGCGTGCCAGTGGCCACGAATGTAGGCCTATTTTGGCCTAAACGTGGCATTTACCGTACGCCAGGTCATGCGGTGTTGGAGTTTATGGCACCTATTGCCGCTGGCGAAAAGACCCATGATTTTATGGAGAAAATTGAAGATGTGATTGAAAATCAGTCGAACAAACTGATGAAAGAGGCAGGGTTCACCCTGCCCGACTCTAGCCCTGAAAACCCCTAAGCGGCCAGACCTTTGGTGCCTATGTTTAAATATTTTTGACGACGGTCTTTCACCAGCTCGGCCGCTGATTTTCCGGCAAGCTCTTGCAACATAAGTTCGATTGCTTTGCCCACGGCCGAAATGGTTTGGGCGCGGCCGCGCTGCGCGCCTCCAACTGGTTCATTGATGATACGATCCGCAACACCCAGTTTTTGTAAATCTTGGGCTGTCAGGCGCAATGCCTCAGCCGCTTCGCGCATTTTATTGGCGTCTTTCCACAGAATTGAGGCGCAACCCTCGGGCGAGATGACGGAATAAATCGAATGTTCCAACATGGCTAAACGATTTGCCGTTGCAAAAGCTACAGCACCGCCGGAGCCCCCTTCGCCAATGATCACTGAAATCAATGGTACGCCAATTTCCAAACATTTCTGGGTCGAACGCGCAATTGCTTCGGCTTGGCCACGCTCTTCCGCACCTTTGCCAGGAAAGGCGCCGGGCGTGTCAACCAAGGTGATAACAGGCAGATTAAAGCGGTGGGCCATATCCATCAGGCGAATGGCTTTGCGGTAACCTTCGGGGCGAGCCATGCCAAAGTTACGTTCAATGCGCGATTTGGTGTCATTGCCCTTTTCATGGCCGATCACCATCACGGGCTGGTCGTTAAATCGTGCCAAACCGCCCATAACGGCGTGATCGTCAGCAAAGTTGCGATCCCCCGCAAGGGGGGTATATTCGGTAAAAAGTGTTTCAATATAATCTTTGGTATGTGGGCGGTCAGCGTGGCGGGCTACCTGACATTTGCGCCAAGGGCTCAGATCATTATAAAGATCAACCAGCATCGTCTTGGCTTTTTTGTCCAGGGCTGCGGCCTCTTTTTCAATATCCATTTCAGAATTGTCGCGCGCCAAAGCCCGAAGTTCTTCTGCTTTGCCTTCGATCTCGGCCAATGGTTTTTCAAATTCGAGGTAATTCATAGAAACACTCCGTATCGCTGAGCTTTGTGTATGCCCACCTCAGTACATTATTGCAACCAATCACAGCGAAGCCCTGCCAAAAAAAGTACCCCGAGGCTAAGCCTTGACGTGCGCGTCCTCCCATTGTGCTGATCTGGGCCTCCCCTGCCATCTCAGAACCGGAGTTTCTGCGAAAATCGCGAACCTGTGAATATTTATTTTCTTTTGTGGCATTTCATCAAAAAAAAGGCGAATCTGTTCCAAGAACGCCCCCGCTTCTTAAGGAAAACAAAATGATTTCAATATATAAGCGCGAGTATCGGCTGGTGCAACCCTTTGTCATTTCACGCGGGGCGCGGGTTTCAGCAGAGGTAATTGAGGTGAATATCGCACGATCTGGCCATATTGGGCGGGGTGAATCACTTCCCTATGCCAGATTTGGCGACAGTTTTACAAAGGCCCATGGCCAGATTTCTCAGTTGCCCCCTGATGTCACACGCACCCATTTGCAAACGCTTTTGCCCGCAGGTGCCGCGCGTAATGCCGTTGATTGCGCGCTTTGGGATCTTGAGGGCAAATCCCAAGCTTTGCGTGTGTGGCAATTGCTAGGCCTTGTGGCCCCTAAACCGCTACAAACGGCCTATACTTTGTCGCTTGATACGCCTCAGGCGATGCGTGAAAGAGCGATGCAAAATGCCGACCGACCCATTTTAAAATTAAAATTGGGGGGAGTTGATGATCTTGGCCGACTTGAAGCAGTGCGGGCAGGAGCGCCTAAAAGCCGTTTAATTGTTGACGCCAACGAAGGGTGGACACTGGATATATATCAGTCCCTAGCGCCCTATTTGATGAAATTGGGGGTCGTCTTGGTCGAGCAGCCCTTGCCAGCGGATGAAGATGATATTTTAGGGGAAATTGCACGTCCTTTACCTATTTGTGCGGATGAATCTTGTCATGACCGCACCAGTTTAGCGGGGCTTTTGGGGAAATATGATATGGTTAATATCAAACTTGACAAGGCGGGTGGCCTGACTGAGGCCATAGCATTGCGCGATCAGGCCCGCGCAATGGGCTTTGGGGTGATGGTAGGGTGCATGGTGACCTCAAGCCTTGCGATTGCTCCTGCGGTTTTGTTGGCGCAAGGCGTTGATATGGTAGATCTTGACGCGCCGATGCTTTTGGCCGAAGACCAGCCCCACGCACTTGAATTTGATCGTGCGACGATCAGCCCGCCCACGCCACAGCTATGGGGATAGAATGAGCAGAACAGTATTTGTAAACGGCACTTTCTTACCCGAAGAAGACGCCACAATATCGATCTTTGATCGTGGATTCTTGATGGCGGATGGTGTTTATGAAGTGACCTCGGTTTTGGGGGGGAAGCTGATTGATTTTGTGGGCCATATGGTGCGGCTTGATCGGTCATTGCGCGAACTTGACATGCCAAGCCCTGCCACCCACGATGAGCTTTTGGCTATTCATCGCAAGCTGGTATCTGAAAATAAAATAGTAGACGGTATGGTATATTTACAAGTTACGCGAGGCAATCCAGGCGATCGTGACTTTTCCTTTCCTGACCCAAAGCTAACAAAACCAACTTTGGTTCTGTTCACCCAAAACAAGCCCGGCATGGCCGAATCCCCTGTGGCGAACCACGGAATTCGAGTGATTTCTATTCCTGATCTGCGCTGGGGGCGCCGCGACATTAAAACGGTTCAGCTGCTGTACCCATCAATGGGCAAGATGCTGGCCAAGGCTGAAGGCTGTGATGATGCCTGGATGGTGGAAGATGGTTTTGTGACCGAAGGCACCTCGAACAACACTTATATTGTTAAGGGTAATACAATCATCACCCGGGATCTGTCCCATGATATTTTGCACGGAATCACCCGTGTGGCGGTGCTGCGCTGCGCTCAAGAGGCGCAGCTGCAAGTTATCGAGCGCCCCTTTACTATTGCAGAAGCGCTGACCGCGGATGAGGCGTTTTTCACCTCGGCCAGTGCCTTTGTGATGCCGGTGGTGGAGGTGGACGGAACCGCGATAGGCACAGGCAAGCCCGGGCCCATCGCTACAAGGTTGCGTGATGTTTATTTAGACGAGATGCGAAAACAAGCACTTTAGCGCGGCGTTAACGTCTCAAAGGCCCGCATGAAAATGGGGGCCAAGCGCGCGGCCCAATGAACTTGCTTCGCCTTTGTATTGATCAGGTCATTTCTGATTTCGATTAGGCTGTTGTGACGGCCTTGTTGCAACGCATGTTGGTCAATGGAATCGCCCGGCAAGGCGCCAACATAGGGTTCATTATCCCCCACTGTCAAATCAGCTTCTTTGGCCAGCTCTGCCATAATTGCTTGCGATAAATGTGGATCTTTTTTTGCATAAAGTACCCCGATGTGCCAAGGGCGCGGGGCGCTGCCATGCAGGCAGGGAGTAAAGGAATGAATGGCCAAAAGCGCCGCTTTGGGCTGTCGCGTCAGCAAAGTTTGCAACGCATCATGATAGGGTTGGTAAAGCCGCGCATTACGCGTGGCGATTTGATCTGCAGAAAGGCTACGGTTGGCAGGAATGAGGGTTCCGTCATAAAGCTTCATAATCAAGGTTGGGTCAAGCAAACTGCGATTTGGGTCGATCACCAAACGCGAAAAGTTAGACAAAACGGCTGGGCTTTTTAAATGCTCACTTAAGGCGAAAGCTACACCTGCGGCTCCTACATCATAGGAGATATGACGCGCCATATCTTCAGGCCCCACCCCTAGTTCACCGTCATTCACAAAGCTAGGCACCCTGTTTGAGGCATGATCCACTGAGATGACAAAATCACCCTCATATGCGACACCGATAATGTGAAAAGGGGGCATGATGAACCTTATGAAACCGATGCACCTTTTAGCAATGAACCTTTGAGGACGCAATCTTTACCCGCTCAAGCAATGTGTTAGGTTGCAAATGCGTGTAATGTGGTATCTGGAATGTGTAACGCAAACACTTGTCTGGTGTAGCCTTCGCAGTCTAATTTAGACCGCATTTCCGAAAAGAACGTGCATCGACCGTGTCTTTTTCATTTGGGGGGCTTTTCTTTTTGAACTGACTATGGCCATTTGTGCTAAAGGAGCGCCCATGTCATTGACCGCCATACAAGATCGTATCGCAAAAGCTCAAACCCAGGCGGGCGGTCCCGTGGGAGCAGTGACGTTGATTGCCGTTTCAAAACTACAGCCGATTGTGAGATTGCAACAGGTTTTGCTCCAAGGTCACCAGGTTTTTGGCGAAAACTATGTACAAGAAACGGCGCAAAAATGGCCCGCGCTGCGCTTGGAACATTGCGGGGCCAAGGTCCATATGATTGGGCCTCTACAAAGCAACAAAGTTAAACAGGCGATGGGTCTTTTTGACGTTATTCAAAGTGTTGACCGTCCCTCACTTGCAACGCGTATAGCACGCCTCGCGCAGGATTTGGGCCAGTGCCCTGATATTTTCTTACAAGTCAATACGGGTGTGGAGGCGCAAAAGGCGGGCATCCTCCCCGATGAGACCGATGCTTTCGTGCAGACATGCCGCGCGATGGATTTGCCCGTGCAAGGGCTGATGTGCATCCCCCCCGACGGGCAAGACCCAAGCCCTCATTTCGTGATGCTGGCCGACATGGCTGCACGTAACGGGATTTTGGGCCTATCTATGGGCATGAGTGCGGATTTCGAAGCGGCGATTGCCGCTGGGGCCACCCATGTGAGGGTAGGCAGCGCCATTTTTGGGGCACGGCCACCAAAATTCGACGTCTAAAGCTGAATAATAACGCGCGAGGCGGGGCGTAGCCTTTGTGCTACCCACATCAGGTCAGACTTTGCAAAAGCCACGCAGCCCGCCGTAGGGTGGCGCGCTTTGCGCCAAACATGCAAGAAAATTGCCGATCCTGCACCCGCTTTGGCATAGGGCCAATTGTAATTGGTCAGTAAAATCATGTCATAAAGCGGATCAGAGCGGCGCAGCTTTTCATGACCAAACGGATGCGGTGCACGGCACAGCAAATTGTAGTCGGGGTCCGTTGGATCGTCTGACCAAATATCATTCACCCCAATGGGCAGCGCCCAGTCAGGCAGATCGACTTTGGCAATGCGGTCGGGGCGGTACAAAAGCCCCACAATCTTATGCACCCCCGCAGGGGTGACCCCATCGCCTTCGCGCTTAGAGAGCCCAATCCCGCCACGCCCAACCGCGCAGGGTAAATGTCGCCCCGCCATTTTGGCACCAAAGGCCGTCACCCTAAGATGCGGCAAGCCGATCATTCAAAATGTCCCGATTTTGTACGTTTGGTTGCCATATAAGTGGCATTCTCGGACGTGACACCCACGTTTAGGGGGACGCGCTCGACCACGTCCATCCCTTGGGCCTGCATCATGGCTATTTTGTGTGGGTTATTGGTCATCAGCCGTAATTTGGAAAAGCCCATCTGCTGCAAAATAGACGCGGCAAGGCGAAAGTCGCGTTCATCATCCTCAAACCCCAGACGGTGGTTGGCCTCGACTGTGTCAAAACCCTGATCTTGCAACGCATAGGCGCGCATTTTATTGGCAAGGCCAATGCCGCGCCCCTCTTGGTTTAGATATAAAAGCACTCCTTCGCCCGCTTGACCCATCGCCCCAAGGGCCGCGTGCAACTGTGGGCCGCAATCGCATTTCAATGAGCCCAAAACATCGCCCGTAAAACAGGCCGAATGAATGCGCGTGAGCAGCGGCGCCTCGCGCAGGGGTTTGCCCACCTCGATCGCGTAATGTTCTTGCCCGCCGTCGGTGGCGCGAAAGATTTGCAGCCGCCCCGCCTTTGCCAAACGCATGGGCAAACGGGCGGCGATGATATCTTGAGGTATCTGCGCGCTTTGCAGGGCCAAAAGCGTTGGTTCAAGCGTAAGAAGGCTAAGCCCATGCGCGGTGGCAAAGGCTTTTTTCGTGCGATATTGGGCTTGGGGTGTTAGGATAACCGCGACAATGGCGGGCAAGAGTTCGGCCGTTTTGACCAGCTGCAGGCCCAAGGCGTAAAGTGCGCCGTCACCATCGCGCGCCACGCGAAACGGGCCCTTTAGCGGGCGCATCAAATCATCAGCCGGATCCGCAACCGCGGCAAGCCAACCCAGGCTCTCATCCTTTGGCACATAAAAGCGCGACAAATCGCCATCATAGATGGGTAGTTTTAAGGTCTGGGCACGGCGTGCGGTCACGGCCATAATTACCTGACCCAAGGCGCGCAAATCGGCCAACCGCTCGGGACTTAAGCTTTCAACCGCGCACATCACCAACGCCTGATCTCCATTAACCAAGACCAAAGGCACGCCCATGCGTAAGTCAGACCGCACGCGGGTTAGGGTTTCATTCAGGCTTGGGGCAAGGGTCATTTTAGTCTCTCCTGCCTTTACCTAATATGGGTTGCGAGAAAATGAAACATATAGCGGTTTTTCGACACGAGGGCGTGAACCAGCTGTAGCAATCTTGCACAGCGCACGCAATGTGCCCATGTTATCCGCATACGGAGGACTAAATGGCAAATCAACGCAAAATTCTTTTGGTCGATGACGATGACGATCTACGCGAGGCCCTGGCCGAGCAATTGACGCTAACCCAAGATTTTGATGTCACTGAGGCAAATTCGGCCGTTGCGGCCTTGGCGCGCACCAAAGAGAATATTTATGATTTGATTCTTCTAGACGTGGGCCTTCCTGACGCAGATGGGCGTGAACTATGCCGTTTGATCCGCAAACAGGGGATGAAATGCCCCATTTTGATGCTGACGGGCCACGATACGGACGCCGATACGATTTATGGGCTAGATGCAGGGGCGAACGATTATATTGCCAAGCCCTTTAAGTTTCCTGTGCTTTTGGCACGCTTAAGGGTGCAGCTACGCCAGCATGAACAATCCGAAGATGCAATCTTTTCTCTGGCGCATTACACGTTTCGCCCCGCGCAAAAGCTGTTGCTTGATGCTTCCAGCAAAAAGGTGCGTTTAACTGAAAAAGAGACCAGTATTTTGAAGTATCTTTACCGCGCGGGATCAAAAGTTGTCGCTCGAGAAGAGCTATTGCACGAGGTTTGGGGTTATAATGCAGGGGTCACGACCCATACGCTGGAAACTCATATCTACCGTTTGCGCCAAAAGATCGAACCTGACACATCAAAAGCCCAAATTCTACTGACTGAGCCGGGCGGTTATCGTCTGGCCGTTTCTTAAGCTTCACACCCAAAAGCGCCAAGAACAGCCCCTTTCTAAATGGGATGGGCTTTGCTAAATAGGGCTAAAGCTTAAGGAGCAATCATGCGTTTTTTACTTGCCACTTGGAACATCAATTCCATTCGTTTGCGCGAAAATCTGGTGGCCGATTTGATGCGCCAAGAACAGCCCGATATCTTGTGTTTGCAAGAATGCAAAAGTCCCGTTGAAAAGATCCCACGCGAATTGTTTGCAAGGCTTGGCTATGAACATATGGTCGCGCGGGGACAAAAAGCCTATAATGGTGTGGCGATTTTTAGTAAAATCCCCTTGCAAGACGTGGGCGGTATGGACTTTGCCAATCTGGGCCATGCGCGTCATGTGGTTGCCGCTTTACCAAATGGGGTACAGATCCATAATTGCTATGTGCCCGCAGGTGGTGATGTGCCCGACCGTGCTGTGAATGAGAAGTTCGGCCAGAAGTTAGATTATCTGACCCAAATGCGTGACCATTTCGCCAGCTCTGCCCCTAAAAAGACGATTTTGGTTGGTGATCTGAACATTGCGCCGCGCGAAGATGATGTTTGGAACCATAAAAGCCTTTTGAAAATCGTCTCTCACACGCCTATTGAGGTTGAGCATCTTTACGACGTCATGACGGCAGGTGACTTTAAAGACATCACCCGCCAAGATATCCCCGAAGGTTTGGTTTACTCTTGGTGGTCATACCGTGCGGCCGATTGGGATGTTGCTGATAAGGGCCGCCGTCTTGATCATATTTGGGCCACCGCAGATATCGCCCCCAATGCCAATTCAAGCCGTGTATTGCGCGCCGTGCGCGGCTGGACAGGCCCTTCAGACCATGCCCCGGTTTTTGCAACCTTTGATCTTTAGGGCTAAAAAAGCCTAAAGACCTTGGAAAACTGCAAAAGTCCCCCATATACGTAAAAAGCTTTTGATGAGGAAATGATGTTAGGTCTTACCCCCCCTACCGCGCCAAGCGCCGCCGCAAAAAGTCAATATGTCACCGACAGCTCTGACGCCACCTTTATGGCCGACGTGATCGAGGCCAGCCGCGAGGTGCCTGTAATCGTCGACTTTTGGGCCCCTTGGTGTGGCCCTTGTAAAACCTTGGGCCCAATGCTTGAAACTGCGGTTGATGCGGCGGGTGGCAAGGTACGTATGGTCAAAATTGATATCGACCAGCACCCAGCGGTTGCAGGTCAGCTGCGGGTTCAGTCTATTCCAGCCGTATTTGCCTTTTTTGACGGAAAACCTGTTGACGGTTTTCAAGGGGCACAGCCCGGCTCGGAAATCAAAGCATTTGTGGATCGTTTGTCAGCCTTAACCGGTGATGGCGGCCTTGCTGATGCGTTGATCGCTGCCAATACGATGCTTGACGAAGGGGCTACTTTAGATGCGGCTGAAACCTTTTCCGCCATTTTTGAAGAAGACCCAACCTCTGCCGCCGCCTACGCGGGCATGGTGCGGGCCTATTTGGCCTTGCCAGACCTAGAGCGTGTGGCCGCATTGCTAGATGCCGTGCCCGAAACCCTAGCCAAAAGCAAAGAACTTGAGGCCGTGCGCGCCCAATATGAGCTGGCCTTACAATCCCAGTCGGCAGGACCCGAAGAAGAGTTGCGCGCCTCTGTTGCTGCCGACCCTAAAGATATGCAAGCGCGCTTTAATCTGGCTTTGGCCCTTTATGCAGGCAGCAAAGTTGACGAAGCAGTCGACACGCTGCTTGAGCTTTTCCGCCTTGACCGTGATTGGAACGATGGAGCCGCCAAAACTCAACTTGCGATTATCTTCGAGGCCCTGCCGCCCCAAGATACGATTGCCCTGCGTGGGCGCAGACGCTTGTCGTCAATGATCTTTATATAGACTTGCTTTATCGCATTGCGGCCCTAGGTTGATGATATGACAAAAACAACTGATCTGCCTCAGATTATACCTATTTTTCCGTTGCCTGGGGCAGTACTTTTTCCACGTGCCCGTATGCCTTTGCATATATTCGAGCCACGCTATCTGGCTATGATAGACGATGTGATGAAATCGCCGCATCGTTTGATGGGCATGGTGCAGCCCCGTGATGTTCCCAAAGGTGCCGAAGCGCGGCTGCAATCGATCGGCTGTGCGGGGCGGTTGACGGGCTTTTCAGAAACCGAAGATGGCCGCTATATGATCACAGTGACGGGTGCGTCGCGCTTTCGTCTTGGCACCGAAGTGGAAGGGTTTGCCCCCTACCGTCGCTTTAACGTGGATTTTTCACCTTTTGGCCGCGACCTTGGCGCCGAGGAACAGGATCAAGCGTTCGCGCGCGGACCTTTTTGGGCTCTTTTGAAGCGTTATTTTAAAACAATGAACTTGGCCTCGGACTGGCAGAACATGGAAGAGGCCGAGCCCGAGCTTTTGATCAATGCTTTGTCGATGCTGTGCCCATTTCCAAATGAAGAAAAACAAGCTCTACTTGAGGCACCCTCACTCGCCAATAGGCGTGAAACTTTGGTCACTTTGATGGAATTTTCGCTACATACGGGTCCAACGGATGACCAGATGCAATGAGCGCGCCTGACCGACCCAACCCCTCATTTGACCGAAAAATGCTTGAAGCGCTGGTCTGCCCCGTTACCCAAGGCACGTTGATTTATGATGAAAAGGCACAGCGTCTTATCTCAAAATCGGCTGGCCTTGCCTTTCAGCTGCGCGACGGCATCCCGATCATGCTTCCCTCTGAAGCCGTCAAACTTTAGCCTAAAGTCTTTGCCCTGTCATCAATTTGGGCAAATCCCCTGTAAGGCCCGCGGCTTGCCGCATAAAGCTCTGGCGCAGTTTGGGCATGGCATTTATCAAACCCAGGCCCAGATTTCGCGCAGTGCGCAAAATTACACTATCGTTTGAAAACAGCATATTAACACTGTCCATTCCGAGGGCAATGGCGGTTGTGTCAAAGCGGCGCCAGTTTTGATAGCGCGCCAATACAGATAAGGCACCCAGATCTTCGCCGCGTCTTTTGGCCAAGATCAGCACTTCGGCTAATGCGGCTACATCGCGTAGCCCTAGGTTTAGCCCTTGCCCCGCAATCGGATGCACGCCATGCGCCGCATCGCCCACCAAGGCCAACCGAGTGGCAACATAGCTGTCCGCCAAGCTTAGCGTCAGCGGATAGGTGAAGCGCGGGCCTGCAAGGGAAATTTTTCCCAGAAAGTCGCCAAAACGGGGCGACAAAGCTGCCAGATAATCGTCGTTGCTTAGGGCTTGCACCGCTGCGGCAAGTGAGTTTTCCTCGCTCCAAACTATTGAGGACAAATGCCCACCAGAAAGCGGTAAAATCGCCAAAGGCCCTGTGGGCATGAAGTATTGATGCGCGATACCCTTATGTGGCAAACTATGGTGTACCGACGTGACCAAAGCGGTTTGCCCATAAGACCAGCCTTGTCGGGTGATATTGGCACGTTTGGCGGTTTGGCTGTCGCGGCCGTCAGACCCGATTAAAAGCTGACCCGTCAGGCTTTTCCCACTTGAAAGCCCAATTTCCACCAAGCCATCGCGCAAGCTTTGGCCCGTGACCCGCGTGCCAGAGATCAGATTGATACGCGGATGCGCCTGCATGGCTTGCAAAAAGGCGGTGTAAAGATGGCGGTCTTCCACCATATAACCCATCGGCCCATCTTCTATCTCGGCGGAATCAAAGTTTAAGAAAAATCCTGCTGCCCCTTGGCTGGGCCGGCCGTCGCTGGCTTTGATCTGCAAGATCGGCTGAGTTTTTGGCCCCAGATCGGCCCATAGGCCCAAGGCAGACAAAAGCCGTTGCGACCCCAACGCTAAAGCATATGCGCGTCCGTCAAAGCCCACATCGGCACGTAAAGGCGCCTCTCTTGCATCGATCACAGTGACCGAAAGCCCATTTTGTGCCAAAGCCAATGCCAAGGCTGGGCCGTTCAACCCGCCGCCTGCAATCAAAATATCGCTGTCATATCTCATGGCTCTAATATGGCGTATCTTGAAGGATTGTCCATGCGCTGAACTGCCGCTAGGATCGAGTAGAAATTTTTTTAACCTGAGGTTGGAATGAGCAATTATCTTTGGATGACCGCAGCAGATTTGGGCCGTGGTATTGGACGGGGTGAAATTCATCCAGTTGAGCTGGTCGAGCAATTTTTAGACGCTGCACAGGCCCATTTGCGGGCCAAAGACATTTATGCGCGCATGACCCCTCGGCGTGCCAGATCAATGGCGTTGGCGGCGGCTGATCGCGCAAAACATGGGCAAAGGCTTGGTCTTTTAGACGGGGTTCCTATTTCTTGGAAAGATTTATTTGACGCTTCGGGGACGGCCTGCGAAGCGGGGACGCAGCTTCTTAAGGGCCGAGTGCCGCAAAAAGATGCCCAAGTTTTAGAGCAAGCCACCCAACAGGGGCTTGTCTGTTTGGGCAAGACACATATGACGGAACTGGCTTTTTCCGGTTTGGGGTTAAACCCCAAAACCGCCACACCGCCTTGTGTGAACAATGAGGCTTGGGTGCCGGGCGGCTCTTCTTCAGGGGCGGCGGCCTCGGTCGCCTTTGGGTTGGCTGCGGCTGGAATTGGTTCGGACACGGGGGGATCGGTGCGCATTCCTGCTGCTTGGAATGATCTTGTGGGGTTGAAAACCACCCATGGTCGCCTGTCTTTGCGTGGGGTTGTGCCGCTTTGCGAGAAATTCGACACGGTCGGGCCTTTGACGCGCTCGGTTGAGGATGCGACGCTTCTTTTGGCTGTGCTTGATGGCACGAAGCCCGCCGATTTACGCGGCGCAAGCCTTAAAGGGGCCAGACTTTTGGTGCTTGAGACCGTGGCGCTTGACGATCTGCGCCCAGAAGTTGCGGCGGGGTTTGATGTGGTCAGCCAAAGATTGATCCGTGCGGGGGCGACATTGCACCGCGGAGTTATGCCCATCGTTTCAGAGGCCCTGTCCTTAGCGCCGATCATTTTCACCTCGGAAGCCTATGGAACTTGGGGCGAAACGATTGAACGCGCGCCAGAAAAGATGTTTGCACCTGTTTTGGCGCGCTTTCGCTCGGGCGGCATCTTTACGGCGTCAGATTATGTGGGAGCGTGGCGCAGGCTGAATGAATTGCGTGCCCTTTGGCAGGTCGAAGTGTCAAACTACGATGCCGTAATCCTGCCCACCTCACCGATTTTGCCCCCAGATCGCGCACGTTTGCTGTCAGATCAGGAGTATTTTACACAAGAAAACCTATTATCGCTGCGCAACACGCGCATTGGAAATTTGTTTGGCGTTTGTGCTGTGACTTTGCCGACTGGCCAGCCTTCGTGTGGGTTAAGTTTGATGGGTCTACCCGGTCAAGAAGAGCGTCTGTTGCGCCTTAGCGCCGCGGCCGAGCGCGCATTAGGCTAAATTTGTGGCGTTTTTGGCCCATTACACAAAATTTTAATCTTATCGGTCAAGATTGCTGCGTTTTTATAGACCTGAGAGAATTCATCAGCTATATTTAAGCGAACGGGGCGCAATGATCCCGACAAATGAGGCATGAATGGCAATTCCAGAGCGGTTTTCGAACCTGCCTGAATACGCGTTCCCGCGTTTGCGCGGGTTACTTGATGCGCATAAAGCAGGTGGCGACCCAATAACAATGACGATCGGTGAACCCCGTCATCCGATGCCCGATTTTGTTGGCTCTATTATGGCGCAGTCTTTGGCGTCTTTTGGGCAATATCCAGCCAATGATGGCAGCCCCGAGCTGCTGGCCTCGATTTGCGCATGGGTTGCGCGGCGGTTTGGTGTTGTGCTTGTGGAAAATCAAGTCATGGTACTGAATGGCACGCGCGAGGGGCTGTTTAACGCGGCCATCGCCCTTAGCCCTGAAAGCAAAGGTGGTAAACACCCTGCGATTTTAATGCCAAACCCTTTTTATCAAGTCTATGCGGTGGCGGCGCTGACCACGGTGGCCGACCCAATTTATGTCAATGCCACCACACAATCGGGCTATTTGCCCGACTATGCCAGCCTTGCGCCTGATCTTCTAGACCGTGTGACGATTGCTTACGTTTGCTCGCCCTCAAACCCGCAAGGGGCGGTGGCTTCGCGTGACTATTGGCGCGATCTTTTGGCTTTGGCTGAAAAACATGATTTTACGATTTTTGCAGATGAGTGCTATTCAGAAATTTGGCGCACCGCGCCACCCGTTGGCGCGCTAGAGGTTGCGGCTGAAATGGGCGCCGACCCAGAACGGGTCTTTGTGTTTCATTCGCTGTCCAAACGCTCAAACTTGCCCGGCCTGCGCTCGGGCTTTGTGGCTGGCGGTGTCAAGGGCATTGCGCAAATCCGCCAGCTGCGCGCCTTCACGGGAGCGCCTTTGCCCATGCCTTTGCAAAAAGTTTCACAGGCGGTTTGGGACGATGAAGCCCATGTCGTGAAAAGCCGTTTGCTTTATCAAGAAAAATTCACCATCGCCGATCAGGTCTTTGCTCAGATGCAAGGCTACCAAGGTCCCGAGGGGGGATTTTTCCTATGGCTGCCCGTCCCCGACGGGCTAACAGGCGAAACGGCGGCGCTGAAATTGTGGCGGGAAACCGGTGTGCGCGTGTTGCCTGGGGCCTATTTGTCGCGTGACACGACCGTGGGTAATCCGGGCGAACATTATATTCGCGTGGCCCTTGTGGCCCCCAAAGATGAAATGCAACGTGGGCTTTTGAAGCTGCGCGCTTGCCTGTATCACGAAGGATAATCCATGGCTTCTTATCATGTCAGAGAGCGCGAGCCTTTATTAGACCAGCAAGTGCAACAAATGTTGACTCGGCGCGGCAGGCAGATCTTGGGCCTATGTTTGTTAACGGTTGCGGTTGCCTTTGGTTGCATGTTGGCCAGCTATTCGCCAAATGATGCGGGTTGGATGGTGGAAACCTCGGCGCCTGTACAAAATCTGTTTGGGCCTTTTGGCGCGGCTGTTGCCTCAATGATGATGGTGATTTTGGGTTATGGCGCTTGGACGATTATGTTGATTTTTGGGGCTTGGGGCTTTCGCATCTTGGCCGACTTGGGCTCCGAGCGCGCGATAGGCCGCTTGACCTTTGGTGTGATTTCGGTGGCGCTGGCGGCGGTTTTTGTGGCCTGTTATGAGCCAGCGGCCGACTGGCCCCATGCATTTGGCTTTGGCGGGCTTTTTGGCGACACGGTCTTGGCCGCTCTTTTGCAAGTATTGCCTGAAGGCTTACCTATTGGGCTGAATTTTCTAACTGTGACGCTTGGGTGCTCGACGGTTGCATCTTTGCTTTTTGTGATGGGATGTACTATTTCCGAATTGGGCTATCTAAGCCGCATAAGCGTCGCTGGGATGCTGTCGGGCTTTGGGGTCTTGTGGCAGGCGTTTGCACGTGTCTTGGAATATGGGGCTGATCAAATGCGCCAAAGTGCAATCGGGTCGCGATCCCGTTTGGCACAGCGCCCCGAAGCCCAAACAGGCTATGACGCGCCTCCCTTGGGTGAGGTCGAAGATTGGGGCCGCCCACAACAACTACGCGCCCATAGGGCTTTGGAGGCAGTTGCCAGCCAAATGCCAGACCTGATCCGTCGTGGGCCGCAAGCTTATACGCCCTCACTTGATCAATTGTCTCAAGGCGCGGTCGAAGTTGCCCCCGATGACCATATCAAAAACCGCATCTCCGCGGTGATCCGTGCGCGCGGCCATGCCAAGCAGCCGCCCGTCTTATCCGTAAACCCACGGCCAGTCTTACCTGAAGGCGTGTCCAATTTGCGTGGCGAACCGTTATTGACGCGCAGCTCAGCGATAGAGGCCCAGTCGCAGCCCGCCGTTCAAACCGCCTTTCCCGCATGGAAAGATAAGGATGACCACCTTCTTTTGCCCGAACATATTTCTGTTCCCGTGCGCAGCTTAGCGGCTGCGACAGGCGCGTTCGAGCAAGGCCGCGTTGTTATGACCCAAGGATTAACCCGTACTGGTGCGCACCCTTCACGGCGAGCCTCTGCAGAAGCGCAGCCGCGTTTGGCCTTTGACGATGTTAAATTGACCTATGAACTGCCGCCCTTGTCACTTTTAGCTAGCGTCGACACCGTGCAGCGTAATCAATTGTCGAACGAAGCCTTAGAAGAAAACGCGCGCATGCTTGAATCTGTTTTAGATGATTACGGTGTCAAGGGTGAGATAGTGTCGGTGCGGCCAGGCCCTGTTGTCACAATGTATGAGCTAGAGCCTGCCCCAGGTCTGCGCGCGAGCCGCGTGATTGGGCTTTCTGATGATATCGCGCGCTCAATGTCGGCACTTTCGGCGCGGGTTTCTACCGTGCCAGGCAGCACCGTCATTGGGATTGAGCTTCCAAACGTGCACCGCGAAAAAGTTGTGCTGCGCGAAATTTTGGCCGCGCGAGATTTTGGTGATAGCAATATGCGTTTGCCCTTGGCCTTGGGCAAAGATATTGGCGGCGACCCAATCGTAGCCAATTTGGCAAAAATGCCGCATTTGCTGATCGCGGGTACCACTGGGTCTGGCAAGTCGGTGGCGATCAATACGATGATCTTGTCTTTGCTATATAAGCTCAGCCCAGAAGAATGCCGCATGATAATGATTGATCCTAAAATGTTGGAACTATCCGTTTATGACGGTATTCCGCATCTTTTGTCGCCGGTTGTGACCGACCCAAAAAAAGCGGTTGTCGCCCTGAAATGGGTTGTGGGTGAGATGGAAGAACGCTACCGCAAAATGTCAAAAATGGGGGTGCGCAATATAGAAGGCTATAATGGTCGCGTGCGCGAGGCGTTGGCCAAAAATGAGATGTTTAAACGCACGATTCAAACCGGATTTGACGAAGAGACAGGTGACCCAGTATTTGAAACTGATGAATTTGCGCCCGTCACATTGCCCTATATCGTGGTGATTGTAGATGAAATGGCCGATTTGATGATGGTGGCTGGCAAAGAAATCGAAGCTTGTATTCAGCGGCTGGCACAGATGGCGCGCGCCTCGGGTATTCACCTTATCATGGCGACGCAACGTCCCTCGGTAGATGTAATCACAGGTACGATTAAGGCCAACTTCCCCACGCGCATTTCCTTCCAAGTGACCTCCAAAATTGACAGCCGCACGATTTTGGGTGAACAGGGTGCAGAGCAATTGCTAGGCATGGGCGATATGCTTTACATGGCGGGCGGATCGAAAATCACCCGTATTCACGGCCCCTTTGTGTCGGACGAAGAGGTGGAAGAGATTGTCACCCATCTTAAATCTTTCGGCCCACCCGTTTATATGTCGGGCGTGGTCGAAGGGATTGATGACGATAAGGCTGATAGTATCGATCTTGTCTTGGGCCTGGGAGGCGACGGTTCGGATGAATCGCTTTATGATCAGGCAGTTTCTATCGTTGCAAAAGATCGCAAATGCTCCACAAGCTATATTCAGCGCAAATTGGGTATTGGCTATAATAAGGCTGCGAAACTGGTTGAGCAGATGGAGGAAAACTATGTGGTTTCACCCGCCAATCATGTTGGCAAACGTGAGATATTATTGCCTGAACATTAAACACGATTAAGCGAGCGTAAGTAAAATCCTGTAGCAAGGGGCTTTTGCTTACGTTATAAAGGCTTATGAATAAAATTTACAACCTTTTGGCGATCTTAGGCCTTTGTGCATTAACCCTGCCTGCGCATGCCGCGATGCTTTCTTTGGCACAAATTTCTGAATATTTTAACGGTCTTAAGACGTTAAAGTCTGATTTTACCCAAATAAACAACGATGGCAGCACGGTTGGAGGCACGCTTTTCATTTGGCGCCCAGGTCGTATGCGCTTCGAATATGACCCGCCTTTGGCCAATTTGGTTTTGGCTAGCAGTGGCCAGCTTGCGATTTTCGACAATAAGTCCAATCAACCGCCCACTCAATATCCGCTAGGCCGCACGCCGCTTAAGGTGATTTTACAGCGCAATGTGAACTTAGGCTCTGCAAGAATGGTGACGGGCCACAGCCATGATGGCACTTTTACTCGTGTCAAAACCCAAGATCCCGATCATCCTGAATATGGGATGGTGGATCTGGTTTTTTCAGACGCGCCTATCAAACTGCGCGAATGGCTTTTAGTTGACGATATGGGCAATGAAACGCGCTTAAAATTGGGTGTTCAAGTTGAGGGTTTACCCCTGCCGCACCGTCTTTTTTCCATCGGAGCTGAGATTAACGACCGTAGTTTAGCACAAAACTAAGGCCTAAAGTCGACAAGACCTAAGCTGCCTGTCATAGGTCACGGATCGTTTTCCGACAGCTGATGACACATTCATCAGCCATTTTTTCTTGTTGTGACTTCCGCGTTTATAGCCGGTGCGCCCCTCATGATAGGCTAGATATTGACGCCGCGCGTCTGAGAGCCGAATGCCCAAACTGCGTTTGGATTCGGCCATATACCAGCCCATGAAATCAGCTGCGTCATCGATACGGTCGCGCCGCGCACCAAAGCGGCGCTGGTCTTTTTGATATTCTTCCCATGTACCATCAAGCGCTTGCGCATATCCGTAGGCCGAGCTTTGCCGACCCGTTGGTAAAAATCCAAGTGCATATTGTCGAGGCGTACGCGCGTTCGAGATAAATTTAGATTCTTGGTAAATCACAGCCATTTGTACAGCCATAGGCACTGACCATTTGCGCTCAACCGCGCGAAAGGCACGGTAAAATTGGGGTCTTTCGCGTAAAATCGAGCAAGCGTTGCTCATATCGCGTGGAGCTGAAGAGTTTCCTCCACCGCATGATGATAATAATACAATTATAATCAATAACTTAAGTGTATGAACCATTTATGTGCTGCCGATTTTTTATCTTATTTGGAGTTACTATAGCCTAAAAATTACAACTAGGCAAAGGCCACGCTTTAGACATGGTTTATTTGAAAAGAATCTCGATAGTCCTATTCAATATTTTAGCTTTTCTCTAAAATTTCAACTACCAGCCGGTGGACAAAAGTGCACCTTGCGGGTTAGATGGCCACATATCATGGGGTAAAAGATGCTGCGAACTCAGGCTAAATATCATTTGGGGCAAGTGCTGCGCCACCGCAAACACCCTTTTCGTGGTGTAGTGTTCGATGTGGATGCGATGTTTGCCAATACCGATGAGTGGTATGAAAACATTCCCGAAGAAAGCCGTCCCAGCAAGGATCAACCTTTTTACCATTTGCTGGCCGAAAATGACCAAAGCTATTATGTGGCCTATGTGTCGGAACAAAATCTACTGCCCGATGACACGGGCGAGCCTGTAAACCATCCAGACTTGGAAAATATGTTTGGTGATTTTGAAAACGGCTCTTATCCGCTTCAATTCCCGTTTAATTAGGGCAATGGCCACATGGATGTAACGCTATATAGCCATGATTCTTTCGACCATCATGCTACGCCAGAAGGCCACCCAGAACAGGTTGCCCGCCTGCACGCCGTACGTGATGCTTTGGCCGATTTCGACCTTGATAGGAGAGAAGCCCCAATAGCCCCTTGGTCAGAGGTGCTGCGCTGTCACTCACAAGCTTATATTGATCGTCTTATGGCCACCCAACCCGCGCAGGGTTTGGCGCAGCTAGACGGCGACACCTATTTGGCGCCAGGATCGGTGGAAGCAGGCCTTCGCGCTGTTGGTGCGGCACAAGCGGCGGTTGATGCCGTCTTGTCGGGCGAGATAACTCGCGCTTTTATCGCTGCGCGCCCCCCCGGTCATCATGCCGAAACCAACCAAGCTATGGGCTTTTGCCTGTTTGGAACTGTGGCTATTGCCGCAAAACGTGCGCTTGACCATCACGGTCTTTCTCGGGTGGCGATTGTAGATTTTGACGTGCATCACGGAAATGGAACGCAAGATTTGCTATGGGATGAGGAGCGGGTCTTGTTTTGCTCTAGCCAGCAAATTCCACTTTACCCAGGTTCGGGCGAAAAGCACGAGCGCGGCGCACATGGGCAAATCATCAACCAACCCCTTCCCCCCGGCTCAAACGGTGAGGCCATGCGCCAAGCCTATTTGTCCAATATTTTGCCCAAAATCGACGATTTCGCTCCTGAGTTGATTTTGATTTCGGCTGGATTTGACGCTCATAAGGCTGACCCCTTGGCCAACCTAATGTGGGATGAGGGTGACTTTGTATGGCTCACGGTGCAGATATGTGACTTGGCGGTGCGTCATTGTCATGGCAGGGTGGTATCTAGTCTTGAGGGCGGTTATGATCTGCCTGCTTTGGCCGCAAGTGTGGCCGCACATGTCACAGTTCTAAAGGAGCATGGCGAATGACCCAAACAGCCCTTACAGACCTTTCCTTCGAGGCTGCAATGGCCGAGCTTGAAACAGTGGTCTCAGCGCTTGAAAAAGGCGATGTAGCACTGGAGCAGTCCATAGCACTTTATAAGCGTGGTGCGGATCTGCGGGCACATTGTGCACTTAAGCTTAAAGATGCTGAAGAAAAGGTCGAAGTGATCCGTGCTCAGGAAGGCCGTGCCATCGGCACGACGCCGGTCGAAGGCCTGTGAGTTTTTCGGCCCAAATTGCGGCCGACGCTACACTGATCTCGGCTCATTTGGCGCGGACGCTTTGCGAATTTCCCGCCTTGCCCGTTGTTGATGCGATGCGCTATGCGGTGGCAGGTGGCAAGCGGATACGTGGTTTTTTAGTGTTAGAATCTGCACGACTTTTCGATATTGCGCCACAAAATGCCCTAAGTGCGGCGGCGGCAATTGAAATGCTCCATGCCTATTCCTTGGTGCATGATGATTTGCCCGCGATGGACAATGATGATCTGCGCCGCGGTCAGCCAACCCTTCATATTAAATGGGGCGAGGCCACCGCCATACTTGCGGGGGATGCCTTGCACACCCTTGCCTTTGAGTTGTTGGCTGACCCCGATCTTGGCCCCGCCGAGCTGCGGCTTGATTTGGTGGCCAGCTTGGCCAAAGCGGCAGGCGCGAAGGGTATGGTGATGGGGCAGGCTTTGGATATTGCTGCTGAAACTGCCGAAGTTCCTTTGTCGCTTGCGCAAATAACTGAGCTTCAGGCGGGAAAAACGGGTGCCTTGATCAGTTGGTCTGCCTGTGCTGGTGCACGTTTGGCGCGTGCGGATATCAAGCCTCTGTTTGACTATTCACAAGCCCTTGGGCTGGCCTTTCAAATCCAAGATGATATCTTGGATGTCACTGGTGATGTGACGCTTGCGGGCAAACGGTTGGGCAAAGACGCCCAAGCGAGAAAAGCCACGTTTGTGTCACTCTTAGGGATAGAGCGCGCGCGCGTAATGGCCCTTGATCTGGTGGGCCAAGCACAAACGGCCCTTGCGCCTTATGGACAAAAAGCCCAAAAGCTTAGCGAAGCTGCGCAGTTTGTCATCAAGCGCCATACTTAACCGAGGGCCCATGAATACCCCCAAAACTGTTCGCCCGACGACGCCTTTGCTTGACCGCGTGCTTGTCCCTGCGGATATGAAATCCTTGTCTGATGACCAGCTTTGCCAATTGGCAGATGAACTGCGTGCTGAGACGATTTCGGCCGTGTCGGTCACAGGAGGCCATTTGGGTGCGGGTCTTGGGGTGGTTGAGCTTACGGTGGCGCTTCACGCTGTCTTTGACACGCCGCGCGACAAGATTATTTGGGACGTGGGCCATCAATGTTACCCGCATAAAATCCTAACAGGGCGGCGCGATCGCATCCGCACGTTGCGGCAAGAGGGGGGGCTTTCGGGCTTCACCAAACGCTCAGAAAGTGTTTATGATCCGTTTGGTGCGGCGCATTCTTCAACTTCGATCTCGGCTGCGGTGGGGTTTGCCGTGGCTCGTGATTTGGGCGGCAGTGCAGGCGACGCTATCGCCGTGATCGGCGACGGATCAATGAGTGCGGGCATGGCCTTTGAGGCGATGAACAATGCTGGCCATCTTGGCAAACGTCTGTTCGTGATTTTGAACGATAATGAAATGAGCATCGCCCCCCCCGTTGGTGCTCTGTCTAGCTATTTGTCGCGCCTTTACGCGGCAGGCCCTTTTCAAGACCTAAAAGCTGCCGCCAAAGAAGCAGTTAGCTTTCTGCCCGAACCTTTCCAAGAAGGGGCGCGGCGCGCCAAAGAAATGCTGAAAGGCATGACGATTGGTGGCACTTTGTTTGAAGAACTAGGCTTTTCCTACATCGGTCCAGTCGATGGGCATGATCTTGAACAGCTTTTGCTTTTATTGCGTACGGTCAAAGCGCGGGCGACTGGGCCTATTCTGATTCATGCGATCACCACAAAGGGCAAAGGGTACCGTCCTGCGGAACTTGCTCAAGACAAGGGTCATGCCACGGCGAAGTTTGACGTGATTACTGGTAAGCAAAGCAAGGCCATCTCAAATGCGCCCAGCTATACTAAGGTTTTTGGTCAATCTTTGCTGGCCGAAGCGATCAAAGACGACAAAATCGTGGCTGTCACTGCCGCCATGCCCGAAGGTACTGGGCTTAATATTTTTGCTGAACGTTTTAAAGACCGCTGTTTTGATGTGGGTATCGCCGAACAACATGCCGTGACCTTTAGCGCCGCTTTGGCCGCAGGGGGGCTTAAGCCTTTTTGCGCGCTATATTCGACCTTTTTGCAGCGCGGCTATGATCAGGTGGTGCATGATGTCTGTATCCAGCGCTTGCCCGTGCGCTTTGCAATCGATCGCGCGGGCCTAGTGGGTGCGGATGGGGCGACCCATGCTGGGGCCTTTGACATCGCTTTTATGAGCAATCTGCCCGGCATGGTTTTTATGGCTGCCGCGGATGAGGCTGAGCTTCGCCACATGGTAGCCACCGCCGCCGCCTATGACGATGGCCCCATCGCTTTTCGCTATCCGCGGGGGGACGGTGTTGGGGTTGAACTGCCCGAAGCGGGCGGGCCCCTGACCATCGGCAAAGGCCGTGTGCTGCGCGAGGGAACGGATGTCGCCCTTTTGTCCTTTGGCACCCGCCTTGCCGAGGTTTTAAAAGCGGCCGAGGCTTTGGTTAGTCAAGGCATCTCGGTAACGGTTGCGGATGCGCGGTTTGCCAAGCCGCTGGATCATGCTTTGATCGTGCAATTGGCCAAACACCACGCAGGCTTTATCACGATAGAAGAGGGGGCAATTGGTGGTTTTGGCAGCCAAGTCGCTCAGCTTTTGGCCAATGAGGGGCTATTTGATCAAGGGCTTAAGTTCCGCTCGATGGTCTTGCCTGACACATTTATAGACCATGCTAGCCCAGATGCCATGTATCAAGCCGCAGGCATGAATGCGCCGCAAATTGAAGCCAAGGTTTTGGCGCTTATGGGGATATGAAGGGTCAGCAGGTCTTGTGACCCTTTGCGCTTCAACCTACGAACTTCAAGTAAGCCCTTCTAATGCTAATAATGCGGCTAAGCCTGCCTTATAGTCTGGATAGCGCAATTTGATGCCCAATTCTTGGGTCATGCGTTTATTGCTGACCCTTTTGCTTTCGGCATAAAAGCTGCGTGCCATAGGTGTCATGTTGGCAGTCTCATAGTCAACTTTTGGTGGGTGCGCCAAGCCCAATAACGCGGCGGCATGGGCTATTACATCCTCAGGTGGGCAGGGCGCATGATCGCACAGATTATAAATAGCCCCCGCATTTGGCTGAGCCATCGATGTGGCCAAGCTTTGGGCTATATCCTCAACATGTATCCGCGAAAATATTTGATTTTTTTTAATAATCAAACGTGCGGTACCGTCACGCACCTTGCTAAAGGGCCCACGATCTGGCCCGTAAATGCCCGCAAGGCGAAAGATATGCAGATTTAACCCAAGCGCCTGCCACTGGCTTTCGGCCATAAGCCTTTGTCGCCCCCGCACTGTTGAGGGGTTGAGTGGGGTCTCTTCATCGACCCAAGCGCCTTGATGGTCGCCGTAAACCCCCGTTGTGGACAAATAGCCCACCCATTTTGGCGCAAAGGTCTGCTTATGCATTAATGCGCCCAACTCCAAGGCCACAGGGCAGCCCGACGTATCGGGTGCAACCGAGCACAACACATAATCCGCCCTCACCAAGGCTTGCCAAAGCTGCTCAGTTGGCCAGATAAGTGGCTCAATTCCTTGATGCGATAACTGTTTTGCTTTTTCTGCACTGCGTGTGGTGCCAATAATATGCCAGTTTTCTAGCCCAATCAAGCTCGCTAGGGCTTGGGCAGAATATCCATGACCGATTGACAACAGGGTCTTTTTCATGACCCCTTATCTCAAATATTATCTGGTAAGAAAAGACTTTGTGTGTTTTGGGGCTTTAGCTATTGATCTAGTGACACCCTTTAAGGCAATCAGATTTAAACATGGGGAAAACTATGATATGACTGAAAACTTATTAGCGGTGAAAACGCCGCCGATCCAAGCGCCCCAGACTTTTCATGATGCCGTTCAGGCGGTTGCACATCTACAGCTTCTTTATGATAGAGCAACCAGCTTTTTGGCCAACCATTTTCAAACTGCCTTATTGCAAGGTGCACCTAAAGAGCGGGTGCGAGCCTTTTATCCAGAAATTCGCTTTACCTCGCAGCGCTATGACAAGATAGATAGCCGACTAAGCTATGGGTATGTAGCAAATCCGGGTGTTTATGCCACATCCGTTACACGACCAGATTTGTTTGCTTCGTATCTGCAAGATCAAATCAGTCTTGTTATAGCCAATCACAAAGAACCTGTCACCATCGGCTATTCCACCACGCCAATGCCCGTGCACTTCGCCCTTTCACGCCACCCCGAGATTACAGTTCCCAGTGAGGGGGCAATAGATTTCTCGCTGCGCGATTGGTTTGATGTGCCTGATCTGGCCACAACCAATGATGATATTGTGAACGGGGTGCGTTTAAAGCTGGGAGATGGATCGCGGCCTTTGGCCCCGTTTGCGGCCCAACGGGTTGATTATTCCTTGGCTCGCCTGTCGCATTACACAGCCACCGACGCTGAGCATTTTCAAAGTTTTGTAATTTTCACTAATTACCAACTTTACGTTGATGAGTTTGAGGCTTATGCCCGCCAAGTGTTAGCCGATCCAGACAGCGGTTATAGCGCCTTTGTGGGGCCAGGAAATTACTTCATCACCAACGCCAAAGAGACCCTGATCCTCAGCCCAAAAACGCCGCAAATGCCGACATATCATCTGAAACGTCCCGACGGCACAGGGATTACTTTGGTAAATATAGGGGTTGGCCCCTCAAACGCGAAAACGGCTACCGACCACATTGCAGTGTTGCGCCCGCATGCTTGGTTGATGGTGGGCCATTGTGCTGGGCTGCGTAATTCGCAGTCTTTGGGGGATTTCGTCTTGGCTCATGGCTATCTGAGAGAAGATCATGTGCTTGATGCGGACTTACCTGTTTGGGTACCCATTCCAGCGTTGGCTGAAATTCAGATCGCGCTGGAAGAGGCTGTCGAATATGTCACCCAACTACAAGGTTACGACCTAAAACGCATCATGCGCACTGGGACAGTGGCTACGATTGACAATCGTAACTGGGAATTGCGGGACCATTCGGGCCCGGTGCAACGCCTAAGCCAAAGCCGTGCCATTGCACTGGATATGGAAAGCGCCACTATTGCCGCTAACGGTTTTCGCTTTCGTGTGCCCTATGGCACGCTTTTATGCGTGTCTGATAAGCCCTTGCACGGGGAACTAAAGCTGCCTGGCATGGCTTCGGACTTTTATAAAACCCAAGTGGCGCGGCATTTGAAAATCGGAATTCATGCGATGGAGGCCCTTAGAAAGATGCCAAACGGGCAAATACACAGCCGAAAGTTGCGCAGTTTCGAAGAAACAGCATTTCTTTAGCCCAAGGTGCTGATACTTGTTGCATCTTTTGATTGAATTATGATTAAAAAACTATTGTAGATATGATGACAAACAACAAAACTTACTTTAAAATCAAGATAACCACATAAAGGAACTGACAATGAACAAACCAATGACTAAGACCCAACTTGTAGCGGCATTGTCCGAAGCAATGGGCGCAGACAAAAAAACTGCTGGTGCAGCGTTGGACGCTATTGCGGAAATCGTAGCACGTGAAGTCGCCGCTGGCGGTGCTGTGACATTGCCAGGTTTGGGTAAAGTGGTTTGTCGCGCACGCCCAGAGCGCCAAGTGCGCAACCCCGCAACCGGTGCTACAATGACCAAGGCTGCAGACAAGCAAGTGAAATTCACAATAGCAAAAGCGTTGAAAGATTCCGTTAACGGTTAATTTTTTAATAGAATCCAGTTTAGGGGTCGCCATTTGGCGGCCCTTTTCTTTTAAGGTGATGTCATGGACGTAAAAGCGATTTTGATGGGGCTGAGCTTCTCGCTTATGTGGTCGTCGGCTTTTGCGACGGCGCGCATTATTGTGGCGGCTGCGCCGCCCTTGCATAGCCTTGCTCTGCGTTTTTTTTTGGCAGGGGTAATTGCTATTTTAATTGCCAAATTAATGGGCCAAACTTGGCGGCTGACTAAAAGCCAATGGCGTGCCACGTTAATATTTGGGTTGTGCCAAAACGCGCTCTATTTGGGGTTAAACTTTATCGCGATGCAAAAAATCGAGGCCTCGCTTGCTGCGATAATAGCCTCGACCATGCCCCTTTTGGTAGCGCTTTTGGGGTGGATTTTTCTGCGCGAAAAGCTACGCCCCTTGGCAATCCTAGGGCTTTTGACTGGATTTTTTGGCGTTGCCTTGATTATGAGCGACCGCATCACAACGGGCGTTGATATTAAGGGATTGATTTTATGCGTAATTGCCGCAGTAGCTCTGGCCACCGCCACATTGACGATGCGCGGTGCAAGTGGCGGTGGGAATTTGCTTATGGTGGTTGGTTTGCAAATGCTGGTGGGTTCTTCGATTTTATCTGTGGCCAGTTGGCTGTGGGAACCGTGGTTTTTAGTGCCGTCACCCGCCCTTTTTTGGGCTTTTACTTATCAGATATTTATTCCAGGTCTGACGGCCACACTGCTCTGGTTTGCGCTGGTGGGGCGATTGGGGGCGGTTCGAGCCTCATCTTTTCATTTTTTAAACCCGTTTTTCGGGGTTTTAATAGCAACGTTTTTATTGGGAGAAGCGCTGCATCCGCGTGATATTATTGGCGTGGCGATTATTATGCTGGGAATTTGGGCCGTCCAAATGGCCCGCGCCGCGGCGCAATTAGCCGCACGCACACCAGAATAAGCGTTCAAGTTTAGCCGATCGTGCCGCGCAGACCTGCCGTTTGGCCACGGTCAAGCAATAGATGATCAAGGAGCACACAGGCCATCATCGCCTCGCCAACGGGAACGGCGCGAATGCCCACGCATGGGTCGTGACGACCTTTGGTGATCAAATCAACTTCATCCCCGCCCACCGTCACCGTGCGCCTCGGCGTAAGGATGGATGAGGTCGGCTTGACCGCAAAGCGCACTACAATCTCTTGCCCTGTTGAGATGCCCCCCAAAATGCCACCTGCATGGTTTGAGAGATACACGTGCCCATCTGCTCCCATTCGTATTTCATCGGCATTGGTTACGCCGGTCAGGCCTGCCACGGCCATACCATCACCAATTTCCACGGCTTTGACGGCATTGATACTCATCATCGCGGCGGCAAGGTCGCTGTCCAGCTTGGCATAGATGGGCGCGCCCAGACCTGCCGGCACGCCGCTAGCCACTACCTCAATCACAGCACCGACCGAGTCATGACTTTGGCGCAGATCATCGAGATAAATAGCCCAGTCTTGTGCGGCTTGCGCGTCGGGGCACCAAAAGGGATTGGCCACAATTTGGCCCGCGTCAAAGCGTGCGCGGTCAATCTTATGAGGTCCCATTTGCACCATATAGCCGGTGATCTTGATCTGCGGAGCCAGTTGGGACAACGCTAGCCGCGCCAAACCGCCAGCAGCGACCCGCGACGCCGTTTCGCGCGCGGAGGAGCGCCCACCCCCCCGTGGATCGCGCAGTCCATATTTTTGGTGATAAGTAATGTCAGCATGGCCGGGGCGAAAGCTTTGCGCAATATCGCCATAGTCTTTTGAGCGTTGATCCGTGTTCTCTATGAACATTTGAATTGGGGTACCTGTGGTTACCCCCTCATAAACACCAGAAAGAATTTGTACGTCGTCCGCCTCACGGCGCTGGGTAGTGAATTTATTTTGACCGGGCTTGCGCTTATCAAGAAAAACTTGAATTTCTTGCGGCGTTACCGCAATGCCAGGTGGGCAGCCATCAACCGTCGCCCCAATTGCAGGCCCGTGGCTTTCGCCCCAAGTGGTCACACGAAACAAATGGCCAAATGTATTGAAGCTCATCTTTTATCCTCAATCTGCTCGCTTTCCGCACCCAAAGCGTTGGGCTGTTAAACAGCTTTTGACAGCAAAGCGCAACATTGTGTGCGCGAAATCGTCTTGCACCTGCAATATTTCAAGCTATGTTACCCTAACCTCGGGGTGCCATATGGCTGAGACGCGCAAGCGGACCCGTTGAACCTGAACCGGTTAAGACCGGCGGAGGGAAGGTGAATGGAATAATCCATCCCGCTCCGCCCGTTGCGAAAAAGGATGATGACGATGCGAAAGATCACTTTCTTTGCTATGGGTTTTTCTGTTTTAGCCACGATTGGCCAAGCAAAAACCCCTGTGCTTAATGTGCTAACCTATGACAGCTTTACCTCGGAATGGGGCCCTGGCCCGATGGTTGAGGCCGCGTTCGAAGCGGTTTGTGCCTGCGATCTGGTTTTCCAAGGGGCAGGCGATGGGGCGGCCCTTTTGGCGCGCTTGCAGCTTGAGGGGATCACCTCAGACGCGGATGTCGTCTTAGGCCTAGACACCAACTTGATCGAGGCAGCACGCGACACGGGTCTATTTGCGCCCCTGCCTCAACTGCCGTCGGCCAAATTGCCCATTGTTTGGGCGGATCCTGTTTTCGCACCCTTTGACTGGGGCTGGTTTTCTTTTGTCTATGAGCAAGGCACAGTGAGCAATGTGCCCCAGTCTTTTGTTGAATTGGCCGCGTCTGATCTGAAAATTGTCATCCAAGACCCAAGATCCTCAACCCCAGGTTTGGGGCTTCTTATGTGGGTTAAGGCAGCTTACGGCGATGGGGCTGCGCAGATTTGGGCTGATTTGGCCGATAATATTGTGACCGTCACGCCCGATTGGTCGCAAAGCTATGGAATGTTTTTGGCGGGCGAGGCGGATATGGTGCTAAGTTACACCACCTCACCCGCCTATCATTTGATCGCAGAAGGCGACGAAAGCAAAGCCGCCGCTGCCTTTAGTGAAGGGCATTATATGCAAGTTGAGGTGGCGGGCAAACTGGCCGCAACCGATCAACCCCAGCTGGCCGATCAGTTTCTAACCTTTATGACCAGCGCCGCCTTTCAAGAGGTGATCCCCCAAACCAACTGGATGTATCCTGCCTATGCTATACCAACGGGCCTGCCTTCGGGGTTTGAACAGATGATCACGCCCGAAGTTTCGCTTATGTTTGACCCTAAGGAAGCATCGGCACTGCGCGATGCGACGTTAAGTGAATGGCGCGCAGCGCTGTCTCGCTAACGCTCGTCGGCGTAACGGCGGTTTTAGGGCTTTTACTAATAGGGCCCTTGGCCGCCGTGATCTGGCGCGCTGATCAAGGCCTTACGGCGCTTGATATGGAGGCGGTGCGTTTTACGTTGTGGCAAGCGGCCTTATCGGCGAGCCTGTCGGTGGCTTTGGCCGTGCCTTTGGCCCGTGCGCTTTATAGGCGTCGCTTTTATGGGCGTGGGGCGATCATATCACTGTTGGGAGCGCCCTTTTTATTGCCTGCCATTGTCGCAGTCTTGGCGCTTTTGTCCGTCTTTGGGCGCGTTGGGCTTTTGGCGCAGGGTGCCGCGATGCTGGGGCTGACCTTACCGTCTATTTACGGAGCCATGGGCGTTATTTTGGCACATGTTTTTTTGAACATGCCCTTTGCGGTTCGACTGTTGCTTTTGGGGTGGCAATCTATTCCGTCCGAGCGATTTCGTTTAGCGCAGTCTTTGGGTTTTGGGCCGCCTGCGCTGTTTTTGCATATTGAGCTGCCAATGCTGCGACTGGTGGCGCCAGGTGCGGTGATGGCTATCTTTATGATTTGCCTATCAAGTTTTGCCGTGGCCCTGACATTGGGTGGGGGTCCGCGCGCAACAACGGTTGAGCTGTCGATCTATCAGGCTTTGCGGTTTGACTTTAACCTTGGGGCCGCGGCGGCACTTGGGCTTTTACAATCGACCCTCTGCCTGGCCGCACTTGGGCTTGCGGCGCTTTTGCCCACGCAACATGGGTTTGGCATCGGACTTGATCGCTCCCTTGCGTTGGGCGCACCAAAGGGTTGGCGGGCATATGCCGACTTCGCGGGGATCTTTTGTGCTACCGTCTTTTTGCTTTTGCCGCTTGGAGTACTCTTTTATACCGGACTAAGCGGGATCGGATCTTTACCTTGGGTAATCTGGCCTGCGGCCGCGCGTTCGGTTGGGGTGGCGCTTTGTGCTGCCTTTTTGGCCTGTTTTGCTGCGCTGATCTTGGCCAAAGCGAGCCTGCGTTATGGCCGCTTTTATGAGGGGGTGGCGATGTTGCCTTTGGCGACCTCATCCCTTGTGCTTGGGACAGGGCTTTTCTTAATTATCCACCCGTTCTTCAGCCCCGCTCGCGCTGCTTTGTCAGTGACGATCCTAACCAACGGGTTCTTGTCCTTACCCTTTGCTTTTCGGATTTTACTGCCCGATTTGCGTCGCCTATATGCGGATTACGGCCACCAAATTACACTTTATGATCTTGGGCCTTGGGCGGCTTTTCGGTTCGTGATTTGGCCCAGAATGCGTCCTGCGATAGGTTTTGCGCTGGGGGTGACAGCCGCTATTTCGATGGGTGATTTGGGCGTGATCACGCTTTTTGCCAATGCTGACGGAACAACGTTGCCGATGATGATCGCACGGCTTTTGGGCGCTTATAAGATGCAAGAGGCCGCTAGCGCCGCCCTTTTGCTGGTTTTGCTAAGTTTTGGGCTATTTTGGCTGTTTGACAGCAGGGAGGGTAAAGATGCTTAAGGTCGAAAATCTGCGACTTGAACAGTCAGACTTTTCGTTGGATGCTACTTTTAGCGCCAACGCCGGGGAAAGATTGGCAATTTTGGGCCCCTCGGGGGCGGGTAAATCTTCGCTTTTGGCCGCGCTTGGGGGATTTTTAGCCCCCACCTCAGGACGTATCTTATGGGAGGGGCAAGACCTGACAAATTTGCCGCCAGCCAAGCGTCCGATCAGCTTTTTGTTTCAAGATCAAAATCTTTTTGCGCATCTGAGCGTTGAGGACAATTTGTGGCTGGCTCTTTCGGCCGGAAAAGGGCGTAAAACGCCTGAGCAGCAGGAAAAGATTTTAGCTGCGCTAGAGCCGATGGGCCTAAGCGCTTACGGGGCGCGCAGGCCAGGGTCTTTGTCGGGGGGGCAGGCCGCGCGGGCGGCTTTGGCAATGGTTTTGCTGCGCGCACGTCCGATTTTGCTGCTGGATGAACCCTTCAGCGCCCTTGGCCCAGGCCTTAAGCAAGAGATGTTAGCCCTTGTGCAAGAGGTGGCTGCGCAAACCCAAGCCCTGGTCTTGCTCGTCACCCATCAGCCCCAAGATGCGATCGATTTCGCCACGCTGACGCTGTTTTTAGATCAGGGTCACGCCTCGTACCCGCAAGAGACGGGCGCGTTTTTTGCCGAGCCATCAGCCATCTTGAAAAGCTATTTGGGCAAATAAAAACCCCGCCCAAGGGCGGGGTTTTTATTAGAGCGGTCGTAAGCTATCGTTTAGGATGTTTTCTTTTTGCCTTTGACGCCAGCCCAAATGCGTTTGTTGGTCACGTAAAGCAGGCTTGCCAAAAGGGCCAATAGAAAGACGGCGGTAAAGCCATTTTGTTTACGTGCAACCAATTTTGGTTCGGCCGCCCACGTTAAGAATGAGGCGACGTCTTCGGCCATATTCTCAACACTAGCTTCGTGTCCGTCGGCATATTCCACAAGACCCTCGGACAAGGGGGACGGCATTGCTATCCAAGAGCCTGGAACCGTTGAGACGCCATGCTCATCTTTGCACGCCTCGGGGACGCCGCCATTTGGGAAGGCGGTGTTATAATAGCCTGAGACCTCTTCAGGGGCGCAAGCAGGCGCTTCTTCATACCCAATCAATATCGACGCAAGATATTCCGAACCACCGATTCCGTTGAACAATTGGCTGATGCCAGTGCCATACGGGCCGTGATAAGCAGCGCGCGCCTTTGCCATAAGGCTAAGGTCTGGTGCTGTTTCCATGCCCGAATGGGGGAAGTGGTCTGTTGGCAAACCTTCGCGGTCTTCGCCTGTTTCGGCGTCAACCACTGTGAATTGCTTTGCATAAGCGCGAACTTGATCTTCAGGAAGCTGTGGGCCACCGTCATCCGCTAGGGTGCGAATGGGAACAAATTGCATCCCATGGCAGGCTGAGCAAACTTCGGTATAGACTTGTAATCCGCGTTGCAGTTGGTTTTTGTCAAACTTACCAAACACCCCTTCATGTGCGAAGTCGATGTCATGCACGTATGTTTGTGCACCTTCGCCAAAAGCCGCACCTGATGCCAAAACCAAGGCAGAGACAGCGCTGATTGTGATTTTGCGAAACATCTCAGTCAGTTCCTTTCTCTCACTCGGCCGAAGTGGCGTTGTGGTTATTAAAATCTTCCTCAATCGTTGTAGGTTGCTCGGTCGGGGTTTCGAACACACCCAAAAGCGGCAAGATCACAAGGAAATAGGCAAACCAATAGGCAGCTGCAATTAGCGAGATATAAGGGTAAATCCCAGTGGTAGGCATTGCGCCGACCCAAGTCAAAACCACGAAGTCAACGCATAAAAGCGCAAACCACATTTTGAACATAGGACGGTAGCGACCTGAGCGTACTGAAGACGTATCCAGCCAAGGCACAAGCGCCATGACCGCAATCGCACCAAACATCGCCAAAACTCCAAAGAACTTTGCGTCAATGATGCCAGCGCTTAGAAACTGTACTAATTGCACGATCCAAACATCCGCCGTGAAGGCCCGCAAAATTGCGTAGAAAGGTAAGAAATACCATTCAGGCACGATATGAGCAGGTGTCGAAAGTGGGTTGGCCATGATGTAATTGTCAGGGTGGCCCAAATAGTTTGGCATAAAGCCAACCACCGCAAAGAACACAGCCAAAATTACCACCAAAGCAAACAGATCTTTGATGACGAAATAGGGCCAGAACGGCACGGTGTCTTTTTCAGATTCGGCTTTTGATCCGCGGCGCACTTCAACACCCGTTGGGTTGTTGTTGCCAGTGGTGTGGAAGGCCCAGATATGCACAGCCACAAGCCCAGCAATCACGAACGGCAGTAAGTAGTGCAAGCTGAAGAAACGGTTCAAAGTGGCATTGTCAGGTGCAGGCCCGCCCAAAAGGAAGGTTTGCAGCGTTTCGCCAACACCAGGGATCGCACCAAAAAGTCCCGTGATAACAGTCGCGCCCCAGAACGACATTTGTCCCCAAGGCAAGACATAGCCCAAAAAGCCAGTGGCCATCATTGCCAAATAGATCAACATGCCGATGATCCATGTCACTTCGCGCGGTGCTTTGTAGCTACCGTAGTATAGGCTACGAAAAATATGCAAATAAACGGCCATAAAGAACAATGACGCACCATTAGCATGCAGATAGCGCAGCATATAGCCGCCATTCACGTCACGCATAATATGTTCAACTGAGGCAAAAGCCATGTTAACATGGGGCGTATAATGCATCGCCAGCACGACGCCGGTAATGATTTGCATTGCCAGGCAGAATGTCAAAACGATGCCCCAAATCCACATCCAGTTTAGGTTCTTTGGGGTGGGGATCATCAATGTATCGTAAAGCAAGCCAACAATTGGCAGACGCGAATGCAGCCATTTTGCGCCTTTTGATTGGGGCTCGTAATGGTCGTGGGGAATTCCAGCCATGATGTTTCCTTACCCGAGTTTGATCGTTGAAGCGTCTTGGAACGCGGCTACTGGCACTGGCAGATTGCGCGGTGCGGGGCCTTTGCGAATGCGGCCGGCGCTGTCATAGTGCGAACCATGGCAAGGGCAGAACCAGCCGCCAAAGTCACCTGCGCCGTCACCAATAGGCACGCAACCCAAGTGGGTGCAAACGCCCATCATCACGAGCCATTCACCCGCCTCATCAAGCGAGCGGTTCTCGTCGGAGGCGTTTGCATTTGGTTTATTGGCATTTTCGGCATTTGCATCAACCAAATCGTCCAGCGCAGTGGCGCGCGCTGCGTCGATTTCATCGGCATTACGGCGGCGAATGAACACTGGCTTGCCTTGCCATTTGATGGTCAGTTGGGTGCCAACTTCAACACCGCTGATATCCACGAAAATCGACGCAAGCGCCAAAGTGTCTGCAGAGGGGTTCATTTGATTAACCAAAGGCCATACGGCAGCGCCTGTGACAACTGCACCTGTGCCTGCGGTGGCGTAATACAGGAAATCCCGGCGGGTGCCTGTTTGATCGTTTGCGTGGGACACGACAAATTCTCCATCTGTAAGCCGGTGATCCGGCCCATGCGGTACCAAAGCGGCGGTTACCCGCTGCCATCTTGGCGCGTTTTAGACAATGCCATGCCCCGCGTCCAGCGGACAAAGCATCGCAGGGCCATTAATTGCACGAAATTTCTGGAAAAAGCGCCGATTTTTTTGATTTCAAGGGCTCGCGCCGCAGGTGGGGGGCAAAAATTTACCTAAATTTGTGCGGGATTGGTTTTTTGCATCGCAGGCCGCGCGGAAAAATCTTCGTACCAATCTGCTAAGACAGGACGGCTTTTGCGCCATGTGCGTTCAGCCATGCGCAGATCACAATAGCCCAAAGCCGCGCCTATGGTGATTTGAGCCGCGCTCACGTCCCCTCCCAGATCGCCGATATGGGTGTTTTCCAAACGATCTAGCGCCCGCTCTACCTTTTGCAGTTGCCCCTCGACCCAATCAGAAAAATAAAGCGCTGCAGGCCGCAGTCTTGCTTCGTAAACGGTTAGGATGACCGCTTCCATGATACCGTCGGCCATCGCCTCAAGCGTTAGGTTTATCCAAAGGCGCGTTTCGCTTCCGTAAAGGCCCGCTTGCGCCTTATCGTCTAAATAGCGACAAATCACGCGACTATCAAACAGCGCCGCCCCCGTGTCTGTCACCAAAACGGGCACTTTACCCAAGGGGTTTTGGGCAATCGGGGCTTGCCCCACCGCAAGGGGTGAGCCAGAGCCAAGGATGAACTCTGTGCCTTGATCTTGGCCTGTTTCAATCAAGAAAATATGGGCTTTACGCGCGAACGGCGACGTGGGTGAGGTGAAAAATTGCATTAGATATAATCCCGTTTTAAAGTGCGGTGTCTTCGTTTTTGGTAGAAATATAGGCCGCAATTTTTGCACTTTCGCCGCCTAATTGTGACAGTGCTGCTACCGCTGCTTGACGTACGGGGACGGATTTATTTTGGTTTAATTTCCACGTCCCCTCAATTGCGCTGATTTCGAGGCGAAAGGGTAAAATCGCTTTCATCATGCCCGCCATCGTGCCTTCGGACATTTTATCCGCTGTCCAAGGGGCTTTGGGCAGCAAGGTTGATTCGAAATGATCTGAAAGTCTGTTCAGATGCGGGGCCAGTGCCTCGGGCGGTTCGGCGTAAAGCGTGCCGCGCAGATGTACGGCGATATAGTTCCACGTCGGCACCTGATCAGGCGTTTGGTAAAAATCGGGCGACACATAGCAATCAGGACCCGAGACTACGAACACACAGTCCAGGGGTAAAGCTGTCCGCGCGATAGGATTGAAGCGTGCTAAATGCAGGTGTGCCCATGTGCCGTCATCAGCCAATTCAATAGGAATGTGTGCCATCAATGGCCCTTGCGGCCCGTTCACACTTAAAACACCAAAACCACGGCTTTTTACAAAGGCTAGATTTTGCGTACGCTCTGCGCCACGAAAGGCAGTATTTGGATGCATTTTACCCTCCATATGAAAAAGGCCGCCATAGGTTTCCCTAGGGCGGCCCGATTCTATCGTTTATACGATCAACCCTGACGGGCTTTGAAACGTTTTTGTGTTTTGTTGATTACATAAACACGGCCCTTGCGGCGCACAACTTGACAGTCGCGGTGACGCGACTTCAACGAGCGGAGCGAGTTCGCAACTTTCATCGGTCTCTCCTATTCTCGGCGCTTTGCGCCATTAATCTATTGGTGTTTCTTGCAAAACACCGCGAAATGGTGGGCGGTACTGGGATCGAACCAGTGGCCACTACGATGTCAACGTAGTGCTCTACCGCTGAGCTAACCGCCCTGACGCACCCCCCCATTACCAAAAATGCAAAATGGATGTGGCATGTCGATGTGCGCTCTATAAATAGAAGCAACGATCTGTTCAAGTGGTTTTGGATTTTAAAAATTCACACTATAAAGGGTGTAAGGAGCAAATATGATAATCCCACCCTATAAGATCATCGTGCCCGAATTGCAAAGCACGCCTGTAGTGTTTTCTTCACCCCATAGTGGCCGCCATTATCCTGCTGACTTTTTACAAAATAGTCTTCTTGATGTTACGGATATACGCTCATCTGAAGATGCATTTGTTGATCAGTTGATCGAAGGAGCTTCCGCGCATGGCGCTACAATGATTTGCGCCACATATCCACGTGCCTATCTTGATCTGAACCGCCGCGATGATGAGCTAGACCCAGCCTTGATAGAAGGGGTAGCAAAGCCTTTTCATAATTTGCGCATTGCATCTGGCTTAGGCGTGATTCCTCGCGTTGTTGCAGGCGCGCGCACCATCCAACGTGGCAAACTTTCCCTGTCCGAGGCGCAAGCGCGCATTGATCATGCATGGCACCCTTATCATAATGCGCTGCGGGGCTTGATCGATGCGACCCATATGCGATTTGGGCAAGTGCTTTTGCTTGACATGCATTCCATGCCGCAAGGGGCTTTGCAAATGACACCAAAGGGGCAACAGATTGATATTATTTTGGGTGACCGTTTTGGTAGCAGCGCAGACGCAGCCTTAAGCGACTTTGTCAGCACCTGTTTTGTCCAAGCGGGCCTTACGGTAGCGCGCAATGTACCTTTTGCTGGTGCATATATAACACACACCTATGGTAAGCCCGCCCATGCGCGCCACGCCCTCCAGATAGAAATCAACCGCGCCCTGTATTTAGACGAAGCCAAAATTACTCCCAATGTTAATTTTATGGCCTTCAAGCAGACCATGACCCAAGTGATTGGCGCTCTGTGCCAATATGGCCGCGACGAATTATCTTTGGCGGGAGAATAGGCGCGTCTTAGAAAATAGCTCTGGCAATTGGAAATGGCGCGTGGTCAGTCTAAGCGCATCAAATAGGATGGTTAATATGCGCGTTTTTATTAATGGTTTTGGTCGCATCGGGCGCTCGGTGTTGCGGGCTTGGGCGCTTGACATTGTAGGTCGCGTGCCCCGCCACTGGGCGGACGTTCAAATTGTTGGAATCAATGATATCGCCGCTGCCGAAATGTGCGCCTACTTGTTTGAGTTCGACAGCGTGTTTGGCCCATGGGGCGGCAGCGTCTCCCTGCATGAGGGGGCCCTGGTCGTGAATGGCACGGCCATCCCACTGACCCAAGCACCCGATCTCAGCGCCTTAGATTTATCGGGCGTTGATCTGGTGATGGAATGCACGGGGCGCGCTGATACGCGTGCGGTGGCGATGCGGGGCATTGAAGGGGGGGCTCGGCGTGTCTTAGTTTCAGGGCCATCGGCTGCGGCGCAGTATACGGTTGTGCTTGGCGCTAATGAAGCGGGTCTTGACGCGGCCCTTAGGACGGGGGCAAAAGTTCTGTCGAACGCCTCTTGCACGACCAATGCTCTGGCCCCTTTGGTACGGCTTTTGGATCAGGAGTTTGGTATCAAAACGGGGTGGATGACCACGATTCATTGTTATACTGGCAGTCAACCCACCACAGATGCCCCCTCGGTGGATTATGCGCGTTCGCGTGCGGCGGCCTTGTCGATGGTGCCCACGACCACTAGTGCACAGCGTTTGCTAGATGTGGTTTTGCCACATTTGGCCGGCAAGATCGAGGGAGCCGCCGTTCGGGTGCCTGTGGCCAGCGTCTCTGCTGTGGATCTGACAGTGATGCTAGAAAAAGACTGTGACGTTGCGGCTGTAAACGCGCTTTTTGCGGGGCAAAAGACGGTGATCGGTTCCACAGACCGCGCACTTGTCTCATCTGACTTGCGGGCGCGGCCTGAAAGCATTGTGATGGCTCTACCCGAAACGCGTAAAACCGCAGGAGGAATGCTGCGGGCCTTTGGTTGGTATGATAATGAGTGGGGATTTTCCAACCGTATGTTGGATGTCGCACGCTTGTTGCGCGACTGAGCAAAGGCCCCCGAAGGGGCCTTTGCCAGGGTTTGATTAGTCTCCCAAATTTTCTGGCAAAACTAAATTGAGCACGATCGAGATAAAGGCCGCAGGCAATAGGCCCGAGGTCAACAAGATCTGCATTGTTTTACCAACATGTTGCAGGGCCGACGGCTCAAGCTGCAGGCCAAAGCTGACCGATAGCGCCGTGGCGAAGATTACCATGTTGCGGCGGTTCCAGTTGACGGCAGACAACATGCTGACACCCGAAGCACAAACCATGCCGAACATCACGATCACACCGCCACCCAAAACGTTGATTGGCACTGTGTTGATCAAAGCGCCTACTTTGGGAATAAAGCCGCAAACGATCAAGAAGATCGCTCCGATGGTAACGACATGACGGCTCATAACGCCTGTCATCGCAACGAGGCCTACGTTTTGGCTAAAGGATGTGTTTGGCAAGCCACCAAAAATACCCGCAACCGACGTGCCCAAACCATCGGCAAAGGTCGCGCCAGAGATTTCTTTGTCGGTCGCTTCGCGCCCTGCACCACCCCGTGTGATGCCGGATGTGTCGCCTACGGTTTCAATCGCTGAAACAATAGCCATGAAACACATGCCCAAAACGATTGCGCCGTTGAACTCAAAACCCCATTTAAAGGGCAGTGGCACCGAAAAGACCGCTGCACGGCCTACGCCGCCAAAGTTAACTTGGCCCATCAAATAGGCAACCAAATAGCCTGCTATAATGCCTACCAAAACGGCCGCCACAGCCATAAAGCCGCGCATAAAGAACTTAACGGCCAAGGTCACAACAACCACGACCAAAGCAGGTGTCCACATGGCTAATGAGCCAAATTCGGGCTTGCCCATCAAAGGCACGCCGCCTGCGGCATATTGGATACCCACTTTAACCAAAGCTAACCCGATCATAAGAACGATCAAGCCCGTGACCAATGGTGGCAAAGCGTAGCGAATACGCCCGACGAAAAAGCCAAGGCAAAAGTGGAAAATCCCACCTAAAAACACGCCCGTCATCAGGCCTGCAAGACCCGCCGTGCCCAAACCTGCAACAGCAGGGATCATCACGGGCACAAAGGCAAATGAAGTGCCTTGCACAATCGGCAAGCGCGCGCCGACCGGGCCCATTCCGATAGTTTGTAGCAAAGTTGCAATGCCCGCAAACAAGATCGACATTTGGATCATATAGGTCATGTCAGGAAAGCCCAAGGCCCCCTGATCCGAGCCAAATCCGATGCCCGCCGCGCCAGCAACGATAATCGCGGGTGTGACGTTGGACACAAACATAGCCAAAACATGCTGAATCCCCAAAGGCACAGCCTTTGATAGGGGCGGCATATAATCTGGATCTTTAAGCTGTTCGGCCGTGCCGAAAGATGTATCAACCATTTTCATTCCTTCCGTTGTGATGACCTGTTCCGGTCTTAATTACCCATTCGGGCTAGTTTGGTATGATCCTAAAGGGGGTTTTATACCAAAATTCTTCTAGGTTATTTCCAGATCCAATGCGGTCAATCACCGTAAATAGGCCCGGATCTGCCAAGGGAGTTAACACACCATGCCAGATGTCCCTACCAATATTCACCGCCTGCGCCCCGTTTGTTACAAAGGCCAAAGGCGTGCCTGGTTGGCCCGCCTGATCGGGGGCAACTATCACCAAGAAGGGATTTTGATGCATCGGGATAAAAGCTTGTGATCCTAGGGGGTGACGCTCGACCATCTTAAGCATAAGGGGCAGGGCAAAGGACTGTGACTGAAAAAGCGAAAGGCCAAGCCGTCCCTCAGGGTCGGTTTGCAGATGCGCGCGGTCATGAAAGCGTCCGCACATCGCCTTATTGATCATTTTGTCAGGGGTGCCCGATACCTCGATCACATCACCAAACGGGGCGAATAGCTCTTGCGAAAGCGGTTGCGTGTACACTTCAATCATTCACTTCCCCACACTGGCCTGCCCAAAGCCACCTAATGAACCCAATTTTGCATGACGATTAACATCTTTGTAAAGTAAATACCGAAAAGGGCCGGGGCCTGCCGCATAGCACGCCTGTGGGCAATAGGCGCGCAGCCACATGAAATCGCCTGCCTCGACCTCGACCCAATCTTTGTTAAGCTTATATACGGCTTTGCCCTCAAGCACATAAAGCCCATGTTCCATGACGTGGGTTTCCTCAAAGGGAATGGTGCCGCCGGGCTGAAAGGTCACGACATTAACATGCATATCATGCGCAAGGTCGGTCGGATCAATAAAGCGGCTGGTGGCCCATGCGCCATTCGTGTCGGGCATCGGGGTCGGTGTAACCGCCTGATCCGAGGTGATCAAAGCCTGCGGGGGTGCTATGCCTTCGACGGGCTCGTATAGTTTGCGGATCCAGTGAAAGCGCAAAGGCCCGGCCGCACGATTATGCACCGCCCAATCCGAACCTGCGGGAATATAGGCATAGCCGCCCGCTTGCAAAATATGCGTTTGACCCCCAAGCGTCAGACGCATTTCGCCTTGGGTGACAAACAACACCGATTGTACGCCCGCTTGCATCTCTGGACGGCTTGAGCCGCCGCTTGGGGCCACTTCCATAACATATTGGCTAAAAGTTTCGCTAAAGCCTGTCATGGGGCGCGCAGTGACCCAAAGCTTTGTATGTGCCCAATGTGGTAATAGGCTTGTGACAATGTCCGAAAAAACGCCACGTGGGATAAAGGCATAGGCGTCCGTAAAGACGGCGCGGCCCGTCATAAGTTGGGTTTGCGGGGGCAGCCCACCAAGGGGTGCAAAATAGGTTTGGTCGCTCACGGTAATAATTCCTTAAGGCGCAAGAGCGCGATGCGTTCCACCTGCCCGCAGGCCGTGGCAAACTCAATGTCCGATGCGTTATGGATACGCGTTTCAAAGGCCTGAAGGATCGAGGCTTTGGTATGATCGCGCACCGCAATGATAAAAGGAAACCCATGTTTGGCCACATAGGTTTGGTTCAGATCCCTAAAACGCGCGCGCTCGGTATCGGTTAGGGCGTCAAGTGCGGCGCTGGCTTGTTCGGCGGTGGAATGCTCAGTCAATTGTTTGGCTTTGGCCAGCTTGCCTGCCAAATCAGGATGAGCGGTCAAGACGCCCAAGCGCTCGGCATGGCTGGCCGTACGAAAGGCGCGCGCCAAAGCATTTTGAAGGCCGACAGCACTGTCATGTGCTGGGCCAAGTTCAAGGTCATGCGCCTGCTCGGCAATCCAAGGTGAATGCTCAAAAATACCACCAAAACGGGCCACAAAACGCTCGCGGCTCATTTGGTGAGGACGCTCATAGCGGTGATGGGGATGGGTGGCGGCCCAGTGGCGTGCAATCTCGATCCGTTTTGCAAACCAAACATCGCTGTGAGACTGGGCGTAGTCTAGAAAACGCATCAAGCCTGCGATTTTACCGGGGCGCCCGATCAGGCGGCAATGGAGCCCTATCGAAAACATC